>Ga0315285_10002746_pt1 | contig 18416 bp, 18 predicted proteins | sample YL17G09_36_MG_FD_203698 | JGI IMG/M metagenome (GOLD analysis project Ga0315285, IMG submission 203698) | Sediment microbial communities from Yellowstone Lake, YNP, Wyoming, USA - YL17G09_36 | ecosystem: Environmental > Aquatic > Freshwater > Lake > Sediment | place: USA: Wyoming | collected... | reverse complement strand
GGATTGCATTGCTTCTTGGAACTCCTTTGCTTGCAGGCCCTGCTGCAATAACCACAATAATTCTAGTCAGCCAGGAATATGGGTATATAGCATCTTCACTCGGATTGGTTCTTGCATTAGTAATCTCGTTTGTAATAATGCTTCTTGGCACTAAGATAGTTGGAGCAATCGGAAAGAAAGGGGTTGAAATAATCTCAAGGATAATGGGTCTTCTACTTGCTGCGTTTGCAATAGAATTCATAAGAAGCGGGATTATGGCAATGTTTATCTGATTTGTTGCTCAAAGCCATTATCTAAAACATGCAGGAGTCGGCCATTGTTTGCTAGTTTTGTGATAACGAATACATTGGCAGCAAATTCCATGTCTCGGACAATTTGTCTCATTGCAAGGGCAGTCTTTCTCGTTCTCTTTTTTATTCGGACACTCCTTGCGAGGCATGTTTTCACTCTAATACTGCCTTCCAGCATAAACATAAACAGTAGCAGGCTTTCCACAATGAATACAAACCTCTCCCAGCTTTGGCTTTTCATCAGAATCAAATTTAGTTCCACGAATGTCTGCAACAGTCTCAGCCTTCACATAATCGGCGCATTCTTTCCCATCCATGTCCCTGCTGCAGAACGGGATTCTTACAAATCCGCCTAATTTCAGCTTTTCTTTCAATTCTTCTTTCGTGCCTGCCACATAGAATTTGGTTTGGAAATATTCGTCTGCCTTGTTGATAAGGCTTTTTCTTATTATCTCTTGCAATTCATTTATCCTGGTCAGGAGTTTGCTTTCTTCCACCTGCTCTTTAGTGCCTGTATCTCTCCTTGCCAATGTAATCATTCCTGTCTTTGCTTCTTTCTCTCCAATCTCTACTCTTATAGGCACTCCTTTCAATTCCCATTTATAGAATTTGGCTCCAGGTGTGTCTCCAGAGAAATCAACTTCCATCCTGAAGTTGCCCTGCAAAAGAAGTTGTTTTATCTTATGTGTTTTATCCTTCACAACCATTTCATTCTCTTTCTTGAAAATAGGAACTATTGCTACTTGCACAGGAGCAAGAGAGAAAGGCAAAACCAATCCCTTGTCATCTCCCTGTGCAATAATTGAAGCATAAATTCTCCATATTGCAGGACCATAGCAGGTCTGCCAGACATATTGTTGCTTTCCTGTTTCATCCTGATATTGTATATTGAATGGCTTTGAGAAATGCTGGCCAAGTAAATGGGTGGATGGCTGTTGAACTATCTTTCCATCAGGCATCAAGCAATCTGCAGCAAATGTATCCTCAGCTCCTGGGAATTTGTCCCATTCAGGCCTCCTGAAGAATATGAATGGAATTCCAAATTGCTGATGCATTATTAATTCAGTCATTTCCATGTCCTCGCGGACCTGCGCTTCCGCTTCTTCCTTTGTGGCGAATGCATCATGCGCTTCTATCCACCAAAACTCTCTCCCCCTGAGGAAAGGCCTGGTTGCGCTTGTCTCATACCTCCATACTTGGCATGACTGATAAATCTTGAGCGGCAAATCCTTTAGTCCTTGTATCCATAAGGCATACATTTTGTACATTATAGTCTCGCTGGTTGGCCTGAGCGCATACTTCTCCTCCAATTCCTTGTCTCCTCCATGCGTTACCCACAGGACATTTGGCACGAATCCCTTCACATGCTCGCTCTCCTTCGCCAGCAGCGATTCAGGTATCAGCGCAGGGAAGAGCGCAGGCCTGTGGCCCCTGCGCTCGAGTTCAGCCTCATAAATAGCATACATCTTCTTCATTGTCATTACTGCCCAGGGCATGTTGACCACCATACCTTTTATCTCGCTCCTCAGATCGCAGAGCTCTGCATCCTGAATAATTTCTGTGAACCATTCTGAGAAATTTTCGTTCTTCTTGTTTTTCATAAAATCATCTTGAACCTATACTAACTCTTTCTCATTTCATATTACATAGATAAACTAAAAAATACTGTGTTTATCTATGCATGTAGATATTGTCGTGGTGATCATAGTTCTCTAATCTTACAGTCTTCGTATTTTCATCCACAGAAAAAGCAAGAACAAAGCTCTTATCTATATGGACTCTTTTCCAACTTTGTAAAGGGGCTCTCAAATTTTTGTAATGCTGAGGGTTTTGCAGTATCTCCTCGGCTTTTTTGATTATTATCTCATATTGATTTCTATTCTTCTTGATAAGTTTGGAAAGTTTTTTGTCTAATTCGGGACTGATATCTAAAGAGTACATTATTCATACCTCTTCCTCAAATTAGCGATGCTCCCTACATGAATTGGTTTTTGTTTCATGATTCTTTTTGCCTTCTTTATGTACTCCGGCCTTAATTCCGGCTCTAGGATGTCCTCTTCATATTCAGTGACTATTGCTTCGATTGCCTGAGATTTGTCTTTTAGGCCATATTTTGCCTTAACTACATTAAGCACTCTGTTTACATGTTCAGATAAATTAACAAATGCCTGTACCATTGATACCACCTTAATATGATATTAATATGGAATTAATATAAACCTTTCCTTTTTGTATCTTTCATTTCTTTCCCATCTGCCAAAGCAGCCCAAAATAATCCCTGAATCTCTTTGCTGCCTGCTCGCTCTTGATTTTGAGGATCAATTCCTCTCCAAGCTCCAGGGCAACATTATCCCCATAAATTTCAATTCCCATATCTGAGGAATGCCTTTCTGGAATATATTTGATATCCATAGCCTTGCCTCTTTCTTTCTTTGCCCTTTTTCCAAGATCCCTTGCGGATTCGGGATAAATCAGCCTTACTTTTATCCCCAAGGCCATCATCTTATCTGGGGTGATATCAAAATAATCCCAAGTTTTCTTCTCGAATTTTGGAGATGCAATAACCCAAATTGGCTTTGCCTCTCTGTATTCGTCATGAAAAAGAAGCTTCATCCCTTCCTTGCCTGTGAGGATTTGGATTTCTGGCACTTTCATCAATTCCTGTGGCTTCTTCAGCTCAGGGATGATCTCTTCCAGAAGTTTTTTCTTGTCTTCTAAAACTCTAAGCATGGCAGAGGTATTTGCTGAATAATTCTTCTTTCCATTGATGAGGACGAAGGATACAAGCCCTTTGTTCTTTAGTCTTTCCAATGACTCATACACATTTCTTCTATGCAGAGCTAATTCTTTTGCCGCAGCGCTGCCTGTCATTCTTCCCTGCTTGAACAAGAGGTAGAATACCTTACTGTCATTCTCAGTAAGGTCTGCCTGCATGATCGCCTCGCCTGCCATAATTTTCTCTGCCTCACACCCTAAATAGAACTTCAGCTTTTTAATCCTTAGCTTTTTGGGGTTGCTAAGTAACCCCATAACTTAAAGTCCAGTTTTGAGATATACTTATATAAGAAATTTCCGCTGGGGCCCGTTTTGGCGGGCTGCGGAAAATTTGAATTGAAAAAATAAAGTTTGTGAGGTGATTGGTATGGGAAATAAAATTAATGGGAAAAATGTTGAGGATATTGTAAAGAATCAAAGACCTGAAGTTGGCAAAATAGAGTCAAAAGATGTTTTGCAGAACAAGGCAAAGATAGAGAACATGATGGGAATCGAGACTAAAGAAAAATTAAACAAGAAACTACTTGATGCTGCAGAAAAAGGAGATCTTGAAATAGTCAAGAAATGCATTGAAGCAGGAGCAGATATAGAAGCAAAGAATACTAGGGATATAACTGCACTTATGATAGCTTCTGGTAGGGGTCATAAAGAAATTGCAGAACTTCTCATCAATTCAGGAGCAGATGTAAATGCAAAGAGCAACAATGGCGAAACTGCACTAATGTATGCTTCTTGGGAAGGTCATAAGGAATTAGTAGAACTCCTAATAAGTAAAAGTGCAGATGTAAATGCAAAGGTAAATAATAGAGAACCTGCACTGATGGCCGGTTGGACTGCACTAATGAATGCTTCTTTCAAGGGTCGTAAAGAGATAGTAGAAATTCTAATCCATGCGGGTGCAGACGTAAATGTAAAGAACACCGCCACATTAATGGCGGGTTGGACTGCACTAATGATGTCTTCAGAAAACGGCAATAAAGAAATAACAGAACTTCTAATCAAAGCAGGAGCAGACGTGAATATGAAAGCTGAATATGGTTGGACTGCATTAAAGTTGGCTTCTGGAAAGGACAATAAGGAAATAGTGGAACTCTTGAAGGAACATGGTGCAAAAGAATAGATTCTCGGGCTGCAGAAATTCAAAACGAAAAAATAAAGTTTGTGGGGTGATTGGTATGGAAAAAATGAATGTAAGAGGCAATATAGCTGAAATAGAAAAAAGAGTATGTGCATTGAAGAACCCTCAATTGAAACAAAAAATAATTACAGAAAGAGAAATGAGAATAGGGGCGTTAAAAGGACAAGAAATAGAGAAAAAGAAAATAGAGAATAAACTGCAAACCCTCGCATTAAGGATTGCAACACCTACAATTAAGGAAACAGCTAGAGTTGTCGAATGGTGCAAAGAAGATGGGTGGTTTCCAAACCCAATCGGTAAAGAACATGTAGTTATGAAAATAACAAAGACATGTAAGCACCTAACTCTTGCGGAAGTAGAACAGGTTTTTGCACGAGTTGTAAATATAATCGCCGACAAGCTAGATTTAGCGTGTATAGGACATATCGACACCGTGGATCTAAAATTTATGAACGAGACCAGTATCCGCGATTTTGATTTAACACATATGAACACGACCAGCCCAAAAGAAACAAGCACAATAACTGGCGATACAGAGTTCTACAAGAGCAACACAATCCTTGGATTGCATATGAAGTTCGAAGTTATCGAGGATTCCACCTATATCGAAGAAACCGGCGAAGAAGGGTTTGTAAGGACACTGAGGATAACTGCAACGTTCAATCCTGAAAAAAAGGAAGGAGATGAATTGAAAAAATAAAATTTGTGAGGTGATGGATATGGAAACGAAAACAAAGATAAAAGAAGTTAGAGCCATATTTGGAAGAGCCAAAAAAGGTTTTGCTGAATACAACACGAAAGAAGAACAGATTATAATGCTAAAAGAGAGTAAGCCTGCGATAAAGGAGATTATTAAAAGAGTTATTGGCTTCCAAGGAGAACCTGGGGAGAATTATCTTAAGAGATCAGAGTTCCTGATCAAATCAAATGGTATTCTTCCAGCAGAAAAAGATATCTTGGAGATCGCTATCTTTCTTGAGATAAATGCAAAACTCTTAAGAGAACAAGGATTTCCAAGCGACAAGTGCCCCCATCTTAAAATCGGTGTTTCTTGCTTAGAGGATATCTTACATAGTAAATTTTTGTTCTCCACCAACTTAATGCAAGCAGAAAAATTAGAGGAACTAAAATTTGAAATAACAAAGAGATTAATTGACTCGGTTAGCGAAGTAAACTGCTCGCAATAGTATTTGGCCTAAGCTCGCTACTCCTTTTTTTCTTTTTCCCCTTCCCTCTCTACTCGGAATGTTTTAAAAACCCTAGTGAAATATGTAGATAAATATAGATGACTAAGGATTATGGGGTGGAATTATGACAGCTTATGAAGGTTATGTGGATTTGAAGTATCAGCCAGGGGAAAGAGATCTTGTTAGCAGATTTTATATTGAGCCAAAATATGGAATAACATTAGACAAGGCAGCTTCAATGGTTGCTGCAGAGTCTTCTATAGGAACATGGACCGATATAGAGACTGCAAAACCATACGTAAAAAAATTAGCTGCACATGTTTTCCATTTAGATTATGATAATGGAGTATGTGACATTGCATACCCTTTGGAATCATTTGAAATGACAAATATTCCCCAGATATTCAGTAGCATTGCAGGCAATGTATTCGGGATGAAGGAAATCAATCACCTTAGATTATTTGATGTAAGGATACCCAAGCCAATGTTGAAGAAGTATCCTGGCCCCTTATATGGAATCCCGGGAGTAAGAAAACTTTTAGGAATCAAGGATAGACCTTTGGTCGGCACAATAATCAAGCCAAAAATGGGCTTGAATCCGAAGGATCACGCCCAAGTAGCTTATAATGCATGGTTGGGTGGGTGTGATGTTGTAAAGGATGATGAAAACCTTACAGACCAGAAATTCAACAGATTCAAAGATCGCTTCCTTAAGACAATCCGCCTCAGGGACAAAGCAGAAAAGCAGACAGGTGAAAAGAAAATGTACATGGTAAATGTAACAGCCCCTGCCTCTGAAATGATAAAGAGAGCAAGATTTGTCGAAGACAATGGCGGGGAATATGCAATGGTTGATGTTATAACAGTAGGATTCTCAGGAGTGCAGGAATTGGCAAATGTGAACAAGAGACTGCAGTTAGTTCTTCATGGACACAGAGCAATGCATGCAGCATTCACAAGACCTGGCAATCATGGGATCTCAATGATGGTGGTAGCAAAATTTATGAGATTGATTGGAATTGATCAACTCCACATCGGTACAATTGTTGGAAAAATGTCAGAAGAGGAACATGATGTAATAAAATCCAAGGAAGTCCTTACGTTAAACAAGATGCCCGAGACAACATATATCAAAGACCAAGAATGGGGAAAAATAAAGCCTGTATTCCCTGTTGCTTCAGGAGGATTGCATCCAGGACATGTAGCAAAACTGATGGAATATTTTGGAAAGGATGTAATAATCCAAATGGGTGGAGGAATTCATGGAAATCCGTTGGGAACTGTCAAAGGCGCAATGGCTGCAAGGCAGGCAGTTGATGCAACATTGGAAGGAATAAGTCTGATAGACTACGCAAAGAAACACCCAGAGCTCCAGGCAGCAATTGATAAATTTGGAGTTTTGAAATAATTTGAATAACTCTTTTTTGTGATTTAATGGTATTGGATGTTTTTGAGACAAAGGATGGAAGAAGAGTTATTATTAGATCTATAATACTCTCTGATATTAGCAGAGTCAATGAGTTTCTCTATTTCTTGAATTCTCTTATAAAAGAAGGAGCATACATAGCCTTCAATAGAAAAAGAAATTTTGAAGAAGAAAAGAAATCAGTTATGAAATGGATAGATAATCATGGAAAAGAAGAATTTCATATAGTTGTAGAATGTGACGGAAAGATAGTGGGGAAAGGAGAGTTTGGAAGATTAAAAGAGGTCAGCAACCATGTTGCTGAGGTTGGTATAAGTTTATTGAAGGAATACCGGGGATTGGGTATAGGAAGAATTATGCTCAAATATTTGATAATGGCAGCAAGGAAAACAGATTTGAAATATCTGAAGCTACATGTGTTTGCAAAAAATAAAAGAGCAATCACTCTTTACAAACAAGAAGGTTTTAAGGAATATGGGAGACTTCCAAAACAAGGTAAATTCAAGGATAAATTTGTAGATGAAATTGTAATGCTGAAAAAATTATGATTTATTTCATCCATCTGCTGCAATTATATGCTTGTTCACTTCTTTTATCTGAGGCAGCATGGCTAGTGAAAGTATAAGTCTCAGGATTCCTGCCACAAGAAATATGAATATGAATGGATTAATTCCAAAATCGAATAACAACAAGATTCCGCCTATGATCGAACCAAAAAATATTCCAACTCCATTCAGTATTGCAGAATAGGCTGAGCACAAACTTCTTCTCTGGGGAGTCACTGCATCAAAGAAATAATTCGTTGTTGCAATTCCAAATCCAGCGCTTACTATTCCATTGAACACTTGTATTGCAACTAAATAGTAAACATTGCCTGAAACAGCCCACAACAGAGGGCCGAAACACACTCCAATCCCAGTCAGCCACAAAACCTTCAGGTCTCCATGTTTATCCACATATTTGCCCCATAAAGGAAGGGTTGCAATGTTTGCAACTGAAGCTGCAAGAGTGACAACTGTAAATAGTATATAATCAAATTGTAAACCCCTGAGCATATACACTGCAATGAATGGTCCGCAGATAGTTCCTGCGAATGTCCCCAATGCAATGAACATAACATATTTTCCGTAATTATTTCCCCACATCCTTTTGATAAAATCAAAGAACGAAAAATAGTATCCTTCAGGCAGCTTCAGTTTCGGTTCATAATGTTTTGTAAAGAAATAACTGGAAAAAGTTCTGCCTACAAATGAAATCAAAAAGATGATAGCAAAACCGAACATTAAATTGATATTATTGAAAGCATCAAGAAAAACACCAGCAGCAAAAGTTGTTACTATAACCATTATTCCACATATAGTGCTCCTCATTCCCCAATATTCCCCTTTATTTTCAGGTATTATATCTCCCATCCAAGATAGCCATGCTGGAGCTGTGAAATGTCCTAAAATTGCATAAATAGTAAAGAAAAGTAAAAGAAGATATGGTGAATACTGGAATCCATTCATGAAAAGAAATGCAACAATTGCAAATGCAATCCACATGCAAGCCTGTATGAAAACCCCAGGGACAACAATCCTCTTCCTCCCATATTTTTCCATGACTTTTGGAGTGAATGCCTGAGAAATTGGGGCAATTAAATTTGGAACAGCTGTGATAAGCGAAATCATTGTGTTGCTTGAATTTATTGCAACAGCAAAAGCAGAGATGTATGCTTCACCAAAACCCGAGGAAACAGATGCAAATAACCCTTCTATTATGCTTATTGTTCTTGTTTTTTCCAATTGGGCTTCTTCCTTGGCATCTCTTTTACTCGATGGAGCATTGGTGAAAAGAGTATTTGTAGTATGTGCGGCTATTGTACTGTTTTGCATATTCTGCCTCATTGTTTTCTTGTGTCACTATTTATTTTATCTTATATCTCAGAATTCCCGCAATTCCGCCTAATGCCTTCAGCTTCTTCCATGGCTCTTCTTCTGAAGTGAATATCGTGAATTCTGTATTTGCATTTTTTGCCCAATCCAGAATGTCTGGATTTTTTCTTACAAATTCATCCAAAACAATCAGTTCTTTTACTGCCTTCATTTGTAGTGCTTCCTTTATTTCTGCAGGACCATAAACCGCAAGCCCTGAATCTTTGTGGATCTCTGCAAGAAAAGATTCAATTTTCTCAAATTCCTTGCTTAGCTTGTCCTCTTTTAACACATTTGATACAGCACCGGCTTTCATTAGTTCGTATATCCCGCTCCTTTCAGCTGTGCTGCTATGTGCAAATGAAATTGACTTTAGAATTTGAGGGGCCCGGTCTTTTATGTAATCCTTGAAGGATTCAGGAGCGAATCCAGGTCCTGCAACAATTGTTTTCTTTGATTCCTTGATCAAATCTAAGAGTTCACCAAAATATTTCTTTAATTTTTCTTCGTATGATTCATCTCTCTTTGATGTCCTGCTTTTTACCTCACAATCGTATGAAATCCCATAACCTCTCAGTGTTGCTACATTTGCAGCCTGATCATCCATTACAACTATTCTGATTATTGGTCTTTTTGAGCTCTTCTTTGCCTCATTCAATCTCTCCTTTTCATATTCTGTCCATTTCTCTTTCTTTATTTTATACGAGAAATGTGGCTCAACATCAATCGTATGATGGCTGCCTACCTGAATATATTCCTCTGGGGTCCCTGCCAGGATCTTGCCAGTGACTCTAAGGACATTTGCATTTTTATTCAGTTCTGCCTTTTCAACCTCTAGCTCCATTGTAACCTTTTTCTTTTCTCCAGACTCCTTTTCCCTGCCCGGAGATTTGTACCTTCGCTCGGTATGCCCAATAAGAGTATCGCCTGCATTGATTATTTTTTCAAGATGCCAGAGATCTTCCAGATTTTCTGGCTCAAGCTTGATTATACCTTCCTTGGCGTCGTAATGTATTATTCTCATAATTATCCTTGAAACAAGTTGGAAAAAAGAGTTTTTAACTCTGCTGTCTAATTATGTGTATGCCAAGAATCGCAGTAATTGATAGAGATGGATGCCTGAAGGAAAAGTGTCACATCTGCATTAAAGTTTGTCCAATAAATAGAATAGGGCAGGAATGTATAGTCGCAGACAAAGAAAAATACCCTGTAATTGATGAGAACTTGTGCACTGGCTGCGGAATCTGCCCAAAAAAATGTCCGACAAAAGTCATCACAATCATTAATCTTGTTTCAGAAGCAGGTGAATTGATTCACCAATATGGGGTGAATTCATTTAGGCTTTATAATCTGCCAATCCCAAGAAAAGGGGTAGTCGGTTTCATAGGGCAAAATGGGATTGGTAAGACAACAGCGATGCAGATACTTGCAGGCAAGCTGATTCCAAACTTTGGCAAGTGGGCAAAACCCTCAACATATGATCTTGCTGCACTTGTGTTCAAGGGGAGGGAATTAGGCAGCTATTTCAAAAAATTGCAATCTGGAATCACAATCGGTTATAAGGAACAAAACGTGGAAGGATTTAGAAGTGATATCACTGCAAGAACTGCTTTGGGAATTGGAAGAAACTTTGATAAGGTAGTTGAAAAGCTAGGTATTGTAAACTGTCTTGACAAACCAATGAAAGAGTTAAGTGGTGGAGAGTTGCAAATGGTTGCGATCGCCATTTGTTTGATGAATGAATCTGATCTTTATTATATTGATGAACCCTGCAGTTTTTTGGATGTAAAACAGAGGTTAGTAGCTGCGAAGGCAATAAGAGAATTAGCGGAGAAAGCAGCTGTTGTTGTAGTTGAACATGACTTGGCAGTTCTGGATTATCTCACTGATTTTGTCCACATATTTTACGGAGAAAAGGGAACATATGGAGTTGTTTCTGGAGCTAAGGCCTCGAGAGCAGGGGTAAATGAATATTTGGATGGATTCTTGACCGAGGAAAACATAAGATTGAGGAAAGAGTCAATAAAATTTGATGTTAGAGGGCTGGCAGAAAGAGTAACTGGCAGATCAATGCTGCAGTATGAGAGATTCAAGAAAAAATATCCTTCATTCATTCTTTCTTCACAGCCTGGCGGAATAAATGAAGGGGAGATAATTGGAATCCTTGGTCCAAATGCAACTGGCAAAACAACATTCATCAAAATTCTTGCAGGAGCTGAATCCGCAGAGGAAGGAAATTTTGAAACAGAAATGAAAGTCTCCTACAAGCCCCAATATATCAAAGGCGAAGAGGGGAAGGTTGTGGATATTATTGCCAAATACAAACTCGATGATGCAACATTCATGGAAATGAGAAAGAAAATGCAGTTGGACGAATTAATGGAAAAAGAATGCAATAAATTAAGCGGCGGAGAATTGCAAAGATTATCAATCGCCCTATGCCTTTCACAAGAGGCGAATATTTACCTTTTGGATGAACCTTCTGCATTTTTGGATATTGAGCAGAGGCTTAATTTAGCTGATATTCTCAGGAAAAGAATCGGAGAGGGAAGGGTTGCATTTGTTGTTGACCATGACATTGTTTTCATTGACAATATATCTGATAGATTGATTGTTTTTGAAGGGCAGTCTGGAGTCTCGGGCAGTGCCAGTGCACCTACGGGCAAAAGGGCAGGAATGAACTCCTTCCTAAAGCAGATGGGAATAACACTACGCAGAGATGCACAGTCTAAAAGACCACGCATAAACAAACCCGAGTCAGTCTTGGACAGGGAGCAAAGAGAAAAGGGAGAATATTATTATGAGAGCGAATGAAAATGTTCTTGGTCAAACTTCTTGACCGCGAAGGAATGAGCGGTCGAAGAAGGTTGTGTGAAGAAGGTCATTATTATGAGAGTGAATAAAACGGAAAATAGGGATGTATTCATTACCTCAGTAAAGCAAGTTGATTCATTATTTGTAATCTTGGGTATTACTAGCAATGGGAAGATACTGATAAATTCATATAAAAAATTCAGACCTGGGGAATTTGTCCAATTTAAAGGCACTATTAAAGATGCAGACGGAATTCAAGAAATGGATGCAACTGAGGCAAAGATACTGGAAAATAAAAAGTCAAAGAATGAGATAAATGAATACATCGAGTCAAACACTAAGATAAACAAAGTCACTCCCTTTTTTTCAGATGAAATCACCGGAAAACTCTCTGGTGGATTTGATGAAGTTGCAAAAAATATAACAAAAGCATTATTTCTTCACAGGCCTATTTTTGTAAGACACCATAATGATACTGATGGGGTTGCAAGTGGATTGGCAATATATCTTGCTATTGGAAATGCAAAAAATGTGAGGGTCATAGCAAACAGATATCCAGCATATAGAATGGTGGAAGCACAGCAAGATATTGAGGCAGTACACAAGCTAGATGCGGAATATCTTCCCCCATTGCTCGTGATTTTTGATTTGGGTTCAAGCATTGACAGTTTTGATACATATGATTATGTGAAAAAAGCAGGTTTTGAAATTATTCTGGTGGATCACCACCCTACTTCTGAGGGATTGGAAAAGCATGTTGACTTAGTTGTTTCTCCATATCTTGTTGGGGGAGGTACCCCCTACACTACAGGCCTGCTTTCAGCCGAGATTTCTCAGAGAATTGCACGGATTGATTTCCATGATCTACCTTTCATTGCAATGGTGGGAGACAAGAGCTCTCTTCCATTCAAGCAGAATGAAAGGTATTTGAGAAATGCAATTGCACTGGATTATTTGGTTTCAATGAAAAATCCAACAATAGAGGAAATTGCAAGAAATTTCCTTGATAAGGAAGTAATGGAAATGAATTATATGCAGGCGATGGAAAGAATAGATGCTGTCAAAGCCAGACTTTTTAGGAAATTAAAGAAAAAGCAATTCAAGGATGTGATTGTATTTCTAATCAGTACAGATAAGGAATTTTCAGAAGGCCAATTCCCAAGCAGAGGAATGATGGCAAACCTAGTCAGCGATGAATTTGCTTCCAATGCAAAGATACCAGCAATCACTGTAGGGTACGGGAAAAGAAACATAAACTTAAGATTCAACAAAGAAGCACTTGATGAAGGCTGGAGCGGAGCAGAACTCGTGAAGATAATTAGAGAGGAATTACCAAATGCATTGGAATCGGGTGGAGGACATCCTGGTGCTGCTTCAATGAGAATAAATAGAGGATTTGCAAAAATAGTTGTGGAACAGCTACTTAAGGAAATAGAGGAAATGTCAGAAGATATTGCATAGTTATTTACTCACAATAAAGAATTCAATTTGTGCATCAGCAGAAATGCAATGAAATACGAAACCAATGCATGCCATGCCGTCCATTCTGTATAATATACAAATACCCCCATTGAAAGAAGAATTGCTTCTATTCCTGTTCCTACCACTGCAATCAACAAACTGCTTGTTATTGCAATATCTAGGATAAATTTTCTTGCAAAAACCATAGAATATATACCTCCAATGCAGAACGCAATCACCATAACTTCTATCGGGACTGCACCAATTGCAAATATGCTGCCGAATGTCTTCCATTGTCCCAGGAGAAGACCAGCATTTTCAAACACAAAATCAACTAACACAAGCAGGATGCCAAGTTTTGCTCCCCTCAAGAGAGTGTCTTTCTTTGGCTTTAGCAAGACATAAAGTAAGGCCGTGATAGAAATTGCCAAAATTGCAAGAAAAAGCCAGATACTCATTCCAACAAGCATAAATCCATTATCCAGCAATATATTTTTTAACCCTTCTAATTATTCATATGCACAGACTTCTCCAGAAGGGGGGAAAATTACTTTTAATGGGCAATGAAGCAGTGGTAAGGGGAGCACTCGAAGCAGGCGTTGGTTTTGCAGCAAGTTATCCCGGCACACCCTCATCTGAGATTGGAGATACTTTTTCTGAAGTTGCAAAGGAAGCTGGAATTTATTTTGAATGGAGCAGCAATGAAAAGGTGGCAACTGAAGCTGCAGCAGGAGCTGCATTTTCAGGAGTCAGATCAATGACTTTCTTCAAGCACTTTGGTTTCAATGTTGCAAGTGACTCGGTTTATCCTCTTCCTTATTATGGTGTCGATAAAGGAATGGTGCTTCTAGTGGCTGATGATCCAAATGGTTGGTCATCGGGCCAGAGTGAGGAGGACACAAGGAAAATGATTCAGACTTCCCATATGCCCTATCTCGAGCCGTCTAATTCCCAAGAATGTAAGGATTTTGTAAAACTTGCATTTGATTTGTCTGCTAAATTCAAAATTCCAATATTCCTAAGGACTACAACCAGAGTGAATCATGTGAGAAGTATTGTTAAGCTCGGACCATTGGAGAAAGGAGAGACAAAGGGTATTTTCAAGAAGGGCAGGCAATGGAACAATCTTCCTCCGGGAGTCATAGATAGACACAAAGAGCTGCATAGTATAATGGACAGATTAGAGGAAGTGAGCGAGAATTCCCAGATAAATTTTATTCTCAACAAAAACCAGAAATCAAAATTTGGAATTATTACTTCTGGAGCCTCGTTTAATTATGTGCTTGAAACTCTTGAAAAATTGAATTTGCAGATTCCTGTTTTCAAAATTAGCATGTGGCCCTGTCCAAAGAAAAAAATTGCAGGATTTCTGAGGGGCTTGAGGCATGTCCTTGTTGTTGAGGAGCTGGAACCGGTGCTTGAGAATGAGATAAAGAGAATTGCACAGGAATCAGGGTTGCACACTGTTATCAATGGGAAAAATTTCATACCCTCTTGTGGGGAATTAAGAGTCGAGGATGTATTGCATGCTGTAAATGAGATTTTGAAACTTGGATTTGAATTGAAAAAGCCAAATATTCTTCCAGTCCCTTCCAGGGATCCAACTTTATGCCCAGGTTGTCCTCACAGGGCGAGCTTCTGGGCAACGAAAACCGCTTTAGGAAAGGATTGTGTTTTTGGTGGAGATATTGGTTGCTATATTCTTGGGATTTTCGAGCCGATCGAGATGCAGAATTTCATAATTTCTATGGGCGCAGGTACTGGAGTGAGCCACGGAATATCAAAAGTCAGCGATCAAAATGTCGCTGTATTCATGGGGGACAGCACATTCTTTCATGCAGGTATACCTGCGATTATCAACGCTGTTTATAACAAATCAAATCTGACTGTTGTCGTACTGGATAACAGGATAACTGCTATGACTGGCCACCAGCCTCATCCTGGAGCTGGTTTCACTGCGATGCAGGAGCCATCAAGCGAGATTTCCATTGTAGATATAGCAAAAGCATGCGGAGCCCAAGTTGCTATGGTAAATCCTTTCAGCCTTAAGCAGATAACTGATAAAATAAAAGAAATGAATTCAAAGAAGGGAGTGAAAGTTATTGTTTCAAGACAGGCGTGCAGATTGATGTTCATGAGAAATGCAAGAAAACAAGGGATCAAAGTCCCGGTCTTCCAGATCAACCAGGATAAATGCAAGAAATGCGATTTATGTATCCAATATTCATGTCCTGCAATTCATCTCGAACTCAAAGGCAAGAAGCCAGTGAAATATTATATTGATGAAAGCTTCTGCTGGGGCTGCGGAGTTTGTCCACAAGTATGTCCATTTCAAGCAATCGAAGCTGTAACTGAAAAAAGTGAGAAAAAATGAAGAAAAATAAACCAACAAACAAGCCTACAAACATAATAATTACAGGAATCGGAGGACAAGGAGTCCTAACTTTAGCGTATGCAATCGCAGAATCAGCAATGAGGCAAGGTTATGATGTCAAGATGGCTGAGATACATGGGCTTGCAATGAGATTTGGACATATAGAAGTTCATGTGAGATATGGAAAACAGGTTTATTCTCCTTTAGTTCAAAATGGAGAAGCTGATTTGATTGTGGGACTTGAGCCAATAGAAGTATTAAGATGCTCGAAATATATGAGTAAAGAGACTAATGTTGTTTTTGACACAGCCATAGCAGTTCCAAATAAAATGCACCTGCATAGGGAGGAATATCCAAAGATAAAGGCAATAATTGACTCAGTAAAGAAGATTTCAAAATCAGTCAAGGCAATTCCTGCTTCTGAGATTGCAAAAAAACAAGCAGGGTCTGGAGTGTATTCAAATATTTATCTTCTTGGGATATTGATAAAATCAAAGCTCATTGATATCAAGCCAAAATATGTTTTTGAGACATTGCAATTTCTTCCAGCGATGGAAACAAATACAAAAATTTTCAAGATAGGTTTAAAAGTATTACTAATGAAATAGAAATAGAGAGAAAATGGCAAAAAAATATTGCATGGATGTGGCGGCATGAATCCTGAGATAGTAGGCCTAGGCGTACTTGTATTTGGTTTTCTGGGGATAATTTTTATTAGCGGATGCATTCAGCAAGATGTTGTGGCGAGATTAATAAGCATCGAGGGAGGTAGTTTTGTCGACGCGGCAGGCTATTACGAAGGCACCTTGAAACTAAAAGAGATAAAAACTGATAAAGAATATTCTATATTTGTGTGTACAAAAGATTGGTCTTGGGTCGAATTGAATTCGTGCTATAATTTTAATTTATCAGAAATTGAAAATAACATTGAAAGTCATAAATACTCTGCAGAGCTCGGCGGATGTTATGTTGGAAAATTAGAGAAGGTAAATTGTTAATAAAATTGATTAATAAAGATGCAGATGTAAGAGAATTAAGATAAAATTTTAAACCCTGCTAGCAAATGCATGCCATGGATGTGGATAGGATAGTTGATGATTATCTCAGGCAGAGTGACTGGAGAATAAAGGAAAATGCAAATGTAACCTATTCTTTTCCATCGATGTTCTTTAAATTGTCTGGCGAGGCTGTTTCTGAGTATACTTTGAAAAGAGTTTATCCAAGCAAAATATCAAAAGCACATATAGATGGAGATTTCCACATTCATAACCTTGATATGGGCCTTGTTGGATATTGTGCTGGTTGGAGCATACCTGACATTTTGCTTAGGGGATTTGGAGGCATACCTGGCAAGATTCAATCTGTCCCTGCTAAGCATTTTTCAACCGCATTATTACAGATTGCAAATTTTCTTGGCACACTGCAGAATGAATGGGCCGGAGCAATGGCTGTGAATTCCCTCGACACTCTCTTGGCCCCATTTGTTGCACGTGACAGCTTAGATTACAAGGAAGTAAAGCAGAATATGCAGCAATTTGTTTACAATATGAATATTTCAAGCAGATGGGGAAGCCAGACTCCATTTACAAATGTGACATTTGATCTCAAACCTGCTAAGGATCTTGCAAAAAAACCTGTGATTATTGGGGGAGAATTGCAGAAAGAGAAGTATGGAGATTTCCAAAAAGAAATCGACATGATAAACAAGGCATTTCTTGAAATCATGATTGAAGGAGATGCAAAGGAAAGAGTATTTACATTTCCATTGCCAACATACAACATAACCAAGGATTTTGAATGGGATAGTGAAATTTCAGATCTTTTATTTGAGGCGACTGGAAAATATGGAATTCCTTATTTCCAGAATTTTATTAAGAGCGACCTTAATCCAGAGGATGTGCGCAGCATGTGCTGCAGACTTAGGTTGGATTTGAGGGAAGCTTACAGGAGAATGGGAGGCTACTTTGGATATGAAGACAAGGTAGGTAGTGTGGGTGTTGTTACAATTGACATGCCGAGAATAGGATACTTGGCCAAGGATGAAAAGCAATGGTTTGAAAGAATAGATGGATTGATGGAACTGGCTGCCCAAAGCCTTGAGATAAAGAGAAAAGTTGTTGAAAAGAATATTGTCACAGGATTCTTGCCATTCACTAAAGTTTATCTTGGCACACTTAAATGGCATTTCTCCACAATCGGATTAGTTGGAATGCATGAAGCATGCCTGAATTTCCTTGGTAAAGATATTGGTGTAAACACTGATGAGGGTAAGAAATTTGCATTGAAAACACTTGAGTTCATGAGAAAGAAAACAGTTGAACTGCAGGAAAAAACAAATCACATATTCAATTTGGAGGCAACTCCTGCAGAAGGGGTATCATATAGACTTGCAAAAATTGACAGGAGCAAGTATCCAAAAATTATAGCAGCAGGAAGGAAGGTGCCATATTACACAAACTCAACATGGCTGCCTGTGGACTATACAGAAGATATATTTGAAGCCTTGAGGCATCAAGAAGATCTGCAAACAGAATACACTGGCGGCACAGTGTTCCATGGGTTTGTTGGAGAAAGAATTTCTGGAGAAGCAGCAAAGCTCTTGGTAAAGAAAATACTGACAAACTTCAAGATCCCATATCTCACAATCACTCCCACATTCAGCATATGTCCTGAACATGGATATGTTTCTGGCGAGCATTTCAAATGCCCGAAGCAGATAAAGCAAGGAAAGAAATTCAGAATATGTGGAAGGGAATGCGAGGTCTATTCAAGAGTTGTGGGCTACTATCGCCCGGTCCAGCAATGGCATATTGGAAAGCAAGAAGAATACAAGCAAAGAAAAGAATATGTGACTTGATTGGTTGGGTTGGCAGGTCGTTACATAAGGTTATAAATAATTTGCACCTAATTCTTTTAGGAGCCATAAGAACAAAGGGGATATTGCGTAACTTGGCAGCGCGGCAGGCTCCAGACCTGGCGAAAGCCAAATGGATGTTGCCTGTGGAAGTTACCTGCAAGTCAGGGTTCAAATGACCTTT
>Ga0315285_10002745_pt1 | contig 18418 bp, 16 predicted proteins | sample YL17G09_36_MG_FD_203698 | JGI IMG/M metagenome (GOLD analysis project Ga0315285, IMG submission 203698) | Sediment microbial communities from Yellowstone Lake, YNP, Wyoming, USA - YL17G09_36 | ecosystem: Environmental > Aquatic > Freshwater > Lake > Sediment | place: USA: Wyoming | collected... | reverse complement strand
CCGACACTTCCACCTTCACCACGATATGGGTTTTCTGGTGGCTCTTTGTCTCGCTGCCAAACAGGTAACCAAGGTAAGGGATATCGGAGAGGAGTGGAATGCCGGTCTTCTGTTTGGCATTCGCTTCGCGGGTCAGGCCGCCCAGGACCAGGGTTTCGCCGTCACGCACGCGAACAAAGGAGGTGATGGAGCGTTCGCTGGTCATCGGCAGCCCGGCCGGTGTATAGCCGCTAATGTCCGCGGTGACAAGCCGGATGCCCATTTCGGTGGTCTCGCGACCGACATAGGGCAGCGCATCCAGGAAGAATCCGGCCTGTCCGTTGTGATTGTAGTTCAAGAAGCGGCCCCACGCTCCCAAGTCGCCGGAATCGCCGGCGCCATTCACCGTTTCCCGGGAACCAGCGGCGGCGCCATAGAGATCCTTGTTCATGTCGCCGGTGACGGTGAGATTGGCGATAGGAGTGGCGGAAGCCCAGCTGGCCGGGTTGCCGCTGACGGCTCGGACCGTGCCGGTGGCGGCTACTTTCGCCTTGCCCTTGGTTTGCAGGAAGTCCAGGTAGGCCGTGGTGAGCAGGGCGTTATAGCTGGCGTAAGTCTGGGACCCGCCGCCGGCCCATCTGCCCACCGATCCGTCCGCCGGAGGCACAATGCCCCCAAAGGGGTTGAAGATACTGCCGGCGCGGCGCATGTTTTCCTCGAAATGCTGGGTAGCGTACACAAAGTCGAACAGGTTGCGTCCGGGACCGTTTTTCCACGCGAGAAAGTCGAACCCGATCTTCGTCATGTTCTCGTCCGTGATCTCATAGACCTTCACGTTGAGCTGGACTTCGCTGACTGGAATGTCCACCTTCTGCGCCCATTGCAGGTATTCCTCCGCGTACGCCGGGGCGTCGAGATAGGTGACAGAGTTGTTCAACCGGTCTATGGAAGACCTGGATATGGGGTTCGAGGGGGGTTCAGAGGCCAGTTTGTCCACGATGTCAATATCGCGGAATTTGGCCTGGTAGGTCACCCTGTCTGTTCCATCCTGCGCGGCGCGGACCCATTCCTTGTCCAGGGCCGCGATGGCCTGCTCGAGGTAGGGGAGTTGCCAGGGCGGACAGGTGACGGAAAGGAAGTACTCCTTCTTCGCCTTGTCGCGGACAACTTCGGCCGTGCCGCCTTCGATCCCCGTGATGGCCCGCGCGATCTCCCGGAGCTCACGCACCGAAACGTTGCGGATGGGGCCGATGAGCGCCGGCACGAACTCGTTGGTATTCACCTTCTGGTTGGTGCGGAGAACTTTGACCAATCCGCTCCTTGGATCGAGGTTGATCTGGTCGTTCTGGTTGATGTAGTCGTCTATGCGGCTGTTGGACTCCCCCTTGGTGTAGCCAGGCGCGGGGCTGGGGACGCCTTCCTTCTTGGTGATGCCGGTGGAGTGGTCGTAGTAGGTGGCAAACGCGGGGCCGGCAACCAGGATCAGGGCGAGCGCCACGCCTGCGATTCGTTTTGCGAGTGTATTCATTTTCTTTTCTCCTACTTGGGATGCGCTATCTGTCTCACTGGTTCTCGACTTCCTGGATCACGCTCTGCTGGGCGGCGGTGATCCCGCTATCGCGGAGCACCGCTGCTGTAATCACCTGCACGACCGTCGAGGTCTTCTTTGCCGTGCTCTCCGAGCCGAACAGGTACCCGATCACGGGTATGGAGCCGAGGACGGGGATCTTGTTGGCCCCTTTGGTCGTCGCCTCGCGGCTCATGCCGCCCAGAACCACTTCTTCGCCATCCCCGGCGCTGATCTTGCTTTCGGCGTCGCGGGTGGCAACCAGAGGTACGCCGCTGCCGTCAAAACCCACCAGATCCGACACCTTCGACAGGATGTCCAGATTGATTTTCCCGCTTCCTATCGTAGGCGTGACCTCGAGCTCGACGCCGATCTCCTGAAGGCGCGTTTCCAGACGGCGGTCATTCACGGAGTTGGGGGCGATCTGCGCCTGTCCGGGCTCCTGGGGCAGGATGTTCCCGGTCTGTGCGGCCGGGGCAACCGCGACCGCCTGGTACGGCACGCGATCCACCGATTTGAAAACCGCTGTTTCAGCGTTCAGGACCGACACACTGGTGTCGGTCATCACACGGGCCTTTCCCTTGACGGCGAGGAAATCGAAGAAAGCGGATGGAACGTCGTAGTAGAAAGCCGCGCCGTAGCCATAGGCGTTCATGGAGCGTTGGGGCAGCCCCGCAGTCCCCGCGCCGGAGTCGAACTGGGTGGGAGAACCCTTGACACGCTCGTATTCTCCAAAGACTCCCGCAGAGGCAAGCGCGCGCCCCGGACCGTTCTTCCAGGACTGGAAGTCCAATCCGAGCTGGCCGTCGTTTGTGACGTTCACCTCGTAAACCTTCGCCGAAACCGAGACCTGAGGAGTGGGGGTGTCATACTTCGCCAAGGCTTCCATGACCTTCTGAACACCCGAAGGGGACCCCCCGAAGAAGAGCGAATTGGTTTCGACGTCCGCCAGCGGAGAGACGTCGTTGGTGCCGTTCATCATCAATCCATTGATGAAGCCTGAATCCAACACGCTGCGGTTCTTGAGGGGCACATACTGGTATTCGCTGCCGCTGGAGGCGGTGAGTTTCTCACGGTCCAGAGCGCTCATGAGCTCATCGGCCTTGGGAATCTGGTACTCGGGAACGACAACCAGCACCATGCCGCTCTTTCGGTCCGGGGCGGCAAAGCAGGAGATGATTCCGTCCTCCACCGTGACGAAGCCGTGGCAGAGGCGGTAGGCAAACGCTCCGGGGTTGACGTTCTTGAATTCGTAAACCTTGGGGACGTAGCGGTTGATCTGCGCCTTGTTGCTGGTGCGCAGGACTTTTATCACGTTCTGCTCCAGGTTCTTTGGGTCGTTGGGGTCGTCCTTGATTTGCGCCGGGGGCTTTGTGCCGGCGGGGTTGCCCTTGTTGGCCGTCGTCTTCGTTTGGGCCGGCGCCGTGCCGCAGACAAGCGCGAAAACGGCGAACAGCACTGCAATGCTCCTAGTCATGTTTCGATCCTCCTTTTCCATGAGTTTGGCGCGCCTGGGAACTCAACACAAGGCACTGCCTGAGCCAAAACGGAATAATTCTACACAAGCCGCCGGGATAGGAAACAGAAATCCATTGCCGGACTGAAACGCGGCAACTTACTAGCGCTTGGACTGTGGCGGCCGCACGGTTTCGTGCGGCGACGCTTCCAATCCCTCCGGCAATGCCGGTTTGTGCCGCACGATCTCTCCCTGAATCAGGTAAATGACCTCCTCAGCGATGTTGGTCGCGTGGTCGGCAATGCGTTCGAGATGCCGGCTGGCCGAGAGGTAGCTGAGGAGAATCTCGACGTGTTCGGGGTTGCGGCGCGCGGACTCGCTCACCTTGGCGTACATCTCACGGTTCATCTCGTCCACTTCGTCATCCGAGGCGCGCACCTGATGGGCCAGGTTCGCGTCCATTCTCATCAGGGCGTCCAGGCTGTGTCCCAACATGGCCAGCGCTTTCCGGTGCATCCCGGCCAGGTCGAAGGGAATCGGTATCGGCTCCTGGGTGCACAGAAACAATGAGCGTTCGGCCATGTTCACGCCAAGATCCCCGACCCGCTCGATATCGTTGTTGATGTGAAGAACCGCGATGATGAAACGCAGGTCCACGGCCACGGGCTGGTGCAGCGCCAGGATTTTGAGGCATTCCTCTTCTATGTCCACCTCGGCCTGATCTATCTCCGCGTCCCCTTCAATGACCTCCCGCGCAAGATCCGGATCCCGTTCCTCTAGCGATTTTACCGCCTTTTGGACACTGTTTTCGACCACGGCGACCAGAGACAAGATGCTCTTCTTGAGTTTCTCGATCTCCGTTTCAAGATGTCTGGACATGCTCCCGTCCTCCTTTGATCTCATCCGAACCGGCCGGTGATGTAATCCTCGGTTCGCTTGTCGTCCGGCTTCGTGAACAGCCGCTGAGCCAGTCCAAACTCCACTAAGATTCCCTCATACAGGAAAGCGGTGTAGTCCGAAACCCGGGCCGCTTGCTGCATGTTGTGCGTGACGATAACAATCGTGTATGCGCCCCTCAGTTCGCCCATCAGGTCCTCGATGCGCGCGGTCGAGCGTGGATCGAGGGCCGAGGTCGGCTCGTCCATCAGCAGGATTTCCGGGTTCACCGCCAGCGCCCGCGCGATGCAGAGGCGCTGCTGCTGGCCTCCCGAGAGTCCAAGCGCGTTCTGGCGCAGACGGTCCTTCACCTCTTCCCAAAGCGCGGACCGAACCAAACTGCGCTCCACGATCTCCGCCAGTCCGTAGCGGTCGCGGATTCCCTGGAGGCGCGGGCCATAAGCCACATTGTCGAAAACCGTTTTCGGGAAGGGATTAGGCTTCTGAAAAACCATTCCCACCCGCTGGCGCAGCGCGATCACGTCCACGTTCGGGCTGTAGACATTATGGCCATCAAAGATAAGTTCCCCGGATGCGGTGCAGGAAGGGATGAGATCGTTCATCCGGTTGATGGCGCGCAGAAAGGTGCTTTTCCCGCAACCCGAGGGGCCAATGATCGCCGTGATCTGTCCCGCGGGCACGTCCAGCGTCACCCGCTTCACGGCCTCCGCCGCGCCGTAAAACACCGAGAAGTCCCGCGCCGAAAGGTGAGGCCGGAATTCCTGGACGGGCGCTTGCGGCCGTTTTTGCACCGCGCCTTGGACCATGGTCATCAGGCTTCCCATAACGCCCTTTATCCTTTCAGTTTTTTCGACGTCCGCGCTCTCATCACAACCGCCGCGAAGTTCAGAAACAAAACCACCAGCACCAACGTGAGCACCATGCCATATTGGACGTGCCGCAGCTCATCGAGCTTCTGGTGCTCCGTGGAAAGGTTGTACACGTTCCACGACAGGGCGGGAGTGGGCTGTGAAAGGGTTTCCCAGAGTTTGAGGGGATCGCCCACGCTGACCGCGGCCGTGAAAATGATTGGCGCGGTTTCCCCGGCGGCCCGGCCCATGCTGATCACAATTCCCGTGAGGATGCCCGGCAGCGCCGCTGGAAGGAGAACGGTAACGATGGTGCGCCACTTGCTCGCGCCCAGGCTCAGCGCCGCCTCCTTGTAAGTGTGGGGGACCGAACGGATGGCCTCCTCGGAGGCGCGGATCACCGTTGGCAGGATCACCAGCGCGAGTGTAAGCGCTCCGGCCAGGACGCTCTTGGAGTTTGAGACGTGAATGGTGTTGATGAAGAAGGCAAGGCCGAAGAGGCCGAAGACAATGCTCGGCACCCCCGCGAGGGCGCCGATAAGGGCGCGCAGAAGACTGTTGAGTCGGTTCTGCCGCGCATACTCCGTCATGTAGATGGCGGAGACGAGCCCCAGAGGAACGGCAAAGAGCATGGCGCCCAGGGCAAGGTAGATCGTTCCAAGCAATTCCGGCCAGATCCCGCCAAAGAAATGCGAGTCCTTGGATACATCGGTCAGGAACCGCCAGTAAAAAGTGAGGCGGGGCCGAAGCATGTCCTCGGCCTGTTTTTCGATATAAGGGAACAGGGGTTCGAGAGACGTGCCCTTGAAATCCTGGGCGCGCGGCGTCCGGATCTTCCGGCCCATCTGGGTGGGATCGGAGTAGTCATAACTCTCGCGGTACAAGACGTCCTGAATCTTGATTTGCGCGCGGTCCCAGCGGGTCTGTCCGTATTGCCGGCGGGGCAGAACGGGTTGCTTCTCGCCGGGGCGCGGTCCCAGAAGATCGCGTAGCGCGTCTTCCAACTCCTGGAGAGGTTCCTTGTACTTCGGCCATTCGGATGCCGGTTTGATTTTCAAATCCTTCTTGAAGGAATCCAGCATTTCGTAAACGGGTCCGCGCGCCTGCATGGCCAGCGCCGCTTCCGACCGGATTTTTGCCCGGTCACCACGCTCAAAGAGATCGAGCGTCATCCGCCGGTGCTCGACCGTCGCTCTGAAAAGAAACGCTTGCAGCCCGCGCGCGAAGATCGGCGCAAGGATAATCACCAGGGACGCGGCCATCAGGGCAATGGAAAAAAAGCCTAGTCCTGAAAAGGAGCGGTCCAGGATTTTGCGGGAAGTCAAACGCATTGGGTCATCCTCCCGCCAATTTCCTGCGCGCCCGGCGCATCGCCCACTCGCTTGCCAGGTTGGCGGCGAAGCATATCGCCAGCAAACACGCGGCCATCGCGAAAAGAACGTGGTAGCGCGCCGAGCCGGTCACGTGATCCGCCTCGCCCATGTCTCCGGCGATGGCGGCGGTCAGAGTTCGCACCGGTTCAAGAAAATTGTACCAGGGGGATGGTATCTTCGCGGAGTTGCCCGAGGCCATCCACACCACCATCGTTTCGCCCATCGCGCGCATCACGCCCAGGATGACGGCGGCGAGAATCCCGGACGAGGCGGCGGGGATGACGACGCGGACGACAGTCTCGGCCCGCGTCGCTCCCAATGCGTAGCTGGCCTCGCGCAGCTCGCGTCCCACCGCTTGGAGCGCGTCTTCCGACACGCTCACGACCGTGGGCAGCGCCATGATGCCCAGGATGATAGAAACGTTGAGCGCGTTGGCGCCGCTGGCAATCTCCAATCGGCCCAGCTTGGCCGATAACCGCCAGAGGCACACAAAAGATCCAACGCTCAGAGCCGCCATCGTTCCCCAGCGCACGGGGAAATATGCCTTCGGAATCGCGCCGGAGACGCGGCCCGCCGCCACGTCCGCAACGATGATGACCGCCAAGGCGCCCATCGGCGCCCCCATTAACCAGACGGCCACAGACAGCAACTGTCCGCCGTGGTCTTGCAGGAGCGGGGCCAACACCACCAGGGCGAAGAACCCATAAGCAACCGACGGGATCGCCGCCAACGTCTCGATAACCGGCTTGATGGCCTGGCGGAGACGGAAGGGGAGCACGTCGCTCAGGCAAACCGCCGCGGCCACCCCCATCGGCACGGTAAACACCGCCGCTCCGAGCGTGACCAGGGCGCTGCCCGCGAAAATGGCCAGCGCGCCGAACTCCGCAGGCTCCCGCGACGGGAACCATTTGGGGCTGGTGAGAAACTCCGTGAAACTTCGGAGTTTGAAGAATGGGATGGCGTCCTTGAGAATGAAGTAGAAGATGAACAGCACGGCAAACGACGAGCACACGGTCACGGTGAGCAGGAAGGCTTGCCCCGTCCATGAGACAAGCCGTCTTTTGATGCCCGCGCCCCGGCCCAGCAACAGGTTGGGTTGTCGCCGGGCAGGGGCGGAAGGATTTCTGATTTCCGCGCTATTTCGCATCATTGAAACCCGCTTTGCCGGAAACATGGAAATCTCTCTGAACCGCAACGTGGTTCCAGATCATGGCCCAGGGTCAGCGAAGCGCCACCCTGGGAAAGGAGACACGCTTTTCCCGTGCGAACCCTGTAGGGGTTCCAGAATTCCGCGGCAAATGTTATGCAACCCTTACAGGGTTGATTCTTGTTGGGTCGCGTCTTTTTCCCAGGGTGGCGCTTCGCTGACCCTGGGCTTTATTCTGGAACGCCTTCGGCGTTGTTTCTTGTCCACACATGAGTTCGCGCGTCTCCCGCAAAACCGTCCTGGTGTTGATACGTAAACGCCTAAATTGCTCTAGGCGCTCTCAGTATTCGGTCACCGGCACGAAACCTATGCCCTCGATAATCTCCTGTCCTTTCTTGCTCAGGTGCAGCGTCGTGAAGGCGTGCAGGTGCGAACCGAGAGCCGGGTAGCCATTCGTGAACATGAAGAGCGGCCGGGAGATGGGGTACTTGCCGGAGACTACGGTGTCCCGGCTGGGCTCGACGCCGTCCACGACCAGGGCCTTGACCGTCTTATCCACAAAGCCCAGCCCGACAAAGCCGACAGCGCCCTGCGTGCTTTGCACACGCTGGCGGATCGCGCCGTTCGAGCCGGCATACTCCACGCCCTGGGTCATTTTCTGCTTATTCAGGGCCAACTCCTCAAACGCCTCGTAGGTGCCGCTGTTGGTGTCGCGGCTGATGGCCACGATCTTGGCGTTGGGTCCGCCGACTTCCTTCCAGTTGGTGATTTTCCCGGTGTAGATACCCGCCACCTGCGCCTTGGTGAGCGCCTTCACGGGATTGGCGGGATGGACGATGACCGCGATGCCGTCCATCGCGACCGCGTGCGCCACGGGGGTCACGCCCTTCTCGACGGCGGCCTTGAACTCCTCTGGCTTCATGAAGCGCGACATATCGGCCACGTCGCACACGCCGTTGATAAGGCTCTTGGCCCCGTTGCCGGAGCCGGACTCGGCGACCGTGATTTTCACGTCCGAATTCCTCTCCATGTAGTATTCGGCAAAAGCCTTGGCAATGGGGCCGACCGTGGTCGAGCCGTCCACCGTAATCTTACTTTCCTTGTTCTTGCCCTCTTGCGCGCCGGCGCCGCACAGACAGAGCGCCGTCCCCACAACCGCCGCAAACATCGTTCGTGTTCTCATGTCATGGTCCTCCTCTCGCTGCCCCTATCACAGCACACAGATGTTAGGACCATGTTAGGAGCAAGCGAGAAATCGGTCAGAATGCGCGAGGAGTTCGTAGTGCGGGCTTCAGCCCGTCTTGTGGCCGCCTGGAGCCCGATATCCATCAATAGGAAATCGAAGCGCCACTAGTTTGGAAGGCAAAGAAGAATTCTGGATGAGGCGGCGCCAAGGGGCAGCCGTATGTGGAAGGAGCTGCCCCGGCCCACCGTGCTTTCCACGGAGAAAGCGCCCCCGTGCGCCTCCACGATGTGTTTGACGATGGCGAGTCCCAATCCCGTGCCGCCCTGCTTGCGGCTGCGGGCCTTGTCCACGCGGTAGAAGCGCTCTCCGAGCCTCGGCAGATGCTCCGCGGGAATGCCGCAGCCGTCATCGTGGACCGAGATGAGCGCCTCGCCCCCCTTGCGGATTGCCTCGACGCGCACCGTGGCGCCGGATTCGCTGTACTTGATGGCGTTATCAATCAGATTGACCACTGCCTGCGCGCACAACGGCACGTTCACCTGGGCCGTCAGGTCATCGGGGCAGTTGATCTCAATGGCTATGCTCTTCTCCGCGGCCTTCACGGCGCAGTCCTCGACCGCCTCGCGCAAGAGGTCCGGCAAATGCGCTTCCTGCTTCTCGAGCATCGCGCTTTCCGCGTCCTGCTCGATGCGCGAAAGAAGAAGCAAGTCTTCGATGATGGTGTTCAGACGGTCCGCGTGCTTGACCACCACACCCAGGAAGCGCTCGGTCTCCTCCCGGTTGTCCAGCGCGCCCTCCAGGAGGGTTTCCAGGTAACCCTTGATGGAGGTGATGGGCGTTTTCAACTCGTGCGAGACGTTCGCCACGAATTCCCGGCGCAGGTTTTCCAGGCGCCGCAGCCGCGTGACGTCGTTGAGCACAATCACCGCTCCGATCCGATCACCCCGCGCATCCCGCAGGGCCGCTCCATGGACCTGTAGAAAACGCTCCCCGCCCTCTTCACGGAGCACAACGTTCCCCTCCCGCGGACTGTCCACCGAGAGCGCCTCACTCACGAACCTCTGAAGATCAACGTTCCGCGCGATTTCCCGGATGGTCCTTCCCCGCGCGGACTCCTGCGCAACGCCGAGAATCCGCGCGGCCGCCTGGTTAACGGTAATCAACCGCTCACTCGTGTCCACCGCAATAACGCCCTCTACCATGCTGGAGAGCGCGGCTTCCTGCTCGTTGCGCTGCCGGATGATCGTCTTGATCCTATCATCGAGCTGCTCGGCCATTTCGTTCATCGCCCTCGCCAGCGCGCCCACCTCCTCGGAATCGGAGACGGGAATCTTCTCGCTGAACTCCCCCCTCGCGAAGCGCTCCACTCCATGCCGAATGTTCTCCAGCGGACGGACGATCTTTCGGTAAACAACGAAACTGATGACCGCCCCCAGAACCGCTATGGTCAATCCACCCAGTGCGATGTGGACATAGACGGTCCTGAGCAATTCCTCGATGTGGGTGATGGAGAACGCCGTCCGGACCACCGCCACCGTCTTGCCCTCTTCCACGATGGGAACAGCCACATACATCATGCTCTGTTGAAGCGTCGAACTCCGCCGCTCGTCATGTCCCACCCGGCCCTCCATGGCTTGAGCCATTTCGGGACGCTTCGCGTGGTTTAACATGCCCGCCACGTCCGCTTCCGCGTCGCCTATCACCTTCCCCGAAGGCAGCATGACGGTGAAGCGCGTCCCCGTACGCTTCCCCTGCTTCTTGCACAGAAGGTCCACGGCTTCCAAGCGGCCCGCGCTCAGGAAACTGCGCACGTCATCCTGCACCAGCCGCGCCCGGCACTCCAGATCCTCCACCGTGCGTTGCAGATAGAACCGCCTGGTGAATTCCGAGGAATACCAGCCTGCCGCCAACAGCGAAATCGCGGTGATCGCCAGAAAGGCCGCGTAGAGCTGCCACACAAGGTTCCTCTTAATCATGACAAACTCCTACTCCTCGAACCTGTACCCCACGCCGCGTATGGTTTCGATGTACTTCCCGCATTCCCCAAGTTTCTTGCGCAATCCAACGACGTGAACATCCACGGACCGGTCGGTCACCGGGCAGTCCTCTCCGCGTACCGCGTTGATGATCTGATTGCGAGTGAAAACCCACCCCGGTCTTCTCGCCAGGAAATGCAGCAGCCGGAACTCCGTATTCGTGAGTTCCACGGGCTTTCCTCGCGCCAGGACTTCATGGCGGCCCGGAGTAATGGTCAGATCATGGATCCGGATAAGCGCCTCCTCGGCGGGAAGACTCTCGACGTTGCGGCGCAAGACGGTCCGCACCTTGGCAACGAGCACCCGGGGACTGAAAGGCTTGGTGACGTAGTCTTCCGCGCCCAGCTCCAGACCGGCCACGACGTCCGCCTCCTCGCCCCGCGCAGACAGGAAGATGATGGGTATATGGGCGGTCTTGACGTCGCCCTTGAGCGCCCGGGCAACCGTGAAGCCATCCGCTCCAGGCAACATCAGGTCCAGCACCACGAGGTCGGGCAGCTTCGCCTTTGCCGCGCGGATCGCCTCCTCGCCGGTGGAAACACAAGTGGCCCGGAACCCGTCTTTCGCTAAGTTGTACTTGACCAGATTGAGGATATCCTCTTCGTCGTCCACAACCAGGATGTGCTTTGTCATAAGGTCTCCCGATGCCCACAAAGACTTGCCGCGAATGCGCTTACGCCGCGACGCCCTCCGGATTTGAGAAGGCGCCCGTCACTCCGAGGGGACGGACCCCTCGCTCACCCGGCACGTGTATGGGTTCACTGCGTAAGAAACGCTGGGGTTCTCTCCTGCTTTCGTGTCCGCGGAATCTCTCTCCAGCGTCACCCTCCCATATCTCCGCGCGGCAAACCCCGCTTCCATAATCACCTTGTCTTTTCCCTTCGTTGATCTCGCCTGCATTCCCTGATCTTATAGTCCTCTTCCGCTTTGGAGTCAATGCGTAAAGGCACAGTTAGGCGAAGGGACAATCTTGCGACATGGGTTCTTTGGCCGGTTCCATCAGAGCGTGGGATGGACGGACACGGACAAGCACGGACGAACACGGACGGAATGGTGAGGGAGTATGTCATTTCGCAGGACTATCGGGGGAAGGGAGGGTTTCCGGGTAGAGGCCTCTCGGGGTGTTTTTTGGGATTGAACGGGCCCACGATTTGTGGGATTGTTGGAGAAGTGATTTCGTTGTGGAGGAATGAGAGATGGCTCGATTACTGGCGCGATCAGGTCCTGAGACGGGATTGGTGTTCGATCTGGGCAAGGAAGTAACCACGGTCGGAAGGAATCCCACCAACGACCTGGTGCTGAACGATAATACGGTTTCCCGGTTCCACGCGCGTATCAAGCGCCGGGGAGAGCTCTACGGGGTCGAGGATCTGAAAAGCACACATGGAACCTTCGTCAATGGCGCATTGATTGCCGGGGAGCAAGCGCTGAAAGACTCCGACCGGCTCCGCTTTGGCCGCACGGAGTTCCTCTTCAAGGCAGGGGAGTCCGCGCGGTTGACAGAGGACACCGTTCCGGAATTCGCGGAAAACGGTTCTGCGCAAGCGGTGGCGGATGATGAGATGGCGATGTACCTGGACTCGGCCGCGATCAGGGTTTCCAACGCGCCGAGCCCGGAAAACGCCAACCTGTCCGGCTGGCGCCTGGACGTTCTGTCCCAGGTGGCGGACAGCCTGCAGTCGGCAACAAGTGAGGAGGATCTCCTGGGCGCCTTGATGGAGGTGCTGTTTGACGTTTTCAAGCCCGACCGGGGCGTGATCTTCCTGAGCCAGGAACCCGGCGGCACACTGGTGCGCAGACTGGCAAAGCCGGACCTGGCGGAAATGCCCGTCAGCAAATCCATCGTCTACTATGCGGTCACCAGGCAAATGTCCCTGATGGTGCCCGATATCGTGGAAGACGAGCGGTTCCAAAAGGCCAGCAGCGTGCTTCTGCACTCGATCCGGGGGGCGCTTTGCAGCCCGCTGATCCGGAAGGCAAAGATACTGGGAGCCGTGTACCTGGACAGGAGAGTGGAGCCTTTTGAGGACAGTCGCGAGAATCTGATCCTCCTGAACATCATCGCCACCTACGCCGCCATCTCGCTGGAGAACGCCACGCTGGCGCAGGCGGAGAAGGCCAGGGAGGAAGCGGAGGCGGCCAACCAGGCCAAAAGCGCCTTTCTTGCAAGTATCTCCCACGAGATTCGGACCCCGATGAACGCCATCCTGGGGTTCACGCAGCTCCTGCTGCGCGATCCGGCGCTGACGCCTGAACAGAAGGAATATCTGCGCGCCATCGCCAAGAGCGGGGAACACTTGCTGACACTCATCAATGACGTGCTCGAGATGTCCAGGATCGAGGCCGGCCGCGCCTCGTTCAACCCGAGTTGTTTTGATCTGCATGCCCTGCTGAAGGACTTGGAAATGATGTTTCGCGACCGGGCCGGGGCCAAGGGGGTTGTCTTCGTCATGGACGCAAGCCCGGAGGCGCCGCGCTGCCTGGTCACGGACGAGGGCAAACTCAGGCAGGTGTTCGTCAATCTCCTCGACAATGCCGTGAAGTTCACCGACGAGGGCAGCATCACGGTCCGGATTTATGTGTCCGAAGCGCAGCCGCGGGCCAGGCGGCTCGAAGTGGAGGTGGAGGACACCGGGGCGGGCGTATCCGGCGAAGATATCGGCCGCATCTTCAACTACTTCGAGCAGGCGGCGGCCGGCAAGAGGTTCCAGGGCGGCAGCGGTCTGGGTCTGGCCATCAGCAAGGAGTTCGTGCGCATGATGGGGGGCAACATAACCGTCACCAGCGAGCCCAACGTGGGCAGCGTTTTTCGCTTCGACGTCCCCATCGAGGAGGGGAAGACCGAGGATATTCCGAAGAAGGGCGAGCAGGGCCGGGTGCTTGGCCTGAGAGCGGGCCAGGAAGAGGTCCGTATCCTGGTCGCGGACGACACCGACAGCAACCGCCGGCTGCTGTCGAAACTTCTGAGCCGTGCCGGCTTCGTTGTGCGCGAGGCGGTGGACGGCGAGCAGGCCCTGAAGGCTTATGAGGAATGGCGCCCCAACCTGGTGCTCATGGACATGGCAATGCCCGTTATGGACGGCTACGAGGCCACCCGCCGGCTGAAGTCCACGCCGGAAGGGATGCGGACACCGGTTATCGCCGTAACGGCCAGCGCCTTCGTCGAGGACAGAGACGCCATTTTCGCCGCGGGCGCGGACGATTTCATCCGCAAGCCCTTCAATCACCAGGAACTATACGAGAAGATCCAGGCGTATCTCGGCGTCGCTTACATGTATGGCGTGGAGGACTCTCCTTCGCCGCAAGTTGCCGCATCCTCGGGGAGTCAGGCGCTGCGGCCGGAGGCATTGGCGATCCTGCCCGGAGACCTGGTGAGCCAGATGCGCGATGCCGCCGTGAAGGGGCACATTGACCGGTTGAGGGTGCTCATGGACGACGTTCAGAACTACAGCCCGCAGACCGCGGAGGCTCTGCGGAACCTGGCTGCGGCCTATGATTACGAAACTCTCATCACGCTCCTCCAGAGCGCGCAAGCCCGCTGACGGGAAAGGCGAGACGATGGCGGACGCGAAGACAGGACCCAGCATCCTGGTGGTGGACGACATGCCCACCAATCTCCGGCTGCTGGAGGGGATGCTGAGAAAACACGGCTATAACGTTCGTCCGTTCGCCAAGGGAAGTCTCGCGCTGGCCGCCGCGAAGAATGACCCTCCGGACCTGATCCTGCTGGATGTCAATATGCCGGAGATGGACGGGTATGAGGTCTGCCGGGTGCTCAAGTCGGACGAAAAACTCTCGGGAATCCCCGTGATATTCATCAGCGCCCTCGGCGACACGCTGGACAAGGTCAAGGCCTTCGAGGCGGGCGGGGTGGATTATGTCACGAAGCCGTTCCAATTCCAGGAAGTGCGCGCGCGGATCGAGACGCATCTTCGGCTCCGGCGGCTTCAGGATGAGCTGAAAGAGCAGAACCTCCAGTTGGAGCAGACCTGCAAGCAGCTTCGCGAGCTCGAGGTCCTCCGCGACAACCTGACCCACATGATCGTCCACGACCTGCGCTCCCCTCTTTCGGGGGTCAAGGGCTACCTCGAACTCATCCGGGCCGAAGAGGCCAAACTCTCCGAACAGCACCGGGACTACGTCGGGAGGGCTCTATCGAGCACGTCGGTTCTTCTGAAGATGATCCAGGACCTTCTGGACGTCAGCCGGCTGGAAGCCCGGAAGATGCCCCTGGAAATCCGCGAGACGGACCTTGGGGCCGTCGCGCACCGGGCCTCGGAGTCGCTCGGCGCCCTTACCCGGCGACACAAAGTGGTCCTGGATCTGCCGCAGGATCCTGTCGTCGCTTTGTGCGACCCCCAGGTGATCGAGCGGGTAGTGGCGAACCTTCTGGGCAACGCGTTAAAGTTCGCGCCTCCGGACGGAGAGATTCAAGTCACTGTCGCGCGCGAACCCCCGGAAGCGCGGGTGGCGGTGCGGGACTCAGAAGAAGCGCGGGTGTCGGTGCGGGACTCAGAAGAAGCGCGGGTGGCGGTGCGGGACTCAGAAGAAGCGCGGGCATCGGTGCGGGACTCAGAAGAAGCGCGGGTGTCGGTGCGGGACTCAGAGGAAGCGCGGGCATCGGTGCGGGACTCAGAGGAAGCGCGGGCATCGGTGCGGGACTGCGGTCCTGGAATCCCGCCCGAATACCACCAGAGGATTTTCGAGAAGTTCGGACAGGTCCAGATGCGCGACACCGACCGGGGCGCCTCGGCGGGGCTGGGCCTCACCTTCTGCAAACTCGCGGTCGAGGCGCACCACGGGAAAATCGGCGTCGAAAGCAACGTGGGAGCAGGCAGCACCTTCTGGTTCACGCTGCCCCTGGCGTGAGAAAACCCGGCCCGCAAACCACCCGGCGGCGAGGGGAAATAGGTATGGGGCGCCCCGATTGAGGCATCTGGGAGGCGATAGAAGCATGGCGTCCCCCGATTGGTCCCGATTGGATTGCGGCTGAACTCAGTTCGTTATGTCAATCTCATCCAGCCGCCGGCAGTTGGCGACGGTGGAGGTAAGAGGCATGAGGAAGAATACTTTGGGAGTGTCAATCGCATGCTTTATCCTCTTCGCCTGTTTTTCTAACGGTTACGGACGATCGGTAACGGTCGAAGAGGCGCCGCTACTCATCGAACGAATAAAGACCGGCGCCATGTCTGATTCCTCAGTCAAAGATCTGGTTGCGTTCGCGCTATGCCGGCAGGCGGATCGGACAGCAGCCTGGACGCGGGTTTGGGGCGACGTGATCGAAGCCGCCGGGAAGGTCGGATTGTTGTCGCGAGATCAATGGATTCAGTATGTTGACCAGATGTATGCTCCTTTGTTACTAACCATTCGCGATCCCGTCCGAATCGGTGATCCGTTGGTGATTGAACTGCGGCTTTCGGACGAACGTAAAGGAAATCATGAATTGGTTGGCTTTTTCGGAGTGAAATCCCTCTCGATTGACGGCGACCATGTTGGGATACCATCTGGCGGACCGAGCGGCTGTCCTCTCTCGGGCATAAATCCAAGGGGTGGGAGATCCCACGTTAGGTTCTCTGGCAGTATACCCAGTCACACGTTATCCAAACTGGCCCTGGCGCGGGGAAAACATGCCGTAACATATCGCGCAGCGATCGAAGCGAGACCACCTTGGACAACAGCGAACGACATGGCAATTACGACCACAATCACCCTGACGCGCGAGATCATGTTTGTTGGACCTGAGGAACAGACGGTCACACTGATTTGGGATAAGAGTATGGCCGAAGCGGTAAGAAACTCAATCCGTATTGAAAACCTATGCCTGAGCCCGGTGCGAATGGGCCCAGGGCCGATAGCCGACTCCCCATTGGTTAATTCGAAAGCGGATCTCATAGTGGGACCCGCGCCGGTTGACCTGGCCTATTCTGTCTACCTGCGGCAGGGGAGGAAGGCGCGACTGTTGGATCAATTCCACATGCGCGCTGGAAACTCTCTGAAGATGTACCTCAGCGCGCAATTGTGGGAACTAAAGGATGCTCCAGTTGACGTGATCCTTCAGCCAAGTCGGAAGGAGGCCGCCGGGACACTCACGATCAACCGTATTCTGGGGGACGAGATCATAATACGCAATGTTCCGGTAAAATGGGCGATAGAAGAAAACAAGAGCCTCGCGACCCACAGGGGTGAACCCCTCGGCGTCGCGGATTAGCACGATCGCGGGACACACGATCGCAACGATCGGGGGACATAATACCGATATCGGTCAGCGCCCGTTTGCGCTTCCTGTTTCCAGCATCCCCATCTTGCGTCCCCCCTCTTCATCCTTGATTCGCCATTCACCATTCGTCATTCGTCATTCATCCTTCATCCTTCCGCCTTCATCCTTCTCAAAGCATCATCCCGTTCTCGGCCAGCCTATCGCTCTCTTGCCGGCATGTTCATGGTCAGGCGGATCGGAACATCCTTATCCTTCGGATTTGACTCCGCCATCAGAAGCGCCAGGGCGGCCAGACCGATGTCGTTGATGATGGTTTCACCGGACGGCAGAAAGAGGCGTCCGTTGCGGTTGAGAAAATCGAGGAAGAGCATGGCGGCAATGCGCTTGTTGCCGTCCGAGACACCACCTGCGCCCTGCAGAAACTTTGCGCAATCCGGGTGATTCCTGATTGATGCCGGGGCCCGATAATGTGAAAAGTGTAAGTCTGACCCCGTCATCCCAGGAAGCCCTCATACTCCACCCCTAAGACAAAAGCCTCGATGCGCCGGATGGCCTTCAGGATATCCAGCAGATGGGCCGTGTCATGCCACATATATCTCCCTCGCGCTTTCCAGAATGTCTTTGCGGCGTATCCAGTTCTCGCTCCGTTCGATATCCTCGCGCAACACCAAATCCACGGGACGTCCGAGCATGTCCGTCAATTCGTTCTGCGCCCTGAGCAGATCGAGCAGGCTCATTCGCGTATCGGGAGCAAAACGCGCCATGAGGTCCACGTCGCTCCGGGCTTCATAATCCCCCCGCAAGACGGAACCAAAGAGCCACAACTCCTGGATCTTCCACCGCTCGCAGAATTGCCCGATCCGCTCCATCGGTAGTTCAATCGCCATTCTTTGCCCCTCCTTCCCCCGCTCCCCACCTTTCCCCCTTCAATCGCGGCGATCGAGGCACAATCGCAATCGGGGGACATCAATCGGCAATCGCAATCCGGGGACATAATCAATCGGGGGACATAATACCGATATCGGTTAGCGCCCGTTTGCGCTTCTCGTTTCCAGCCCTCCCAGCTTTCATTCCCCCCTCTTCATCCTTCATTCATCATTCACCCTTCATCCTTCCTCCTTCATCAACCAGGGGATGCCCTACTCATATCACTCCTCTTCAGCCTTGCAGAACCGAACCGGAGCGATAAAGGTGCTGGCGTGATATCCCCGGATTTCATCCGCGGATTCCCGGATTCCCCGCATTTGCCCGGATTGCCATCTCCACAAACGGCGGCCCGGCTATTCAGGACGTCCGGGGGTACGCTCGCGCACGACGGTTGCTTGGGAAACGTAACGCGTTGCGTTCTGCCGTTCGTGTTTGCGCAAGTCCTCCAGTATGCGCGTGGGATCATGGCTGAACCGGGCCGTATAAGCGGTTCCGCGCGCCCGCACTTCCTCCACCAGGGGATCGGATGGTTTTTCTTTCATAGGTCCTCCTCGCCTGAATCCGGCACGAGTTCGAGCGGCGTGATCAGGACCGGCACAAACAGTCCGAGCCGCTGGTTGACCTGTGCAATATGCTTGCGCTTGTTGACGTTCGCCAAATGCGCGCAGTTCCAGGTCAGCAGGTAGTCCATCTTGTAATGGGAAGCGAAGGCCAGATGGAAGGCGTCGCGGCCGTCCCGTCGCGGCATGAGGTGATTGGCCAGGTACTCCTCCACGATTTCCGCG
>Ga0315285_10002744_pt1 | contig 18420 bp, 18 predicted proteins | sample YL17G09_36_MG_FD_203698 | JGI IMG/M metagenome (GOLD analysis project Ga0315285, IMG submission 203698) | Sediment microbial communities from Yellowstone Lake, YNP, Wyoming, USA - YL17G09_36 | ecosystem: Environmental > Aquatic > Freshwater > Lake > Sediment | place: USA: Wyoming | collected... | reverse complement strand
ATCGCCCACCATGAAGCCCTTCTCGCACTCGGCGTCGATTCGATTCATCCAGTCCTTCCACAGCCGGGCGAACGGCAGACGATCCTCCGCCGGCAGGACCACCACGCCGGAATTGCACCAGGGCGGCTGGCCCCGTTCGAGATAGAGCTGGGCCACGTAGTCATAGCCCCGCTTCTCGCCGACGAGCAGCGTATGATTCCTCATAAAGCCCTTGGTGTGACGGGCGCGGTCATAGGCGTTGCAGTAGTAGAGCACATCGCAAACGCCGATGCCGTCCGGGGCTTCCCAGTCGCCGGGGCCGGTCAAGGCGCAATCGCCGTCCAGGTAGATGTACCGGTCGGCCGGCGGCAGGTCCGCCAGGAAGAGATTCACCTTGTACCGGTTCCAGATCTCCGGGGCGGGAATGTCGTAGAGGTGGATTTCGCGGCCGAAGACCCGCCCCGATTCGATCAGGAGATCGGCCTCATGCCGATAGACGGGGTTCTCATCCACCGCGCAGAAAAAATACAGTTCCATCAGCCGCCCTTTCGGATCAGGTAATCGCCCCGCAGGGACGGGACCGCCATCTGCCCGGCCTCGTTCCGGCTCAGGCCACGACAAAAATCCTTGACCGCCCCACGGACGCCAGGAATGTAATCATAGTCATCCACCAGGATCACTCCCCCGGGAGCCGTTGCCCCCCATGCGAGCTCCAGATCGTGGCGGCAGCCGCGCTCGTTGTGGTCGCCGTCCACGTGGATCAGATCGTAAGGTCCGCCCAGTGACGTCAAGGTCTGCGTATCGGCCAGGCACAGTTCGACGTCGGCCGCCGGATAATCGCGGCCGAGAATCTCCGTGCACCAATCGAAGGTATTCACGCCCTTGACGCCCCCATGCGTACCCCGTTGGAAGTCGAAACCGGTATACTCCGCCCGGGGGCACGCCCGCAAAAACGACCACGCCGAATAGCCCCAGCGGACCCCGATCTCCGCGATCATGGCGGGCGAGAAGAGCGCGGCGATCAAATACTTTTGCCGGTAATACGAATGAAAGGCGCGGGTGCGGAATTTGCCTCCATCCTGGGGGTGCACTACTTTCGCCACCCATTCCCTCAGCTCCGGAAAACCGCCGATCATAGGGCGATTCCTTTGCGATAGGCGATGGCCCCGCCGTCGCGACCGTCATTGGCGTCGATCTGGACCAAGGGGTCCGTCGCGAGAATCAGGGCGATAGCGCGGCGGACCAAAGAGACGTAGCCGGGGGAACCGAAGTCCGGCTGGGCCCGGTCCTCGCGGCACATACCTCCCGTGTCGTGGAACACGATCACGCCGCCCGGCCGGACCCGCGGCTGCCAATAGTGATAGTCCATCAGGCACCAGCGAATATCATGTCGCCCGTCGATGAAGAGCAGATCGATCACGGGAGGGATCTCTTGCTCCAACGGCCCCAGCCAGGGCGACCAGGCGGGCAGCAAGGTGCACCGGTCCTGCAAACCATAGGCCGCCAGATTCGCCATCATGCCGGCCTTGGGATTGCCCTCAATGGAATAGAGGCGCCCGTCCCTCTTTGCCGCCTGGGCCGCCAGGATCACCGAGGAACCGCCGTCCGCCGCCCCGATCTCCAAGATCGTCCGGGCCGAGCACACCGCACAGGCCCGCTCCAGGAGCTGCATATCCTCGACCGCCAGGCGGCCGTGGGATTGCCGCCGAAGGACCTCGTAATCGATCACCGTTGCCATGCCGTTTCTCCTTGCGAATGACTCGGATGCGATGGCGCCAAGGTAACGTCGCGCCCCGGCCTTGTCAAGCCTCGATCAAAGAAAATTCCAAGTCCCACCGTTCTTTCGTATTCTCCACCGGGCGCCACTGCGGCGGGGCCGCGGGACTGAAGCGGACCAGGACCCGTTCTCCATTGGCCCGATTCGTCCACCAGAACGCCCGCACCGAACGGTGGACCGTTGTGTAATAAAAGGTCTGAAAACTAGCGTAATCCGCCAGGGTCAGCAAGTGGATCGCGCAGGTCCACGACCTCCGGTGGGTCAAATCCGCCCGAGCCGCCAGCGACCCCTCGCCCAGCAGGGCGTGCACCGTGCCGTCCGCCGCCATCTGCTGCTGGGGCGAACCCGGCGCCTCCGCGCGGCCCAGGGTGGGGAAAACCGGGATGCTCTCGGCTCCCCCACTGGAGCTGCTGGAACTGGAGAGCGAGCTGGAGGAAGAGGAGATGCTCGACGAAGAAGAAGACAACGGGGAACCCCAGATCTGGAACTTGCGGTCCGCCGTCGCCGCCGGGCCGGTCCAAGTCACGCCGCCGTCGCCGGACGTGCAGGCGCCGCCCCGAGTATAGAGAGGCTCCGTCTGCCGCATCCGCCAATAAAACGTTCCCGCCGTCACGTGCGCCACGAGGTGCAGAACATCGTTTTCACTGACCGCGAAGGGAACCGGGACGATCGCCACGTGCCATCCGTCCACTAGGAGATTCGCTTTCGCGACCGTGAGCGTGGCCAAAACCGTGCCCGAGGGCTGATCGGCGCCGGAGTTCGTCTGGATCTCGATGACAAGATTGCCCGCCGCCTCCGCCGCCGCCCCGTAGAGATAGACCCCATCGAGGAGATAGGAATCCCCGGAGATCTGACCCACGGTGAAAGCCTGGGCCTTCCAGGTCGATCCCGTCACGGACGTGAACGTGTCCTCGGTCTCTTCGTAAAATTCTCTCTGGGTAGAAGCCATGCGATCAAACCATATATCCTCATGACCAAGTGGCGCATTGTCCGCTCGACGCGGCGGTAGTTTTAGCGGTCAGGATTCCGCCGACAAAATTCATTGTGATCCGCCAATTGGCCCCATCATCAAGAGTCAATAATGATGTCACGCCACCAGCGGTGGGAGTGGATTTGATTCCGAATCCGATAGGTGAGAAGGCGACCAGGTTCGCGGAACCCGAGGGCACCAGCCACCCGTTCTGACCATCGAAGAAGCCGCCGGTGAACGCACCAGCCCCTTGCCCGTGGGCGTAGGAAGTCATTGTCCCATCGGCCGGATTTACTTTGACCAGGTTCGCGGAACTCGAGGGCACCAGCCACCCGTTCTGACCATCGAAGAAGCCGCCGAGGAACGCACCACCCCCTTGCCCGTGGGCGTAGGAAGTCATTGTCCCATCGGCCGGATTGACCTTGACCAGATTGGCGGAATTCGAGGGCACCAGCCACCCGTTTTGACCGTCAAAGAAACTCCCCATGAAGGCGCCGGCCTCCTGGCCGTGCGCATAGGAGGTCATCGTCCCATCAGCCGGATTTACTTTGACCAGGTTCGCGAAACTGAAGGGCACCAGCCACCCGTTCTGACCATCGAAGAAACCGTCGGCGAACGCACCAACCCCTTGCCCGTGGGCGTAGGTTCGTTGAATCGGATTCCATATGCAGGTTTTTACCGTATTCGCTGCCGCCAGGATCGTTCCGGTCACGGTCAAGGTTGTGCCGTCATTATCCACGATGGGCAGCCAGTTGCCCACGGACGGGGCCGCTGCCGCGTAGAAGAAGGCATATTGAGCAATCAAGACATCTGCGGTCCACGTTCCCGTCGTGCGGGTGAAGATTTGCGCCGTGGTTCGTGTCCCGGCAATCGCGGCACTCTGCGTGATCTTGGAATTCGGCGGTCTACCCTGCCCCCATCCATTGTTGCCGGCATGGATGGTCGCCACCCCACCGTGAATCACCTGTCGTACCGGCTCATTCCCGGCGAGTAACGGAGTCCCGATCGTGCTGGTCCCGGCCCCGTTGGTCACGACAATTTGATTGGCCGTGCCGCCAATCGTGGCCAGGACCGGATCGGCCCCCGTGCTGCCGATCGGGATCTGCCCATTCGTCGCGGCCGCCAGAGGCGTCACGGCGTCCGTGCCCGATCCCAGGAGAATGCCGTGATCCGTCAGCGTCGAGGCCCCCGTGCCGCCTTTGCCCGCGATCAGGGGATTCACCAGGCCAATCGTGATCGTCCCGGCCCCGACGCTGACGTCCACCTCATCCGCCGTGCCGGCAATCGTGGCCAGGACCGGATCGGCCCCCGTGCTGCCGATCGGGATCTGCCCATTCGTCGCGGCCGCCAGAGGCGTCACGGCGGCCGTGCCCGATCCCAGGAGAATGCCGTGATCCGTCAGCGTCGAGGCCCCCGTGCCGCCGTCCGCCACGGCCAGATCGGTGATCCCCGTGATGGAGCCGCCGGTGATCGCCACGTTGTTCTGTGGTGAGAAATCATAGGCGAGACCGTTCCACGCGGTGGCGCCGTCTCCCATCTTCAATTTCTTCGTATCCGTTTCCACACCCCATTCCCCGGACAGGAGGACTGGATTATTCGAGGTCCAATTCGCCGCCGTATCCCGTTTGCATTGCCAGCGCGTGCTCATAGACTATACCCCGCATCGAAACTGAAATCCGTGTCCAGCCCTACGTTCGAGGTCCCGCCGTCGAACGTCACGTCGATAAAGCCACCGCCCGCCAGGACGGCGCCGCTCAGCTCTTGCCCGGCCAGGGTCAGATCGAGCGACGTGCTGTCTACCACGGTCACCGGCTCCGTGGCCGAGGCCTGGCCGTAGAACCCCGTCGCCGCGCCGGCCGTATTGATGAACATCTTGTAGATATCCGGGTCCTCCGGCCACGCGGCGCCGGTCTTCAGCGTCAAAGGATCGGCGGCCTCCGGATCGAACCAGACGTATTTATCCGTCGTGGACCCCGCGCCGATCGAATAATCGTGCCCGCGATAGGAAATCTGCCCCGCCAGCCAATCGATCGTATCGTCGCCGTCCCCCGTCACGCCCAGACCCGAAATCTCGATCCCCAGCGCCGCCAACGGCGCATAGAATGGATCGGGCCGCCCGGCCTGGTTGGCGAACATCTTGTACGTGCCGGCGCCACCCCAAACCGCGCCGGTCTTCAGGGTCAGAGGGTCCGGAGCCCCCGGATCGAACCATACGTATTCATCCGTCGTGGACCCGGCGGCGATCTCATATTCCGAGGCGCCAATCGTGATCAGCCCCGCGTCCCAATAGATCGTCGTGGCGGCGTCGCCCGTAACGGCGAGTCCGAGGATTTCGATTTCCGGGGCCTGCCCTGAACTCTGGACGCCAGGCGGCAAATAGCCCGCGATAGTCGCCGCAGTCGGGGGCCGCGGCGGCCCGGCCGGGATAGGATCTACCGCCAAGCCGGAATCGATCGACAGGCCCGACTCCTCGTCATCGACCGTATAGACGCCGGCGGCGTAGCGCAGCACCGAGAGCGTGAACTGCAGGTGCGCCTGCGGCGAGACATCCAGGACCTCGAAGATGTCCGTCAGGATCGCGACGGGGCCGAATAGATATGGATCGTCCGGGGCCGCCGCCGCCGTCACGCCCGCCGGGAAAACCCAGGCGCCGCTGAACGTCACCACGCGCCCGGCGCGCGAGGCCACGATCCGATATCCGGCCGCCTGGACGCCCGTCACCGAATCGCGGACCTGGACGATCAGAACGTCATTCGCGGACGTCTGGACGTCTTGATCCAGGGTGACCGTACCCGCGCCGGAATCCACCGCCGCCAGGCGTCCGCCCCAGGACCGGCCCGGCAACTGGAGGTACAGCACGTCGCCCGGCTCGTAAATGATCCCGTCAATATCCGTCGAGAACTTGCCCGCGAGATCCAGCAGGCGATTGCGGGCGAGGTTGTACCGGCCCGTCCGCCAGGCCTCGCTCCGCCGCCGGGTGCACGCGCAATCGATCGAGGAGCGATTCGTCGTGTCGATGTCCAGATCCGGCACTAAGATCGGCGTCTGCTCGTCCCCGTTGTCCCGGTCGTAATAGACGATCTCCAGTTCCGCCGCCCGGTCCGCCTGCGGGATCGGGTCCGGCTCCCAGGAGTCCTTGAGCCAATTGCCGTCGCCGAACAGGCCCACCGGCACGCGGGCCCGGTCACACCAGAGTCCTACCCGATTGCCCCGCAGATCGAGACCCGCCCGGCCCGTCACGCCGATCCGCCGGACCGCGTCGTAGGCGTTGCTCGTCTCCCCGAAGACCGTACCGATCTCGATCCGATTCTCCAGCCCAGCGCCGCCCTGGCCGTCGGGGACCTGACCATCCGCCAGCGTCTCCGTCGCCAGGAAACCCGCCACATCGAGGTCGGCGGGATCGACGCCCCTGTACTTCGCGACGGCGTAGGGCGTTCCATCGCCATCGCCGCTGATCAGGGGATAGGTCAGGATGTCATAATCGATCCAGGCCGGGTTTCGCGACTTGACCGCGTCCAGCACCCAGGCGGCGCCGTCCCACCGCTGCAGGATGGAACCGTTCACCACGATGCTGACGTCGAGGGAGCCGGAGAGCATCTTCGAGGGCAGGGCGCTGATCTGCAACAGGACCTTGCCGGGATGCTCGAAGACCTCATTCAAGATCCCCCGGACCTCCGCGATCATGCAGTCGCCGCCCCAACTGATCCCCTGATAGGCCGGATCGATCCGCGTAACCCGAAAACGGGGCTGCATCGCCCGCGTGATCGTGAAAATCGCACCGCCTATATAGTGTTGTTTCCCCGGTAATCCGGGGTACACCCAGCCGCTGGCGCGGTAATTGAAGCGCACGGGGTTGGTGTTGTTGTGAGTCTCCGTCCGATACAGAATGGTTTGCCAGGTATCCGTCAACGCGTCCCCCGCCTCGACCTTGAGGGTGGCAACCTGCCATTTCATCGTTCCTTTTTTTTGATCCAGCGACCATAAACCATTCGTGAATAGAACCGTCACCTCGGCGTCATCATAGCCGACGCCCGGCAGGGTGTACGTCCGGGTGTTCGTCTCATAGTCGAGCACGTATCCGGCAAAGAACTCGATCGGGGTCTCCGTGGCGAATTTACTCATCGCCGTCTGATCGAGGAGTCCCCGCCGGTATTCGACCGCCACGCCGGGCAGCTCCGCAATCGCCACATCGTTGATCCGCAGTGACGACTCGTCGAAACCTTCCACCGGATCTTCACCGAAACACACCAGGACGTTGCGGATATGTTCCTCCGGCATGCGCGCTAGGAAGCCGCCGTGCACTTCCACCCCGAGTTGCTCGCTGTAGTGGGCGATGATGTTGCCGTGGACTCGGACGTCCCCATAGATTTTGGGGACCGCCCCCCCCTGGGCCTGGACCGTCTGCTCGCCCCATTGCGATTTCACTTCGTCTTTGGTGGTATCCGGGACGCCGGGGGCGAGCAGGGCATTGAGCAGCAGCGAGCCACCGATCATGATTCCGGCACTGGCCGCCGCCCCCCAGCCCGCGCCCATCCCTAGGCCGGCGGCCCCGCCGACGTAGGCCCCGACGCCATAAGAGACTACGGCCAGCATCACCATCAGCATGATGCCCAGCATCTGATTATTGTTGCCGATCGGGATCAGGACCTGCAGCCGATCCCGGGGACCGGGCCGATAGGACCAATGTTCGGGAGACAACGGCGTCCCATTCAAGAGACAGACCGCCCCCGCCGGCACATCCTCCCGGGCCAGCCACTGGGCCACACTGCCGCCCTGGGCATCCCCCCACGCCGTGCGGCAGGCGCCGGTCAGAGGATTCGTGAGGATCACCAGGGACCCCGGCGCCCCCACCGCCGCGATCGGATACCCAGCAGGCGGGAGCGGCCAATCGCCGAACTCGTAGAAACCCTCGATCCGGGGGATCCACACTTCGATCCGTTCCACCTGGGGCCCGGCGCCGCCGTCATGGAGAAACTCCCGCGGGGACAGCACGACGCCGAGATGCGTGACGTATTCCCCGGTTTTGAGCGCGACGATGGCGTAGGGCCGCGGGGCGGCGAGACGGACGAACCGGACCGCCGGGGCCGAGTTGCGAACCAGGGCCGTCAGCCACGTGGCCTGATCCGGCATCGGCAATCCGGCCGCCCGCCGCGTCTCCTGCACGAGCCGCCAGCAATTGCCGGAAGTTTGACGTTTGACGTTTGACGTTTGATGTATCATTTTCAAGCCAAACGGGACACCCGGTTGCGGAGACCCACGCAGCCCCAGAAATGCAGCGTCGCCGCCCGCTTGCGGCAGGCGTCCAGGTTCCGCTCGCAGATCGTGAAGGCGGCCGTGCCGCTCTCGGAGTACGTGCCCGTGTAATCATCGCCGCTCGTATCGTCCAGCGTGAACGCGTCATCCCCGATGTCCGTGACCACGAACGTGCCCGCCAAGGGCGGCGTCAGGCCCGCCCCGCCCGCCAGCGTCACCTCGTCCCCGGTCTCGAAGGGATGGTCCGTCACCGTCACCGTCACGGGCCCCGAGCCGGCGTGGTCCACCGCGACGATATTCGAGGGGACATAGGGGCAACGGGGATCGTCCCCGAACCGGTACTCGCACAGGTCCGCGAAGAACCGGCCCCAGGGAAAACGCTTACGCAGCAGGTCCGGACCCCCGATCGTCAGGTACACCCATTCGGCCCGCGGGCGCGCCTTGAGAATGCTGTACTCCGTCACTAGATCCTGGTAATCGAGCGAGAGGGCGTCCGGCATGACGACGGCAATCGTCAGGGTCGCGCCCTGGAAATAGTTCGACGTATACAACGCCGGCCGCAAACGATCTTCCACGTCGCTGATCGCCAGATCGAACTGCGGAATCCCCTCCCGCTTGGTCACGCCCAGGACCTGCAGGTCGAAGGCGGCGGGCACGTAGTCGACCCCGCCGAACGTGATCAGGCGGGTGTCGCGGGCCAGGCGGATGTGCGTATCGGCCAGGTCATTGAGCGCGACGTCCAAGAGCGAGATGAACGGCTCGGACGTCTCCAACTCCTTCAGCCGCCGCAGGATGAGATCCGGGATCTGTTTCATGGCATTTTTGATTTCTGATTGTCGTTTGTTGATTTCAAGAGTCCGGCGGGCCACGGCCCGCCTCCCACTTCTAAGGTCATATTTCACGCGTCCGCTCCTCCATACCCAACCCCCGTCGCCCCGGCGCATTCGGCCAGCGTGAAATCCACGGTCCATTCGACCTGATGCTCCGCCACCCGCTGCCAGCGGGGCGGCTCCCGAAACCAAAACCGCACCACGACCCGCTCCCGCGTGCGGGGATTGCGCCAGCGGAAGGGCCGGACGCTACGTTGAACGGTCTCCCGATAGAAGATCTCGAAGGCGGCGTAATCGGCGGCGCTGCAATTCGTCCGCTGGTCCCGCCAGCCGCGAAACGCATCCTGAAATTCCCGGCGCACCCGGGGCCGGCCGATCCCCAGCGCGGCCGTGACCACGCCCGGATCGATCACGAACTCCGCCGGAAAACCGCGGGCGGAGGCCCGGGTCAAGACCGGGAAATCCACGCTGAAACTGCTGCTCGAACTGGAGGATAGCGAACTCGAACTGGAGGACAGCGAACTCGAAGAGGAGGAACTGCTGAGACTGGAGGAGGAAGAGGAGCTGGACGAAGAAAAAGAGGAACTACTGGAGCTGGAGGAGGATGAAAACGGCTCGATACCCCAAACTGCAAATACCATATCAATTGTGCCGCTGACAGTCCAAGAACTTCCTCCATCCGAGGAATAGGCAAAGGACCCGCCACTGTAACCATTTTGATCTTGCAGGCGTACCGTTCCACTACTGGCCGAGGAGACGATATGATAAACGGAGTTCAACGTTAACAGATAGGGATCGTCAAACGTGATTTCAAACCAATTGGAAGAACCGGAAGGCAGAGAGGATTTGGACACCGTTTTGGAAATCAATAAAGAGCCCGGTTTTCCCGACACGGACGAATAAATCCCTACTGTAAAATCACCCGAAGATTGATACGCATAGCCCCGCAATTGGATCGATGTCACTTGATAGGCCTGCCAGGGCGTCGCATAGCCACATAGGAAGCTTTGCGCCCGCCAGGCCGTTCCTCCGACTTCCGTATAAGCGGCGCCATCATAGATCCAATTTTCGCGCAAAGTGGACATCCCTATCCTCCCCGCGCCGTCATGCGGATCTGGTCCCGCATCACGCCGCCCCGCCGGATGTTGTCGAGGATCACGCCGACGATCATCGTGGGACCGTCGAAGGAGATCTCGGCGCCCGTCGCCTCCAGCGGACTGCCCGGCGGGTTGCTGATCCGCACCTGGACCTGCGAGGGCTGGCCCGCATTGCCCGAAGCCGCAACGCTCGAACCCCCTTCCCCGACCACGCCGCCCTCATGATAGACCGAGACCCGCCGCCGGCGGGACTCCTGCTTCGTCAGGACCTCCTCACCCACCCGGGCCACGATCAACCGCTCATTCGACGCCAGATACCGGTCCGCCGCCCCGACCGGCAGATACCGGGTCTCCGGCACGGCGCCCACCGTCCCGCCATCGTGATATCTCGCCACCGTGGCCATTCCCTCACTCGTCATGCCGCCGCCGCCACTGAATAACGCAGCGACCCCCGGCTTGAGGGCGGCCATGAAGGGCTGCATGATCATCTCATTTACGGCCCGGCGGGCGAGGGTGTTGAAGAATTGCTCCGCGTACTTCGCGGCGTTTTGGAAATCGAACACGAGGTCCGTCAGACTCTGGCCGAGATCATCGAACGACTTGTTCGAGAAATCCACCCGGGCCAGCAACTCCAATTGCCGGCGATGCTCCTCCAACTTACGCGTCACCAAGTCCAGATCGTCGCCGTAGGCGGCCCGGACCGTCATCTCATAGCGCACGATCTCGCCGAGCTTGCCGTGCGCGTCCCCGGCGCGGCGGACCACCTCGATCTCCGTCTGGATCGCCGCGTCCATGTCCTCGACCCGGTCCCGCAGCCTCTGCATCCCATTCGCCGCCCGCTCGACCGCTTTCTCTTCGTCTTCGAGCGCCTGCTCAGCGTCTTGGAGCTCCTGCACGGTCGGCATCGATGAAGGCAGATTCGAGCCGGCCTCCGGATTCCGGCCATATTCCGTGATCCGGGTCTTGATCTCCGCCTGTTCGCTCAGCCCCTGGGCCCGTTGACGGAGTTGGCCAAAATACGTCTGGACCTGGGCGGCGTTATTCGTTTCCTGAACCAGCGGCCTGCGGCCCGCCTCGTAGGCAGGCGTCAAATCCCGGCGGACGATTTCTTCGGCTTGGGACCAGCGAGGCGGGTATAGGACACCGCCCCGATCGAACATGCCCCAAGGCTTCTTTCCCTCCCGCTTCATCTGACCCGCGTAGATCTCTTTCGTTTGCGCGAAAACATCTTTCTCGAACGCGACGTCATAGGCGTGGAGGGCCACCGAGTTCTTGAGGTTCTCGATCTTAATGAGGATATCCAGCACCGTGGCCGCCGCCACCGCGACCGATTCCATCGCGTTCGTCACCGTCGCCCCAAACCCGCCGCCGGCCGCCGCGGCGTCCGCGAGACCGCCCGCCAGGGCGGCGACGTAAGGCGCCACCTGGATCACGATCTCCTTCCGAATCGCCCCCAGGATCGTCTTGACGTCTTTGAGAGCGGCGTTCGCCTGGCGGACCTTTTCCACGTCCACCCGCGTCACTTCCCCGCCCAGGGCCCGGAAACGATCCGTCATCGTCTTGATCCCGGCGCTGCCCAGGGCGAGGATCTCGATCATCTGCGTGCCGGCGGTGCCGGTACGCCCGAAGATTTCCAGCGCCAGCCGCACCCGGTCCGCGGGGTCCCGGATCTTTTGAAAAGCGTCCGCCAATCTCAGCAGCGATTCATCCGGCCGGATCCGCGTCAATTCCTCCCCACTGAGTCCCAGTTGCTGCAACGCGTAACGCGCTGAGGCGGAGCCTTGCACGGCTCGCGACGCGAACGCGGTGAACTTCACCATCATCGCGTCGAGGGACGTGCCGGCGACGTCCGATTGCTCCGCCACATAGCGGAGGCCGCTGAGACTCTCCGTCGAGATCTGGAGGATGTCCGCCGCCTTGGCCGTATCAGAAATCGACCGGGAGACTTCCTGATAGCCGCTGACCAGTTTGGAAATCCCCAGGTAGCCCACCCCGATCGCGAGGGACGCTTTGAGTTCCGCCCCAATGCCCCGGCTCTCCGCCGCCACCCCCTTCATTTTTCCCGTGACGGACTGCAGATTTCCCGTGACGGACTGCAGATTTTTGTCGATGCTCTGTAGACTCCGCAAAACCGCGGCGGTACCGGTCTCCGTGGAGTCCTTGACGATGTACTCGATGCCGGATTTTTGCCAGGTGTCGGCCATAGCATTGGTGATTTATGATCTTTGATTTTTGATTTTCAAACCAGACCGGCCTGGGCGTCGAACCGGTCGGCCGTATCGGAGTCTTCCGTCTCCGGCTCCGGATCGTCCAGATGCCGCAGGAGAAACTCCTCCAGATGTACGACGCCGCTTTTGCTCGACCGCAGGCATGCCACCAGATGCATCGTCAGTTTCGCGGCCCGTAGATCCGCCCGGCGTTCTCCGAAAGCCCGGACCCCGTCGAGAACCCGCAACGTCGCCAGCTCCGAGCACGTGACGCCCGCCAGCAGCTCCGCCCGGGTCCGGCCTAAACCGAGGGCGATGCGCCACTCTTGGGCGCGGGCGGGATCGGCTTGGAGTTTTTTAGGATCTCCGGCTCACTCTCCGGCAGGACGCCGCACAGCTCCAGGACCGCCCGGGCCCCCTTCTCGATCAGGTGGGCGCCTTTGCCGGCCAGGAGATTGACGTCTTCGTCCCGGAAGAGACGTAGACCCTTCTCATCGATCGCCCCGGCGATGAACAGCCGCAGGGAATAATTCGGGGTCTTGCGGTCGAAATCCTCCCAGGCATCCGCCGACATCTCCTGAAAGAGCAGCTCGCCTCCCATCTCCGGGAAATCAACCTTCTTTTGCTTGAGCTTCTGATACGTCAAAATGCGCTCGCGGGTCAGGACCATATTCGTTTCTCCTATGCTGCGTGAGGTTTAGGCTGAGGACGAAGAGCTGCTCGACAAACTGCTCGAGGAGCTGCTCGTGATCGCCCCGGTGATCTTGATGCCGAAATTGTAACTGACCAGGGCGTCGTAGGGACCTGAGAGCGAACTATCGTCGGGATAGCCCCAGAACCACCGGCGGCGGCCGTCGGCGAACTGGACCTTCCAGCATTCCGTCACGCGGTTCTTCAACGCCGTCAGGACGCCCCAGGCGTAGGTCGCGTCGTACAGGACCTCGCAGGTGAACCGGCCGGAGTCGATCAGGCCCGGCTCGAACGTCCGGTGATAGCCCGGGGTGTCCCCGTCCGTGTTGTCGAGATTGTCGACCTTGGTGCCCTCGAAATTGATATTGCGAATGTGGCCGACCAAACCCGTCACCGAGCCGGTCAGCGTCGCGCCTTTACCGATCATGCGAAACTCCTTTCGTCAGACGCCGCCCGCGGCGCTGAGATTCGTTTTCAACGTGGAAAAATGAACCCGCATCAGCAGACTTTCGCCCGTGAGACCCGGCGAAACCGGCTCACTATTGTCCTCCTGGAGCGACACGATCTCCTCCAGGACCATCCCATTCGAACCCGCCAGACCGCCGCAGGAGGGGTCCGCCGCCAGGGCCTTGATTACGGCAGCCATCACGAGATTGATCCGGGTATCGAGTGGGGCCGTCGCCGTGTCCCGGTCGATCACGGCCACGGTGATCTTGTACCCCTGCTCGAAGGCCAGATCCGTCTCATCCGCGTGCACGATCCGGCAGGACCGCTGCCGGATCACCGCCGTCAAGTCCTTCGTCAGCTCCTCGGTCCAGAAAACTCGCTTGGGACGCAGGGCCGTGACCCCGGCGATCTTCGCCACCTCGGCCCGGAGCCATTCGGAAATCTGTTCCCGCCGCGATGCCGCCATGATTACCCTTTTCCTTTCGCCGTCAGCCAGGCGATCTTCGAATCGATCTCTTTTTGCAGTTGGGCCGCCCCGGCGTCCTGGAGAGCGGCCATCCAATCGAGCTGCATCACGACGCCGAGCCGCTCGCGCTGCTCGTAGATCGGCAACTCGGTCCGGTACGTATACCCACCGTGTTTGCCGGCCGTCGTGCGCTGAGGGCGGCGAATACTGATCCCCGGCTTGACGACCCGCGCCCTCACGAACAGGCCCCGATGCCCGCTCGGCATGGTGGCTGCAAAATGTCGGGGATACTGTATCACTAGGCCGCTGGGGAACATCGCCGTGGTGCTGCGGCGGGCCCCGGCCAGGAATTTGCCGATCCCAACCCGGCGATTGAGGATCTCGCACTGGGCGTTCCACTTGGCGGAACTCGCCTTGTCGGTCCGCAGGAGCCGGTCCGCCGCCCGAACCTTGATGCGGCATTGACTGGCCACCTCCCGGCGCTGCCGCGTGCGGGTCCAGGCGGCCGTACGATTGAGCGCCGCCGGAACCACCCGGGCGAGACCGCCGCGCAGGCCCGCCACTTGCCGGGCCATGGTCTGCAACCCTGCACGATCGACTCGAACCGTCAGTAGTGCACTACCAGCCATTCCAAATCCGAAATCCGCAATCCGAAATTCCACTCAGCCGATCAGGACCGTCACGAAACCGCCGTTCGCGGAAACGATTTCCAGCACGCGGGAGACCTTCGCCGTTCCGCCGCGCTTCGGGGACCACGAGATCGTGTCTCCGCCGGTGTCCACCACGGAGCTCAGGCGGCCGGCAGCGGCCTGGTTCCGCAGCGTGACCATCGCCTCCGGGGCCCGGCCCAGGCCCGAAATCTCCTGGGGCGCCAGACGGCGCACGAGGGCGGAACGGACCAGACCGGCGCCGCCGGCCGGCGTGTAGGTGATGGACTCGACGTCCAAACTCACCCACGCCGCCTCGGCGGCCAGATCCATCGCGGCCGCGAAATCCGTCATGATCACACCCCCGTCAATACCTTGAGCACCAGGGCGGAAACCCCGCCGCCCGCGACCCCGCTGCCGATACAGAGTCCGACGAGCAAGGAACGGCCCTTGAGCAGCAATCGACCGTGGGGACAGCATTGAATGTGCTGTTCGATCACCTGCTGCGTAACCTTGGCGGCAATCTGCTCGATCACCGCCTGGGTGACCGGACTGGCCAACCAGTCTTCGAGATTAGGCGGCATAGCTAAAATCTCCAAAAACTCCACGGCTGCTCCGATCGATTCGTCCCGGAGGGACTGACGTTACGCGTCGATCTTGATGAGGAACCCGCAATACTTGTTGAGGATCAGCGGATCGAGCGCGTGTTCCACGCGGAAGATGTCCGATTTCGTCTGCTCCTCCCGGTACTGGTCGGTCGCGACCAGATCGGAGGACCCCACCCGCCAGGCCATCGTCCGACCCAGGCCGGGCGACCAGAGACTGTCGGCTGGGCCGTTGAGGCGGGCGAACATCGCGTAATCGTCCGGCCAGATATCCGCCATCGTGGAGGTCTGCCCTTCGTCCGCCGTGTCGTAGACCTGGCCGCCCACAATGATCCGTTCGATGCCGAGAATGCCCGGCAGATTGCCGATCAGGGCCGAGTAGGTCAACGTGGGGATTCCCGGGAAGGCGCCCTTGATCCCCGTGTTCAGCCGCATGTTCGAGAGCGTCTTGGCGGAGACGATCAGGGCGTTGGCCGGCAGGCCGCAGTTCTGGCGGACATACTCCTTGGCCTCCTCGGCCTGGGCGATGATGTCCGTGGCCGCGGCGTCCCAGGGGGCGGCGTAGTGGTCCACGTAGAGACCCGTGCCCGTCCACGTGGTCGTATTGAAGACCATCGCCTCGACCTCGATCTCCAGATCGAGCAGCAGGAGGAGGTTGATCAACTGCGTCAGCTCCAACTCGGCGTTGAAATCGTCCTCGTAATTGTCCCGATCCTCGTCGGCGAGCGGGGCCTCCAGGCCGTAGAGCTCGCAGGCGTAAGCCAGGTCCTCCGCCCGCATGTGCACGCGGGCGAACGCACTGCCGGCGGCGCGCTTGACCCGCTCCGCGTTTTTCATGTTCTCGCGGGAGATCATGCTGAAATTGGCCGCCTGTTTCCTCACCGGCCGGATCGGCAGGACCTGCGTCGCGATCAAGCCCTGGCTCGAAGGATCGAATTCGTGCAGCGCCATGCCCAGATCCTCGCGCGGCGTGCTGTAACCCGTGTACTGTACTCCCATGATGACATTCCTTTCCGTAGACTCCGCCGCAGGCGGAGGATTCCTTTCGTTGGGGGCGAGCCTTCGTGCGCGCCCCCTCTGGCGATGTTCTTCAACCGGCCCTTACCACGAGGAGCTGCTGGATGACTGCAGCAGGCCCCGGTGCACGATGACCTCGATGATCGATCCGCTGGCCGTGGCGCCCTTGTAGGCCGTTCCGATCAGGACCGTTCCCGTCGCCGCCACACAGCCGCCGGCGGAGGCATAGACTCGCTTGCCGGCCAGGATGAGACTGGACGTCTCGATTTTTACCGTCCCCTCATCGTAGCCCCGCACCGTGACGTCCTTACCCACCGTCGCCTGGGCGGATTGGGCCACGCCAATGCCGTAATCCTTCGCGCCCGCGTGCGAAACCCGGCCCGCCGCATTCAAACGCACCCGCCGAAAGGCGGTAACCGCGGCAGCGGCTGGCAATGCCACCGGCCAATCTCTTTGTTCTGCCATGTGAAATTCTCCTTTTCCTTAGAGGACTCAGCTCGACGATGAGCTGCTCGATGATAGACTGTTGGAGGAACTCGAAACCGAGAGGCTCGAGGACGAGGAACTGCTCGAGGACGAGGAACTGCTCGATGACGAGGAGCTGCTCGAGGACGAGGAACTGCTCGAGGACGAGGAACTGCTTGACGACGAGGAGCTGCTCGAAGACGAGGAACTGCTCGATGACGAGGAGCTGCTCGAGGACGAGGAACTGCTCGAGGACGAGAAGCTGATCGAGGACGAGGAACTGCTTGACGAGGAGGAGCTGCTCGAAGACGAGGAGCTGCTCGAAGATTGCAGAAGCCTCAGATGCGGAAAGACCTCGACCACGCTGCCCGCCGCGGCGGCCGCCGTATAGACCGTGCCGATTTTCAGCGTTCCCGTGGCGGCGATCCGGCCATTCGAGGCGGCGTAGGCCTCGTCACCCGCCGCGATGACGCCGGACGCCTCGATGATGACCGTGCCCTCATGCCAGGAACGAACCGCCACCTGAAAGCCAACCGTCGCCTGGGCGGTTTGGGCCACGCCGATGCCATAATCGCTCGCGCCGGCGTGCGCAACCCGGCCCGCCGCATCGATCTTGACCCGCCGAAACGCGGTCACCGCAGCGGCTACCGGAAATCCCATCGTGCCATTCGTTTGCTCGGACATCGCTGCCCCTTTCGAGCGGAAGAGTCACGGTTCGGTCAGGAACCCAACTCCACATTGACGCGCTTGCACCGGCCGTGCACCATCGGGGGCCGGGACTCGGCGCGGAATTTCTCATAGAGTCCCGGCTGGTCGGTCCGGACCGCTTGAATCGCCGCGAGTCGGCTGCATTTATGATCGCGGGCGTAACTGCGTACGGCCGCGAGGAAGCCGCCGGCCGCCGGGGCCGGGCCGCCCTCCTGATAGCCGCCGTGCTGATAGCCCGACGTGCCGGCCACGCCTTCGTCCTCGGTTTCGCTTTCGCTTTCCGATTTGCCGCGGGCCAGTAGGGTATCGCAATAGGCGGCCTTGGCCTCCTGGACCGTGACGCCGGCGGAAAATTGCGTCAAGGCAAAATGCGGGTCCTTCGGAAACGCCGCCAGCATTTGCGTGAGCCGGGTCCGTTCCCGCTCCACGGCTTCCTTCCGGATCTGCTCGACGTCCGGGGCAATAGCCGCGGCCGGAGGTTGTTGGGGTTGGGTGATCGTTTCCACGGGATGATCTCCTTCATTGGATTGCGGATTTCGGATTTCGGATTTCGGATTTGCGCCGCGCGGCGGCGGTCCGATCCCATCGATCAATTTATTGGCGAGGGCGGCCTTGGCCTCCCAGAGCCGGCCCGTCGCCAGGGCCCCGACCTCGTCGGCGGCCAAACCTCGACCGGCAGCCACGGCATCGCGAAAATTCGCCGCGATCCCCTCGATAACCTCGCGGAGCGCCGCGAGTTGGGGCTCCGTAACGGCCGCCCCGAATACTCCCACGCCTTTGTGCTCTCCGGAGGTGACGACATGGACAGTCACTCCCTCATTGGCGAACCTCCGGGAGAAATCATCAATGACGGTATACACGCCGATGCCGCCGATCTCCGCGTTGAAGTCGGCCGTGATCGTCCCCGCCTGCGACGCCAGCCAATAGGCGGCGGAGGCCGCGAGGTCCTGGATGTGGGCCGTCATGGGTTTCTGCCGGCGGGCGGACTGAAGCGCCGCGGCGGCGTCCGCCACGCCCGCCACCGTGCCCCCGGGCGAATCGACCACCAAATGGATCTCCGTCACCTGTTGGGCGGCCGCCGCCTGGTTGACCAGATCGCGGATATCGCTATAGGCGGTGGCTTCGATCCCGAAAAATGCCATCCAGGAGGGAACTTTCTTCATCAGGATGCCGCTGATCGGGATCAGGGCCGTCGTGCCCTCCACGCGCAGGATGGGCTTGGACCGCTCGATCTCAATCTTCGCCAGGCTGGCATAGACGGC
>Ga0315285_10002741_pt1 | contig 18425 bp, 15 predicted proteins | sample YL17G09_36_MG_FD_203698 | JGI IMG/M metagenome (GOLD analysis project Ga0315285, IMG submission 203698) | Sediment microbial communities from Yellowstone Lake, YNP, Wyoming, USA - YL17G09_36 | ecosystem: Environmental > Aquatic > Freshwater > Lake > Sediment | place: USA: Wyoming | collected... | reverse complement strand
TCTGAAGAGCCCAGTGCGGTAGTTCCGCACGCTGGGATCTGTGCGGGGGCAGTCAGGTAACTGGCTGTCCTACCGTGACAACCTATAGGATCTGAGGAGTTTCTTAATTTGTCACATTTAGGCCTTTATATTTGAAGGAATAAATAGAGTCTGTCCCAATTTTTCAATATATTATATAAAATATGAAATCGATTTAAAAAAGGAGGGGTTTTATGTCAATACATGAGAGTGGCGTAAATTACCAAAATCTCATACGAGATTTAGCTGAAATTTATCCTTTTGATGTAGATGAGGTAGTGCTAGTGGAACTCGTTGCTAATGCGCTAGATTCAAAACCTACTCGCATCTCGATTGATTTTGACCCACATAAGAGAATTCTTGTTGTTGCAGACAATGGGAAAGGAATGACAGCTTCAGATTTTGACCAATATCATGACTTTGCCGCAGGGCTTAAAACTCGAGGAACAGGTATAGGTTTTGCAGGTGTTGGTGCAAAGATAGCCTTTAATATTGCTACAAGAGTTATTACCGAAACATACAGTGAATCGTTTATTGGAGGTTCTAATTGGTATCTACAATCGAAAAAGAAACTGGTATGGGAAGATATTCAGCCAAAACATTTGCATAAGCACGGGACAAGAGTGGAAGTTATGTTTTCACAAAACGCAACAATTACTTATTCTTCTACAGATGACATAATAAGAATAATAAAAAGACATTATCTTCTACTATTGGACATGAAATACCTTGAATTATATGAGCAATTAAATTGTTATTCTCGAGACCTTAGATTTATAATAAACGGTCAAATTATTGATCCTATTGAAATAATTCAGTATTTTAATCTTGAAAAGGTGAGGAAGTTTAAACCAAAAAAATCTGGAAAAAGAATCGGCTACGGTATTTTTGGTCTAGCTTCTGCAGAATATCCGCTTGGAGCCAGTATTTGCGGTGTTCTATTGTGTACTTTAGGAAAAGTTATTAAGGCTGATTTATTCAACCAGTTTCCCGGTAGTATTGGAGCGCATATTTTAGGAGTAGTAGAGATCCCTGGTTTTGCAGAATTCCTTACTACTGCTAAAACTGACTTTATTAGGCGGTCAAAACATCGGAAATTCGAGGGTTTATATAATCCAGTTAGACAGGAATTTAAAAGTTGGCTAGGAGAATTAGGTATACAATCCTCAGAAATTTCTGGGACTAATGAGGCAATAAAATTAGAAAAAGAACTTAAAAAACTTTTAGATGATATCCCAGAATTATCTGAGTTTTTTGGATTCCGAACGAGAAAGACTACCCTACAACCGGATAATAGTGGAACAACAAAAGCAAAACAACAAGAAGGAATAGAAGTGACTTTTCCTGTTGGTGAAGGTGAGAAGGGGAAAGGTTCGGGACCAGTTGATGAAGGAGAGCAACCTGGACAAACATTATCAGAAGATAAAACAAATGGAACTGAGCCTGCCAAACCGATTGGCCGTGTAGGTCCTCGAGGGCCTAAGATTACTTTTGTCGAAATTCCTGATAGAAATGATTTAGCATGGGTTGACGGAAATAGTGTGGTTATAAACAATGGGCACCCTTCGTATGTTAAAGTTTGTTCAGATGCTACAGCAAGAAGGCTTCACAATTTATTTGCTATAGCAAGTGCAGTACAAAGATTTATGGCAACTGAAAGCGAAATTAAAGAACTTATGTTTATAGATAAAATGATGGCAGTTTGGGGGAAGAAGAAATGATTAAAGATAAGCTAGCTTTCATTTCTTTTGAACTGGTTGATAAACGGTTTAGAGCATATTTATCAATGGAGGAGTTTATTTTGAGTGATAAAGACCCGGAGCTGACGATTGGAAAAGCTGCTAAAATCTACGAGAATTCAATAATAGAGATGCGTACTTTTATTAAAGAAATTCAGAATTTCAGGAACAATCGTAAACTTTTACCAGCCCATAAAATATGGCAGCTTGGAAATGTTATATTCGAATTACAACACAATCTGAATAAATTATTTCTTCAGCTTGATGGTCTTTATGATCATCTTGTTCGTGATTTAGGTGTGAAGAGGAAGTGGTTGGAAAAGGTTATTATTTTTCGACGCTATTTGCCTGATGAGAATGCTATTCCTAAATCGTTGAATTGGGGACGTTGTGAGAAAGGAACCCGGCGAGTTGCAGAAAAATTGAGGAAAGGATTGCCTTTAGGATAGATAAGAATGGATGACAACCAAAATATTTACATTTTAAATATTTTTTCCCAATATGAGCACTGCTTTACCTCCGAAGACCTTTTAAACTTTGTAAAGCCCGATTTTGATAGTGAGTTACTTAAACATGCACTTTTAAATGATTCTAGATTTATATTGTTGAATAAAGAAAACTCTAATAAAAAGTATTTCATACCAAAAAGAAGGCTTTTTCAATGGTTTTGCCAATTGAATCTCAGATTAGCACAAGCAAAGCAAGTTCGACTGAGCAAACATCAACTGGCAATACTTATAAGCTTTCTTTGTATTCGCGAACGATGGGATACTCCACCAACAGAAGTAATTCAGTTCGGAAAACAATTTGGATTCATTGGATTTGCTTGGACAGAGGATCAATATATCTTTCCCCTTGCTTACGTTTTTTCATTCATGTTATATAGCTTATCTAAAATTACCATTAAGCATATAATAGAGGAGATTTCACCGGATACAATAGATGTAAATTTTCCTTTTAAACATCTTGCTCAGGAATTAATTCAAAAGGAATTTTTTTGTTTTACTGAAAGGGAGTGCTATATTATAAAAGCAAGAGAAGGTCTTCTAACAAGTAAAAAAATGACACTAGAATGGATTGGGATTCACTATGGTATCACAAGAGAACGAGTCCGACAGATAGAATCCAAGTTCTGGCATAAACTTCGACATCCAGCCCATGTCCCCAGCTTTTCTAGAGCTTTAATCTATAATATTATGAGTAGACAAGGAAGCTTAATGGTTAAAACAAATTCTCCCGAAGCATTAACTATAAGTTTCCTTTCTAAATGCACAGGAGTACCTTTTGTAATACTCTCAGATATTAAAATGGTGATCTTGGGAGCTTTTTCAGAAGATACCATATTGCCTAAATCTAGTAGTTCAATTTTTAAATATGTTGACTTTACTTCTATAATAAATCTCTTGGAATCAGAAGATTGTCTCTGCCTTGTTAAAAGTGATTTGAAAAGTCTTGCTGAAAGCATAATACGGTTTCGCATAAAAAGCCTTAATAAAAGGCAAAAAGCGTATCTTGCTTTGCGAACTATTGGAAAGCCAGCACATAGTGCTAAAATAACAGAAGTCTATAATTCTCTTTTCCCCGATCACTCATCCACTGAGCACAACATTCATGCTGTACTCAGTCATGAGAAATATGGTGTAGTTTGGATTGGGATTCGCAGTACATTTGCACTTAAAGAATGGGGGTATGAACATCCATCAGAACCCCTTTTTGATACTGTAACAAAGATTGTAGAAGAAAAGTATAAAGAAACAACTCGTCCAGTTTCTTTTGAAATAATAGTTACAGAAATGGGTAAATATAGGCAGTTTGTAAATCACAATAGTTTAACAATCGCTGTATATTGTAATCCTAATTTACGTTGCATCGGTAAAAAATCCTTCATACCTAAGAAACCGAATGAGGAGGAAAAACAAGAGGAAATTTTCGCAGAGGAGTTAGATAGAATTCTAAGAGAGTTCAAGCAATTTTAAGAATATAATGCTTTATTTTAATTAAAAGGGTCTCAAATATCTATAGGGGGAAAGGTGCATTTTAGTTTACCATTTCCAGCTTACTTTAGCCTTGTGACTAAAAGTGAGTTTAGTACCACTAGACAAAGAACAGTATAGAAGATAATTTTCTAAATAATCATCCTATATTAGTTAAATAAAATACTAAAAAACTTTCCGGAATTCTTGTATTAAAAGAGCAGGGGGTTTTTAAATAAGTTTTTTAAAAGAGGGTTTTTGAAAGATTTATCGTATATAGTATAATGAATATAGAAAAATTCTACTGTTACAATGAAGTACCTCGCAAAACATGCCGATTTGGCAGCATAAACGAAGTAGTTCGGTTATTTTAAATTAGCTGAAATGCTCACTTCGGGACAATGAAAGGAGGGAAATCATGTCGCTTATACCAGCTTTTGAAATAGGTGTCTGGAACGCCTGGATTTTCATGCTTTATCTGTTATTACTTACTCCTTTGATGATGATGATTAATAAAGGTACTTCGAGGGACGAAATTAGAGATCAACCTAGTGGAGTGCGAGAAAGCCAATTTACTGACTCGTATAACAAGACTGAGAAGAGAACACTTCTATTTTGGCATGTCATTTATTTTCTCGCCTGTATATACTCTGTTTTCCTGCCATTAAAACTGGGGACAACTTGGCTCTATATAGGTCTTCCTATTTGTCTATTAGGATTAATTCTATACACGATAATTATGGTGGATTGGGTTACTACCCCACCCGATGAACCCATCACCAAAGGGATATATCGTTATTCAAGACACCCTATGTATCTCACTCCGTTTTTGGTGTTCATAGGTGTGGGTATAGCTTCGGCTTCATGGATATTTTTATTGTGTTCGATTGCATTTATAATATTGCCGCCTTTTTTCGTAAAGCCCGAAGAACGCTTCTTGCTTGAAAAATACGGCGACTCCTATCGTGAATATATGAATAAAACCCCAAGATGGGTAGGAATACCGAAATCAGGAGGAAAGTGATTAATCATGCTCTTCGTTCGCACTATCGTCTAACAGAGGATATGCGGTTTCGCTACGCTTCACCTATATTGTTAACGCAACATCGCATATCCAGATACGTTATGTGATAGTTCCAAAAGAAAAAAGAAAAGTTTTAGAAGAAATAATGAGGTCAGATAAAAGGATAAATTAATGCAAATAATAGCTTTACTCAATCAAAAAGGCGGAGTTGGAAAGACTACTTGTGCCATTAATATAGGAGCAGGCTTAAATAAGCTAAATAAGAAAATCCTATCCTTAAAATAGCTATATCTGCTATTATAATATATGGTTAGAATAAGAGTAGGGAGTATAATTATTGATAAACAAGGTATAATAAGCCATTAAATTGGACTTATAGTGCTTACAGGAAGTCTAATTAAATTTTTTATTTTATAGATGTTTGGTAATTCTGCTACTATTTGGTTCCAATTATAAAAAAGGGATTAGGAATGTAAAAATAAAAAAATTCTTTTCGACAGGGAGAGAATTATAATTTATGGTTAATTATCTCGAAATAACTAGAATTATATTGATTTTTTGTCTTGGGATTTTAGCATTACGGGATTTTCCTAAGATTGCTATGACGGGTAAAAGAAAAAAAAATATAATGTGTATGCTGGTAGTATTAATTTTATTATTATCTATTTCGATTGTAATAATTAATAAATCTGAAGAGGAAAAAAACATACAATATAAAAAGGATTCGAATTATGAAAGAGAAAAAGATCGTCTAATGATTCAAGGTTTATCTCCGAGTGAGATTGAAAGTCTTGGTGATGAAAAGCCCTTATTGATAAAATTTTATAAAGTAGGTCAAGAAAATGAAAGGACTGGTAATTTTAAAGAAGCTATTAAAAGTTATAAAGAAATTATTAAATATCGACTCTTTAGCGATGAAGATAAAGCATTGGCATACAATTTAGTTGGTCTTTGTTATCTTGATCTATATGAAATAGAAAAAGCTATGCAAAATTTTCAAACAGCTAAAGAAATAGCTGAAAAAATAGAAGATAAAAAAATTAAAGCAAATATAAAAATGATGACTTTTTATAGAATTGGTTTTATTTATATGTATCTAGAAAAGTGGAAAACCGCCAAAAAAAATTTTGAATATTCCTTAAAAGAAAGTGTTAAATCAGGTGATGATTTACAGAAAGCAACTACTCTTGCAAATATTTCCATTATACATTATGAATTGGGGCAATCCAAAATAGCTATTAAAAAATTGCATCACAGCATCCAGGGTTTTCAAGATGCGCTAAAAAATTTTAATTTTAATGATATACCTATAAAATATGCTCTAACCCAGGAGAACTTAGGAATTTCCTATTATTTTTTAGCGAAATTAGAAGATAAAATTAATAATTGCAATAAGGCTATCCAAGCATTTCAGAAAGCTTCAAAAATATTTATCCCAAATTATTTTCCTATTGATTATGCTGAAAACCAAAAAAATCTTGGATTCACCTATGACCAGCTAGTTGAGTTCGATGATATCACAAATAAAGCCACTAATTGTGAAAAAGCCATCCAAGCTTACCAGGAAGCCTTGAAGGTTTATAATTTTAATGCTCATCCGTTAGACTATGCTATGATGCAAAACAGTCTGGGAGTTGCATATCATACACGTGCCGAGGTTAAAGATATGGTTGTCAATTGCAATCTGGCTGTACAAGCTTACCAGGAAGCCTTGAAGGTTTATACTTTTAATGCTTATTCGTTAGACTATGCTATGACCCAAAGCAACTTAGGGAACGCTTATCGTACCTTGGCAGGCGGTAAGAATAAATTTATTAATTGTGAGAAAGCCATTCAGGCTTGTCAGGAAGCCTTGAAGGTTTATACTTTTGATGATCATCCGTTAGACTATGCTATGACCCAAAGCAACTTAGGGAACGCTTATCGTCTGTTGGCTGATGTAAAAGACCAAGCAATTAATTGTGAGAAAGCCATCTATGCTTACCAAGAAGCCTCGAGAGTTTTTACCTTGGATGATTATCCTATATATTATGCAGAGAATCAAAACAACTTGGGGATTGCTTATGACTCTTTAGCTGAGGTTCAAGATAGAATTGTCAATTGTGAGAAAGCAATCAATGCTTTCCAAGAAGCCTTGATGATTTTTTCCCTAAATGATATGCTTGCAAAGGGTGCTATGGTTCAACACAACTTAGGTGCTGTTTATGATACATTGGCTAAAGTCAAAGACAGGATTTTTAATTGTTATAAATCTATAAATGCTAGCAATAAAGCCTTGACGATTTATACTTTTAATGATTTGCCTATAAATTATGCTATGACTCAAAGTAATCTGGGGAGTGCCTATAATACACTTGCCAAGGTTGAGAATACAGTTCTAAATTGCAATCTGGCCTTACAATCCAATCAGGAAGCCTTAAGAGTTTTTACCCTTAATGATTTGCCTATAAATTATGCTATGACTCAAAGTAATCTGGGGAGTGCCTATAATACGCTTGCCAAGGTTGAGAATACAGTTCTAAATTGCAATCTGGCCTTACAATCCAATCAGGAAGCCTTAAGAGTTTTTACCCTTAATGATTTGCCTATAAATTATGCTATGACTCAAAGTAACTTGGGAACAACCTATAGTATCCTGGCAGAGGTAAAGGATAAGTTTATCAATTGCGAGAAGGCCATCCAAGCCTATAAAGAGGTATTAAAAGTTTATACTTTTGATGATTTTCCTATACGCTATGCTGAGACCCAAGGTAGCATAGGGAATATTTATTGCTACATTGCTAAGATTAATGAAAAGGTTAAAAATTATAATCTGGCAATTCAAGCTTATAATGAAGCTTTAAGGGTTTTTAACGCTGATAATTCTCTAATAAACTATGTAGGGGTTCAGAATAATTTGGGTGCTACTTATCAGTCTTTAGCAGAGGTAAAGGATAAAGTAATCAATTGCGAGAAAGCCATTCAGATTTATAAGGAAGTTTTAAGAGCTTATACTTCTGATGATTTACCCACGTATTATATTATAACCCAAATCAACTTAGGGGATGCTTATTTAACTTTAGCTGAAGTTAAAGACGTGTCCGAAAACCTTAAATTAGCTAAAAATGCTTTCCAAGAAATTTTAAATGCATTTAATAAAGAAGAAATTCAGGAAATTTACCAAATAATAGAAGAAAAAATTAAAAAATGCTTATAAACTTGTTATATAGAAATAGGTAGGATTTACTAAAAAGACAAATACTAAAATAATATATATAATTTTGAAAGGAAATTTTTAGAATATTTTAATAATAGAGATAATACTTAAATAGATAATAAGATGGAAATACTTAATAAATCCTAAATGTAGTAAGTAGTGGATTTTGTTTAAATATAGGTTTAATCCCATACTTTGTGTTAGTATAGCAATACTTGTTTTAATAATATATATTTAGAATAAGAATAGGGATATTTATTGATAAATAAGGGGTAATAAACCATCAAGTAAGATTTATGCTTTTTACAGGAAGGCTAATAAACTCCTTTAGTTTATAGATGATTTAATTATCTTTAATAATTTGCTTGCAAGAATAGCAATCATAAAAAACTAAGAAAATATTAAAATATCTTATATATTTCAGAAAGATTAATATTTTAAAATAAATCTGTTATTTAGGAATTACAAAATTGATTATATTTTTAGACATTCGATTAGTAATAAAAAATTAGAGGTGTATTATGGAAAAGGAACTATTATGGAGAAGTGCTGGCTACATAAAATCTAGAAGCTATATATGTGGCCATTGTGGAAATCATTTAGCTTCAAATACGGGTTTTTTTGCATCTCCTCCATCAAGTCAATCTACACAATTAGAAACTATACATATTTGCCATTTTTGTTTAAAGCCAACATACTTTGATAATGAAGGAAATCAAATACCTAGTTATTCATTTGGAAATAAGGTTAATAATATACCAGATGAAAAAGTCGTGTCTTTATATGATGAAGCTAGAAACTGTACAAGTTGCAATGCATATACTGCTTCCATTCTTTGTTGCAGGAAACTCTTAATGAATATTGCAGTTTCGAAAGGTGCAGATGAAGGATTAAAATTTATTCAATACATTGAATATCTTTCAGATAAAGGATATATTCCTCCGGATGGAAAAGAATGGGTTGATCATATTAGAACAAAAGGGAATGAAGCAACACATGAAATATCAATTATGGAAAAAGCGGATGCCGAAGAACTAATTACTTTTATTGAAATGCTTTTAAAATTTATTTATGAGTTTCCTGCATCTATCAAAAGAAAAATATAAAATAATAAATAGAGAAGAAATAAATATCTCTCGGATTGAACTTTGGTAATTTTCTTTTGCTAAAATAATTTAAATGCACTCTAGTATATTACACAATTTATTAATATCAAAAATAATTAAAACCATTTTAATTGCCTTCTTTAAAAATACTGGTTAGAATAAGAGAGGGGATATACTTATTGATAAATAAAGACTAATAATTAATTAAATTGAATTTATAATACTATCAGGAATGTTAATTAACTGATTTAATCTAATATTTTCTATGGTATTCCTCTTAAAAGTTCTGAAGCTGTCCAATAGGGGAGCCGGATAGGATTCGAACTTTTTAAGTACAAAGAGCATGGCTGTACTAACTTAATAATTAAGTAAAATTTTCTAACTTTTTGTAAGGAAAGGGTTAGAGGGGAAAGTGCATTTTTATTTTCCACGTTAGGTACATTTTAGTTTACAATTTCCAACCTACTTTACTCTTGAGACTAAAAGTAAGTTTGATACCATTAGAGCAGAGAAGGGTGTAGAAGATAATTTTCTAAATAAACATCCTATATTAAATAAATAAAATACTAAAAAACTTTCCGAAATCCTTGCATTAAAAGAGCAGGGGGTTTTTAAATAAGTTTTTTAAAAAAGAGGGTTTTTAAAAGATTTGTCGTATATAAAATATATAGTACTTGAAATATCTCATGTAACTAAATATTTTTTATTCTATAAATTGATAAAATTAAATATCGTAACCTATATGAAGGTAACAAGAGAGACCTTTTCTTTTATCTAAAAAAGAAATAGCGCCGAAGAGGCAAGATACTAAATGTATCTAAACTTTCAGGTAAAAGAACTGTTACCGGACAGACCTCTGGAGAGCTTCGTTTATTGGGTTGGGACGAGCAATGCGTTAAACCACTTAGTAGAAACTTTGAAGGCACACTCAACCAAGCGGCGAATGTTATACAAATGTTGAAATCAAAAATGTCAGATGCTCATGGCATAAAGTCGGTATTAAGGCCCATGGTATTTAATAGCGTTAAATGGATAGAAGTGCTAATTAGAGTAATGATCGATAGGAGCAAATAAAGAATAATAATGCCATCAACTCGGACCCCAAAACTTACGCTCCTTCGTTACTTTGCTTTTCGGGTCAAGTTATGGCTGGCGTTATGCCTCTAAATAAACTATGTTTGGTGGTTTGGCTATGTGGTCAGATAATGAAACAACTATAGATTTAATCGGTTTCAAAGTTCATAGCGATCTAATTTTAGATGTTGTTACGAATCCAGAACTCCTTCCTGTCGTTCTTGGAGTTTTTGGCGATTGGGGTGGGGGGAAATCAAGTATCATGAGAATGCTTGAGCAGTCGTTAGAAGCTGATAAATATAAAGACGTGGTATGCCTTTACTTTAATGGATGGACTTTTGAAGGTTATGAAGATGCCAAAACTGCCCTTATCTCATCTATTCTTGTTCAGTTGGGTGAACATAAAGATTTTGGAGAAAAAGCGAAGGACGGGGTAGTTGCCTTACTTAAACGAGTTAAGTGGATGGAAGTAGCGAAGTTAAGCATAAAACATGTAGGAGTGCCACTCGCATTAGGAGCACTAACTGGTGGTGTAGGCGCGATACCGGCAATTCTGGCTTCACTTATTCCTAGTTCAAGCGTTGAATCATCAGAAAAAGCAAAAACAGAACCTCAGACTAAAGATACAATTGATTCAGCTAATTGGCTTGACTTGATAGAGACAGACACAAGTAAGCCCGACCTTCTTGAAGTACGTAAATTTAGGGAAGATTTTGGCAAATTGCTGGATAAAACTGGGATAAAATCATTGGTTGTTCTAATTGATGATCTTGATCGTTGTTTACCTCCCCGTATAATTGAAACATTAGAAGCTATCAAATTATTTGTTTCAGTTCCAAAGACTGCGTTTGTAATAGGTGCAGACCCTCGTATTGTCCGTCATGCCATTGCCACACGATATGTAGCAAGACAGCTAAAAGAGGAAGATGTAACCAAAGCAGAAGAATATGACCTTGTAAAGGATTATCTAGAGAAACTTATTCAAATTCCTTATCACCTTCCACGACTATCACCAGCCGAGATAGAAACGTACATTAACCTTTTAGCTTGTCAGAAGTATTTGAATAAAGAACAGTTCTCAAGTATTTTGGAACATTGGCAAACCCAACGGAGCAATAATTTTTATGCAGCCTATAGATATGACGCGATTAAGGATGCATTGGGTACTGAAATTGATGATGAACTCGAACGTCAGCTTGTTTGGAGCAATTCAGTTGCTCAAGCGATTACCGAAGGACTTAAAGGTAATCCGCGCCAGGTTAAACGAATGCTGAATGCGATGTTACTTCGTAAGAAACTTGCAGAAGTAGCAAATCTCCCCATTAGAGATGATATCCTGGCTAAATTGATGGTTTTAGAATACACAAATCTTAACCTCTTTAAGCAACTTAATAACTGGCAAACTAGCGAAAAGGGATTTCCTATAAAGTTAAAACAATTAGAAGACGCAATTCGAGAAGAGATAGAAGTGTCTGATGACACACTTAAAGAATGGCAAAAGCCAGCTGTTAAAACATGGATAAAATTACATCCGCCGATTAGTGATATTGATTTACGTGATTATTTTTGGCTTGCCAGAGATAAAACGGATTCACTATTGTCTGATGTCAAGATGGTGGCTCCTATCGTTAGACGCATATTTAATCAGCTTGTTGGTGATAATGAAGGCGAGCAACACATTGGAGCTCGTGAAACAGCTAAATTAAACACTGTTGAACAAGAGACCTTGTTAGAGTTACTTATACAGCATATAGAACGGCATCCAGATCAAGAATCAGGAATTAAAGCTATTTTTAAGTTAATTGAAAATAAAGTAGAGGGATCACTTGAATCCTTGCTCAGAACACTAGAAAAGCTTCCATCAAAGCAACTTTTCCCAGGTATAGCTTTTTATCTCAAAACAATAGCTATGAAGAATTCTATGTATGAACCAGCAATAAAAAAATTGCTAGGGAAATTTCAAAAAGAAGGAAAGTCAAAAATAAGTAGTGCTGCTTCAAGTGCATTAAAAGGTTGGGAATAAATGGGAACATCAACGGGATATAATATGCCTAAAGGCGGTGCCTGGGCACCGCTTAAGAATGATGCCACAAGTTTTGCCAAACATAGCGGTCATGGTTCGATTAACCCTAAAAAATTGCTTGGTAGGTATCTTCAGGCTAATGGCGGTGCGCAGGCTATTGCGCAAGGCAGAGGTGGCAGTGGTGGTAGCGGAAGCCGATATGGTATTGGTAGTTCTGCTAGAAGAGCCGGTGCTAAATTGGGTGGCTTTTTATCAAGTGTTGCCACACAGGGTTTAGACACAACTTTACAGAAAGATGGGCTTGGATATTTAATAGGTAAATCAGCTACTGAAATATGTGCCGGATTGCTTGATATTCTTGCGAATTCGGTAAGTACACTTGATGATCATGCAACCCGTAAAGCACTTAGCAACATGTTCGATGATTTATTTAAACTCAACACCCCGTATGAAGATATTGAACAAGCGCTCAATCAATCCCTTGATGAAAAAGGCATGATGTTAATTATGGTTGATTTCTTTGGATATTATTTATACGAACTATTTTGTCGCGATTTCTATGAAGATTGGCAAAAAAAAGTAGGCGTTGATCAAGCCAAACGGTTATTACGGCAAGTTAAAGACTGTATTTTTGCTGAAGTTGAGTCTGAACTTGCCAGTAAAACTATTGATTCAATTGATTGGTCCGGATTAGCAGGCTTAAGTTTAGCTGAGCGGATCATGCAGGATACATTAGAGATTTTTGAGGTAATTTAATGAAAATTGATGTAAACATAGGCCCTAAGGCTCGACATTCTGATGGTTTTTCCAGGGTGATGGTAAACATAACTGATTTGAATATCCAACGCGAACTAGATATATCATTCCTTGAATTGTATCGCCGTTGTGGTATCCCAGATCTTATTACTCTTGATTTTTTATTGGTTGCAAGTTTGTGCTATATGATTGACAAGAGTGTTCCCCGAGCTGGTACTTTTGATGAATGGACAAGAGAGCTTGAAGTAACCATACCAGTATCAAATTCAAATTTGTGGTCAAGTGTTGCTAGTGAATTAGTAAGAACAGTAGGATTTCTGACGGGTGATATGTGGGATTTCAATTTTACTTCTTCAACAACTAGTTTGTTTCGGCGACCTACAGGTTTGCGTAGGAAACGACCTAAATATAGTTTACGAAGTACTCCCAATGCAGTCTGCTTATTCTCAGGTGGATTAGATTCACTGATAGGCGCAATTAATCTATTAGCGGAAAATAATACTAATAACTTGCTTTTAATTGGGCATTATGATTCATCAGGTGCCAAGGCAGCGCAAGAAAGACTTTTTCAGTCAATTTGGTCAACCTATCAAAGAAGGGCAATCCCATTACATATACGAGTATCCCATCTCCCGGCTGCAGCAAATGAGTTAACTTTTCGCAGCCGTTCTTTAATTTTTATAGCCCTTGGTTTATATGCGGCACACCGATTTGGTAATGATATACCATTATATGCTCCAGAGAATGGGTTAATAGCTCTCAATATCCCACTTACGCCCTCTCGGGCAGGCTCTTGCAGTACCCGCACCATGCACCCTTATTTTTTAAATGGGCTCCGGTCTGTACTAGAAAGTTTAGGCATTACAAACCCTATTATAAATCCTTTTCAGTTCAAGACTAAGGGTGAATGCATGGTGGCTTGTAAAAATATTAATTTACTAAAATCAATAGCCAATATTTCTGTCTCCTGTTCGCATCCTAACAGGAGACAGAATTGGATAAGGAAAAAAAATGTTAATCATTGTGGTTACTGTATCCCCTGTATAATCCGCCGGGCAGCGATGCACAAAGCCGGGATTGATGATGGACAGAACTATGGCTTTGATATTTGTAAAGGTGAACTAAAGATTGAAGATTCGGGAAAAAGCGCGAATGATTTACGGGCAATGATTAATTTTATCAACGAAAAATATAATGTAACTGACCTCGCCCGTCTTATTTTACAGGTTGCCAATATCGAGAATATAGATAAATATGCTGTATTTGCCCACCGCGGTTATGATGAAATCAAAACATTCTTTTTAGATAAATGTAATAACCAATTCCAAAGAATAATAACCTAAGTGGTGATGATATGATTGATACCCATTGCCATATAGATCTTTACCCTAATCCTTCAAAACTAATTTTACAGACCGAGAGAGATAAAATAATTACGATATTAGTGACTAATTTACCATCATCTTTTGAAATCGCATATTCTCATGTTAAAGGTTTTCGTTATATCCGATTAGCCCTTGGTCTTCATCCGCTGTTTGCCCACAAATATAGTGTAGAAAAAAGATTATTTGAAAAATTCGTTGATCAAACTTCGTATATAGGAGAAGTTGGTCTAGATTTTTCAGCCGCTGGAATATCAACTAAGGAGATACAGATAGAATCCTTTAAATTTGTACTTAGAGCTATACGAAATAAACCTAAGTTCATATCCATTCATTCCCGTAAAGCGGAATCTGAGGTTCTTGATGGCCTGGAAGAAGAAAACCGTTCCCCTGTAGTATTCCACTGGTATTCCGGGCCTCTCAATCTTATTGATCGTGCATTATCACTTGGTCATTATTTTTCAATAAATCCAGCTATGATAAATACTAAGCATGGCAGGAGGATTATAGAAAAATTACCTTTTGACAGAGTTTTGACAGAGACAGACGGACCGTTTGTTAAAATGCAAAAGCGAACTGCCTATCCGAAAGATGTATCTTTAGTTGAGAATTATCTTTCAGAAATCTGGCAAATGAACAAATACGATACATCTAAAAATATCAAAAATAATTTTTATAAATTAATTAATCCATTAAAGATAATTTATTAGAAAAAATTCGTTTTATTGAGCCTTTTTAATTAGATGAAAAAACGGGGTCAGGTTTCACAAGTTCACAAAATATAAGAAAATATAGTTTTATAATCAAATCGATTTTGGAAATGTGAAGTCGTGAAGTCCGCCCCGAATCTTTGAGAGTTATTTTATGGATAAACATTGTGAAAAAGGAATAGAGGAATATCGAGAACTTATTCAACCACATATAGCATATTGTACTACTTGTCAACCATACGATGGAGGGGATGTCGTATGGATATTTGGGAATCGTACTGATTTGGAGGAGTTATTTGATGAATACGAAATTCCTGACAATTTGCGTGAAGAACTCGTAGTAAATTTACACTGTCAAAATTGTGGAAGGGAGTTATGCCGATATGATGATATTGGAATAAAGACACAGATTGAATTAGAAGCCGATAGAAGGTGGGATGATTGGCATCAGAATTATGATTGGAAGATTGATGAATTTGGTGATTTCCTAGAAAAATATCCTTATCTTGGTCTAAATCATGAAATTGGAGAAAAATTACATTCTACTATTTCTAATTTTCCAAAAACAGACATAAAAGAAGAAATTTGGTGGAGAGCAAGAAAACCAATGGATGGAAAAAGATTATCAATAGAAGATATGTACCCACCTAGATTTCCTGAAGCTGAAGGGAGGTTTAATCATTACGGGCAATCAGTTTTTTATCTGGCTTCGACGGCGGAAGCAGCGATGATAGAGATTTTGGACAAAGGTGAATGCTTGGCCTGGGTTCAACAATTTAGCATAAAGGAAATATCAAACTTACTTGATTTATCTAATCATGTTTCTGCAGAAGAAGATGTTCCAATTCTAGCGTTAGGACTTATTAATGTTAAATTACCCTCTATAGTAGTGCCAAACAAAAAATCTCCCTGGAAACCTGAATATTTTATTCCAAGATTTATTGCTGATTGTGCCAAGAATCAAGGATTCAGTGGAATAATATTTAATAGTCCAGAGCATTACGAAAGGAATCTAGTTTTATTTAAGTGGGACGAACATAGTATTTTGCCAATAAATGAACCTCGTACCTTGGAATTAAAAAGATCAAAAGAAAAAGGTTCTTCATCATTTTTGATAAATTAATGTTATTTGACCTCTAAAACGCCAAATAACATAGTATGGAAGTTTCTTCCTGATATTCTAAATAAATAAGGGAAGATGTACAAAGTCAATGATTCAGTATCGTTAAGCAAAAAACCTATAGGATCTGAGGAGTTTCTTAACCAGATGATTGAGGCTTTAGGTATTATTATAGATAGACATCCTAAAGAAAGAACTTGTAAAAGGTAAACCTAAACCATAGAAAAAAATAGGATATGTCCATATTTTACTTATAATCATCGAAAGGAGAAAAAAAATGAAACCAACTGAATTAATTAAAAGATGCCGTTCGGGAATTGCGCAGATTTCTTTAGAAAATGACAGAGAGTGTATTGGTTCTGGGAGTGCTTTTCTAGTTGATGGTGGTCTTGTTACAAATAGTCACAATCTTAGGCGAATTACGTTTGATACACTTGTAATAAGATTTGAAAGTGATATAAATAACAATTATAGTAATGAAATACGTTTATCATCACAACATTGCATAGAATCTATAGCTGCAGAATCACCCGAAAATGAAAAAGATTTTGTGTATATAATTTTATCAGAGCCAGAGTGTAATGGAAGGCATATTTTTGAGTTTTCCGATTCATCAAGCTTAATCGTAGGAGAACAAATTGTGTTTATGGGGTATCCGTTTAGTTCGCCTCATTTAACAAGCCATATCGGATATGTATCAAGCCTACATAAAAGTAATGGAGTAGAGATAATTCAGATTGATGGAAGTGTGAATAGTGGAAATTCAGGTGGACCTCTTATTGATCTTAAAACAGGTAAAGTTGCAGGAATTGTTACACGAGCAGAAACTGGTTTATTGAAGGAGCAGTTTAATCAATTACTTCAAGCATTAAAAAATAACCATGAAATACTAAAACATCAACAAAGTTTTGCAAAAATTAGTATTGCAGGAATAGATCCAATTCAAGCTATGAAAGCATCTCAGGCATCAATGGAACAAATAGTAACACAACTTAGACGGTCAGCCAATGTTGGAATTGGCTTTGCTTTCTCAGCAAAATATGTTAAAGAAGATATAGTCCATTTAAAAAAATAGTAGATTCATTTGTGTGAAGTATTAAGATTTATTTAAAAAAATAGGATGTATCCTTATTTTAATTAAATATATTAGATATTAAAATTTTAACCTGTTTGATTTGTATAGATAGACAGCTTTAGTATTTATCGAGAAAGGGTTATAGTTGTAGGAATAATAAAATAAGAGAATGCCCTAAACTTGAAAAATGCCCAACAAGCTCTTGTTAAATAAAAAAAGTAGAGATGGATAATGAATATATTAAGATAAATATTTGGTAAGAGTATTAAAATATGGAGGTATAAAATGGATAGGGTTAAATTACAAAAATGTTATGGTAGATTAAAGGGATTAAAAGATATTGTTTCTACAGAGGAATATATAATTATTGATTTAATTAGCGACTATAATTCAATAGTCGATGAAGCCCAAAAAATTGTAAGTGAAGATTTAGAATCCTTCAAAGTAAAAAAATATAGTCCCTTGCATAGCAATCCTGATGAAACTTGTAGTTATTATTTAAAAGATAAATTACTTCAATTTATTTCATTTTTAGAATATGGGTACAAATTGTCAAAAGAAATAATTGAAATTGGATCTATCTACAATTCAATTAAGGATGAAGAATTAAAAAGCAGATGTGCTGACATTCTTTCAGCTCTAAGTAATTTCGATAGAGTTATTAATCAGGCAACTCAAGTACTTGAGAATAGAATCAGAACAAAATCTGGTTTAGATAGGTCGTTTGTGGGAATAAAATTAATAAATAAAGCTTTAAATTCTGATAGTTCAAAATCAGTTTTAATTGCTTCTGAAAATAATGATGAACATGAAGGTTTTTGCCATATCTGTAGGGGAATTATTCTTGCTTTTAGAAATCCCACCCATCATTATCTTTCTGATTCATTTAAAAGAGAAGATGCTTTAAAATTTACTGCATTTATAGATAATTTATTAAAAATAGTTAATGGATGTAAAATATCGAATCAATCGTAATGAGTTTAACCCTTACATTGGAATAATAGAACCACATCCCATTTTCTCAGATAATTAATATTTTACTTTTTAAATTAGATAAATAGAGAAGGGATATCAGGTCAATAATTCGGCAACTTTTAGCGGGAAACCTATAGAACCTGAGGGGGTTCTTAACCAGAAGGTTGAGGCTTTATGCATTATTATAGATAATCGTCGTAAAGGGAAATCTCGTAAAATGGAAAGCTAAACCATAGAAAAATAGGATGTGGTCT
>Ga0315285_10002740_pt1 | contig 18427 bp, 12 predicted proteins | sample YL17G09_36_MG_FD_203698 | JGI IMG/M metagenome (GOLD analysis project Ga0315285, IMG submission 203698) | Sediment microbial communities from Yellowstone Lake, YNP, Wyoming, USA - YL17G09_36 | ecosystem: Environmental > Aquatic > Freshwater > Lake > Sediment | place: USA: Wyoming | collected... | reverse complement strand
TAACAATTTTCGGAATGGTTAATATAATTGCAGGTTTACTATCGCTATTTATTTTCTTTTCCCCTTTCGTCGTCGCAGTCATTCTCAACATGGTAGATAGAGATCTTTATGGTTTCTTAGATTGGTTTAATGAGATTGTGTTAGCTAGACTTGGATGGACAATAATTTATGTCTTTTCTTTCTGTCTTTTTTGGTCCGGCATTTCTATGCTAAGGATGAAATCAAACAGCAGAAAACTAGCAATCATTTCAAGCATAGCTATGCTTTCAAGCGCCTTGCTTTTCGTGCTATCCACTATTATTAGTTCAAAGTTGCATTACTATATGGAAATAGATTTCCAGCCATGGATCTCAATTTTATTATCATTTTTAGTTTATACAATTTTACTAATAGCGTATCTTAATGATCCCGGGATTAAGCAGCAATTCAATGAACAGAACGTGAGGATCCCTTTTAAAAAGCTTATTTTTATTATTCTTATATTGTTTCTTTTTCCGCTTATCCTTAGGTTGCCATTTTGGTTATTCAGTTTATTTGCAAAATAGTAGAAAGGAGGTGACATATGACACAGATACAGAGACGCTACACAAGGTGGAAGATCAAGAATGAGGCAAAGGTAAGGCTGGAAGGCGCAGAGGCCTTTGCTGGATGCCTGATCAATGATATCAGCTTCAGCGGAATACAGATTTCGCTGGCGCAAAAGCTGCCCAAAGATACATCCCTGAAACTCAGCATAATCCTGTCGGACGGCAGCGCCCTGGATGTTGAGGTCTGGGTGGTCTGGCACAAGCAGATAGACGGCCACAATATTTACGGCCTGTACTTTACCAGAATCAAGGATCAGGACAAGGAGAAGATCTACCAGTTCATGCGCCGCTATTTTCCGCAGGAACTAAACAAGCAGTGGTGGAAGGACTTAGCAGAAACTAAGCCAACCCAGGAGACAGAGGACCGCAGGATCTTTGCGCGCTTTGCAGCGAAACTAAACATCAGGTACCTGGACCTTAAGACAAACCGCGAAGGCAGGGCCCAGACCGTGGATGTCAGCGCCAAAGGGGTGGGCCTCGTGACAGATGAGCAGCTACTTGCGCGAACCCCTTTAGAGATGTGGTTTGAGATTCCGGACGGAGGGATGTATTATACAAGAGGAGAAGTGGTATGGTCCAAAAGGCATGAGCTTGATAAGTTCAGGGCAGGCATTAATCTGGAGAAGGCAGACCTTATGGGATTGTCACGGGTGCTCAGGGCGGTATAAAAACCCTTGACCATGCCATAATCTTATGTTAAATTTGACTTTCATGCCCGCTAAAGGTGCGTAGTTATCGGCGGTACTTGATTTAGCCGCCTTTAGATGGTATACTCTAAGTTCAACCGCATCGGGAGGGAAGGAGCCAAGTACATGGTGAGCAAAAGGTTACTTATAGGTATTTTATCACTATTTTTCATAGCTGGTTGCGGCGGTAGCAGCCAAAAAGAATCAGGAAAGCCGACCATAACTATCTGGCACTGGATGACGGACAGAAAAGCCAGCTTTGAAGAGCTCGCCAAAAAATACCAAGAAAAAACCGGCATAAAAGTTGACTTCCAGCTTTACGCTCCTTCCGACGTTTATTCTCAGAAGGTCCGCGCAGCTGCGCAGGGCCAGAACCTCCCGGATATTTTCGGCATATTGGGTGAAAAGAGAGATTTCTCTTCATTTATCAAGGCAGGACATGTCCTGGAATTAACTCCCTATATGCAGGAGAATAACAGCAGCTGGAAAAACTTCTTCTTCCCCAAGGCACTAGAGGTAAATGAATTCGCGCAAGGGAACAGTTATTCTGTAGCGCCGGGTATTTACGGTGTTCCCATCGACATCATGACTATCCAGATGGTCTATAACAAGGGCCTATTAAAGAAGCTGGGCCTTAATCCTAATCGCCCACCGGATACCTTCCAAGATTTAATAGAAATAGGCAAGAGGATCACTGACCCGCAGATCCAGGGTTTTGTTTCAGGATGGAGCGAGCTTTGGATGATCGACTGTTTTGCCAATAATTACGCCTTTAACATCATGGGAAAGGACAAAGTCCTGGCGACGATCAGGGGAGAGGTTCCTTACACGGACCCGGATTGGATCAAGGTCCTGACTTTGTTTAAAGATATGGCAGATTCAGAGATCATTACCAAGAGCGTGATCACCATGGTAAATAAGACCGCAGAGCAGCTTTTCGCCACGGACAAGGCGGTCTTTGCCTTTAACGGATCATGGTGCGTGAATGTTTATCAGGGGATGAATCCCAATTTAAATTATGGGGTAATGCTTCCGCCCAAGGCATCCGAGGCCTATCCTATGGCGATCTGGGGGGGCGCAGGGTCATCTTTTATTGTGAACGCGCGTTCTAGAAATAAGGAAGAAGCAGTGAAGTTCTTAAAGTGGTTCAGTGACCGCGACCAGCAGGCGTATCTCTCAGAGGCCACAAACAACCTGCCTGCTAATAAGAATTGCTTAAGCCAAATCCCCGAAGTACTTGCCCAATTTTCCAAAGGGATGGATTTTGCCACGCATCCGACTGTCTGGGGGGTCTCGGAATTTTCGACGGTAATAGAGGCGTTTGACAAAGGGATACAGTCCATTATTCTCGGCGAGAAAACTCCGTTGCAAGTCGCACAGGAAGTGCAGAAGGTAAAAGAAAGAGAACTATCCAGAAAAAGGTAATGCGCATAAAATCCACTCTCGAAAATTATTTATTCGTCACACCTGCAGTCTTAATATTTAGCATATTCTATATTATCCCATTTATATTCGTATTCAGGCTCGGCTTTTATGACTGGGATGGAATAGTCCCTCTTAAAGATGCCGTATTTGTGGGCCTGGCAAATTTTAAAGAGATCCTTTTTCATGATCCCAGCTGGTGGCAGGCGATGCGTAATGCCAGCTGGATTACTCTTATTGCGCTTACTTTTCAGAACGCGCTTGCCTTTCTTCTGGCATTGGCATGCGACCGCGAAATACGCATGAAGAATTTCTACCGTGTAGTATTTTTTATCCCGCCAGTATTATCAGAGATAGTAGTAGGCATGGTTTGGCGTTTTATCATTAACGATATTGACGGCGCAAATATGATTAACCGCTTGCTGTTACAGATCGGGCTGCCGCAATTGGCGCACAGTTGGTTAAGCGACCCTAAATTAGCCCTGAACACAGTGGCGATAGTGCACAGCTGGAAGGGTTTTGGCTGGGGTTTTCTTATTTTCTTAGCGGGGTTACAGACTATCCCGCGCGAGCTTTACGAAGCGGCACGCGTCGACGGAGCAGGCGCCTGGCACTCCTTCAGAAAGATCACGTTCCCCATGATGGTCCCGGTGATGGTTTTAGTCGGCATACTTACGGTTTTAGGGACAATGCAGGCATTCGTATTGATCATCGGCCTCGTGGGTGGAGAATTTGCCGGCCATACATCGGTTCCGGTCCTCAGGATTCTGGCTTGTATGCGCGACTCATCGCGGTTTGGCTATGCCTGCGCGCAGGGGATCAGTTTCGGCGCGATTTTAGTTATAATTTCTTTTATCCAGTACCGTTTCTCAAAAGAACGGCAGCTTAAGAAAATATGAAGACAGCAATTTATTATAAAGCTAAAAAAAACACGATAAATATCCTGATTCATCTTTTCCTGCTTACGGTTGCGGTTACCTGCATATTTCCTTTGCTCTGGATGGTCTCATCAAGCCTCAAGTCACAGGATGTGATATTCAGGGATACCTCGTTCTTGCCCCGCGTTTTCCACTTTGAAAATTATTACCGCGCCTGGGTTGAGGGCGGGTTTGGCAGGTATTTTTTGAACAGTATATTTTATACTGCCGCAGTCGTGATCGGCATAGTTATTGTTGCCTCTCTTGCTGCTTACGCATTTTCGAGGCTCAAGTTTCCGGGGAAAAACGTTTTATTTATTATGTTCATAGCTGCAATGATGATACCAATTCCCGGAAGTTTTGTGGCTTTGTATGTTTTACTGAATAAGCTGCACCTGAGAGATACTCCCGTCGGCTATATCTTAGCGATGATAAATGTGGGCCTGTCCAGCAGCATTTTTTTATTGAAAACATTTTTTGACAAGATGCCCACGGAATTAGAAGACGCAGCCAGAATTGACGGTTGTTCAAAGTTGGGTATCTGGTGGCATGTGGCTTTGCCTTTGGCCAAACCTGTTTTAGCGGTTGTAGTGGTATTTAACGCACTGAGCGTCTGGAATGAATACGTCCTTGCCCTGATTATTTTTGATTCCCGGCGCTTTATGCCGCTTCAAGTGGCAATTAAGCTTTTTCAGGGAGAGTTTGTGACTAATTATCCGCTTTTAATGGCGGGCCTGACCATCACCGTCTTACCTATTATAATAGTATATCTGTTAATGCAGAAGTATATTGTTAAGGGTGTCACTGCCGGAGCGGTATACGGATAAAAAAGGAGGGCAAATTTAGTGGAAAAATCAACTGGTAAGCCAAAACACCATGTTACACCCCGCGAAGATCGCATCCCTGTAATTGAGACAGCCATATACAGCATAGGGGGGCTCGTCAATAGCATTCAGGCCGCAGCTATTGGAGCGATGGTCATTGTTTTAAACCTCGGATTAGGCGTGAATCCCGCTTTAGTGGGCCTCGTGGGAGCCATTCCCCGTATTATTGATGCCATATCAGACCCCATCACCGGTTACATTTCAGATAATATCCGCACCCGCTGGGGACGCCGCAGGCCTGTTATATTCCTTGGAGCGATTACCGGAGGGATTCTTTACGCATTGATGTTCCAGCTATATAAGGGGCATAGCGAAAGTTTCTATTTCTGGTATTTCGCGCTGTTCCAGAGTCTCTATTTTCTTGGCTTTACCTGTTTCTCAATCCCCTGGATCGCGCTAGGGTATGAAATGACGCCCGATTATCATGAGCGAACACGACTGCAGGCGGCCAGCAATTTTATCGGCCAATTTGCCTGGGTGATCGCTCCCTGGTTCTTCAAAATCATGGACAACAAAAGTATGTTTACGGATATTGTTCATGGAGCACGAATCCTCTCAATAATCCTCGGTGCCTTTATCATGTTCGGCGGCATACTTCCGGCAATTTTTATCAAAGAGCGTTTCGGTAACATAGCGAAACCTAAAAGAGGAGAGGGCCCCTGGAATATTACGAAAGACTTCTTCCGAGGTTGTGCGACTGCTTTCAAGTGTCGTCCGTTTGTTAAACTCTGCGCTGCAACATTCCTGATCTTCAACGGCTTCATGCTTGCTTCTGCCTTCACGGCCTATGTTATCTTCTTCTATGTTTTTGGCGGCGATTATTCAAAAGGCGGCACATTGCTTGGCTGGTTTGGTTCGCTTAGTGCCGTTTGTACTTTCTGCGTCATTTACATAGCCACATGGCTCTCTACAAAGATCGGGAAGAAAAACACCTTTTTAATCACCATTTCCCTCTCAATCATCGGTTACGCTTTGAAATGGATAGGATATAGCCCGCAACACCCATACTTACTGCTGATTGCGGCCCCCTTCATGGCATTCGGCTTGGGAAGCCTCTTTACATTGGTCAGTTCCATGGTAGCCGATGTTTGTGACTTTGACGAACTTCTCACCGGCACACGAAGAGAAGGTATGTTCGGTGCTATTTACTGGTGGATGGTAAAACTAGGATTAGCAATTTCATCGCTTATTTCCGGAATACTCCTCAATGTAACCGGATTCAATGTTGCATTAGGCGCCAACCAGTCGGCTCAAACTTTATTGTATATGCGCTTCTGCGATATCGGCATTCCGATTGTGTCCTCTTTAGCTGCTATTTTCATTATTATGACATTTGAGCTCTCAGAAGCTAAGGCGTGTGACATTCGTGCGCAGGTAGAGCGGCGAAGAGCAGAAAGACGAAGCGAAGAAATACGGGTAGAAGAAGAAAGGCGAAGAGGAGAAAGACGGGGCCAAGGCGCCTAAGATGGAATGAAACATACGAAATTAACAAATTCACTACTTTCGCGGACTAAAAACCGCGGCCTTCGGGCTACGAATGAGTTGCGGCCGCTCAAGTATTCAGCTTTAGAAACCTTGGGCTGGAGCTTCATTTTAACAATTGGCGTTGCGTTTTGCCTACTTAATGCTCGCGGCTTGTATGCGCAAGAAGGCAGGCCCACAACAGCCGAGCTGATCAGCAAGGCCCGGGACGCCCGGGACAGGAAGGATATTAATGCGGCGATAAGCGCGGCAGAGCAGTGCATTGATCTTTACAAGGATAAAGCAGACAAAGAACAAGCCGCTTTAAAAGCCCTGCCTATGACAAGGCCAGAGATAGAAGCAGTGCAGATATTAAATGATGTTGGTACTGCTTATTTTATACTCGGTGAGATCTACAGGGACCAGGGCAAAAAAGAAGAATCGATCAAGGCCTTTAAAACAGTAGTTGATAAATACAGCTTTTCCCAGGCATGGGATCCACGCGGATGGTTTTGGACCATTGCCAAGGCCTCCCAGGAAAGTATTGATAAACTTGAAGGCAAGCAGATAATGGCCGAAGAGCCGAAGAAGAAGGTAAGCCAGCTGCCAACGAAGATAGTGCTTTATGACCCGGGCAAAGAGGCGTTTGTGGATTATGCCAAATACGGTAAATTTGAAAACGTCGGCACAAAGGATTATAAATATGTCGTTAGCGACCAGGAGAAGTTAATTGCTGCGGTAGGCGAGGGCATTTATCCGAACACCGCTTCAGTCAGATGGGACCCGGAATACAAAAAGGCAAAAGAGGCAGGAAGGCTTGAGGGCTCCCACTGGGATTTCGTGCAGTCGCCTGACCTGGAAGCAGCATTCCTTAAATGGGCCACTGCCCCTGAGTCGCAGGGAATAAGATTATTTTATACAGGGCTTATTCTGGAGAAAGCCGGGCTCATACAGCATGCAATAAAATGTTATTACGCCATTGTGGTGCATTATCCTGCCAGCTACGGCTGGACATACTGGCACACCCCATGGTATGTGGGCCAGGCAGCGATCGCAAAAATCAATCACCTTTTGCGCAATAACCCCCAGCTTGGTTACAAGCTGGTTGATGCCGACGCAAAGGTCATCAATGGTTATGACAATAATATTACCAATGATATCGTTGTGGTAAACCCCGGAAAGTTCGTTAAGGTGCATCTCCTGGATAAATTTAAGCTGAAGGAGCCAAAAGAATTCTTGAGCATCAGAAGGCGCCTTGGCCGCGGAAAGGTGCATCTTCTGCAGTATGAAACAGGCGACTGGGAGCTGATTGTGGATAAGAAACCCTATATCATCAAAGGAATCACTTATACCCCCACGAAAGTCGGGCAGTCTCCTGATGAGCGCACAATGACAAACTGGATGACCGATGACTTTAATCACAACGCAAAAGCCGACGGGCCGTATGATGCCTTTGTAGACAGAAATAAGAATAATATCCAGGATAAGAATGAGCCGAACGTGGGAGATTTTAAATTAATGAAAGGTATGGGCGCCAATACCATCCGCCTCTATCATCACCCTAACGAAATAAACAAGGAGTTGCTGCGGGACCTGTACAGGAGTTACGGCATCAGGGTGATCATGGGGGATTTCCTTGGCAAATACGCGCTGGGTTCAGGCGCACCCTGGAATCCCGGGACGGATTACAGTAATCCTGAGCACAGGAAGAAAATGCTGGAATCGGTGCTGGGGATGGTCAGGGAATTCAAGGATGAGCCGTATATTTTATTCTGGCTGCTGGGAAATGAAAATGTTTACGGGGTTGCCTGCAACGCGGATAAGGACCCTGATGCGTTCTTCAAATTTGTCAATGAAGTGGCGCTGGCGATCAAAGAGATTGATCCTGAGCATCCGGTGGCCATTGCCAACGGGGACACCCTTTATTTAGATAAATTCGGCAAATACGCACCGGCTGTGGATATTTTCGGAGCGAATGCCTACCGCGGAGATTACGGATTCGGCCGCCTTTGGAAGAGTGTCGCAGAAGAGGCAGATAGGCCTGCGTTCATCACAGAATACGGCTGCCCTGCTTACGCAGAAGGCAAGGGCTTGCTTGAGGGCGAGGCACTGCAGGCAAAATATCTTCGCTCTGCATGGGAAGATATATATTACAACAGCGCCTTCAAAGGCGGAGTCGGTAATGCCCTCGGAGAGGTCGTCTTTGAATATCTGGATGAGTGGTGGAAGCAGTATGAGCCTTTTGTGCATGACAAAAGAGGCGTGGCCATGGGGCCGTTTCCAGACGGATATTTTCATGAGGAGTGGTTTGGGCTTGCAGGACAAGGAGACGGGAAATTGAGCCCGTTTTTGCGACAATTACGCAAGTCTTATTATATGTATAAAAAAATGTGGCATTAGTGAAGCATTGAAAAAAGAGAGGCACTGGGAACTTTTTTGAGTGTTTTCAATGTCTAAGTGATAGAGGAGGGGAAAGGAGGAGTTTAAAAATTCAAAATCTAAAATTTAAAACAATGAATTACGAACTATGAACAATGAACCACAAAAAGGAGGGAAGTATATGAAAAAGTTATTAGTAGTAGTAATGACGCTGACACTGGCAATGCCGATGTTGGCTATCGCCCAGGAACAAGCGACAAAGGCGCCTGAAACCACAAAGGGCAAGGAATTCGTGGTTTATGCGGATAAGACTAGCCGCGAGAACCATTATATTCCTTCAGGATGGATGGGTGATAGCGGCGATATTAAGATGAATGACGCTTCAACAGTCAATCCCCATACAGGTACAACCTGCATTCAGTTTGAATACACCTCCCAGAGAAAGCAGGGTAAAGGCTGGGCAGGCGTGTATTGGCAGAATCCTGCGCAGAACTGGGGAAGCAAAAAAGGAGGTTTTGACTTAACCGGGATGACCAAGCTTACCTTCTGGGCCCGCGGCGCAAAGGGCGATGAGGTAATCCAGAAGTTTAAAGTAGGCGGCATAGGCATGGACCCTAAACAAGCCTACACGGATTCTGACAGCATAGAGATGGGGCCGGTGGAACTGACGGACACCTGGAAACAGTACACCATTAACCTTGCTGGCAAGGACCTATCCTATATCAGCGGAGGTTTTGCTTGGGTAACCAATGCGGATTTAAATCCCGAGGGTGCTGTTTTCTACATTGACGATATTAAGTTTGAAGCAGACCCGACGATGAAACCGGAAGGCAAAAAGCAGGAAAACATGCCCTTTTATGTTTATGCGGACGGCCGTTCGGTAAGCAACCACTTTATTCCTTCTGGCTGGATGCCGGATGCAAATGCAGCCAAGGATATAAAGTACGAAAACAACAGCAAAGAGGACCCGTATCTGGGCGATACCTGTATCAAGATCGCTTACAACGATGTCTCCGGTACGCACTGGGCAGGCATATACTGGCAGCATCCTGCTAACAACTGGGGTAGTATTGACGCAGGCTTTGATCTCTCCAAGGCGACCAAACTCACCTTCTGGGCGCGCGGCTTAAAAGGCGGCGAGCGCATTGAAGAGTTTAAAGTCGGCGGGATCATGGGCGAGTATTCTGATTCTGACTCAGCAAGCATCGGCCCGGTGATCCTCAACAAAGAATGGACACAATACACCATTGATCTAAAGGGCAAAGACATGTCTTATATCATCGGCGGTCTTGCCTGGGCAACCAATATTGACAACAATCCGGAAGGCGCCACATTCTATCTGGATGAGATCAAGTACGAATAAAACCAAACCCAAGACTGGGTCTTGCTTGCAAGACCCAGTCTTGAAAATCAATACAGGCTGCAGGCGGATTTTGCTGGCAGCCTGCAGTTTCTTTATTATTGCCTGTCTCTTAGGCGCATCTCCAAGTTCCAAGGTCCACCTCAAGAAATTCAGAAACAGCCGCTATCAGTTAATCGTTAATGGGAGGCCCTATATAGTAAGAGGCGTCTGCTACAATCCTGTCCCCATTGGCCTCAACCACGAATATGACTGGTGGTCTGACCCGAACAAACCCTGGCTCGTTGATGGAAAATTAATGAAAGAGATGGGGATAAACACGATAAGGATTTATCAGGCCGGAGAAAACCCCGAGGCAGTAAAGAATGTTATCAGGGACCTATACTCTCTTTACGGCATCCGCACGATTATGGGCAGCTGGCTTGGTTTCTGGGAATTCCCTTGTCCTTTTTACGGCGATAAGGCCTTCCAAGACAAAGTAAAGAAAGAGGTCTTAGGAATGGTGAATCTCTATAAGGATGAGCCGGGGATCCTGATGTGGATCCTGGGCAATGAAAACAATTATTCCTGCTTCGGCCGCGTCAACCCCTGGACAAGCGATGAGGTAGAGAAAGAGCCGGACCCGCAGAAGAAAAACGCCCTGCGCGCAAAAATTTATTATTCTTTTGTTAATGAATTAGCAAAGGAGATCCACAAAGCCGACCCTAATCACCCGGTGGCTTTGGGAAATGGAGAGCTTCTGGGGCTGGATTATGCCAATCAGGTTTCACCCGACATTGATCTGGTCGCCTGTATAATTTATAGGGGGAAAACCTTCGGAAATATCTTCAATTCCCTGCGCAATACTTTTGACCGTCCGATTTTAATGGCGGAGTTCGGCGCGGACGCTTATGATGCCTACTTAAAAAAGGAAGACCAGAATGTGCAGGCCTATTTCCTCGAATCCCAGTGGCGCCAGATTTATGAAAATTTAGCACAGACCAAAGAGGGCGTGGCTAACTGTATCGGCGGCACAATGTTCGAGTGGAGCGATGAGTGGTGGAAGCACGAGGAAGCAAACCCCGACAGCTGGAAGACCCATGATACCGCCTCAAACTGGTCCAACGGCAGTTATTATTTTGATATAAAGGCAGAGGGCAATAAAAATATGAATGAGGAGTGGTTCGGCATCGTGGCGTTATCTGAAGAGCTTGAGAATGGAATAAACAAACGTACGCCGCGCAAGGCCTACTATGTGATCAGAGAATTCTGGAAAAAACCCACCCTGATAAAACCAAAGGTCAAAAGTCAAAAGTAAAAAGTAAAATGAAAGATAAAAAATTAAAGTTTTTAATTTTAAATTGCAGTTTTGTGTTTTGCGTTCTGGGTTTTGCCTTAACTTGCTTTGCCCAGGATGGTAAGAAGCTGGAGGAGCTAAAGGGGCAGTATTTTAAGGAGGCCAAATTCACGGAGTTTGTGAATTATCTGAAGGGTGTGGCAGAAAAGGATAAATCCTTGGAGGCAGAGGCAAATTATTATATAGCGCTTGCCCGCTATCATCAGCTTAAGTACCTTGAAGAGAAACAGAGCTGGGATGAATATTTCAACGAGGGCAATACCTACAGGGATGAAATGACGGCTGGCGCACAAAAGGCGATTGATGAAACAAAGGCAAATGACGCGCTTAATGTCAAAGCGCACCTGGTCTTGTGGCAATTCCACCACGATCAACAGGATGTCTTTGCGCAAGACGCCCTTTCAAATTTAATGAATTCCACCCTGGAATATGCAAAAGCTACAAAGGATCTGGAAACAATCAAGGAAGTCGCGGACAAACTGTCTTCTTACGGGGAAAAGGGAAAATCAAGGCAATTGTACAAGATTTATGCGCAAGAATTACTCAGCTCTGAGACCAAAGATGGCGAGCTTAAAAGAATTGCTGACGCCTTTTACAAGGAAGAAAACACGGAGCTGGCAGAAACCATTTATGATGCTTATATTGAGAGAATTGCTAAAGAAGATAAAGAGAAGTTGATGCCTGTTTTAATCGGGATCGCCAAATCCTTTGCCTATAAGGATGAAGGGCCAAATGACCCGCCTTATGCGGAGAAAATATTTAATAAAATAGAAGAATTGGGGGGTAAGGAAAGTTTTGATGAGGCGCTAATCTATTTGCGAGCCTTTAACTTAGAGAAATCAAAAGAATACGCGAAGGCAAAGGATTCTTATCTTGAGCTTATCAAGCGCTACCCGGATTCTGATCAGGCAAATGAAGCAAATTTTAAGCTAGGCATTATCTTTACCTATATACTCAGGGATGCAAAAAGCGGCAAAGCTTATTTTCAGGAATTAGCCCAGAAGAAAGCAGCTTCTGCTTATGTAATTTCTGGTTTATACCAGCTTGGCCTCTTGAGCCAATGGGCGCAAGATTCCGGGGCGGCCCAGGCGCATTATAATGAATTGATTGAGATGGCAAAGAGTGATTTTCCCGACAAGGTTGCGCAGGCGCGAGAGAGGCTGAAAGAAATCCAGGATTCAAAGCTGATTGAATATAACCTCAAGACTTTCTTGGATGCTAGCTTGAAAGAGGAATATACCGCACTGGATTCGGCAAAGTCTAATCTAAGGAGCCATCCTTATATAGCAAAGAAAGATGCGCAAGTTCAAATAACCTCGGGAATTCAGAGCGCGCAGTCCGGATGCATGCAGGTTGAGGTGCAGTTTCTCTGGTCAGGCGATCTTGGTGAAAATGCCCCCGGCCCAAACCAGCCGGCATTTAAAACCACTTATAAATCTCCGGGAACGAAGATGGTAAATCTGGTTGTGGTCTCTCCCACCGGAATTATTGACCGCAATATTGACCTCCTTGACGTGCGTTAAGCCCGCAGCAGCCTTATTCATAAAAGTTATTAAAAATACTTGACTTATATTACTTTTTTTAGTAGTATAATTACAAATAATTATAATTTCGCCACGGAGAAAGACTTCATACTAAATGCATGAAATAGATTTCCAGAAAGAGGAACTAAGCGAGAAAGAAAGACGCAACATTGATATATTGGAAATATTGAGAAAGCGCGGGCCGATAAGCCGGCCGGATATCTCTAAAGAGTTAGGCGTCAATGTCGTAACTATTTCCAATTACATCGACGAATTCATAAAAAGGAATATGGTCTTTGAAAAAGAACTCGATGTATCCGAGGGCGGCAGAAGGCCGGTGTTATTGGACTTGAATCCGCAGGCTGGCTACGTAATCGGGGTGGGCCTTAATCTTTTGAATATGGTCGGGCTGCTCGTGGATTTAAAGGGCAACATCATCACCAAGACCCAGATTGTCCGGCCCAAGGCATCAGTGAAAGAGATCTCCGAGAGCCTGTTGGAGATTGTGCGCGAAATACTGCGGCGTTCAAAGGAATACGCCTCCAGCATACAAGGAATCGGAGTGGGCGTTGCCGGGCTAATCAATAAAAAAGACGGCACAGTGCATTGGCCGCAGAAAATGAATCATTATTACACTTATGCATCGGTGGATGTGCCGCTAAAGGGCCTGATGGAGAAGGAGTTTAATCTGCCCACATTGATTGAAAACGATGCGACCTCCGCCTGTTTTGGCGAACACTGGCTGGATTTAGAGAAGAGCTATAAAAATTGTTTATATATGTTTTCCGGCGTCGGCTGCGGCATAATGATCAACGGTGAAGTTTACCGCGGCGCGCAGGGTTACGCCGGAGAAGTCTCAATTTATAATTATAAGGAACAGGATCTTTTTTCCTGCGCCGCCGGCAATGATTGTTTCATCAAACGCTGGGAGATTGATCTGGGGATTGTGGATGATGTAAAATCATCCCTGTCTTTTGATAAAGAGAAAGCAGCCAGATTCTTCAGGCTCACCTCAAGCAATATAGACAACGTTGATTTGAAGAGTGTCTTTATTGCAGCCAGGGCAGGCGAGGAGATCGCATGCAGCGCCCTGGACAGGGCAGCCAAGAGGCTCGGCATTAAGATTGCATATCTGGTGAATTTGCTTAACCCCGAGGCAGTTGTAATCGGCGGCGGTTTAGAGGAAGCTGGCGAGGATTTCTTGAAGAAAGTGAATCAGACGGTAAAAGCGTGGTCGTTCAGGGAAGCAACGGATGATTTAAGGATTGTTTATTCCCAATTAAGAGAGAATGCAGTAGCATTGGGCGCGGCGAGTCTTGTGATGCAGAAGATATTCGCCCAACTATGGTAAAGGGGGGACAATATGGAGCAGAAACCTAAATTTATTATCATTGGCCTCATCGGAGCTTTGGCAATATTCTTAGTTCTTTTTATGGCAACCTTTAGTCAAAAACAGCGCTTGATGAAAGAAAAAGAAGAACTGCAAAAAGAGAACGCCACCTTAAGCGCCAAGATTGAAGAACTAAACTCAAGCTTAAGTGAGGCTAAGAGGAAAGTCGTTTCACTGCAGACGAGCCTGGACGATCTTAGCCGCGAAAAGGCGGAAGTCGACAGAAGGCTTGATCTGGCCAATAAGGCAAAAGACGAGTTGGTTGCGAAACTAAAAGAACTGCAGGCTAAACAAGTAGGGCCGCAAGTGCAGACCGTACCGCAGACAGATGCCTACTGGGGAGGGGTTCTGAAGGCAAAGACAGACCTGGAGCTGCAATTGGGTAATATGAGCAGCCAATTGAAGTCATTGCAGATAAACAACGAACAATTACAGAGGGAAAAGAGTTCTCTTGAAATTGAATTGAGCGGCCTGAAGCGCGAGAAGGAAGACTTGAAACGGGAGATCGACTATAACAAGAAAATACTGGATAGCATAAGCCAGGAATTGGTGAGGGAGCGAAACGACAAGATCCAAATCCAGGACAGCTTCAAGATTATAAGGAGCGAAAACACCGTTCTTACACGGCAATTAGAAAGCCTGAATAACAAAAAGATAAATCTGGAGAAGAGGCTCGTGGATCTAGGGGACGAGAAAGATACTGTTGAGCGCAGATTCAATGAAATGCAGACAATGCTTACCGATAAGATCTCCCAGATAAACGGCCTGCGGGAAGAGTTAGATGCTATCCGTCAGAGTGCAGCAACAGGAGAGGCGCCGGTTTCAGAAAAGAGGGCAGTGGAATTACCGCCCATAGTTGTGCGTCCTCAGTCTGAGAAAGCGCAAAAATTAATCAGCGCTCCTTATCAGGGCAAGGTCCTGGCAATAAATAAAGAGAGTAATTTTGTGATCGTTGATTTAGGCGAGGACGCAGGCGTAAGATCGGGTGACACCTTCCAGGTATATAAGGATGATAAAGCTGTTGCGACTGTTGAGGCTATTCAGGTGCGTAAATCCATCTCTGCCTGCGACATAAAGAGACAAACCGCGCCTATCGGAATCGGCGATTCTGTTAGATAGATAATTATCCTGTCTTCATAAATGCGTATCAAGAAGAGTCCCTCCAAAAGTGTCTCCATAGAGGATGTTGCCCGCCTTGCTGGAGTATCCATTACCACCGTCTCGCGCGTCATCAATAAAATAGGTACAGTAAAGGAAAAGAACCGTACAAGAGTGCTGGACGCAGTTAAACAACTCAAATTCCAGCCGTCGGTAGTGGCGCAGAGGCTGGCTTCCGGAAAAAGTAATGTTATTGTTTTGGTCATACCGCGCTATGAAGGCGTGTTTTATTCCTTTTATGCCTTAGAATTGATCCGCGGGATAGGCACTCTTTGCGCCGCATTAAAGTTGGATTTGTTGTTGCATTTGACTGATGCCCGCTCTAACCTCAATTTAAGAGGGATAGGCGGGATAATTTTTGCTGATATCATCGGCAACCGAAGCCAGCTCGAGGATGCATTCAGCAATAAAATTCCCTGTGTGGTCATCAATAATTATGTGGCGGATCTGGATGTCTCCTGTATTGCGATTGATAATACACGCGGCGCAGAGGAGGCAGTCAATTATTTGATTAGCTTGGGGCACAAAAAAATCGCGCATATAACCGGAGATTTAGTCACGCAGGCAGCAACGCAACGCCTTGAAGGCTATAAACTGGCCTTAAAGAAAAATAATATTGCCTTTGACGAGAGGCTTGTATTTAAAACAGATTACTCACGGGGAGAGGCCCGCGTCGCCGCAGAGAATTTACTCAAGATGCCTCAAGTACCAACAGCAGTGTTTGTCGCCTCTGATGCCATGGCCCTTGAGGTAATGACTGTGGCGCGCGAGATGGCCAAGCGCATCCCCGAGGATCTTTCTATTATCGGTTTTGACGACAACCCTTCCGGGCTTTACGGCCCGGTGGCTTTGACTACTGTAAGGCAGCCGTTAATCAAGATGGCGGAGGAGGGCGTTAAGGAATTAAACCGTCTTATGTCTGATAAAAGTTCAAAGGTAAAGAAAATATCTCTCCCCACAGAGCTCGTCATCAGAGACTCTGTACAACGTCCATAGATCCGCTTTAACGCTAAATCCACTCCCCGTCTGTTCTTGGCCCCGCCTTTCATTCAAGACTCAGGATTTTTTAATGAAGGGCGGGGTTGGCACAATTTGTTGTATATCTGGCTGCGTTAAATACAACATATTGTATTTTATTATTGACAAAAAAATTTGCAGTGCTATACTCAAGCTGCAAAAAAATTAACCCAACAATTCATGAGGCAGAGAAAATGAAACTAAAACTCTCAGAGAACGCCTTAAAGGTGCTCGAGCGCAGGTACCTTGCCAAGGATGAGGAGGGCAGAGTAATTGAAACTCCCGAAGAGATGTTCCTCAGGGTCTCACGCGCCATTGCTCTTGCGGAAAAGCTCTACGGCAAGAGCGAGCAGCAAGTAGAAAAGCTCCAGAATGCTTTCTACCGGATCATGACCTCCCTTGAATTCATGCCCAACTCTCCGTGCCTGATGAACGCAGGCAAGGATCTTGGGCAGCTATCCGCCTGTTTTACTCTTCCCATTGATGACTCCATGGAGAGCATATTTGAGACATTAAAAGTCACCAGTCTTATTCATAAATCAGGCGGCGGCACAGGATTTTCATTTTCGCGCCTTCGCCCCAAGAACGCCGTGGTAAGGAGTACCGGCGGCATTGCCTCGGGCCCCATTTCTTTTATGAAAGTCTACGACGCAGCCACTGAAGCAGTAAAACAGGGCGGCACCCGTCGGGGCGCAAATATGGGGATATTGCGGGTGGATCATCCGGACATCATGGAGTTTGCTACCTGCAAGGAGAATAATAAACACATCACCAATTTCAATATCTCTGTCGCCATCACCGACGATGTTATGAATAAGCTTAAAAACAACGAGGATTACGATCTGATCGATCCCCACACGCACAAAGCAGTCAAACGCCTTAATACAAAGGAAGTGTTTGACCTAATTGTAAAACAGGCGCACAAGAATGGCGAGCCGGGAGTAATCTTCATTGACCGCATTAATCAGTATAACCCCACTCCGAAATTAGGCAAGATTGAGTCCACCAACCCCTGCGGTGAACAGCCGCTTCTTCCCTATGAGAGTTGTGACCTTGGCTCCATCAATCTGGACTGTATGTATAAAAAGGTAGGGAGCTGCCTTGAGATTGACTGGGATAAGTTAAGAGAGGTAACGCGTTTATCCGTGCAATTCCTGGATAATTTAATTGATGTGAATAAATTTCCCCTGCCGCAGATAGAGAAGGCGACAAAACTCACGCGCAAAATTGGATTAGGCGTGATGGGCTGGGCTAGTTTACTGATTCGCTTAGGGATACCCTATAACAGTGAAGAGGCAGTGGCTCTGGCGGAAAAGGTGATGTCCTTTATTTTAGAGGAAGCGACCGAGAAGTCGCTTGAATTGGGCAAGGAGAAGGGCACGTTCCCGGCGTTTAAGGGAAGTATTTACGACAAGAAAGACGGTACTTTGAGGATGCGTAACGCCACGCTCACCACCATTGCTCCGACGGGGACAATCAGTATCATTGCCGGTCCCTGCTCATCAGGGATTGAGCCGCTCTTTGCCATCTCTTATTATCGCAATGTCATGGATAATGACAAACTGGTGGAGGTTGATCCTTTATTTGAGGAGATTGCCAAAGCGCGGGGATTTTACAGCAGAGAGTTGATGGAAAAAATTGCGGAAAAATCCTCTATTCAGGAGATTGAAGGTATCCCTGAAGATATAAAGAGGATATTTGTCACCGCCCATGATATCTCTCCTGAGTGGCACGTGCGCATGCAGGGGGCGTTCCAGAAATACGTGCATAACGCCACCTCCAAGACCATAAACTTTCCGCATGAGGCGACGCTTGAGGATGTAAGAAAGGCCTATATTCTGGCCTATGAATTAAATTGTAAGGGTATCACCATTTACCGCGACAGGAGCCGCGAGGAACAGGTCTTAAATGTCGGAACAAAAGATGTAATCCCTAAGGCGGAAAGCTTTGTGCAGCAGCCCAGAGAGATCGTGCCCCGGCGGCGCCCGGAAGTGATTATCGGCACCACCACTAAGGTCTCCACCGGCTGCGGTAATCTTTACGTGACCATAAATGTGGATGAAGAGGGAAGGCCTTTTGAGCTCTTTACCCAGATGGGTAAGGCAGGAGGCTGCGCGGCCAGCCAGCTTGAGGCCATCGGCAGATTAGTATCTCTGGGTTTTCGCTCCGGGATGGAGGTAAAATCCATCATTGAACAGCTGCGCAATATCAGATGTCCATCGCCCTCCTGGGAGAAGGGGCAGAGGATCTTCTCCTGCGCAGATGCCATTGCCCGGGTGGTAGAGAAAAGACTGGTTAATACTCCGG
>Ga0315285_10002739_pt1 | contig 18427 bp, 7 predicted proteins | sample YL17G09_36_MG_FD_203698 | JGI IMG/M metagenome (GOLD analysis project Ga0315285, IMG submission 203698) | Sediment microbial communities from Yellowstone Lake, YNP, Wyoming, USA - YL17G09_36 | ecosystem: Environmental > Aquatic > Freshwater > Lake > Sediment | place: USA: Wyoming | collected... | reverse complement strand
TTCAACCTGCCGCTTCCACCGCCGCAGCATGTCTGACCGAATACCCAGGTCCCGCGCAATCTCCCCGAGCCTCGCTCCGCCCTCCCTCACCAGCTTCACCGCCTCCGCTTTGAACTCCCGGCTGAACTTCCTCCGCTCCCTCATACCAACACCTTGTCACCCTCCCACGGGCTTCTTCAAGTGTCCACTTTTTCGAGGCAGGTCCAGAAGATCCAACCAGGAGGGCGGCCCACTCGTCGCTCTCGAAAATGATCGCCTTGGCGTGAAGGTGACGCAGTTCCTCAGCTTCCTCCTGAAACGTGCGGAAGGTTAGCTCCACGCGCTTGGGGGCGGCTGAGCGAAGCACTGCGGGCGCCTGGACCACAGCTTTCCCCATGCGCGTGTTGACCGGCACCGCAAACTCGACTGCTACATCGCCGCGCTGGGTGAGCCGCTTCATCAGCCCTGCCACGGTTTTCTTGGCTCCGTCCTCCGCGTCGAAGAACGGCGAGAGCACCATCGCAAAGCGGGCCGGCCCTCCCCGCCAAACGGCGTCGAGCTGCTGAAGCGCCGGCCGACCGGGCTCACAGAAGACAGCGCTCAGACGGAGGTCGTTGCGGCCCCGATCTGGCAATCCGAAACCTCTGATCCTCTGGCTTGCGTCACGAAGGGTCTCGAGCGCGCGCTGCTTCGGCCCTTGGCGTCCGCCATCCGCTGGCGATTGACTCACGAGCCGGCCAAGCCCGTCGAGCAGGTCGCCGAACAGCGAAACCGGAAGCTCGCTGCCTTCGAAAGCGTCGAGTGCTGTAGCGATCTCCGCGTTGCTCCGATACCCATTGGTAGTCAGGTTCGCCGAGCTGACGATCACGCGGACGAGGCGATCCCACACGAGCAACGTAACTTTGGCGTGCTGTACCCCCCCACGCAGGCCAACCGGAAGGACATCCCAGCGGAGGCTTCTGCCTTCCGGATTCAGGCTGCGGTCCACCACCACGGTCGTATGAACCCCGACGAGGCGCTCTTCCTGATCGATCAGGAAGGCCAGGTCCTCGCCCTCCCCGCGCTTCCAGCTGAGCCCGAGGAATCTGGCAAGGCAATCCCCCTCGAAGAAGTCGGGGTCGAAAGTGAAAGTCGTCGCCAGGCACGCGATCGGCCGCCCCGCTCCGTCCGGCGGCAGCCAGAGGTCGAGAAGCTTGCGTGACTCGTTCACTTTAGATCCTCGAGGAATGACCATATCGCGAAGACCCTGTAAGGGTGGAGATACGCCCCCGTCAACGCCGGCGCCTCAGGCAACCGATAGGGGAGGCGGACAACGACGCCCTCGGTTGCGCTGTCGAACCAGGACCTCTTGCCGTGCGGTGGTTTCGCCCGTTGGACCTGGTCGTGACGCTCGAAGAGGAGCTGAGCGAGATCCGCGACCGAGGCCGCCGTCCTAAGGCGACCGAAAGCCCCCTCAAACTGCATCTCCAATCCCAGCGGTGCCAGCCGCCTGGCGACAGTATCAGTAACCTGGGGCAGCAGCCTCAGGACCTCACCGGGGAGGCCTTCGGAGGGGAGGGTAGCAGCCACCAAGGGGGACGTGCCCCTCTGCGTGGAGTAGTACCGGAGCCAGTCAAAGGAACCCTGGATCAGCTCGCTGAAACGTTCATAGGAATCTATCGCGTCCAGCCTGAGGCCCAGGTCTGCCGATGCGCCCTGGCGAAGCGCCCGGAGCGCGCTCGCCTCATCCTCGATCTCTTCGAGGCGCTGGATTCCCCCCACGAGCTCGCGCCGCACTGGTTCGGTTTCATCCACGAGCCAGTCCCAGAGGAGCCTCTTTTCTTGCGCTCCGGCTGCGTCTGGTCGCAGGACCCTTGCAAGGTCGCTCCACATTGCGACCTTTGGTGATTCCTGCACGCGGCCGGCGCGAGCCGCGGCGCACGTCGCCTCCTCCAGTCGCAGAGCAAGGCTGCCGCCGTTGGTATCGGGGCGCCGGTCCACGAAGCCGTCGAGGCCCTGCTCTGTCTCCCAGGTGCGGAGGAGCGAATTGCCCCGCTCGAGCAGGGACAGGTTTGCATCGACAATTCCAAGGGCAATCGCAAGCCGCTTGTACACTCCGTGAAAGCCGAAGACCTTCGGGGTTTTGAGGTACGCGCTTGATCCGAGGTGCCCGTCTCGGCTGACCACCGAGCGAGCCTTGTCGCTGCCAGGGACCCGGAGCGTCGCGGACGGCGATGACTCGAGCCTGCGAACAAGTGCCTCCACGAGGAGCCACTCGAAAGCGAGTTCCGGCGTACTGCCGCTGTCAGCCGGCACGATGTCTCCGAGGCCTTCATTGATGGCGGCCGAGACCGCCATAGCCGTGAGGAATCGCACGCGGAACATGCGTGCGGTGATCCCCGGCGCGATCTCCTCTGCGAGCCTATCCGCCACCGAGAACAGGCCGAGAGGATCTAGTGCACCCTCGCCGGCCAGCTCAGGATCCGGTTCACTGAGATGCGGAAGTGTTAGGCCAACGGGCGCACCACTCATGCCTCAGGTGACTCTGACAAGATTCTAGCACCTGACCTGCGCTGCCACGCTGGCGAATGCTCCATCCGTTGAGTTGGGGACGCCATAAACGAGCGTTTCGCCAAGTGGCTTGCGTCTCAGAGGCTGCCGAGGACGCTGATGATGAAGACAGATATCCGGACAGACCGCTTGGCCACTTGTGGCAGTGCCTGCGCTTCTTTCCAGGTTTGATAGGGGCCACGGGAGGGCCTATGATTAGATTCGTGCACTCAGAATAGCGCGGCACACGGGGTTGGCAACACGAGGGGAACGAACGTGCCAGGAGATGATACCAACACAGCCGCGAGCCGCTCTCTGGTACCCCTGTCCTGGTGGGCCGGGCACCGATGAATCCAGGTTGTATCGTTCGCTGCCGAAACCGCGACTGGGTGCTGCTTCCGAGCGAGCGGGACGACCTGTATCTTCTGCGACCACTCACCGGTGCCACCGACGAAGTGGTGGCCGTCCACAAGGGCCTCTCGAACCTCGTCGGTGGGAGCCTGCCGCTGGAACGCGTCAGCTCGACGACGTTCCCACCGCCCACCGCAGACGACGTGTCAGATGCCGCCAGCGCGCACCTGCTCTGGCAAGCCGCGCGCCTGACCCTCCGGGAGGGTGCCACCCCGTTCCGGTCGCTGGGCCGGATTTCGATCCGCCCCCGCACGTACCAGTTCGTCCCCTTACTCATGGGCTTGCGCCTCGATCCCGTCCGACTACTCATCGCCGACGACGTCGGCGTCGGCAAGACGATCGAGGCTCTGTTGGTCGCTCGCGAGCTGCTGGACCGGGGTGAGGTCAAGCGCCTCTGTGTGCTGTGCCCTCCCTACCTGTGTGAGCAGTGGCAACAGGAATTATCCGAGAAGTTCAACCTGGACGCTGTGGTCATCCGCTCTGGTACCGTCAATCAGCTCGATCGCCTGAAGGGGCGAGAAACGAGTATCTACAAGTATTTCCCGCTCCAGGTGGCCAGCATCGATTTCGTGAAGAGCGACGCGCACAAGCACTTGTTCCTACAGGATTGCGCTGATCTCGTGATCGTGGACGAGGCGCATGGATCGGCTGTCCCCTCCACGGTCAACGCGGGCCAGCACCAACGTCACGAGCTTGTCCGGGCGATTGCGACGAAGTCGGATCGGCACCTCATCCTGCTCACCGCGACGCCGCACAGCGGCATCGAGAGCGCATTTCGCTCCCTGCTGGGGCTGCTCCGACCCGAGCTGGAGGAATGGGACACCTCGGCCTTGACCGAACCGCAAAGGATCGAGCTGGCCCGCCATTTCGTGCAGCGCACGCGGCGCGACATCGAAACCGACTGGGAAGGTGAGCATTGCTTCCCAAAGCGCGATCCGAAGGACGAAACCTACCGCCTCTCCCGCCCCTACCTCGACCTCTTCGCCAAGACCTATGACTTCTGCTCCGAGATGGTGCGTTCGGGGCAGGGTCTGGCAAAGCGCCAGCAGCGCGTTCGCTACTGGGGGGCGCTGGCGCTCCTTCGCTGCGTGATGTCGAGCCCGGCGGCCGCCGTTGCCGCACTCGAGACCCGCCACACCGCGCTCGGGGAGAGCGACGATGAGCCGGACTTTCGGTCGTTCGTGTTTGAGTCGGCCGAAGACCGGACGGACGACGACCACCCCACACCGCCTCTTGAGGCGGCGAAGGAGACGCTCCCCGACTCGGATCGTCGCCGCCTGCGCGACCTTGGGCGGCTTGCTGCGGCTTTGAGCCACTCACGGGATGACACCAAGCTCGCGCGCTGCGCTGAGCTGGTCGCAGCCCTGCTTCGCGACGAGTTCCACCCAATCGTCTGGTGTCGCTACGTCGCCACCGCAGAGTACGTCGCCGAGGGGCTGCAAACAGAGCTCACGCGCCAGTTCCCGGATGTCCGGGTTGTCCCCATCACGGGTCGCCTGGCGGATGACGAGCGCCGGGCAAAGGTTGAAGAGCTGGCTGAGGAACCGTGCCGCGTCCTCGTTGCCACCGACTGCCTGAGCGAAGGTGTCAACCTCCAGCACGCGTTCACCGCGGCGCTCCACTACGACCTGCCGTGGAACCCCAACCGGCTCGAGCAGCGCGAGGGACGCGTGGATCGTTATGGGCAGACCGCCAAGGTCGTCAGGACCATCCGTTACTTCAGCCCCGACAGCGCCGTGGACGGCGCCGTACTCGATGTGCTCCTGAACAAGGCCCGCGAGATCCACCGGACCCTCGGGACCTACGTTCCGGTGCCCGACGAGAGTGAGAGTGTGACGGAAGCAGTACTCAACGCGCTATTCCTTCGCGGGCGGGCCGCCACAGAGGGCGACGCAACCCAGCTGAGCCTGGATTTCGGCGTCGCCGAGGTGGCAACCCTGCACCGGCGCTGGGAGTTGGACGCGGAGCGTGAACGCATCAACCGAACGCGTTTCGCCCAGCGTGCCCTCAAGCCCGCTGAGGTGAAGCAGGAGCTTGAAGCCACCGACGCAGTGCTGGGCGACCCGCGTGCCGTCAGAGAGTTTGTTCTGAACGCGGCACAGCGGATCGGGCTGAACGTTACGCCCGACAGGGCAGCCGACGTTTTCCGGGTGGCTGTGGGTGCCGTCGCGAGGGCGACACTGCCACCCGCCATCGCCTTCGCCCTGCCAACAACAAAAACGGACTCTTGGCGTATCAGCTTCAAATCGCCCACGCCGGAGGGCGCCGAGTACCTGGGGCGCAACCACAGCTTCGTCGCCACCCTCGCCCGGTTCCTCATGGAGGAGGCTTTGGAGAAGGCCGGTGCCGCGACCGCTTCCCGCTGCGGTGTCGTCCGGACCCGCGCTGTGACGCGCTTGACCACTATCGCGCTCGTGCGTGTCCGCTACCTGCTCCACCAGCCCGACCGGCAGCCGCTACTTTCCGAGGAGGTTCGAGCCGCCGGGTTCGAAAACGGAAAGCACCAAAGCACACTGGAATGGCTCACCGACGAGGCGGCACTCAAACTTTTGGCGACGGCAGCGCCTGACGCGAACGTGCCGATGGCGGAGAAACGAGAGCTGGTCACGGCGGCGCTGGATGAGTGGCCCGCCCTCGAGCACGCAGTTCGCACGCGCATCGAGGCTCGAGCGGCCGAGCTTGAGGCGAGCCATCGGCGGGTCCGCCAGGCGGTGTCCCTCAAGGTTCGTCGGCTCACGGTTGCGCCTCAGCTTCCTCCGGACCTCCTCGGGCTGCTCGTGTTACAGCCGATGGCCTGACCATGGCGGCCTTCCCCTCGATCCGCATCGAAGGTGGCTTGCTCGGCCCGGACGTCCTCGACCAGCTTCTCGCTGCGGAGCTGGCCGGCCAGAAGCCGGCCGACTTCGGCCTCGACGCCCGCCGCAACCTGACCGACGAGATCGCTGCCGCCTTCGCCGACGCACGCTCGTTGTGGGGCGTGTTCCAGCACCGCCTCGCCCGCCTCCCTCAGGACGACGTCGCCACCAGCGTCACTCGCGACGCCTGGGTCATCCCGTTCCTCGGTCTGCTTGGCTACGAGCCGCGCTTCAACCCGCGCGCGTTCGAGGTTGACGGCCTCAGCTTCGCCGTCTCCCATCGGGCCGGTGAGGCCGAGGACGCACCGCCGATCCACATCGTCGGCGCCCGGCAGCAGCTTGGCCGCGTGCCCGAGTCCGGGCGGCCGCGCCTCGCACCCCACTCGCTCGTCCAGGAGTACCTGAACCGGACCGAGCACCTCTGGGGCCTGGTCACCAATGGCTTGATCATCCGGCTCTTGCGCGACTGCACCTTCGTTCGGCGGCAGGCCTACGTCGAGTTTGATCTCCAGGCGATCATCGAGGAGCAGCGCTTCCAGGACTTCGCGGCCCTCTACCGCCTGCTCCACCGCACCCGCCTTCCGCGCGGCCAGGCAGACGCAGACCAGTGCCTGCTCGAGAAGTACTACAGCCACAGCGTCGAACAGGGCGGTCGCGTCCGTGAGCACCTCCGCGACGGAGTAGAGGAGTGCCTCACCCGTCTGGCGAAAGGCTTCCTCCATCACCGGGGCGAGGCGAACGACGCGCTTCGCAGCCGCCTGGTGCCCGGCGCCGAGCGCCACATGAGCGCGCAGAACCTCTACCGACAGCTTTTGCGCCTCGTCTACCGCTTCCTCTTCCTGCTCGTCTCCGAGGACCGCGGGCTGCTCAGCCCCGATCCCGTCTACCGCGACCACTATGGCATCGCGCGCGTGCGCCGCCTGCTCGACCAGCGCGCCGCCTACACGGCCCACGACGACCTCTGGAACTCGCTGCGCGTGCTGTGGAGAGCGCTCGGCGACGAGACGCTCGCGCGCTTCTTGAGCCTCGCACCGCTCAACGGCGAGCTGTTCGCGTGGCAGGACCTCGACGACTGCACGATCTCGAACCGCGACCTGCTCGGAGCGTTCTGGCACCTCGCCTGGTACCGCGAGCGGACGTCGAGCCCGTGGCTACACGTCAACTACGCGGCGCTCGACGTTGAGGAGCTGGGATCGGTCTACGAGAGCCTGCTCGACTTCCACCCGGCGCTGGAGCTCGATGCTAGCCGCCCCCCCTCGTTCGCGTTGGTCCCGGGCTCTGAGCGCAAGTCGACCGCCTCGTACTACACGCGGCCGCAGCTCGTGGCACCGCTGCTCCAGCACGCCCTTGAGCCGCTCCTCAGGGAGCGGCTTGGAGCGGGCAGCACGCCCGAGCAAAAGGCCAAGGCGATACTGTCGTTGAAGATCTGCGACCCCGCCTGCGGTTCCGGCCACTTTCTACTGGCCGCAGCGCGCCGCCTCGGCAAGGAGCTCGCTCGCGTGCGCAGCGGCGAGGACGAGCCGGCACCCGAAGCAGTCCGCGAGGCGATTCGCGACGCCATCTCCCACTGCATATATGGCGTGGACAAAAACCCGCTCGCCGTCGACCTGTGCCGGGTCGCGCTGTGGCTCGAAGCGATGGAGCCGGGCAAACCGCTGACCTTCCTCGACCACCACATCCTGTGCGGCAACTCCCTTGTTGGCGCCACGCCGCGACTGCTCGCTCAAGGGATTCCGGACGAGGCGTTCAAGGCGATCGAAGGTGATGACAAAGAGGCCTGCAAGGAGCTCAAGAGGCGCAACAAGCGCGAGCGCGAAGGCCAGGTGCGCGGGCTGTTCACGCTCGGCGGCGAGCCGTGGCTACGCCTCGGTGATCTCCAAACCGAGCTGAACGCGCTCGAGGAGCTACCCGACGCGACGCTCGGTGACGTCGTCGAGAAGGGGCGGCGCTTCAAGGCCATGACGGAGGGCCAGGGCTACCTGTTCTCGCGACTTTGGGCCGATTCGTGGTGCGCCGCTTTCGTCGCGGCTAAAACACCCGGGGACACCGCTGTGGTCACCGACGAGGCGTTCCGGGCCATCGAGCAGAACCCGTACGGCGTCCCGGCCACGACCCGCGACGCAGTGCGTTCGCTTGCCGAGGAGTACGGCTTCTTTCACTGGCAACTCGCGTTTCCCACGGTATTCAGTGTCCCGAGCGGCGAGACGCCGCCCGAGAACCAGGCCACCGGCTGGTCGGGCGGCTTTGACCTCGTGCTTGGCAACCCTCCTTGGGACACGTTGAGCCCCGACGCGAAGGAGTTCTTCTCGGCCTATCGACCCGACGTGCGCTTCCAATCGCCCGAGGAGCAGGAGCGGATGTTTGGCTCGCTACTGGCTGATTCTGGTATCGCCGCGGCATGGGCGCGCCACCGCCGGGAGCTCTACGCCCAGGTTCACGTTTTCAAGACCAGCGGCGCCTTCGTGCTTTTCGCTCCCGGGAACCTCGGCAAGGGTGACTTCAACATCTACCGGATGTTTGTGGAACTGGCGCTGCGCATTGTCCGCCGGGGCGGTTTCGTGGCGCAGGTTGTGCCGGAGAACTTCTACAATGGCCCAAACGCCATGGCGATTCGCCAGGAGCTATTCGGGTCCTTTGACTTCTCCCGGCTGCTCGGGTTCGAGAACAACCGCGAGGTGTGGTTCAAGGGCATTGACTCGCGCACCAAGTTCGCGATCTACACGGCACGCAAGGGCGGCTCAACTGAGGCTGTCGGCTGCAACTTCGCGATCCGCTCGCCGGAAGCGCTGGCCGCTGCACTCGCCAAGCCGTTACATGTCCCACTGAACATCGTCCGCGAGTTCTCGCCCGATGCCTTGTCGTTCATGGAGTTCGACTCCCAGCGTGAGATCAACATCGCGGCCAAGATGTACGCGCGCTGGCCGAAGTTGGGCGATGAATCAGCCGGGCAGCCGGTTCGCCACTACATGCGTGAGCTGGACATGGGCAACGACCGCGACCTCTTCAGCGAGGACCCATCGGGGCTTCCCCTCTATCAGGGCTCCATGATTCACCAGTTTGATCACCGCGCGACGATCTACAAGTCCGGGCACGGGACTCACACCGTCTGGTCCGAATGTGAGTTTGGTGCTTCGAACAAGGCTATTGGTCCTCAGTGGTACATACCGAGGAAGAATCTACCGACCAAGCTCCTCGGCAGGATTACCGTCCATCGGGTCGGGTTCAGGGACGTCGCCAGGCCGAGCGACGAGCGGAGCCTCATTGCGTGCTTGATCCCACCTGACTGCGTTTGCGGCGACAAAGTCCCCACGCTTACCTTTCCAACCGGCTATGAGTGGGCTTACATGGTCTTCCTGGCTGTGGCCAACTCGTTTCTGATGGACTTCGTGGTGCGCAAGAAGGTCTCCCTCAAGATGTCCTACACGATCATGGACTCGCTGCCGTTCCCGCACCTCGACCGCAACCATCCACACGCGCGCCGCATAGTCGAGCTGGCCGCACGGCTCACTTGCACCGGCCCCGAGATGCGCGACTACTGGGATCTCTTGGCCCGCGACGGATGGGTCGAACCCGCCGAGCCTGGCGGCGAACTCTCCGCACTGCTCACGGAGAACGAGCGGCTTGCGGCAATGGCCGAGCTCGACGCCATCGCCGCCGTGGAACTGTTCGGCCTCGACCTCGACGACCTCGGCTACGTCCTCGACCAGTTCTCGACCGTGCGCCGCCGCCAAGAGGACCGTTTCGGCGAATTCCTCAGCCGCCGCCTGATCCTCGAAGCCGCCTCTCGCCTCCTGGCCGGCAGACCGGTTCCTGCGGGTGTCATCCGATGAGCGGAAAGAGGCAGAAGAAGAAGCGTGGAGGGTCGACATACTCGGGCCTCGACCAACACCGGCAAGTCGGCAAGGTATTACAACCCCCTATCCTCCAGAAGCTCGAGAACCTCGAGTTCACCTCGTGGATGAACGATTCCCTGCCGGAGGTCCTTTGGGCGGCGCTCATCGTTGGGCACCTCAATCGGGACGCGGCCCTGCAGGTCTTCCGCCGCGCCGTGGCCAAGGCCAAGGCGTCCGGAAGTGGTGCTGCTGGAGCGGACATCCGCCACTCTGCGCTCGCCAACATCGATCCTGCGTTGTTCGCCGACTTCTTCTCGTCGCTTGCCGAGGACCAGGCCGCTCGCCATTATCTTCGCGCGTTGCGAGTCCTGCCTACCCTACCTGGTCGCTCACTATGGGATTCGCTGGTTGGCTTCGACGAGATGAGCGAACCCGAAGCTTGGGACGCCCTCCGCAGTGCCGTGCTCAAAACGCTGAGCCACCGTTCGCAGGAATCGACGGACTGTATGTGGCTCATGGTTGTGTCACGCGCGATCAATGGTCAGCTCTTCTTTCCAAAGCACCTCCCTGAAATTGCCGAGGAGATCCGTCTCTATCCGGACCACGGCGACCCAGGTGCGGTGGCTGCCACAGTCCGCGCGATGGCCGGGGGCCTGCGCGGGCTGAACCCACCGGATCCAGCGTGGAGTACGTCCTTCTGGGGTCTTTGCCTGGCGTCGACGCCTTGCGAATCGTTCCCGGGGACGACAGTGCAGCCCCTTCCCGCCCTGGGCACCAGCGCTACCCAGGTGCGGGCAGTCTATGACGAGCTCCGCGAGCATTTCCTGGGGACGCAAACAACCACAGCACTGGATGCTCGGCACGATTCGGCGTTCGGCTTGGCGCTAGCCTCGGTAGCTGTTCTCGCGGAGCTTCTCCGCGTGGGAAACAGCACTGCATCGATCGGACGCGCCGCCTTGCGGAGCCTAACCGAGTGTGCGATCACGCTCAAATACTTGGCGAAGAATGACGAGCAGCGGCTCTGGCAGATGTACCGGCAGTATGGCCAGGGGCAGGCGAAGCTGGCTTTCCTGAAGCTCGATCAACTCGGCGCGGTGAGCGACTTCGTTGACCAGGGGACGCTCGAGGCGCTCGCCAACGAGGATCGCTGGCAAGAACTTGTGCCGATCAACCTCGGCCACTGGGCGGACCTTAACGCCCGAAAGATGGCAGAGGAAGCTAACTGCAAAGACCTCTACGATCAATACTACGACTGGACCTCAGGGTACGTGCACGGCCATTGGGCCGCAGTCCGCGACTCGGTCTTCGAGATCTGCGGAAACCCGCTCCATCGACTGCACCGGATACCACGCTCGGCACCTCGGGCGCTAGGTGATGTCGTCGGCGACGCCTGCCGCGTCGTTGATCACATTCTTACCACCCTCAGTCAGCTCTACCCTGGCCTCAAGGGCACAGTCACCCTGGAGGCACAATGAAGGTGTCTGCCGTCCAAAGGGGCACCACCAGTATCTCCACTACGCGGCGCGAGTCCCGTCGCCGCCTCCTCCCGGTCAACCTCGAGATCTCCGCCCGCGAGGCAGCACCCCTCACCTGATGGGAGAGGTGAATGGACATCACCGCGACGCAAATCGCTGACTGGGCCGAGACGAGGGAGGCGCAGGGGAACCTGTCAAGGCTTGTCCGGAAGCTGGTGCACGCAGCCGGTGTCAGCCCAATCCATGTCGACTTTGCGGCCGGTGACTCGACGGTCCTTGCGGGCTGGGACGGTGAGGTCATCGCCGAGCACGGCACCCCGTGGGTCCCGGCTGGGCGGTCCCTGTGGGAGCTGAGCTGCAATGCACAGCCGAGCCGGAAGGCCAGTACGGACTACCAGAAGCGCACGCAATCGACATCAGAGAGTGAACGCTTGTCGGCAACGTTTATCGCCGTGAGCGCTCGCCGGTGGCCCACCAAGAGGAGGTGGGCGAAGGCGAAGCAACAGGCCTGCGAATGGGCGTCTGTCCGCGCCTATGACACTGACGACCTCGAACAGTGGTTGGAGCAAACGCCGGCGGTCGCCCTGTGGTTCGGCGAGGAACTCGGCGTGGCCGACCCGGGAATTGAAAGCCCCCAGAACCACTGGGAAAGGTGGGCGAGTCAGTCTAACCCGGCGGTGACCCCAGGTGCGCTATTTGTTGACCGCGGGCAGTCGCGGGAGAAGCTTGCAAAGGAAATCCAGGGTCACCTCGAAGAGGGAGCCCCCCAGCCCATAACGATCAGTGCCGACAGCGTCGAGGAGGCCACTGCCTTTGCGTGCGCGGCGGTTGTCGCGGACGAAGGGCTCGCCGCCCGGTCGGTTGTTATCACGGAAGAGCGCGCGTGGAGATACGTCCGGGCGAATGAGACGGTGAGAGTTGCGATCGCCGCCCGGCCTGATGTCGCTGCGAAGCCGCCGAGACGCAGTGGCCTCGTGGTGATCGTGCCCTGTGCATCCAATGACATGGTGCAGCGTGACGCGGGGCCGGCAGGGAGCGGGGCTGTTGCCAATATCAAGCTCGAGCGCCCACGCCGCCACGAGTTCGAGAAGGCGCTGGTCTCGCTCGGCCTTGACGAGGCCGAAGCAAGCCGGCTGGCAGCAAGTACAGGCAGATCGTGGTCTGTCTGGCGACGACAACGAGCATTAAGTCCGGCAATTCGGAAGCCTGCCTGGTTGGACAGCGAGCATGCGCGTTCGCTGGCCACTGTCTGCCTCTTGGGCGCGTGGTCCGGTGCTCGCCCCGGAGACCGCGAAGTAGTCGAGAGGCTTGCGGGGCGCTCATACGAGCACATCGAGAGGCATCTACGCGAACTCGCCCGGGTCGATGATCCGCCCGTCCTCGAGATTGGAGAGGTATGGAAAGCGAAATCGCCGGTAGAGCTTATTGACCTCTTCGCACGGCGCATCACCAGCAGCGAACTGGATCGCTTCTTTGCGGCTGCCCGCGAGATCCTGGAGGCGCCGGATCCGGTTCTCGAACTCCCAGCCGAAGATCGCTTTGCGGCTGCCATTCACGGGAAGACCCGAGCGCAGTCAAGCCTCTTGATTGGTGCCATCTGCGACACCTTGATCAAGCTGGCAGTGCGGGGGCCCTCAGTGCCTTCGCTACTTACCACTGACATTGAGGGGCGCGTGCACGCCTTCGTGCGTGGGTTGCTGCGAGATGCCGATGGCACGCGGTGGCTGTCCGTCTCGCCTCACCTGCAGGCGCTCGCGGAGGCCGCGCCTGGGGTCTTCCTCCAAGCCGTTGAGGAAAGCCTCGCTAGGTCTGATGCGCCGGTCACTCGCCTGATTTCGGAGACCAGCAACTCCGGTGTTATGGGCCGATGCTGGCACGCCGAGCTTCTGTGGGCCCTCGAACTCCTCGCCTGGTCGCCACGGCACCTGCCTCGTGTGATACTTGTCCTCGCCCGGCTGTGCCATATGGAGCTCAGGGGTAACTGGGGCAACAAGCCCCTGGCCTCACTTGTCGGCGTTTTTCGTGCGTGGCTGCCTCAGACAGCCGCCGGCCTTGAAGAGCGCATTGCACTTCTCGACAAGTTGATTAGCAAGGACCCCGACGTGGCATTCGATCTCCTGAACAGCCTTTCCTATGTGGACCACGACGTTGCAAACCCTGCAGCCAGGCCGAAGTGGAGGGACGACGACACGGGGGCCGGGCAGGGTGTTTCGCAGCACGACCTGTGGGCCATGGTTTTTGCCGCCAGGGATCGGCTACTGCAGTGTGCCAAGGGTGACCCGCCTCGCGTTGCCAGGTTGCTAGAAAAGTTCGATTCCTTCGAGGTTGCCCGCCAACAGATTCTGCTTGAGTTGGCAAACGGACTGGCCGCGGGCCAGGCAAATGATGAGCAGAAGGAGACGCTCCGGGACGCTGTCCGTAGACGCATCCACTGGCATCGAAGCTACAGCCAACTCCCACCGGAGATAGTCGACGAACAGGTGAGACCTTGGGAACAGCTGTATGGCCAACTGACCCCCAGCGACCCAATGACCAGGCATCGATGGCTGTTCGCAGACGGCTGGCCCCGCCTCCTTTCTGGCGTACCGAAGGTCGACCACGAGGCCTACGCGATCGAATTGGCCGCCGCCCGCTCCGAGGCGTTGAAAGAGATCTTCGCTTACGAGGGGATGCCAGGCATCGAGCGACTGGCGCGCGGGTGCCCGGGGGAGGCCTGGGTTGGTACCACACTTCCGGCGCTGGGAAGGCCAACCGATGAACTCACCGACTGGGTCGTGGAGAGCGGCGGGGATTTTTCGCCCGGACACACCCTACGCGCAACCATCGCGGGGTTGCTGCGGGCGCTTCCGAGCCAGGACGCTCTGGCGCTCATCGGTACCATCCACGAAAAGGCGACTTCGTGGACTCCCGTGCAGGCCGCCCAGTTCCTCACGCTGGCAAATCCGGTGCCTGAAACCTGGGACACCGCAGCGTCATGGGGCGAAGAGGTCGCCGCGGCGTATTGGTCATCTGTGCCAGCATTCTGGGTGCGGTCGGCCGACGTTGACCTAGCGGTCCCGATTCGCCGCCTTCTCGATGCCGGGCGGCCACGGACAGCATTTGCGGTCTGCGAAGTGGACCTTGAGAAGGTGGCTGCCCCTTTGCTCGCCGAGATCCTTGAGCGGCTGCCCACCGTGGAGGAGGAGGGGGGACCGCGCCCTGATTCCTGGCAGGTTGGGCGGGCATTAGAGCAGCTCGAGAAGTCGGACGCTGTCGAAGCGAGCCGGTTGGTGCGCCTGGAGTTCTGGCTGATCCCGCTGCTTGGTTTTCAGGGCGAGCACCACGCACAGGCGCTCTACAAGGCGTTGACGTCACAGCCGCCACTCTTTGCAGAACTGCTAACAATGGTCTACAAGTCCGAACACGCGGAGCGCGTCGAGGAGCTGAGTGAGGGAGCGAAGGTCACGGCTGAGATCGCCTGGCACGTACTCAGCGCGTGCACACGCCTGCCGGGAACACAGGCCGATGGGGCCATCGATCGGGAAGCCCTTCACCGATTCGTTGGCGAGGCGAGGGAGTTGTGCCGCGGCCTCGACAGGTTGAGCGTATTCGACCTGGCCTTCGGGGAGATCCTTTCTCACGCGCCGACGGGCGCCGACGGGATCTGGCCTTGCGAGCCTGTTAGGGACCTGCTCGACCAAACCGAGCTACGAGAGATGTGCCGCGGCTTTGAGACTGGCACTCGGAACAAGCATGGGTCGACGTCGCGGGCTTATGACGAAGGTGGTCGGCAGGAGCGGGAGCTTGCCGCCGAGTTCCGTCGCTTCGCAATGGCACTCCAAGAATCACACCCCAACGTCGGCGAAGTGCTCGACGATTTAGCGCGGGGATTCGAGCGCGAAGGGACGCGGGAAGACGTCGAAGCCAAACTCCGCATAGAGGGCCACTGAGATGGCCTGCAATGAAGGGTAGGACATGAGCATCTTCAATCTCCATTCCGCGGTCCTCGCCGACTACCGCGACTTCGTGCGTTCTTTCATCACCATCGCCGATGAGTGCGTGCGAGAGTTCGTTGAACGCGCGTTGGTCGAAGAGGCCCGACTCTGGCCAGACTTCCTGCTGCAGGTGAGCCCGTCGTACGCCCGCACCGCGACGGTAGACGACTTGGCCAGGCGGGGTGTAATCCTCGAGGAGACGGCACGGATCTTCCGCACGCCGGACGGGAAGCCGTTTCACCTCTATCAGCATCAGGTCGAGGCACTGGAGAAAGGCCGTGGTGGCGGGAGCTACGTTGTCACGAGCGGCACCGGCTCGGGCAAGAGCTTGACCTACTTCTTGCCGATCATCGATGACTTGCTGCGCCGGCCCGCATCCGGCGATCGCGTCGCCGCGCTCGTCGTTTACCCGATGAACGCCCTTGTGAACTCGCAGCTCCAGGCCCTTGATGCGCTCAAGGAAGGTTATGAGCGGCGAACTGGTCGGGCGTTCCCCGTGTCCTTCGCCAAGTACACAGGTGAGACAAGGGAAACCGCCCGGGCCGAGCTGCGCCAGCACCCACCGGACATCCTCCTGACCAACTACGTGATGGCCGAGCTGTTGCTCGTTCGACCGGAAGACCAGCGTTTCCTCGACCGCGTGGGTGGGGGCTTGCGCTTCTTGGTCATGGACGAGCTGCACACGTACCGTGGCCGACAAGGGGCCGACGTCGCCATGCTGATCCGGCGGCTCAAGGAGCGCTGCGCGGCACCCGGCATCGTGCACATCGGTACCAGCGCCACCATGGTGGCTGGCCCTAACGCTGCACCGGCAGCGCGCCGAGCCGCCGTGGCTGAGTTCGCGCAGCGCCTTTTTGGGCATCCCTTTGGCGAGGACCAGGTCATCGAGGAGACGCTCGTCGCATTCACGGAAGGTGCCGCGCCATCCCATGCGGAGCTTGTCGCATCCGTGGAAGGCCTACTGCCGTCAACCCTGGATGAGTTCCGACGCCACCCTCTTGCTCGCTGGGCGGAGACCGAATTCGGGGTGGAGCCAGAGGAGGGGGGGACGCTCAAGCGGCGCGTGCCGCGGGCCCTGGCCGCCGCTGCGGCCCGCCTCGCCGAAGCGACCGGGGCTGAAGTAACGTACTGCGACCAGAAGCTGCGGGAGGTGCTCGACCGTGGTGGTGAATTGGTGAGGGACGACGGAGGGCGAGCCTTCGCGTTCAAGCTGCACCAGTTCATTGGCCAGGGCCGGGCCCTCTTCGCCACGCTTGAGCCCACGGCTGTGCGCGAGTTCTCCCTCGAAGGCCAGCTTCGAGCGGGAGGCGACAGGCTCTTCGCTCCGATCAAGTTCTGCCGGCAATGTGGTCAGGACTACTACCACGTTTTGCGCGCCGAGCAACGCATCCTGCCCCATCCTCTCGGCACCGAGACGGAGGACGACCAGAGCCAGCCAGGCTATCTGATGCTTGCACCAGTGGAGGGCGACTGGACTGAGGATCAAATCCCCGAGGAGTGGCGCGACGGGCGTGGGCGCCTGAAGCAGACCTGGCGCAACAGGGTGCCGCAGCCGGTGTGGGTTGGGGCGGATGGCAGCCACAGCGAGCAGCCCCGGGAAGGGGCCGCAAAGATGTGGTGGCAGCCGGCGCCATTTTCGCTGTGCCTCTCTTGCGGTGAGTTCTACACGGCAAGGGAACGCGATTTTTCCAAGCTAGCCTCCATGTCTAGCGAGGCGCGATCAAGCGCGACCACCGTGCTGGCGACCTCATTGCTGCGGCATGCAGGCCTTTCGGGCTTTGCTCGCGACAAGCTGCTGTCGTTCACCGACAATCGGCAAGACGCTTCCCTGCAAGCTGGGCACTTCAATGATTTTGTTCACGTCGTGCTGCTGCGATGCGCACTCCACGCAGCCTTGCAGCGACAGAATGAGCTGACGTTTGATAGGGTCGCCGCAGCCGTCGTCGAGGCCAGCACGCTCACCGTTCGCGACATTGCCAAGAACTCGGAGCTGGATCCGCAGTCACCCGCCGCCGCCGACGTGAGGCGGGTTTTCGCCGAGTTGACCGAGTACCGACTGTACGAGGACCTCCGTAGGGGTTGGCGAGTCGTGCAGCCAAATCTCGAACAGGTTGGGCTGCTGCGGGTTGGATACCGGGGGCTGGCCGAGCTTGCCACCGACGATCGGCGCTGGCGCTTCCATACGGTCGTTTCGGCGTTCTCCCCGGAGGAGCGGCTGGCGCTCGTCACCGCGGTCCTCGACCACTTCCGGCGGAAGCTCGCCATCTCCAGTCGCTGCCTGCAGGAGACTACGCAGCAACAGATGCGCCGGCGCGCGGAGCAGCACCTCAACGAGTTCTGGGGTCTCGACCCTGATCTCAACGAGCTTCGCACCGCCAATTGCTTTGTGAGGCTGGGCGAGTCCACCCGCGTTATTGAAGGTTTCAACCTGAGCGGCCGCAGCGCGCTCGGCCGGTTCCTGCGCCGGCGCTGCGGGCTTTCCATGGCCGACTATGGGCCCTTCGTTAACGAACTGATGTCACTGCTCGTATCTCAAGGCCTTCTCGTTAGGCTCGAGCCAGTGGGTGACCACCAGCTCTTTCAGCTTGATTCGGGATGCCTGCTGTGGCGATTGGGCGACGGCACTCCGCCGCCGCCTGATCCGATCTATGCGCGGCGGGCCGAGGACAAAGGGTACGCTGACGTGCCCCCGCCAGTAAACGCCTTCTTCCAGCGGCTGTACCGCGAGCCGGCAGCGGCACTGACCGCACTCGAGGCGCGAGAGCACACGGCCCAGGTGGTCAAGCCAGGGGAGCGTGAGCGGCGGGAACGCCGGTTCCGCTGGGAGGAAAGCGACACGCTCAGGGAGCGTGAGGTTGGGCGACGGCTCCCGTACCTTGTTTGCTCGCCGACAATGGAACTTGGCGTAGACATCGCGGACCTGGACTCGGTTCACCTGCGTAACGTGCCACCCACTCCGGCGAACTACGCCCAGCGCAGTGGGCGAGCGGGTCGCCAGGGGCAGCCGGGGCTTGTCTTCACCTACTGTGGGGCGCTCAACAGCCATGACCAGTACTTCTTCAACCGCCGCGAGGAGATGGTGGCAGGCAGCGTACGGGCGCCCCGTCTCGACCTCGCGAACGAAGCGCTGGTGCGCGCCCATGTACACGCCGCCTGGCTCGCCCAGGTGCGTCTTCCACTTGGCCAGTCCATCGAGCAGGTGATTGAAACCGAGCTAGAAAACCTGCCTTTGCGGAGCAGCGTTGCCGGGCAAACCCAGCTCGGTGAGGCGGCGCGAAACGAGCTCCGTGATCGAGTGACGCGGATCCTGGCGGCGGATGGAGGCGTGCTCGCGTCCGCCCGGTGGTTCACCGACGGTTGGATCGACCGCG
>Ga0315285_10002733_pt1 | contig 18450 bp, 15 predicted proteins | sample YL17G09_36_MG_FD_203698 | JGI IMG/M metagenome (GOLD analysis project Ga0315285, IMG submission 203698) | Sediment microbial communities from Yellowstone Lake, YNP, Wyoming, USA - YL17G09_36 | ecosystem: Environmental > Aquatic > Freshwater > Lake > Sediment | place: USA: Wyoming | collected... | reverse complement strand
TAGTGCCGACAGCGGCTTCCACTGCAGCCACGTAATCCCGAGCGGCGCGAGGCATTTCCTCCAATGCCTTCGCCCCCGAGATGTCCGTTTGCCAGCCGTCGAGTTCCTCGTATTCGGGCTCAGCCTGTGCCAGTGCATCCGGGTCGGCCGGGACGTGTTTCACCACCTGACCGGCGAGCCTGTAAGCCACGCAGATCTTGAGCTTTGGCAGGGCGCTGAGCACGGGCAGCCCGGTCAACGCGACACTGTCGGGGCCGTTGACTGCGACTGCGTGACGCAGCGCCACGCAGTCCAGCCATCCGCAGCGCCTGGGGCGGCCCGTGGTGGAGCCGTACTCCTCGCCGCGATCGCGCATGAGCTGGCCAATCTCGTTGTCCTGCTCCGTGGGGAAGGGGCCGCCTCCCACGCGCGAGCAGTAGGCCTTCATCACCCCCAAGACCCGGTCGATCCGGCTTGGGGGGATCCCCGTGCCGACCGCCGCGCCGCCGGCCGTCACGTTGCTGCTGGTGACGTAGGGGTAGGTGCCGAACTCGATGTCCAGCATCGCAGCCTGCGCGCCCTCAAGGAGAATCGACTTGCCGTTAGCCAGGGCGGCGCCTATGACCGGCAGCGTATCGCGCACGAAAGGCCTTAGCCGCTCAGCATAGCCGCTGTAGGCGGCGCAGAGCGCCTCAACGTCCAACGGATCGGCGCCGTAGAGCGCCGTCAACTCCCTGTTCTTGGCAGTGGCCAGTTCCTTCAGCCGTGCCTGGAGGGTTTGCGGCTGCATCATCTCGACCAGCCGCAGTCCTCGTCGCGCAGCCTTGTCCGCGTAGCAGGGGCCGATCCCTCTGCCGGTGGTCTCGATTTTCTTGCCGACCGCCCGAGATGCATCCTGAAGACCGTCGAGGATCTTGTGGTAGGGCATGACGACGTGGGCACGGTCACTCACCAGCAGCCTGCCATGCACCTGCAGGCCACGCTTCTCGAGCGTGTCAATCTCCTCCAGCAGGCCCTCGGGGTCCACTACGGCTCCGTTGCCTATGATGCAGAGCTTCCCTGTCCTGAGGATGCCAGTGGGTATCTGGTGGAGGGTGAACTTCTCGCGTCCTACTCGCACCGTGTGACCCGCGTTGGCGCCGCCCTGAAAACGCACGATAACGTCGTAGCGATCGGCCAGGACGTCAATGACTTGTCCTTTTCCCTCGTCTCCCCACTGGAGGCCGAGCACGAGCAAGTTTTCTGCCATGATTGTGTCCTCTGCGGACTTCCGCCGGTCTCCGTGAGGCGTGCCCGCAGGCCCGCCGCCACGGCTGTTCCGCGCATTGACTGCCCGCCGGCCCGCAAGGTAATCGCATTCCTACTGCGTGTGGCGGCGGCGTGCAGCACGCAGGGGCATAGCGCCGGGAAATGGAGGGAAAGCAAGCCTGATGGGACGACTTACGTTCGCCCTGTCTTTGCGGGCACTCATCCCTTTGCCAGTCCGAGGATATTATACGCGAGGCAAGGAGGGCTGTCAAGCAGGGAAAGCATCACGGGCTCAGAGCATAACTCCTTGTGTTCCATGGGGTTACGACCGTACCCTACGCGTCCGAAAGGTGCCCACCCGGCCAACCACTACCCCAGGCCGGATTGCGCATGAGCGAGCACTCCCGGACGGCGCGCGCAATCTCGCCTCTCTGCGCCGGCGTCCACCGGCCCCGCCCACACTCCCTGAGACACCGCATCCGCTCCAGCAGCGTCACCTGCGCCGGCAGACCCGCGTCACACTTCGCCAGATGCTGCACCCATTGCTTTCGCTCCCACCGCTCCTCGAATCGCAACCGGTCCAAATCAACAAGCCATAGCCGGACCCTCCCGGCGTCTGTGGCGACCAGGATGTTGGATGGCTTCATGTCAGGATGCTCAACCTGTTTCTCCGCCATCAGCCTGAAGAGGTCGGCCACTGCCAGGATGAGTTCTCGCCGCTGTTCGGCGGTGAGCAACGGGCGATCGGATTGCTGGCTGCCAGCGAGGCGCGTGCACGCCATCTCCTGGAGGTTGCCGTCCACCTCGAGCGCCTCCATGATAAGGTAGTCCGGCCGGCCCGAGAGCTTGGCCCCGGCTTCCAGCAAGGCCAGTCCTCGCGCAGCAGGGAGGCCGCGCACGCGAAGGCCCCTGTGAGCTATCCAGGCAGCCCTCGCACGGCTTCTGGGCCGAAAAAGGTCCTTGAGGCGTTCAGAGAAGCCGCTCCTCAGAAACGCCTTGACACACACGGCACCCGCTGTCCGGCACGGACAGATGGTGACTTCCGTGCGCGGTCCCTTCTTACGTATTTCGCAGCAGCCCGCTCTGCCTGCGATGGCTTCCTCGTGAGCCCTCGCAGTCGCCAAAGCCTCTTCAAGGGGAAACTCGCGCCTTCGCATTACCCTGTAGCCCGGCGCGCGGTCGCGGGTGAACTCCTTGCTCTCCAGGAGGCAGCGTCGCGTCCGGCTTCGCACATGTCGGCGGCGGTGCTGCTCCCACGCAGCCTTGGCCCACATCGCCCAGTCTCTCAGAGTGCCCGGCGCCGGCCGGCCGGCTTCGGCTCTCCCTTTGACCAATGCGCGCAGGAACCGGACCCTGTCAGTATTCCCTGTGCCGGAGCGCTGGCTGGAGTCGGCCAGAAACGCCAGCATGCGCAGCACGCGCCGCCGGGTCGGTCGGCCGCTGCGAATGCTGTGCAAGTCGAGCACGAACAAGCGCTCACCAACCGGGCGATGCGGCGCGATGAGCACGTTCCCGGCGTGCAGGTCGCAATGGTAGTAGCCCGCGCCGATCAGGCGAACCACGAGTGCTGCAAGCTCTTCGATGAGCTGTTTCCTGTCCCCGGGTTGCAGTGGCTCCGGGCCTGGCGACGCGAAATGCAGGGCAAGTGGAACGGTCTCGCGGATCTCCTCGCTGACAAGGAAAGCCTCCTGGTGGAAGACGACGCCTTTGCGGCAGGCCATCGCCAGCACGCGGCATGTGGGAATGCCGTCACGCTGAAGGGCACGACCGATGCGCCATTCGTGTTCCGCCTGGGTCGGCATGACGAGGTGCCTGAGTTTGCGGCGGAGGTTCTTGAACTTAAAGCGCTTGATGTAGAGGCGCCGGCCGTCGGGAGCGGAAGGATGAGCAACGCGCATAACGGTTCTGACGGTATTGTCCTTGACGAATTCAGCTTCGCTGAGCCGCTCGGGGTGGCGTGCCTTCTCGATATCCAGCTTCGGCAGTGCGTCGGCGAAATCGGCTGTCGTCAGCCATTGCATGCCGTGGGCGTGTACTCGAACGATGCTGGCTGATGGAAGGGCGTTCATACTGGCGTGATGTTAGCAGTGAGGGGCGGCAGGTGTCAACGCGGCCGCGGCAGGCAGGTTCTCACGGAGTGGGCGACGAGCGCGGCGTGTAGTCGGCCGGCATCAGGGGGCGTAACGGCCGTATTCCTTATATGCCTTGAGGAGTGCCAGCGCATTCTCTATGGGCGTGTCCACCTGGATATTATGAGAGGTGCCGAAGATGTAGCCGCCGCCAGGCCCGAAGGCCTCAGCCCTGTCTCTGACCTCGGCGCGCACGTCCTCGGGCGTGCCCAGAGGCAGCGTCCGCTGCACCGAAATGCCTCCCTGGAACGCAAGCCTGTCGCCGAACTCCGCCTTCAGTTCCCTCGGTTCCATCCCTGCTGCTTCGGGCTGCAGCGACTGGAGAATATCGAGCCCGCGTTCCACCATCAGAGGAATGAGCGGGCGGACGCCCCCGCATGTATGGTGCATCACGCGAACGCCGTAGTCCCTTGCGATGTTCACGTAATCTGCGAATCCTTGTCCGAGGAAATCCTCCCACATCGTCTTGGACAGCAGGGGACCGTTCTGTGCGCCGAAGTCATCTCCCGTGAGCAGTATGTCAAGCTTCCGGTTTGCCGCCTCGAAGATCCTCTCCGCGTACGCGCAGTAGAACTTGCGAATGTTTGAGAACACTGCTCTGGCAATCTCTGGGCGCAGACTCATGTCGAGCAATATCTCTTCGGTGCCGCGAACATACATGGCGGGCTTGAGTTGTGCGATGCGGTTGAGACGGTCTCCCATGAAAACGACAACCCTTGCCTGCTGGCGAATCCTGTCGCACTGGGCTTCTATTTCCCCGTAGTCAAACCAGTCCGGGGAGGGCCAATGGTTGTAGTCGTGGATCTCCTCCGGCGTAGTGGCGCCGGCAAGCGGGGACCGTGTGACCTCTTTGTATCGCTCAACGGCCCCCCCGCATGCACCGCAACCACCTTGCGCGGCACCCCCCAGATGTCCTCTTCCGATTCGTCGGCCGACTTGCGCAAGGGCGGTCCCACGTAAGCCGGCCCTTCGATGTAGCGCAGGTCAACGTCGTTGGAGTCCAGGAAAGCTTCTTCGGTAGTCTTCAGCGCAGACATCAGCTTCGCCCGGAACCCTGCGGACATCCAGAAGTCAATGGGAACCCTGTCGGGCTCTTCGAAATTCAGCGCCAGGAAAGTGCGTTTGCGCGATGTCATCTTTGCCCCTCAGTCATCTGGAAGGTCCAGCAGGCCCTTTTCCTTGAGGCACGCGTAGGGCAGGGCGATTGTGGTGAGGCAACCCGGCGCCCCACGATGGTCGAGTTCAGGGTTGACGCATTCCCACGCGCACGCCTTCAGGTCGTCCGACCACGTGCTGCGCAGGTGGTCCATGAACTCCGAGAACATCTCTGCCGCCGCGGCTTCATCCACGAGCGTTAGTGCACATATGTACCACCCCGTCGCATAGCCCCAGTAAGCGCCGTTCTGACCGGTCCCTTCGGGAGCTGATGAAGTCTGCCAGAACCCGTCGCTCGTGGGGATATGGCGCACCTGCCCTTCCGCGACTGTCGTCGTCTCGCGAAAGCCGCGGAGCAGTGTGCGCGCTATCGCTTCGGCAAGGGGCCCGTCGACAAAGCCTCGATAGACTGCAAACGCCGACCCCCACACGTCCGGCTTGTCACCCAGGCCGGTTGCCGAGATGAGCCACGCATCGCCGCGTTGGTTCTCCTCATAGAACACGGCAGGGATTGACACGAGCATGGCGGACGCCTGCCTCTCGTATTCGGCCGCCCGGGAATCGTCGCCGTTCCTTTCGAACAGTTCCGCCAGTTTCAACGCCGACTCGAGGCGAAGCAGCGACGGAAACAACAGCTTGCCCGTCTTGGTTACGGAGTCGGCGTAACCCCAGTCAACGATGTGTTCCTCCATCTCGTCGCTGGCGATGCACGTCTGGGTGTTCCGATCCACGGGGAAGGAGTTGTGCGTCAGTTCACATACTTCGGACAGCGGCGCCTCGCCCATGGGCGTTCTCACGGTTCGCCCGAAGGCTTGCCAGTCGTCTGTCATCTTCGCGTAGGCGTAGGCAGTGAGCGTCGGCCAGTATTGATCGTCATGGGGGGGATACTTCCCGCCCGGTGGTGCCTGCGTCTCAACGGAGGCACACGTGGCAGGATAGTAAACGGGGGTGCCGTCCATGTGTATGTGATCGGGCACCGAGTAGGGCAGCACGATGCCGCCGCCTGCGACTCTGAGCCGCTTCGGGCCGTGCATGGTCTCGGCCATGAGAGTCAGCCATCCCCAGACATCCTCGGGCGGTATCAGCCCGCTCTCCGCCACCCAGGCCGGATCGCGCGTACGGAAGGCGGGAGGGGCAGCGCTGTCCTCCGGGCTGTATCCGGACGTGAGGAGCGAGCGGCCGGTGGTGTTCTCCACCCCCGCGATTCTCTGAGCCGGCCGCACCGTTGACGCTTCGATGAGTCTTTGCGTCATGTCGCGAAGCAAGACGGAGTCTTCGCGCCCTGCGCGCCACTTGCCCATTGGTGCCTCTCATCAATAGCGGGGGGGCGTCACGTCGAGCACGAAGTCCGCCTCGCGTCGGGCAATCGCATCGTCCGGCGAAGGGAACATCTTCGACTCGGGCACGTCGTGCTCGTCGAGGGCGCGCCGACGCCTTGCCTTGTCGGGCTCGAGGTATGCCACTGTCTCGCAGGCCTCGTAGTCACGAACGACCCCAGCCCGACTAAGAGCCCGACCGCCCAGCCCGGCAAGGATCCCTCTGAACACGGTTCCTCCTCCGCGTTGAATGACAAAGCATGATGAGGCAGGTAGTGTACCAGTGAGGCGAGCGGCCCGCAAGCCGGAGAGGGACTTGACACGCCCGCGTGAACGTGGTGAAGTCGTGCCGCACTTCGGTCGTCCTGTGGATACGGAGTGAGAGAAACGTGCCAAGAGAACTCATCGCTGTTGGCCCCGGTCAGCCGGTGCTGAGGAGTTCGACTGTCTCGAAGCTGCACGGGGGAAGAGGCGCCCGCGTCGTTGTGTTGAATCCTTTCTTCGCGTGCTTCGCGCACTTCGTGGTTACCTGCGCTTGGTTCGTTTGCGTTGTGCCGGTGGTGTCGTGGTGGTAATATTCCTCCCAGCACGTTTCCGCGACGTTACTTGTGAGAGGGCTGCGATGTCGGACGACGATGATCTGGTGCTGCTCTACACAACTAACAGGCAGGGGGAGGTTGTCGTCATAAAGGCGTGGCTCGACGATGAGGGGATACCCTACGCTACGGACAACGAGGTGATGTCTGTGATCTACCCCGTGGACGGCATGGCAATGGTGAAGTTCTGGGTCCGCCGGCGCGACGCCAGGAAGGCTGCCCAAATGCTCCTCTCCCACGGCCTCAAGTAGCCACAGAGCCGCCGAGAGCACAGAGAAAAGAAGAGGTGGGGCGAGGTAACTCCTAAGGCTGATTCATAGAGATGTGCACTGATCAGGGCGACAGCTCCATCGTCATCTCTATGGATCGCTGTAGATGTGAGTGCAAGCCTTTACCCTTGCCGTCGGCTGACCGCTGATTGCTGGTCCCTGTCGGCGTGGTCCGCCACAGGCGGATGAATGGCTCGGCAGCTACAGGCTTTCTTGCCTTCCTCCGTCGTCATCAGTGTCTATCAGTGCGTGTCTGTGCCTAACGCTTCTTGTTGGGTTTGCGTTCGGCGATGGATTGCGGGTTCGCGACACGGCGGTTGAAGCGGCGGATGGTGACTGGGGCTATGCGGTCGCGCTTGATCTTGCGCAGCGCGTCAATCACCCCCTTTGCCCATTCGGAGATTATCTTCTCGCCCTTCTCGGCGGTGGCCTTCTGCGGGTCGCCCACAGCCATCTCAGGGTGCCGCGCCGTCCAGTCCACCGACGTCAGTGCGCCCCCCACGTCCGGCCCCGGCTGAGCGGGGAACCGTTTCTTCCCCAGCCGCTTCAGGTTCACAAGCTCCGGCGCGAACACAAGGTTGGCGCTCGTCTCCATCTCGCACGCGTGACCCCACTCGCTCGACTCGATGATCTCCGCGATGTCCACCTTCATGTTGCAGAGCGGCGGGAGGCTGTAGACGGCGTAAGGCTTGCAGCGCTCTTGCATGCGCTTGACGAACATCGAGTGCAGCGGCACGTTGCCGCCATGACCGTGCAGCAGCACTATCTTGTCGAACCCGTTGCGGTGCACCTCGTCGCATATCGCTTCCACCTGGTCCATCAATATGTGCGAGGGGACGTGAATCGCGCCGGGCAGCATCCGCGCCTCGCCCACGTACGAGTAAGGCAGAACGGGAAGCACCGCCACCGTCTCCTTTGCGATGACGCGCTCGAGCATGTGCGCGATGGTTAATGTATCGCTGCCGAGAGGCAGGTGGGGTCCGTGCGATTCGATGCTGCCGAGGGGGAGTACTGCAACGCCTTTGCTCGCCCTGCGAAGGTCCTTCAGGTCGTACTCGGTGTTGCGGATCCAGTAGCAGTTCATCGGTCCTCCCTTCGTCTAACGCGCTGTAGAGCAAGATGCCATATGATCCTGCGTGCGGACGAGGATTTCAATGTCGCGCTTGGCCGCTCGCCGCAGTTCGTCCGTGATTATTCGGCGCGGTTTCCTGGGCCGGAAAAGTCGGCTGGAGTCGGAGCTGCGATGGCGGTATACTAGGCAATTTGGAATGGTGTCCCCATTGCGGATATACCAGGCTATGGCAGCTACCAAGCCGTCCGGAGACAATGCGATCCGCGCCCGCGGCGTCAGGGTGCACAACCTGAAGAACGTGGATGTGGACATCCCGCGGGGGCGCTTCGTCGCAGTGACAGGTGTGAGCGGGAGCGGCAAAAGCAGCCTTGCCCTGGACACCCTGTATGCTGAAGGACAACGACGTTACGTCGAATCCTTCAGCGCCTACGCACGACAGTTCCTGGAGCGGATGGACAAGCCCGACGTTGACCGGATTGAGAACATCCCGCCGGCAATCGCCATCGAGCAGAAGAACCCCGTCAAGAACCGCCGCTCAACGGTGGGCACGGCGACGGAGCTGAACGATTACCTGCGTCTGCTGTTTGCCCGGGTGGGGCACCTATTCTGTCCCGAGTGCGGGCGTGAGGTCGAGGCGCACGGCGTGAGCACCGCGGTGGAGCGTGTGCTGGCGTTGCCCGAGGGCAGCCGGTTCATGGTCAACTTCCCCCTGCGGCTCAGTCGTCAGTTGCCTGTGGAAGGACAACTAGATCAACTGCGCGAGATGGGGTTCATTCGCCTCTGGGTGGACGGTCGGGTCATAGACATAACGGCGGACCAGGCGCCGCGCGTGCCGGCCGACGCGGAGGTCGAGGTTGTCGTGGACCGTCTTGTTGCTGATCCCAAAGGCAAAGAGAGGCTCGGCGAAGCGGTCGAAACCTGTTACCGACTTGGGCGCGGGCGGTGCATGGTACGTGTCGTGGACGGCGATGCTCTCCGCTTCAGCAGCGAGTTCTGCTGCCCCTATTGCGAGCGCGGGTTTCCCCCTCTGACGCCGCAGCTTTTCTCCTTCAACAGCCCCCTTGGCGCCTGCGAGAACTGCTCCGGCTACGGCGCCACCATCGACATAGACATGCAGCGTATCGTGCCCGATCCGCAGCTCTCGCTTTGCGAGCGCGCCATCGCACCGTGGACGACCGACTCGACGCAGGAGTGCCTTGACCAGCTACTTCAAGGAGCGGCACAGGCCGGCATACCCACGGACGTGCCGTGGGAGGAAATGAGCGCCGCGGAGCGCCGCGCCGTCTTCGATGGCACGGAGCATTTCTACGGCGTGCGCAACTTCTTCGAGTGGCTCGAAGGCAGGAAGTACAAGCTGCACGTGCGCGTGTTGCTGAGCCGCTACCGACGCTACGTGACCTGCCTTGGCTGCGGCGGCGCCCGCCTCCGCCCAGAAGCGCTGGCCGTGAAGGTGCATGGGAGAAACATCGCCGAGATCAGCGCGATGACCATCGAACAGGCCCACCAATTCTTCCACGGGGAGATACAGTTGTCCCCGTATGAGCAGAAGGTTGCAGCGACGGTGCTGGACGAGCTGCGCGTTCGGCTCGACTATCTCGTGCGCATCGGGCTGGGCTACATCACCCTCGACCGCCAGACGCGTACCCTCAGCGGAGGCGAGATGCAGCGCGTCAACCTCGCCACGAGCCTCGGCTCTGCACTGGTCAACACCCTTTATATCCTCGACGAGCCCAGCGTGGGCCTCCACGCGCGCGACAACGAGCGCCTGATCAGCATCATCAAGAGCCTGCGTGATCGCGGCAACACGGTCCTGGTCGTCGAGCACGACCGCGACATCATCCAGTCCGCCGACCATGTCATTGACCTCGGCCCCGGCGCGGGCGAGCAGGGCGGGGAAGTAGTGTACGCCGGTTCGGTCGAGGGACTCGCAGGGTGCGACACGTCCGTGACCGGCGCTTACCTGCGCGGTGAGACGACTATCCCGCTGCCCAAGGAGCGCAGGCGTCCCGGGCGCGACAGGATATCCCTGAAAGGGTGCCGCGAGCACAACCTCAAGAGCATCGACGTTGACTTCCCGCTTGGCCTGTTCATCTGCGTCACGGGGGTCAGTGGGAGCGGCAAGAGCACGCTGGTCGGGAACACGCTTTACGGCGCCATCAAACGCCGCAAGCCGGGCGGCTACGCGGAGGACATCGGCAAGCATCGCCGCATAGAGGGCTGCGAGCTGATTGACGACGCCGTGCTGGTGGACCAGAGTGCCATCGGCCGCACGCCCCGTTCAAACCCCGCCACCTATATCAAGGTGTACGGTGACATCCGCCGGCTGTTCGCCGACACCAAAGAGGCGCGCGTGCGCGGACTTGACGCCGGCGCGTTCTCGTTCAACACCGCGGGCGGTCGCTGCGAACACTGCGAAGGCGCTGGCAGCATAAGGGTTGACATGCAGTTCCTGGCGGACGTTTACGTGACGTGCGACCAGTGCGAGGGACGGCGCTTTCGCAAAGACATTCTCGACATCAAGTACCACGGTCTTTCGATCCACGACGTGCTGGAGATGACGGTGGAACAGGCGATGCGCTTCTTCCGCGACGAGCGCAGCATTGCTGCTCGCCTGCGCCTGCTCTACAAGACGGGGCTGGGTTACATCAAGCTGGGGCAGCCTGCGAATACGCTTTCCGGGGGCGAGGCGCAGCGGCTCAAGCTTGCCACGTACATGGCCGGCGCCACTAAAGACCGGCTGCTCCTCGTTTTTGACGAGCCGACCGTGGGGCTTCACTTCGACGACATAAAGAAGCTGTTGGCTTGTTTCCAGTCGCTTGTGGGTTCGGGGCACACCGTGCTCGTGGTGGAACACAACCTGGACGTCATCAAGTGCGCCGACTACGTGATAGACCTGGGGCCGGAGGAGGGCGAACGCGGGGGCGAGGTCGTCGTGGCGGGCACGCCGGAGCAAGTTGCCGCCAACGAGCGGTCATACACAGGCCGCTATCTCCGCGGGGCGCTGAATCCCGAGTAGTGCAGACACAGGTCCAATGAGTTCGCCGAGGCCAGCTTCAGCGAAGCATCGCCGCACGCGATCGCTCCACCGCCGGTGAACGGATGTCGTGGCGCTCTTCGGAATGGCGAGGCGAGTGCAAAAAAAGCCGGAGGCTGCTTCGCAGCCCCCGGGAGGTCATAAGCCCACCATACGAAAGGTACGGTGGGACACGCATATGCTGGCCAAGTATACTCAAAGCCCCGCCTTTGTCAAGGAGAAATCGAACCCTTCGGCGTATGCCCTGGCCCCAAGGCTAATCTCTGGCCGTAAGGGCGAGCCCAGAGGGGCGCTGGATACCGCCAAACCCCCTCGCCGAAGTCTTCCCATCATTCCGGGGGCGATTCCCCCGCCTCCGGCTGGTCCGCTGCAGGCACATGCGCTCTGAGCAGCGCGACCAACTTATCCTCGGACTGATAGCCTACTGAGCGCACAAGCTCTTTGCCGTCCTTGAACACGATGATGGTGGGCACCGCTTGGATGTCGTAGCGCTTGGCAAGTTCGTTCAGGTCTGCTACGTTGGCCTTGGCCACGACGAGCCTGCCCGCGAAACGGTCGGCCAGTGAGTGCATGATGGGCTCCATCCGTCGGCAAGGCGGACAGAGCGCGCTGGAGAACTCGACGAGCACCGGCCGCTCGGCATGCAGAACCTTCTCCTCAAAGCCACTTGGGGATTCGACCAAGACAAGGTATGGGCTCGGTGTGTATGACGGTGCCCTTGCGCCAAGCGCCCCTGTTATCAGCCCCCCGATGAGAGCCCCAAAGACGGCGCCCCCGTATGGGTTGCAGGTGAGGGGACACGTGCCTCCCGCCTTCTGCGCGAAATAGCCTACCGCAAAACCTGTCGTAGCACCCAACAGGATACCCAATACTACTCTCGCGTCCATCGCTGCTACCTCCTCTCTACCATTCCACGCTACCGCAGGGGCGCCCGCGTTTCAACTTCTAAATGACGCGCGGCAAGTCACGGGCGAGCGCGGGACGAAAGAGATGTCCTGCTTCGGCGGGCGAATAGCGGAGAATCCGCCGAGGCCGGATAGTTTGACAACTGATGTATCTTCTGCTATGATGGCGAGTTGTCAGTTAAGCAAGCTCGCCGCAGTTTTCCCGCTTTTGCCGGAGGTGTAGGTCCGTCGGCAGGACGCGCAGCCTTCGGCGGTTCCCGCTTCAGTGTTAATCGCAGGCGTGCCCCGTGCGAGGTGCTGTCGCGGGCACAAAGAGGAGGAAGGATGTCTGCCAAGGCAGCCATTAAGCAATGGACGAAGGAAAAGATCGTCGCCAGCATCCGCGGGCTCAAGCGGAAACGGGAGGACCTGTCGTATAACCACATGGCCAATGAGAGGGCCGGTCTGTTGAGCGCCGCCAACTATCATTTCGGTAGCTGGCAGAAAGCGGTGCAAGCGGCTGGGATTGACTATGACAAGGATGTGCGCAGGATCCCGAAGTGGACGCAGGACAAGATCATAGAAACCATCAAGAAGCTGCACAAGGACGGCGTGGACCTTTCCTGGACGAACGTGTGCAGGCACCCCGATTACTCGGGGATGGCTTATGCGGCGATTCGCAGCGCACGGTTCGGCAGTTGGGACGCAGCGCTGGAAGCCGCAGGCGTGTCGCCCTCCCAGGTGCGCCGCTACGAGTCGTGGGATGAGAAAAAGGTCATCCGACGCATTCGGGAACGCGCCAAGGCGGGACGCGAACTCAATTCAAAGGCCATGCAGGAAGAAGACTGCAAGCTGTTCAATGCTGCGCTGAAGCGCTACAAGGGATGGGAGCAAGCACTGAGAGCTGCCCGAATCAATCCTGATGCCGTCTACAAGCGACGACGCTGGAGCTTGGATGTCATCAAACAAGAGATCGCTGCCCTGTGGCACAAGGGGACGAACCTGGCCGCCCCTTACATGAGGGAGCACCATTCGGCCCTCTACAGCGCAGCCTGCAAGTACTTCGGTTCGTGGATGGCGGCCCGGCGGGCCTGTGGAATACGCAAGAACTTCCGCAGGAAGAAGTAGATCTGCCAGGTCGCGACCTCAGGGCATATAAGGGCATATACTGGTGGGCACAGGGGGCATAGCATTTTGTCACTGCCTGCCAGGGTGTTTCCGTCAATGCAGCGTCCCATGCGCACGCTGCCTCGCTTTGATTCGTCGCGAGGCGGCAGTCGCGAAGCAGCGGCTTGACTGACGGCTGCCTTCCGGCATACTATTCCGTCGGTTCGTCGCGTGGGGCGGCGTCAGATTGACTCCATGTACCCCTCGCATCCTGCGCTTGCGGGTTGGTAGCACATGAGCGAATACGGGCTGCGCAAACTTGTTCAAACTCTGCTGCGGTTCTATCGGTTCTCGTTGCCGCACTGGAAGCTGATGCTGCTGGCTCTTGTAACCATGAGTTTCTATTCCCTGATTTTCGGCGGCCTCGCGCTTCTGGTGAAGCCCTTTATCGAAGGACTTTCGCAGGGCTTCCAGGGGACAGCCGTCCAGGCAAGCGCGGAGGACAGGGCACTTGCAGAAAAGGAGCGCGTTCCCGAGAGCGAAGCGCCCTCGTACAGCCCGCTGCATAGGGCCAAAGAAGCGGTCCGCAACTGGCTTTCGCGACTCCCGCTGGTGACCATGGTGCAGAGGTACGTGGCACCCGGCCCCGGCCAGCTCAAACACGTGGCGTACCTTGTCCTGTTCGTCATAGCACCGCTGGGGACAATTACCGCTTTCCTGGTGGATTACTGCACGGGGCGGATACTGTGGAGCGTGATGGCCGACCTGCGGGTTGCCGTGTTCCAGACGCTTTCGCACGCGCCTCTGGCGTTCTTCACTGCGCGTCGAACGGGCGACCTGATTAGCCGGGTGACCAACGACATTGCGAGCACGATGCAGACGCTCAGGCTCGTCTTCGAGGATACGCTCCTGCAGCCCATGAAGCTCATTGTGTTAATGGGTCTCGCGCTATGGACGAGCTGGCAGCTTTCCCTTGCGTTCCTTGTGGGGTTGCCTGTTCTGCTCACGGTGCTGCGGCGCTACGGTGGTCGTATACAGAAACACGGGCGCAAGTCGCTTGAGGGGCTCGGCGACATCACGGACGCCATCAATCAGATGTTCACCGGTATACGGGTGGTCAAGGCATTCGCAATGGAGGAAGAGGAGAACTCGGAGTTTCGCGAGAAGAATCGACTTCAGCTCCGACCGGCTTTTAAGCTGGTGCGCAGTCGCGCCTTGGCCGGCGCGCTGCCGCAGCTCGTGGCTGCGTTGTGTATGGGGGTGGTCCTGCTGGTTGGGAATCGGTTCCTCGCCGCCCAACTTATCTCGGTGAAAGACCTAGGGGTGGTCCTCGCTGCCGTTCTGCTAATGTCAGCTCCGCTTAAGGGCCTTGTGAAGTGCTACAACACCGTGCGCGCGAACATGGGGGCGATAGACAGGGTCTTCGAGCTGGTTGATCAGGAGGTTCAGGTTGAGGACGCTCCTAACGCTGTTGAGATAGACGGAGTGAGCGAGGGCATAAGGTTCAATCACGTCTGGTTCGCTTACCACGAGAATCAGGATGTGCTGCGCGACATAGACCTCTGCGTGCCGCGGGGCACCATCTGCGCAGTCGTCGGCGAGACGGGCGCGGGCAAGTCCACTATGCTGGACTTGATCCCGCGCTTCTATGACGTAGCGGAGGGTTCTGTCCAGATAGACGGAGTCGACGTGCGGGACATCAAGAGGCAAAGCCTTATGCGTCAGATCGCAATCGTGGGTCAGCATCCGTTCCTGTTCAACAGGTCTATCGCCGAGAACATACGCTATGGGCGGCGCAAGGCTACAGACGAACAGGTAATCGAGGCGGCGAAGGCGGCTCACATCCATGAGTTCACCTCAAGTCTGCCCGACGGCTACGACACGGCGGTCGGCGAGCAGGGGGGACGCCTCTCGGGCGGCCAGCGCCAATGCGTGACCATTGCCCGTGCCCTGCTCAAAGACGCCCCGATCCTTATACTTGATGAGGCGACATCCAGCCTTGACAGCGAATCAGAGCGCCTTGTGCAACAGGCCCTGAGCAACCTGATAAAGGGACGAAGCACATTCATCATTGCACATCGGCTGTCGACGGTCCGCTTTGCCGACATGATAGTCGTGCTGAAAGGCGGGACCATCGTCGAACAGGGAACCCATGAAGAGCTCCTGGCCCGCGGCGGCGAGTACGAGAAGCTTTATCACTTGCAGTTCCCCGCTTGAGGCGCGCTTGCCGACGCCCGCACAACTGGAAGGGGATGAAACATGAACACTGCTCACGTGGTCGCCTGGTTGACGTGCCTGGTTCTGGCTTTCCTTGCCTGTGTTCTCGGCGTGTTCAACATGGGCGGGAGGATAGCACTGGAGAGGCAAGTGCTCCGCTTAACCGCCAGCGTGGAGGCGATGGGCGAGCCCGCGGAGAGCACGTCAAGGGCCGAGTTGGATCACGTTCGCGGAGAGCTGGGGAGGATAGGCGCCGAGATGCACTCGCTCGCGGAAGAGGTGCCGTCCGAGACTCCGGCCAACCTGCGCGAGAAGCTTGGCGGGCTGGAGGAACAGGTGAAGGCACTGGAGCGACGGCTGGAGTAGCTCACCAGCCCGCCAGGCGGCTACTCGGCCTCATACTCGATCAGGGAAACCACCCTGTAAGGCCGCAGTGCGTCACGACCTTTCAGGAAACTCAGCTCAACCAAGAACGCACACGCCACGACCTCGCCCCCAAGAGCCTCAACCATCTGCGCGCAGGCTGCCACGGTGCCTCCCGTTGCCAGCAGGTCATCCACCAATAGGACCCTCTGGCCGGCCCTGACAGCGTCCCGGTGCATTGCCAGCGTGCTGGTGCCGTACTCAAGCTCATAAGCTTGCTCGATGGTCTCGGCGGGGAGTTTGCCCACCTTCCTCACCGGGACGAAACCCGCGCCCAGCTCACAGGCCACCGCACCGCCCAGTATGAATCCCCGTGCCTCCGCCCCAAGAACCAACTCCACATCCTCCTCGCGAAACGGGGCAGCCAGTGCCCTGACCGCTTCCTGCAGCGCCGCTGCGTCCTTCAGCAGGGGAGTGATGTCACGAAAGACGATCCCCTCCTTCGGGAATCCGGGCACGTCGCGGATGAACTTCTTCAGATCCATTGTAGCCTCCGCTTCTGCTTACAGGCCGGGCACGCATGAGCCCCAGGTTGCCTTCCTCGATGAGATCCATCAACTGAAGGCCCCTGCGTTGGAGCCTCTTGGCTATGCTCACCACCAGACGCAGGTTGCTGAGGACAAGTTGCTCCCGTGCGTGGCGATCGCCGTGCTGTCTGTGGCGCCGAGCGAGTTGCCGTTCCTGCATGCGACCCAGCAGCGCGTAATGCCCGATCCTTGCCAAATAGCTCCCCAGCTCCGTGTCGCTGGATCTTCTTTGAGCCATTTGTACAAGGCGACCGGCGTCACGTGGATGGGGGAGCGGCATCCCCTGTAGTGTCTTCGGGTTCCTGTATGTCTTCACCAGCGGGGGGCCGGGTCTCCTGTCGGACTTCGGCCTTTGTGGTTTCCGGAGCCTGCTGTCCAGCTTCCCCGTGCTCAGCTATACCCTCGCTTGGCAGCGGCTCGGCCTTGCCTCCAGGTCCGCCGGCGGGCGGCACTTCAGGTCCCTCGACGTCAGTCCCATCGCGCTGCTGCGCCTGTTCGAGGGCTTGCTGAACAAGCTGCTGGGGGTTCTCGGCCGCTGCGATCTGGTCGCTGCGAATCACGAGCCCCGGCTTCGCACCTTCGCGCGCTGCCACAGTGTCAGTGCGCATGCTGAGGCCGATCTTCCGGGACTCCGGCTCGACACGCAGCACGAGCACATCTACGACGTCGCCTACGGCCAGGATTTCCTCGGGGGAGGAAATCTTCTTGTCGCTCAGCTCGCTGATGTGCAGCAGCCCTTCCAGCCCATCCTCGAGGGTGACAAAAGCGCCGAAGCTGGTGAGCTTGGAGACGACTCCGCGCACCAGGTCGCCAGGCCTGTAGCGTTGCGGGATATCATCCTGCCACGGGTCGGTCTCGAGCTGCTTCAGGCCCAGGGCGACGCGCCGTTTCTCGGGATCCACCTCCAACACCACGGTCTCAACGGTGTCGCCCTTTTTGAGGAGTTCGCTGGGGTGGCTGACCTTGCGCGTCCAGGACATGTCGCTCACGTGCAGCAGCCCGTCTATGCCCTCTTCGATCTCGATGAAGGCGCCGTAGCTGGTCAGGTTGCGCACGCGGCCGACCACCTTGGTGCCTGACGGATAGTTGCGCTGGACGGCTTCCCACGGGTCGGGGTCGGTCTGCTTCATGCCGAGGCTGATCTGTTCCTTTTCGTTGTCTATGCCCAGCACGACGACGTCGGCCGCGTCCCCGATAGCAACCATTTCGCTGGGATGGTTAATACGCTGAGTCCAGGACATCTCGCTGATGTGGACCAGCCCCTCGATGCCTTCCTCGAGCTTCACGAAGGCGCCGTAGCTCATCAGGTTGACCACCTCGCCGCGCACAACGGTCCCGACGGGGTATTTCTGCGCCACGTTGGCCCATGGGCTCGGGGTTTTCTGCTTGAGCCCGAGCGCGACCTTGCCTTTCTTCTGGTCCACGCTGAGGACCTTCACCTCAATCTCGTCGTCTATTGCGACCATCTCACTGGGATGACTTATGCGGCCCCAGCTCATGTCGGTTATGTGCAGCAGGCCGTCCACGCCGCCAAGATCCACGAACGCGCCGAAGTCCACGATGTTCTTGACCTTGCCCCGCCGGATCTCACCTTCCACGAGCATGGGGAACAGGCGGTTCTGCATGATCTGGCGTTGGGACTCGATGAGTTGGCGGCGGCTGACCACGATGTTGCGCCGTTCTTCGTCTATCTTGAGGATCTTGCAGGTCAGCCGTTGGCTTATGTAATCCGCGATCTCTGCCGGGCGCCGAATGTCCACTTGGCTTGCCGGCAGGAAGACGGGCACGCCCACATCCAGAAGCAGCCCGCCCTTGATCTTGCGCATCACGCGGCCAGTCACTATGTCGCCTTCGCCGTGGATGGTGACGATCCGCTGCCAGCTTCTGATGCGGTCGGCCTTGCGCTTGGAGAGCTGCACCACGCCGGAGTCGTCCTCGACTGCCTCCAGCAGGACCTGCACGGTGCTGTCGATCGCTATCTCCGAAGGGTCGTCCCACTCCCATTTCGGCACGGCGCCCTCGCTCTTGTAGCCGACGTCCACCATCACGTCATCGTCGGTGACGTTTACAATGCGGCCCTCCAGGACCGTGTTCACGCTGTAGTCCCGAACCGACTCATCGAGTTGGCCCTCAAGCACCTCGGGGGTGAGGCGCTGAAACGCCAGTTCGGTCTCCCGCGCGACATCATCCTTGCTGATGCCGAATTCCGCCAAGATATCTCTCTGTGACATGAAGGAAGCTCTTAATGAAACAAACATGTAGGAGTTGACATTCTCACATTCCGTTCTTGAAGCACAACCGCCATGGGCGGTCTGGACGGAATCCCAAACTTCGCCTCCACCTATTGCTCAGCCCGACACGCGCCTCTGAATGCGTCACAGCCCTGCCCGCCCAAGTAGCACCGCAGGAAACGCTGCAACTCGGCCACTTGCTCCGTCAAGGCAGCGGTCAGTGCGCGACCGTCCACTCCCTCGGGCCGGATTGGCTCGCCGAA
>Ga0315285_10002726_pt1 | contig 18456 bp, 19 predicted proteins | sample YL17G09_36_MG_FD_203698 | JGI IMG/M metagenome (GOLD analysis project Ga0315285, IMG submission 203698) | Sediment microbial communities from Yellowstone Lake, YNP, Wyoming, USA - YL17G09_36 | ecosystem: Environmental > Aquatic > Freshwater > Lake > Sediment | place: USA: Wyoming | collected... | reverse complement strand
CAGATCTGTTGCGTTGACAATAGTCATCTTGGACTCCATCTCCTAGGCAGCTTGGAATTGCTCGGACCACTCCTTGTACGACCTTATCGTCCTTTGATCAACGCTGGGTTTACGTACTCGGAAGACGTCCCTGAAATCCTGCATCATTATTGGTCGTGTCTTAGCTTGTCTATCGTCTGGATTCCCGTTCTCGAAAAATTCTCTAACAACTCGACTTTGGGCCGCTTGGAAATTGTTAAGGATGTCACTGCCAGAGTGCCCATCTGTTATCTTGGCAAGTTCCACGAGATCAAGGTCCGCTCCCAAGTTGAGCTTCTTAGAGAATATCTTGAACATCTCTAGTCTCGCACTTTCTTCTGGCAGTGGGACAAGTATTCTCTTTTGGAATCGGCGTCTGAAAGGTTCATCAAGGGTCCATGGTTTGTTTGTCGCACCTATGACGTAGGTGTGAAGTACTTTCTTCTTATCGATTAAACCATCCATCTCCTTCAGGAACTGATTTCGAGTTCTGATTTCACCTCCAACCTCTTGAGACCTGACACCGATGAGAGAGTCAATTTCGTCAATGAAAATTATTGCTGCTTTTCCATTCGCACTCACTCTCCTTGCTTCCGCAAAAAGCTGCGCGACATTCTTCTCAGATTCGCCCAGCCACTTGGACATTATAGAGGACGCGTCGACGCAGAAGAATGTAGCATCGATCTCCGTGGCGGCAGCCGCGGCCAGAAGCGTTTTCCCGCAACCCGATGGACCAAAGAAGAGTATCCCTCTTGGCCATCCGAGAGGGAATAGATCCGGTCTTCTAACAGGCCATATTACAGATTCCTCTATCGCCTTCTTTGCTTCGCTTAGGTTTGCTATGTCGTCCCACTTCACATCTGGCTTCTCGTTCAGAACCAGATGCTCGAACTTGGCTTCTCCCCCTGACGGGGCGCTCTCTATTGGTTCATGGTGGTTTGCCTGATTCTGGAGCTCTTTTATCCTTTTTCTGTAGGACTCGACATGTTCCATTAAGACAAGATTCTGGGAGGAGTTTGGGTACAATGCGCATAACTGAAGAAGTACATCTACGGCTCTCTGATACTTGGCAATGGCCAAACCTCTTGACCCTTGCTGATCCAGCTGTGTAGCTTCTGTTGCATGCTTTAATGCTATTCGTTCGAGTTCTTCAGATGCTGACAAATCCGTCACCATAACTCTCCGTGTAAAGATAAAGAGACCAACTCACTCCTTCTCCCATACCACATCAAGCTTTCCGACTTCTCTCAGTTGGTCTATAGCCTTGATCACATCCTCTGGAGTTTTCGAAAGTTTGCTGGCGCATTCTGAGACTGACACCTTTCCGGCATGAGATTCTATGTAAAATAAGACCTGGTCAAGAAGAGAGGGGTCGGGTTTATCCCCCGTGGACTCATTTCTGGTCTCAGTCGGGGCCGCTGTCAATTCCGAAACTGGCAATTCGGGAAACTTCTCGCGCGCCTTTTCATCCGCTATGCTCTTGGACACCTCCAATATTCTCTTTGCCTCTTCACTGGTGACCCTAATCTCAAGATCAGCCTGAGTCACCTGACCGACCTCTTCGCCAAGTTCAAATAGCATCGATGCAACCCTGTCTAGTTCACCCGCCACTTCTGGAACCAAGCCAACTATAGATCCTTTGGTCCCTCTGACAACATCCATTATTGGCGCTAGCTCTACTACTGCTTCGCCAAATTGGATTATTGTGTCGAGTCTAAGAACGACTCGTTCTAGTGCCAACTGAACGCTCTTTGCAGTTGTGTACATTTTTCTAATTTCGGCGCACTCATTAGCGTACATCCGGGCGTGACTTTTGTCGCAAGTCATCTCTGCGCCAATGCATCTCTGAAAGATCTCTTTGTCTCTTTGGATTAGCCTCTCAGTAGTCTGGTCTAGTTTGTCTTTTTGTAGGCTTAATTTGTACTGAACGTCCGAGAGCCCTTCCTTCAGGGAAGGCGAGATTCTGGTCTTTTCGCCTTTCCGTCTAGGAAAAAAAATGGCTGATCCCCCTTACGGCTGCATTCGGACTACGACTATAGGACCTCCAGTCTTTGTTAGACCGATGGTCTTTGTGAGTCCTGCTGGCTCTTCTGGCACCTGTGGGGATTTCGTCTCTGTCTCCTTTGTTTGGATTCCAACGTCTTCTGCGCTGTCCCTTAGAGCGATGAGACCGTTAATCTGCTCATCAATGTTCTTTTTCTCAGACAAGAAATGACGCAAGCCGTTCTGAATGGACTCATTCGCCAGGTTGTATCCATCTTCCGCTATCTCTCCTGACGTGTAGTGCATCTTGTTGTTGGCCATCAATGACTGTATCACTTTCACCTTTTCATCGAGCATTTGCGCTCTTTCCGCAAGCTTCTGAATTGCTCCGCCACTTCTTTTCAAAAGGTCATCTCGCGCTTGCCTGAACTGTTCTTTTAGTTGCTCGTACATGGCCTCATTAACATCACCACTCACAGTCAGTTCATTCAGTGCTTGGTCTCTGCGTCTTAGCAGGTCAAGTTCTCGTGTGAGCTCTTCTGCTTCAATTGCCCAGTCATATAGAAGGATAAGCGTCATTCCGTTGAGTGAGAGTTGTTTGCTTGGGAAGCTAGCGAAATCCCCGTTGTAAAGTTCAAGGCTCACGTCACTGATCTCGCCTTTGATGTTGGAAGTTATTCCCACAAGCTTGCCTAGATCTTTCCCGTAAGGATCCTTCACGGTCTTTCCTACGAATTTTCTAAGGTCATTCATGTTCATGGCAGCTCAACCTCATCATTTCGGGTTCTAGACTAAGTCGTGCCGGATTCTGGATATGTGAAGCCAGCTCGCTCCGCGACCTTAGGTAGATCTGGAAACTTCTCATTCATTCTCTGTGCAGCGACGGCGTTAGCCTCGCTCAGTATCTGTTGAGTTGCAGTGTCGGAAGCACCTTCATCATATTGTTGACCTGTGACTTCCCCGACTTCAAGGGATGTACTGTTTAGAGATTCGACTATTTCCCCTAGAGCATATGAGACTTCAGGCATGATTCCGCTAATCTGAGACTTGATAGAGGTGACGACGCCTGCTACCGGCCTCAGCATTGATGCGGCCTCACCCCATATCTCTATATTCTCTAGCCTAATGATTGCCTTCTCTAAAGCCAGCTGGCATCGCAATACTGTTGATGCCATTTTTCTGATTTCTGCACATTCACTGGCGTACAATGCTGCTCTGGCGCTATCCTTGGCCATCTGGGCAGAGATGCATTTATCGAATAGATTCTTGTCATGCCTCTGCATCTTGTGAGCGGAGTTCTCGAGTTTGCTTTGCTGGATCTTGAGTTTGAATACAGATTGAGCGATCTTCTCTTTCACAGGCATTTGTGGGCGAACAATTCCTGAGATGCGCGAGAAGTTTACTGGCGGTTCTTTGCCGCTGTCCCAATTCTTCATAATATCTCTGGGCATTACACGATTTCCTGTGCAGTTGTATATTGCACAAATTTAATTGTGGTATTCCATTAAACTGAAACTCAACTTGAGAATTCTCATAAGAAACTTGTCAAAATAACAAGAATATGGTTGTCCATATGAGCTATTGAGAAGCAATGTTTGACACAAAAAAGCGACTAAGCTGTGGAATCATGTCGATTCTCGTGCTCAGCTTTTGAACGCTTAATTAAATGTCTGAAGTTGATTTCTTAAGACAATATTGTTTGTTAGATTGGTGTAAAAACTAGCCTGCTCCAACTTAGGCAGGCTTAAAGGCCAAAAAGGGCTGGGTGCCTTCTTGCATGTATTCGACAATCACTCTCATACTCATCTTGATTGTTTCCGGCCTTTCGACATCTACATTCACCAAGCGTGCGGTTACCTTAGGCCCTTCGTCGAGCCTCACTATGCCAATTGCGTAGGGAGTCTTGTCTTTGAGAAAGGAGGGTGGAACATACACGATAGTGAACGTCTCCAAGGAACCTTCGCCGCGGAACTGAGACCACCTAAGCTTCTTCCCTCTGCATTTTGTGCAAAGCATTCTTGGAGGAATCATAAGGTTCTTGCATTCATCGCAGGAGTTGCCCATCATTTTCTTCTCTTTGAGATAATCCTGAAACGATTTCACTGTGAATGGTTTTTCCTGGCTCATCAGATCTCACTCGTAGACGCCAAACGTCTCTTAGCAGCCTGGAAGGCAGCTCCAATTTCGTCTAGGCTTCTAGCTTAAGCGCTACCATCGATATTTATTGGTTTACCACACCTGCAAGAAAAGCATCCTTTCGCACGTGTGTTGTGAGTGTCATGTTATGAGCCCTTCTTTCCTGAGCTTTTCAAGCACTTTCTGCACTATCTCTTCTGGAGATTTCCGGTCGGAGTCGACAACAACCTCAGGTCGTTCTGGAATTTCATAAGGGCTACCAATCCCTGGAACTGTTGTGCTCTCTCCAGCTTTCGCCCTTCGGTATATCTCTCTAGGTGCCAAATAGGTCTCTTCGCGGGATTCTTCTCTACTCATACACGCCTCTAGAGGGCATCTTAGATAGACCTCAAGGAAGCTGCTCAGCTCCCTTCTACATGAATCCCTGTACCTTCTGAGATTCCCAGTTGCATCAATTATTACATTGACCCCATTTTCTGTCAGGAGTTTGGCCGTGAGTATTATGACGCGATAGACGAGTTCTCTTTCATATTCTGAATATGTGGGCTCAGGCGTCACGTCCTTGCGAAGAGCATCTGATGATAGTACCTGAGATTTTACACCCTTTTCTGAGAGAACCTGATGTAGTCGTCTGGCCACGATTGATTTGCCACTACCAGGAAGCCCTGTGATCCAGATCGCCCAGCCTTTAGAGTCCACGGGTCTCAATCATAGATGAGTCTTCGATATTAAAGACCTGGCTCCTGGAAGGTTGCCCATCGAGAGAATAGAGATCCTCTTATGAGTGCTTTCGACGATGTAATAGTAATTGCTCTCCTAAGGAATGAAACTGAAGGATTTGTGCAGGTGGTTCTTGATTGAAGATCCAAGTTGGCTCTGCCGCCTATGATATGGACTCAAAACAAATTGAATCTTACCTACAAACTGTATTGGGGTACCCGGTAAATCTGATTTCTATCGAGAAACTGGGAGAGGGCTTTCACAATGCAGGATTTCTAGTCGTTTTCTCAAACGGTCACAAAACTGGAAGAATCGTAATGAGGATTGTGCGTGGAGACACTGGCTGGGGACATGATTACTTGGGAGACCGCTGCGCAGTTCTTCTACTTCAGCATAGACTGATCAGACTGGCCCCCAGAGGAACATGCACCAACTCGTATGATGTGGCCACCCTTATGCAAGACGGGTCAATCAGATCAATCGGCGACTCTGTTGAGTTTCTCCATTTTATGGAGGAAGTAAAAGAATCAGAGAACCCGTCATATTCACAAGACTTGTTCAGAATCTCTGAGAATGGGACGATTTCGGATACTGACAAGATTCGTGCAAAAGAAATCGCTGACTACCTATCAGGTCTCCATTCCACGAAGAAGCCTAGCGCAATCCTGTACAAGAGACATATACGTGACTTGATTGGTCACGGTGAGATGCTCATGGGAGTCATCGACACTTATCCTGACCCTGAGAATCTGGAATTCACATCTAATGAGGAATTGGAGAGAATTGAGACTGAAGCTGTCCGTTGGAGAAACAAGATCAAGTACCTTTTTCATAGATGCAGTAGGATTCACGGAGACATACATCCGTTTGGGAATGTCAGGTTCACTAATGAGAATTCGATACTGGCGTTGGATCTCTCAAGGGAGGAGTTTGGAGAACCTGCAGACGACGTCACTGGCATGAGCATTAACTACATATTCTTCAGCATATGGAAGCATGGAAGACTGATTCCGACATTCAGAGAACTCTTCGAGGTTTTCCTGAACCGCTACTTGGAGAAGACTGGCGACACTGAGATCTTCAAAGTAATGGCGCCTTTCTATGCCTTCAGAGGAATGGTAGTCGCTCACCCTCAGTACTATCCAGATCTCGAGACAAGAAGTAGAAGAAAAATCTTCAACTTCGTGATTAATGTGCTGGGGGAGGAAACGTTTGACCCAGCAAAGGTTGAATCTTACCTTGAGAAAGAGCCAAGTTGAATAATGAGGAGATTGGACAGCGATCTGCATGGAATACAAAGTCAGAGATGAGGCCCTCTTAGAGGATGGGCTAAGGTCGATCACCTGGGCAGAAGCCCACATGCCAGTGATGATGGCTGTTAGAAGAGACTTTGAAAAGAGGAGACCACTGAAGAACCTCCGATTGGGCGCTTGTTTGCACGTGACTAAGGAGACTGCGGTTCTTGTGCGCACCCTAGTGGCTGGCGGGGCAGAGGTAGCATTGTGCGGCTCAAATCCTCTCTCAACACAAGATGATGTTGCAGCCGCGCTGGCCAAGGAGGGGGTTCAGGTCTATGCTTGGCGGGGGGAGAGCAATGATGAGTATTATTGGTGTCTGGAGAGGGTTGCCGGGCGTGCCCCAAACATAACTTTGGATGATGGGGCGGATCTGGTCAGCCTGATACATACTAAACTTCCGCGTCTCGCTGAAGAAGTGATAGCTGGAACAGAGGAAACGACTAGCGGCGTGATTAGGTTGAGGGCGATGACTGATTCGGGTGCACTCAAATATCCCATAATCGCTGTCAACGACGCGTATACAAAATATCTGTTCGACAACAGATATGGGACGGGTCAGAGTACTATAGATGGAATCCTAAGGGCCACCTCGTTGCTTCTTGCCGGGAAGAATTTTGTTGTGTGTGGCTACGGCTGGTGCGGGAGGGGAATAGCGAATAGGGCCAGAGGGATGGGATCAAATGTGATCGTCACGGAAGTTGATCCTCTTAGAGCCCTCGAGGCTGTAATGGATGGTTACCGTGTCATGCCGATCCGAGAAGCAGCAAAGATCGGCGACATATTCGTAACAGCAACGGGTGATGTCGGTGTCGTCACAAGTAGAGAGATGGAGAGAATGAAGGATGGTGCGATCTTGGCAAATTCAGGTCACTTCAACATCGAGGTCAAGGTTGACGAACTAGAGTCAATATCGAAATCCAAGAGAAAAGTGAGGCCCAACGTGGAAGAATTCACATTGAAGGATGGAAAGAAGCTGTATCTTCTTGCCGAGGGCAGGTTGGTGAATCTTGGTGCAGCGGAAGGTCATCCATGCGAGGTCATGATGATGTCCTTTGCAAACCAAGCTCTCTGTGCAGAGTACATTGCTAAGAATGGGCGTGAGTTGGAGAAGAAGGTATACAGGGTTCCTGAAGAGATTGACAGGAATATTGCTCAAATGGCTCTTGAAAGCGCTGGAGTGACTATTGATATCTTAACCGAAGAGCAAACTAAGTACTTGAAGAGTTGGGAGTCAGGCACATAACCGCGCGCGCCATAATGTCTTGTTTGCAGTCTGTCGTTCAAGCATTGACAGTGATCGTCTTGAGCAATTGTGATGACTTACGAGAAGACATAAGAAAACACTCACTCCTCAACGCGGTCGCCCATGATGGGAAGGCTGATGTTGGAGCGGTTGTTGGCAGAGTCCTTGGGGAGAAAGCCGAGCTGAGAAAGCAGGCTAAAGCGATCACAAAGCTCGTCTCTGAGATTGTTCAGGAAACAAATAGGCTGACCCTTGAAGATCAAAAGGCTCTCCTGGAAGAGAAATGGCCTGAGACCACTGAGTCGGCTAGAACTGAAAAGCCAAAAGGCCTTCCTCCTTTACACAATTTCGAGAAATACAAACAGGTTGTTACAAGATTCTCACCAAACCCTGACTGCGCTCTCCATCTAGGCTCAGTCAGAGCGATAATCCTCTCCCATGATTATGCACGAGTCTACGGCGGGGAGTTTATCCTGAGATTCGAAGACACAGACCCACGAATAAAGAAATCCGCACTTGAATTCTATGAGATGATAAGAGGAGACCTCTCCTGGCTTGGCTGCAAATGGGATGCTGAGTATATTCAGAGCGATCGGGTCTCCATCTATTATGAACATGCCAGAAGCCTTCTGGAAACTGGTGGAGCATACGTATGCACATGCAATACTGAATCCTTCAAAGCAGGCCTTCTGGATATGAAACCCTGCGATTGCAGGGATCTTTCTCCGCAAGACCAGCTGGACCGATGGGACAGAATGCTCAACGGAAGTTACGTTGAAGGCGAGGCTGTTGTGCGCGTCAAGACAGATCTCTCTCATCCAAATCCCGCTGTCAGGGACTGGCCTGCACTCAGAATAATAGACACTGAGAAGAATCCTCACCCAAGAGTCGGCTCAAAGTACAGAGTATGGCCGCTCTACAACTTCTCAACCGGCATAGACGACCACCTCATGGACATCACCCACATAATTAGAGGCAAAGAACACCTAACAAACACGACCAGACAACTCTACATGTACAAGCACTTCTCATGGACTTATCCAGAAACGATCCACTATGGCAGACTCAAAGTTGAGGGCGCGACACTCAGCAAATCGAAGATAATTCAGATGCTTACTGATGGCTCAGTGAAGAGCCTTGACGACCCAAGACTAGCCACCCTCATCGCCCTAAAGAGAAGAGGAATAACTCCAGAGGCGCTACGCAGTGTTGCTATCGAGGTGGGTCCAAGACCAGTCGACGCAACACTAAGCTGGGAGAACATCTACGCAATCAACAGGAAGATAATCGACCGAGTAGCCAACAGATACTTCTTTGTCCATGAACCGATGGAGCTTCTGGTTGAAGGCGTAGCCGAGCAACAAATCGCAAAGCCGTTGCTAAATCCAAATGATAAGACCAAGGGATTTCGGACACTCGTCGTTACGCCGAAAGACTACACGGCGAGAATACTGATCTCGAGAAAGGACTTAGAGGTCTTGAAAAAGGGGCATGTCAGACTGATGGAGCTCTTCAATGTGGAATATGTCAGATCATACGAGAACACAGTCCAAGCCAGACTGCACAGCAAAGACTATCCTGAGGCCCGGAAGCTGGGCGCTCCGCTCATCCACTGGCTACCAATCGAGGGTAATCTTAGAGTCGAGATCGTGATGCCAAATGCAACAGTGATATCCGGCCTGGGGGAGCATTCGTTGGCCAATGAGAAAAATGGCAATATGATCCAGCTGGTCAGGTTCGGTTTCGGAAGAGTAGATGAGCCGAGGAATGATCTAGCACGAATTTGCTACTCACACAATTAGATAGTAAAATGATCGCCTCGCGTGCATGAGTCTCTCGGACTCTTTTTTTGCGAACTACCGAATAGAGCTAGTCCCTACAGTTGAGTAGTAGGGCCTTCGGAGGTCTATGGCCTCTTTGAAGATCTGACGCAGAATCCCAGAATCTTCGCCACGCCTCAACGGTGTCAATATGTCCAGCAGATGCTCTTGACTCATAAGACAAGGCTTCAATTTGCCATCACTAGTCAGCCTAAGCTTGGTACAGTGCATGCAAAACTCACTATTCTCCACTGGCTTGACTATCTCTACATCAAGCCCTCCAACTGTGTAGACCCTTCTATTCTGCATCGAGTGTCTGACTCTAACGCTGCTGGCCTTTGAGGACAGCTCCCGTTCAAGATCATCAAGAGGATAATGGTACTGTGTGTAGAATTCCTCGCCCTTCTTCACAGGCTCGAGCTCTATCAGCTGAAGTACAGCCCCGATGTTCTCTGCAAAACGCATCATGGACTGGACTTCGTCTGAGTTTAGTCCGCGTAACAAGACCACATTTACTTTTATCGGGTTAAGCCCCGCTTTTGCAGCCGCCTTCACACCAGCCAAGGCCTGGCGAATATCTCTTCCCACGATCTTTCTGTACGTGTCCTCATTTACCGATGGAAGGTTAACGTTGACCCTGTCTAGTCCTGACCGCTTTAGCTCAAGCGCCCTCTCCAACGTCAACTGTCTCGCGTTCGTTACAAGAGAGATTTCCTGAATATCTGTCAGACTTGAAAGGAGATGGACTATTTGGGGGAGGTCTGTCCTGGTGAGTGGTTCTCCACCGGTCAGCTTAATCCTCCTTATTCCAAACTCTGTTCCCATCCTTGTTATCTTGAAGATTTCCTCAGGCGTCATCTCAGCGTGGGAATGTTCTTGACCCTCTCTGTGGCAGTAGAAGCATTCCAAGTCACATTGTTGCGTCAGTGATATGCGCAGGTTGACGATGGGGCGACAGTATCGGTCAGTGATCAATAGCATTCAGCGGCCTTGTGCATGTTTGAGGACATGTGAAATTTCTGGTAGAATCAACTTGTCAAGTGCTTTTCTGACAGCATCCGGTGAACCAGGGATGCAAAATATTGGTTTTTTTGAGGCGATTCCTGCGGTGGCTCGTGTTAGGACTGCGGCAGAACCCATCTCGTCGTAACTTATTCGCCTGAAGATCTCACCAAAGCCTGGAAGCCTTTTATCAAACAATCTCTCAGCAACCTCTATCGTGATATCGTCTTGTGAGATACCCGTTCCTCCAGTTACTATTACGGTGTCAACGTCAGGATTTTGAAGTGCATCTGTAAGCGTTGAGAGAAGTATCTCTTGGTTATCTGGTAATAGCCTCCTTCCGAAGACGACATGTCCGTGCTCTTTCATTCTGCTTTCAATTAGGTCACCTGAGGGATCCGTGAGGTTCTCCCCTGACGCTAATAGGCGAGCCCTTGAGGTGCTGCACGTTATTATGAGGACCCCTTTGCTGCGGGTTGCTCTTGCCTTGTGAAGTTTGGAGGTTTCGCTCATCCGGTTGATGCCTTCAGTTTCTCTTTGACTTTTATGAACTCGATCCAAGTTTCAGGATACTGTCCATGGTCGTCCTTTTCAACCTTCTTGACCATATCCCAGATATTCAGAAGGTACATCGTAACGGCGACAAGGGCCTCCATCTCGACTCCTGTTTTGGCGGTGGCCTTGACACGTGCCTCCGCTTCGATGAAGTCATCACCTACCGATGCTGACGTCTCGACCTTTGAAAGCGGAATGTTGTGACACATAGGGATAAGTTGACTTGTGTTCTTTGCAGCAAGCGTGGCGGCGACCTCTGCGATCGATATTGGATCGCCCTTCTCGATCTTGCCCTCTCTAAGTCGCCTTGCAGTCTCGGGCCTAAGCCTTAGTCTGCCTACGGCCGTAGCCTCTCGAGTAACCACCTCTTTAGGAGATATATCGACCATCTTGAATCTACTTGTCTTTTCCATGTGTATTGCCCCGGTGCTTTCCTGTTTCTCATAATCATCTCTGATTTGGAAATGATGTTCTTGTATTCGTGCTTCTGGGTTATCGTCTCGATACTTATAGATTCTACGAAGCCCCTACCCGCGCCCTAGTTCTAATTAGGGTCAGCAGTTTGACAAGTACCAATCTTCTCAAGCCTGTTCAGGAAGTACATCGAGTATAATGAGACAGCAAAGATGAGAATAACGATTTTGCTCGCGTAGACCATTGAGACGGCGGTCGTGGGATTTGGGAATTTGTTGACTAAGATGTCGGGGTTGGCAACGCCCGTCGTCGACATCAAAGCCCCCCAAAGCGTGAAATTGAAGAATAATTCATATAGGGACCCGGCCGCCACGACGAATGCAGCAATAAAAAGGAAAGTACGAACATCGTTGCTCAGGGCAGCTATTTTTCTCTCAAGATGCTGTATCAACGAAGCATAGAACAAGAAACCAAATACAAAGATCAAGGTTATTGGTTTAAACTGGACAAACGTGATCAGAGCTATCTCGTCTTTGACAAACTGTTCCCCATATACCACAGACGTTGGATGTTTCGTGATGAAGCAAAGGACTATTCCCAACACAAATAAACCGGAGCACGCAGAGATAATTAGCCACTTGTTCCTGTTCAGATCCAAACTTGCCAGGCACAACCTTTGTCCTATCTCGGCCTATTGAGGACTTGATAAACTTCATCTTGGAAAGGTGGTCTAAGGTTCATTTCTGAATTGTCCCTGCCAATCATTACTCGGCCATCGCGATATCTTGTGAACTGCCCTATCTCAGTTGCCGGGATTCCCTCGCTTATCAACTTGGCTACTATTCTTGCCGCATATGAGGACTTCGCTGCAATAAGCAGCGACCCAGAAGCCATTATCCTGAGTGGATCAATATTTAGTCGTCCACAAATGGCCTCGGTCTCAATGGACACCGGAATCTTCGCATTGTTGATCCTAACCCCAAGGTGGGATGCTTCTGCCAGTTCCCAGACCCCGCAGAGAACGCCTCCTTCGGTCGGATCATGCATTGCACTTACGCCTCCAGTATCCATAGCAATCATCGCATCCTTAACCACACTGATTCTCTCGTAGAGTTTCTGGGCTTTTCTAACTACCTCTTTAGCCACTCTCTTCCTCAACAGTTCTTCATGATCATTAGCGATAATTGCAGTTCCTTCTATTCCAGCGGTCTTTGTAATTATTAACTTATCGCCGACAACTGCACCTCCTGAAGTAACATATCTGTTCGATTTCACTTCACCAACCATGAACCCTACGATTATGGGTCGCCCCAACAGGGGCGTTGTTTCTGAGTGCCCCCCCACAACCGTTATCCCCAGTTCACGAGATGCGCGGTCTATCTGAGCCATGATCCTTTTGAGAGTCGACTTCCCCGAGCCTTCCGGAAGCATTATTGAGCATAGATACCACACTGGTCTTGCACCTCGGGTCGCAACATCATTTGCGTTAATGTGCACGGAAAGCCAACCGATATTGGCTAAAGCACCAGCGATGGGGTCCGTTGAAAGGACTATCAGAGAATCATCCATTTCGACTACTGCAGCGTCTTCCCCGATCTTGGGCCCAAGCAGAAGCCTCTTGTTTGGAACGCCCAGATTTCTGAAGACAATTCTTTGAAGATCAGAGGCAGGGACTTTGCCTAAAGGAAAACGTTGCATTATTCAAACCTGTGTGGGTTAGATGGCGTCAACATATAGATTTGCTATGATGATGGTAGGCTCCCGCACTCAAGATCTATATCACTCTTTCAGTTGGGCCAGACTCGTCATTGCCTACCGATAGTAGGTAGACCGAACCTGTTCTTAGGCATTTCCTCAACATATTCGTAGCTTGAGCTATTAGCGCCCGCCTCTCCAGATCGACTGAGCGTGTGCACCCTACTGTCTTGCTCCACAACGTTCGCAGTACTTGCTATCCGCATCCATCTCCTCACCGCAGTTCATGCAATGCTTCTTGGGAGATTCAGTCGCCTCAGACCTTCTGTGAGAGCTCTTTCTAACTGCAACGGCTCCCATTCCAAGAATTGCCGCTAGCAACAGAAGGATCAAGATACCATTCTTCTCGATAGTACTCTCAATGCTGAGTCCTCGCTCTGTGGGCTTTGTCACTGATGCTGTGGTGGTCGAAGTCACAGAGGAGCTCGACGAAGAGGATTGTGGATTAGGTGAAGGTGTCGTGGTCTGCGTTGGGCTGGAAGATGTCTGTGACTGAGCCTGTGCCACCATGCTAATATCGTCCCAAAACGCATCAGGAGTAGTCATGTGTGAGACTGTCGTCATTTCAAAGAGGGTCCATAGGTGCGAAAGGATAACACCCTTGGAATTTCCGAATCGAGACTCGAAGTCACCTTTGATCTCGCGTTTGACATTAGACCACTGATGAAGTAGAGCCGGCAAAAAGAAGATCGTACTGTCCGAAGTATTGTAAAGGAATTCGCCTAGCGCGGGAGGCGCCCAAGCCAAATAGTACGAAATATTGACCGACCGGCCGTCCTTCAGCTCCATGTGAACGACAGATCTTATGTTCGTGTAGCTGTTCTGATCTATGATTGCGGGCATGACCCAAAAATCAAGCACCATATTCAGGTCTTCCACATTGTTAGATAGAACTTGCTTGACACCTCCCCCCCTCTTTCGGGTGTAGGGAATCTCTCTGGCAGGATTGATGTAAGTCCTCAAACTCCAGGTACCTGAATGACTTGTTCCAGAGGTAAGGTCCACTCGCCCATAGACTTCATCATAGACGTAAGGTTCCCACCCCTCAAACTGCGACTCAAAACCTCCATTCACAATGAGATCTCTTCCCGAAGATGCGGAAACAGACAATATTTCGAAGAGGAGAATGGACAAGAATAGGTAAGCACAACAGCCTCTTGACATAGAAATTCTTCCAAACTCTAAGATTGCGCCAGGACTTTTTGAGTTTTTGCTCGGACTATGTTATGAAGACAACAATAATCACTCTGCGACTGACACACGATTCTTGAGAGCGCGCGCTAGCTAGTCAATTCCTTCACGAGTTAGGTCTAGACTTCTTCCCACGGAATGACGCCAGACGCTCCCCCAACTGCTCTTTGCCACCTCGGAAGCAAAGCTGAGCCTATAGAAGCTCCTACCATCTCAAGTCAAATTTCTTGTAGTACCTGCGCTAGCGCAATATACTCCTTGCATCTTGGCAGAAACGGCGAAAGATTCTTATTTCAAGAAGCGAAGCTTATGGGTACAAAGTCGAGGTAAACAGATTGTCATATTATTATATGCCCAGACCCGCACAGAAAGCTGCATATTTGCCTCCAGCTCAGCAGTACCTCGTTCCGCGACCACCGGACGTATATGCATATCAGCCTCCTCCGCAGGAATATCTCATAGTCCAGCCTCCTGAGGTTTTCTACCAACCTCCACCCCAAGAGTATCTAGTTCCGCAACCACCGCAGAGGGTATTCTATCAGCCGCCACCTATGGGATATTTCTACCAGCCACCCCCACAACCCGCGGTCTACATGCCGCCTCCACAGGAGTACTACTATCAGCTTCCCCCGGCGAGATACCTGACCCAGCAGCTACCCTGCCGCGTATGTTGAGAAGGCCTTCGACGGCCTAATCTGCACGGTATTCCTTTCGGTTTGTTAGTTGATAGGCTGCAAGTCGGATGCAACTCTGCAGAATGCCAATATCCAATTTGAGGTTGACCAGCTGACGCTCTCTAGCCGAATCATGATTCGGACGATAGATGACGCGGACCACCGAGAGTGTCTCACGTGAGATTATAAGACAGCCCCTCAAGCAATACATAGACCGGAAAAAGACGGAGCAATCGGGCTTGCTAGAGGGTTTTGTATCTTGGGTGCTGAGACTAGTCGGAGAGTGGGGAGGGTATGGGGTCTTTGTAGGCATGGTCTTGGAGTCGAGCGTAGTACCTGTACCCTCGGAGATCATTCTCGTGACTGCGGGGTATGCTGGCATAAGCCCCCTAGTCGTAGCGGTCGCTGGTGGGTTGGGCTCGACTGTCGGAGCGGCAGTGGGTTACTTGATTGGGAAAGAGGGAAGAGTTGTGGTGGACAGGTACGGCAAGTACGTGCTTGTTACGGAGAGCAGGATTTCCAAGGCTGAGGGCTGGTTCAGAAGATGGGGTAACTGGACCATCCTGGCAAGCAGGTTGATCCCTTTCGTCCCCTACAAGGTCTTTTCTATTACGGGGGGCCTTTTGAAGATGAATAGCAGAGCGTTTCTAGGACTAACCTTGCTCGGGTCAATTCCAAGATGCTTTCTTCTGGCCTGGCTGGGGAGCATGATCATGCAGGCTGAATACGAGATGCTTGCAGGTTTGATCTTACTGGTTCTTCTGATCGCATTTGGCTATCATGTTGCGGTCAGACGGTCAAAACGGAGCTCACTAGCCCGAGGACTGATACTTCATTGAGCCGCATGTCAAGAGGCTCATATGTGGGCTGTTCCGATAATCTCTTCCAACCTAGTGTAACCATGAGCGGACATGAAGTCCCTAAGGCCTTCAACCAGTTCTCTGAAAACCGCCAAGTCTCCATAGGCAACAGCAGATCCTACTTGAACTGCTGATGCCCCTGCGAGCATGAATTCAACGATGTCTTGCCATTTAGTTATCCCACCGCATCCAATTATGGGCAACGGCACCCTCTCGTAAAGTTCGTAGACGCACCTAACGGCGATCGGCTTGATCGCAGGACCTGAGAGCCCCCCGAATTTGCCACCCAGTATCGGTTGTCTAACGTCGATATCGATGGTCATTGCTCTTACAGTATTTGTGGCCGTGAGGGCGTCCGCTCCCGCTTTGGCCGCGGCTTCACCTATCTCAACTATGTCGGAGACATTTGGTGAGAGTTTGACAATGAGAGGCCCACTGAAGCTGGACTTGGCGGCTTTGGTTACCCGGTATACTAATTCAGGGCTCTGACCGATCTCTATACCAACTTCTTGCACGTGGGGACAAGAGACATTCAGCTCAAGAGCGTCAGCACATGCCTCCTTGGCTAATGTAGCCACTTTCGCATACTCATCCTCGTTGAACCCATAGACGCTTGCGATCACGGGGACCCCTCCATTTCTGGCTTCAATGATTTCATTCTTCATTTCATCGGCCCCCGGATTCGGCAATCCTAAAGAGTTCAGGAAGCCTGATGAAACCTCAGTGACAACGGGACCAGGATTACCTTCCCTAGCTGTAATACCGAATGACTTGGTGATAACAGCTCCTGCACCTTCACGAGCTGCACGCCTCAACAATCCAGCCGAGATCCCTATTACTCCTGAGGCCAAAATTACAGGGTTGGCCATTCTTAATCCAGCAAATTGGAATGCAAGATCAACTTTGGAGGACTCCATTTCAGCGACCTGCCTGCACACCTAAGACACGGCGTTCAGTCCTTTTGAAGCTAACTTATTGACGCGGGACCCCTCGAAAAGGTTTATTCACTCTCCAACCATAGTCCAATAGAATCCTTGTTGCCAGCGAACATCTGGAGCTGATAAGTTGGAGTCTACAATAATCATCACCCTTGTTGGAATATTCGCTCTTAATTCCAAAGGAAAGGTCGTTGAAGCAAGATTCTTTTCAGACAATCCTGGAGCAACAGCGGAAGTGCTGGATCGACTTCGAAGAGGCGAAGTGGTTAACGATCTTCTTCAGCTCTTGAAAGAACTGCTGCAAAGAGATTACAACAAAATTTCGTTTGAAGACAAACAGCTGGCTGCTAGTGCCGAGAAGGAACTTGGCTTGCCATGCAGAGTTATTGAACAATCACCTATGCTTGTGAAGTTCAGAGACAAAATCGGTGAATCATCAGTAGATCGGGGCAGATTCAAAGATCTCGACGCTTTTAGAGAATACACTCACGACGTTGCCGTCGCTATGACGGAGAGAGCGGTCACAAAAGAGACTGGTAGAAGAGATCTACATGCGATCCAACTTATTCGCACTCTGGACGATTTTGATAGGACGCTAAATCTCTTTTCCGGCAGAATCCGCGAATGGTACGGACTGCATTTTCCTGAGCTTGACAAAGCTATAGAGAAACATGAGACTTACATAAGGCTAGTATCCGACTTGGGATTGAGAGCCAATTACACTTTCGAGAGGCTTGGGTCAGAGGGGCTAACTCCAGACAAAGCCAAGATGATTTCAGAAAAAGCCGAAAAATCGATGGGATTCGTTGCTGACACGACAGATCTTGAATTACTGCAGACATTATCCAAGCAGACTCTAGAAATGTACAGGTTTAGAGACATGGCAGAAGGTTTTCTCAACTCGCTCATGGAGGAAGTTGCGCCTAACATGACCTCAATTATCGGATCTTTGTTATCGGCGAGACTGATATCGATAGCAGGGAGTCTTGATAGACTGGCCAAGATGCCCTCAAGTACGATGCAAGTACTCGGTGCGGAAAAGGCGCTATTCAGATCTTTGAAGACGGGTTCTAGACCGCCCAAGCATGGGATAATCTTTCAACACCAATACTTGCACACCGCTCCTAGGTGGCAAAGAGGAAAGATAGCAAGAGCATTAGCGAGTAAACTAACAATAGCGGCGCGAGTCGATGCATTCGACGGAGAATTCATCGGCGACAAGCTAAGTGATCAGCTTGAGAAGAGAATCAAAGAGATTCGGGATAGAAATGCTACCCCACCTCAGGTGAGAGAGAGAAATGAGAGATCTAGAGGTCCAAGAGCATGAGAGATTTCCTAACATCTTCAGAGTGAGGATTGATGGCCAGAGTAGGCTGGCGACGCGAAACCTAATTCCTCATTTGAGTGTTTACGGCGAGGAATTGCTGGATTACCAAGGGGTAAACTACAGAATATGGGATCCCTATCGAAGCAAACTCGCGGCCGTAATAAATAAAGGGGCAACGCAGATACCGATCAAGCCTGGGATGAAAGTCCTCTATCTGGGCGCGGCCTCAGGGACCACAGTAAGTCACGTCAGCGACATAGTAGATTGTTCAGGTGAAGTCTACGCCGTCGAGTTCTCTCAGAGGACCATAAGGGATCTCGTAGACAGAGTCTCAAGAAAACGCCCAAATGTTCAACCGATCCTTTCAGACGCCAGGCTTCCTTCACAATATCGCTTTGTGGTCTCCCAGGTCGATGTCATATATTGTGATGTAGCCCAGCAGGAGCAGGCAAAACTTCTGACGATCAACGCGCAGATGTTTCTGCGAAGACTGGGCATAGTCATGCTAGCGGTGAAATCCAG
>Ga0315285_10002725_pt1 | contig 18462 bp, 12 predicted proteins | sample YL17G09_36_MG_FD_203698 | JGI IMG/M metagenome (GOLD analysis project Ga0315285, IMG submission 203698) | Sediment microbial communities from Yellowstone Lake, YNP, Wyoming, USA - YL17G09_36 | ecosystem: Environmental > Aquatic > Freshwater > Lake > Sediment | place: USA: Wyoming | collected... | reverse complement strand
TTGGTCCCCCTGGCGCATGTATCTTCACAGGCTTGATATAGGCACGGGGGAAGTGACCGACTTGGGGCAGGTGGTAGATACCAGTGCTGGGTCTTTTTATTTGCAGCCGCAAGGGCTGGCTGTCGGGTCCGATGGTGAAATTTACTTCTGTCATCCGCGAGTTGTTGATTTCAATACCGACGGAGAGCAAATTACGATAATTCCGGGCCATATTGCCAAGGTTACACCGACAGGAATTGTGAGTACAGTGTTATCTCCCGTCAATGATGCTGGAGGTCTGGCGTTTGATGCTAGTGGCGAGCACCTGTACTTCACGACGGGGCTTTGGTCCCCCTGGCGCATGTATCTTCACAGGCTTGATATAGGCACGGGGGAAGTGACCGACTTGGGGCAGGTGGTAGATACCAGTGCTGGGTCTTTTTATTTGCAGCCGCAAGGGCTGGCTGTCGGGAAGGCGGGGGATTTTAGGTAGACGACGTCGGCGGCTTTATAATAAACATTCACTCGAGTAACCAATTGGTTAGCCTACATGCCGCAACAGCTTGAGCACCTTGTGCGTTACTGTCGCGACCAAGTTTTTCCTAACCATGGTACTCACCGATTCTTCACGTCATCTACCTGCAGCCAACACTCGGGCGGTTCGGGCGGCAATGCGAGTGAAGCTGAAGTCCCCAGTGTGGCAAACGCAAACATAATCGCGAACCCAGCACAGTATTTTTTCTTCAACTGCGTTGTTGCTGTTTTTGTCGGCAGAGTTCTCTCAAGTGCGCTGGCCGACTATTCTGTTGCGGCCGGTGTCAGCTTGTAAGTTGTTTCCAGGTTTGTCGTTGAAGTTACCCAGAGGTTCTCCCATCGTATAGCGATTTCGCCGACAGGGGCCGTTATCGGGACAGTGGTGAGGTCCCCCGGCTTGATGGTGAGTGTGGCGCCGGGCGCGTCGGTTATAAGTGCCGCCGTAAGCGCGATTGGGCTTTTGTTTTCGATGGTAATCTTTCCGCCGTCGGCGGAGACGGTGACGGCGGTTTGCATGACCTGCGCGAGGATTTCCTGTTTGCCCCACAGCATGCCGTCGAACCAGGCGATTGTCCGGCCGGCGCGGAGCGCGTCCATCACGCCGTCCACGGTACGTTTTTCGGCCAGGACGAGTGTGGCGGGCGAGTTTTTGGCGTTGCGGGTCTCGTGCATGTCGGAGTTGGCGAACAGCGTGAGGTTGTGTTCGATGGCCCAGTCGAGCGCCTGCGGGTAGAACCATGTGCCGTGGCTGTTGGTGGTGTTCCAGTCTTTTTCGACGACGCCGTTTTTCACTTCGATGCCGTGCACGAGCCCTTGCTTGATCGCCCACAGGACGGGTTCGCTGAGCCCCATGTGCGGGTGGGCGTAAATGACGAACGCGTGTGCGTCTTTGCCGAGTTTCGGCCACTGTTGCTGATAAAAAACCTTTGGCTGGCCGTCGGTCAGTGCCCATTCGTGCGGGTTCTTCGGCTGATAGGATGGGTCGAGATTCAGCGCTACGAGGTGCTCGCGTTCTTCGAGGCCCGTCTCCATGCCGCGGATCAACACCAGCCCAAGTTCGTTCGCACGCGGCAACGCTTCCTCGTAGGACTTGAAGGTGCCGTGGTCGGTGATGGCGATAGCATCGTAGCCGTTTTTCACCGCCTCATCGACCCGCTCGACCGACGTTAAATCTCCGTCCGAGTGCTTGGTGTGGATGTGGAAGTCGCATTTGAGGACTTCATACGCGCCGACGCGGGGAAAAGCGGGTACAGCCACCTCTTTCAAACTGGCGAAGGAGGTGGCAGTCCCCGTTTTTCCCACTGTCTCCTGCGCTAGCGCAATCGCGGCAAACGCCGCCAGCAAAGCCACAAGAACTACGGTAATCCACCTCGACTTCATCTCGAACCCTCCCGAGTACTCCTGTTCGTAAACTCGGTTATGCATTCATGCCGCGAAAAGCAGGGACAGTTTATCATGAGGCTTTGCCTCCCGAGTAAACGATTAGAATGGGGGCGTGAAAAGCAGGGCCGCCCGTAAACGATGAAGATGGGGGCGTAGCGTTGGGGCCGCGAAAAGCAGGGACAGGCACGCTTTCTTCAAACTGCCGAAGAAAGCGAGCCAGTCCCCGTTTTTCGCTCAGTCCGGTTTTTCGCTCAAGTTTATTTTGCAGACAAAGAGTCTATTTGCGCGCGGGCGCGTCGCGGAACACGTCTTCGTTGAGGATCTCGCCGTCCACGTCGCGGTGCTGCAGCGTCATCACCGGCTCGCCGTTCTGCCGCTCCACCTCCACCAGCAAAAAACCGCCGACCACGCGCATGTACTGGTGCTCCGGCAAGAACTCGTCTTTGGGCCAGCCGCCGGCGTGTTCGTCGCTTGCGGCGCCGCACGAATACTCGTGCAGGCCCGTCTCGTCGTCGATCGAGAAGTACTGCCAGTGCCGGTCGCCGTTCAGCACGACCATGTTTTTCCGGCTCGCCAGGAACTGCCGCAACTCGTCGCCTTCGTGTTTAAACCCCTTGTTCGAGTGGTTGTCGTTCTTGTTGGGCCGGTCGGGGCCTACCAGCGGTGTCGGGCTGATCAGGACGCGGAACGCGGCGTCGGATTCGTCGACCGTACGTTTGAACCACGCCTTCTGCTCGGGGCCCCAGATGGTTTTTTCGGGCCCGTCCCGCATATCGTTGGGACTCCTGTAGTCGCGGCCTTCCACGAGCCAGACCTGGAGGTCTTTGCCCCACCGGAACGTCCGGTACGTCGGCGGCCGGATGGGCGCCTGTTCGAGGAACACAGCCTGCCCCTGTTCAAACGTGAACTCGCCCATGAAGCGCGTTTCCATCCCCGGCCAGCAGTCGTTCATCCAGGTGTCGTGGTCGTCTTTTATAAAATATGACGGGACAAACCGGTGAAACTCGACCGCGTTAGGCAGGCTGTAAATCCGCTGCCAATGCCACCGCGCCAGCGCCTGGGTTTTGGCAAGCTTGTCGTAATAAACAATGTCGCCGGTGTGCACGTAAAAATCCGGTTTCAGCGCCAGCATTGCCGGGTAAATCTTAAAACCCTTGCCCGGCGCGTCCATGTCCGCGTATTCGTGACAGGTCGTAACGGCAAACGTCACGTTTGCGGGCGCATCAGGGGCCGGCGCCGTCTTGAAACTGCCGTCGATTGACGCGGCCGGTTCGGTCGCGCCCGGCGCCCGCGATTCAAACCGGTACTCGTAAAACGTCACCGGTTTCAGATCCGACACTTTGATCTGCCGCGTGCAATCCCGCGCCACATCCACCGGCATCCAATCCAGCGTCGTCCAATCGGCGCTTCCCTCGGCCTTGTAAGAGAGGCGGACGTCGCCGGTCGCGCCGGGCACGGCCCCCTTGAGCGTGTCCGCCGACCCGCCCGCCGGATATGTCACCACCGGAACCCGGTCCGGCCGTCCTTTCTCGTTCTCCTCGAGTTTGCCCGTCAGCGGGTTGCGGTACAGCACCTGCGGCAACCCGCCCTCGACGCCAACCCGCTCGGGTGCACGCGTCAGCCGCACCCACAGGATCGCTTCGGTGTCGGTTACCTCGCCCACCTTCACGCCCGTGGCAAACCACGGGCCTTCCGCCGTCGCGCCACACGCCGCGCAAACCACAACTACAATCAGGCCCAGAATCCGCACGTAAGGAAGGGACATAAGGGACGAAAAGGACATAAACGACGGGCATCTCTTCCGAGGCGTGTCGTGAAAATGATGGCATGAGCGCCTTGATAGAACCCTCGCGCGGAGCCCGGCGGGAAATGACTGGTTTTCTGTGCAATCCCGTTGACACGGGCGCCCGCACAATTTCTTACGTGCGGATTCTGGCAGGCCGACGGCCACGTTACGCATTCCGTTTATCTCCCAATGCCTGGCCCGGCGGTGTTTTCGCCCCGCACTCTTTCGCCCACTGTTCCCACGCCGCGTACAACTCGACGGCTTTTGGCCTGTTCTTGTCGACGAGATTGTTGAGTTCGGTCCGGTCCGCCTCGAGGTCGTACAGTTCCCAATCGCCATCTTTTGTCGCGACCAGTTTCCAGTTGCCCTCGCGCACGCCGCGGTTGCCGAAATGCTCCCAGTATAGGCGCGGATGCGGCTCGCGCGTCTTGCCCTCGAACACCGGCGCGAGACTCTTGCCCACCAGCGGCGTTATCGCGCGCCCCGCGTACTCCCGCGGGTATTCGACACCCGCGATCTCGAGGCAGGTGGCCATGATATCGGTGATGTGCGCGACCTGGTGCGTCAGCCCGCCCCCCTGCCGGATGCGCGACGGCCAGCGCGCGATCAGCGGCGTCGCGATTCCGCCCTCGTGTATCCAGTGCTTGAACAGGCGGAACGGCGTGTTGCTGGCGTTCGCCCACGGCCGCTCGTACGCCCGAAACGACCCCCGCTCGCCCGCCCGCGTCCCTTCCTTGTGGAGCTTGCGGCCGTCGGTGTTTTCATGGCACCCACCATTGTCCGACATGAACAGGATCAGCGTGTCCTCTTCGAGCCCCTTCTTGCGCAGCGTATCGAGCACCCGGCCGATCCCCTGGTCCATCCGGTCGATCATGGCGGCGTACACGGCCATCCGCAGGTCCCACTCGTCGTGGTCGCCCACGTTGCGGTAACTCGAGGCGTTTTCCCACGGGGGCACATCCGGGTCGCGCGGCGACAGCCGCCATTTCGGATCGATAATGCCCAGATCCAGTTGTTTCTGGTAACGGCGCTTGCGCAACTCGTCCCAGCCGATCAGATATTTGCCCCGGTACTTGGCGATGTCTTCGGGGAGCGCGTGGAGCGGCCAGTGCGGCGCTGTAAACGCCAGGTAGTGGAAAAACGCCTGGGAGGAGTCGTGTTCGTCCAGACATTTCACCGCGTGGTCCACAAACGCGTCCGTCATGTAAAACCCTTCGGCCGGCGGGAAATACGGCTCGCAGTCCAGCGCCATCTGGCGATCCCGGTCTTGCTCGAGCAACTCGAAATAGCTGCTCGCCCCGCTGATCAGGCCGAAGTACCGGTCAAACCCCCGCCGGCACGGCCAATCCTCGGGTTTCTCGCCCACGTGCCACTTCCCCGACATGTACCTCCTGTACCCCGCGGGCTTGAGCGCCTCGGCGATCGTCACGCACTCCCGGTTGAGGTAACCCTGGTACGGCCCCGGCTGCGCCGACTTTTTCGCCGTGCTTACCATCGCGCCCATCCCCGCCTGGTGCGGGTACAGACCCGTCAGCAACGCCGCGCGCGACGGACAACACCGCGCCGCGTTGTACGCCTGCGTAAACCGCACACCCTCCCCGGCCAGCCGATCGAGGTTCGGCGTTTGGATTTCCGACCCATAGCAGCCCAGGTCGCTGAAACCCATATCGTCCGCCAGGATCACCAGAATGTTCGGCCGCCGCTCCGCCGCACCCACCATCCGCCCGCCCAGCGCCGCTGCCGTCACGCCCCCCGCTACGCTCCCCAAAAACTGCCGCCGGTTCATCATAATTGCACACCCCTCTGTACGATCGTTGCTGCCCTCGAGATGTTTTCATCATTCATCATTTATCATTTATCCTTTTGCCGCCTTCGCCCGATACATCCAGATCTTCCCTTCGTTCTTCTGCCGGGCGCCGGGCGTGCTCCTGCCCTTCTTGATATACTGTTTCATCAGTTTCGTGAGCCGCTTCACCACGTCGGGGTGCTCGGCGTACACGTTGTTCTTCTCCGCGATGTCCGCCTCGAGATCGTAAAGCTGGATTGGCGGCAGGTCCATGGTTTTGGCTTCCTTCGGAGTGGGGTGGCTCCACCCGCCTGAATCCGGGCAGAAAATCAGCTTCCACTTGCCCTGCCGGATTGCAAACGACCCGTTCGACGAATGGTGCACGATCGCCTCGCGCCCCGGCCGCGGCGTCTGCGCAAGAAGCGCCGGAAGAAAACTCACGCTGTCCTCGCCCGCGTTGTCCGGCAGGTCGAAGTCCGTAATTTCAGCCGCCGTCGCCATCAGATCCGCCAGGCAGATCGTGTCGCTGCACGTCGAGTCCGCCGCGACCCGGCCCGGCCAGCGCGCGATGAACGGGATGTGATGCCCGCCCTCAAAAATATCCGCCTTGGTGCCGCGGAACACGTAACAGGGGTCGTGCCCCTGCGCCAACAGCCCGTCGAGATCCGCAATGGGCGCAAACCCGTTGTCGCTGGTGAAAATCACCAGCGTGTTGTCCGTCATACCGTTCCGGTCCAGCGCCTCGAGCATCTGCGCCACCGCGGAGTCTATCTCCGCCACGAAATCCCCGTACAGGCCCACGTTCCCCCGGCCCTTGAACTCGTCGTTCGGCACAACCGGCGCGTGCGGCGCCGACAGCGGCAGGTACAGGAACAGCGGCTTGTCGGCATAATCCCGCGCATGCCCGTCGATGACGCCCACCGCATGGCGCGTCAAAGCCGGCAGCACGCCTTCGAGCGTGAAATCCTCCGCCATCAACCCCGGCCGGTGGTACCGCAGTCCTTCTTCGCCCTTCACCGGCTGCGTTGGCGCCTGGACAACCCGGTTGCCTTCGATAAAATAGTAATCTTCCATGTCGAGCGACGCCGGGATGCCAAAATAATAGTCGAACCCCAGCGCGTTCGGCCCGCCTTCAATCGGCTCCGTGAAATTGAGATTCTTCACCCGCTGCACTTCTCCGTCCGTGGTCTTGAATCCCATCCCCAGATGCCATTTGCCGATGCACGCCGTCCGGTACCCGCGTTGCTTGAGCAGCGACGCCACCGTCAGCCGGTCCGTCGGGATCAGCGGCGGCGAGTTCGTGTATAGCACGCCGCTCTTCAGCGTGCTGCGCCACGAATACCGGCCCGTCATGATGCCGTACCGCGTCGGCGAGCACACCGCCGAGCCCGAATGGGCGTCGGTAAAAATCACACCCTGCGACGCCAGCTTGTCCAGCGTAGGCGTGGGGATTTTTCCCTCCGTGTTCAGGCACTTGACGTCGCCATAACCCAGATCGTCGCAAAGGATGTAAACGATGTTCGGAAACTTCGGTTTTTCCGCCGCTCGAGCCGCCGGCATCCGGCCGCTCAGCCACAATGCCAACGCCCCGCCCCCGGATGCCTTGATGAAGGTGCGTCGATTCATCCTGCTCATGATCCGTTCCTCCTGTCCCTTCGGCATTTCCGGTCAGACTCGCACAACACGTACGGCAGGATCAAGCGCAGAACGGCAGTGGCACTCCCGGCCGCCCCGCGTGTATATTAAGCGCAGCCTCCCAAGAAAACTTTGTGGGAAGACCTCTTGGGACGCCGCTGGCACCGAGCAAGGGGATCCTCACGCCCGCCCATGGGAAACGGCGAGTCAGAATTGATAGCCGGTGGCTGGGCGGGCTCAGGATGACAGGCTTTGATTCTTGGTTTTGCGTAACAAAAAAGCCCGCGAGAGGACTTCCCATCTCAGGAGCACGTTGATGACCAGTACCGCAAGCCACCATCTCCGCAGTTATATTGCGCCCGGCGCACCCGCTACACGCGCGCCCGTTGACGGCTCCGAGCCGGACCTCCGCGTCGAGTTTGGATTCACGCCACGGTGGTACCGCGACCGGCTCGGTATCGACTTCTCCGAACGGTGGCATCTCGACCCGCTCTACCGCCACGAGACCGTCGTCCGGATGCGCCGCGAACTCAACCGGCATTTTCCGGGCCTCCGCCTCGGCGGCGACCCCGACTCCGCCCGCGCCAACATCGACGGCGTACACGGCGCCCTAACCATGGCCATGATCTTCGGCATCCCCGCCGAGTATTACGCCGACAACTGGCCCGCCGCAACGCACGCCTACATGTCCGAAGCCCAAATCGCCGCCCTGCGCGTCCCCTCCCTGCCGGATACGCCCGTAATCGCCCAGTTGCTCGAACAAATGGACGCGATCGAGCGCGAGTTCGGCGTTGTCGGCGGTTATATCAACTGGCAGGGCGTGTTGAACACGTCATACCGCCTGCGCGGCCACGAGATCCTCGCAGACGTGCTGATCAACCCCGGCCTCGCCCATCACCTGTTCGACATCGTCGCACAGACGATGATTGACGGGATGCGCCTGATCTACGACCGCCAGCGGCGCACCGGTTTCATCGTCCGGCACGCCACCGTCAGCAACTGCCTGGTCAACATGGTGTCGCCGGAAATATACCGCGAGCACCTGCTGCCGTACGACAAAACAATCGCCGCAGAGTTCGAGAAATTCGGCATCCACAACTGCGCCTGGAACGTCGACCCCTACATCTTAGACTACGCGAGCGTCGCTAAACTCGGGTACGTCGACATGGGACTCGACTCGGACTTGGCCAAAGCCAAGCGCCTATGCCCCGACACCCGCCGCGCCGTCATGTATACGCCAACCGACCTCGCTAACAAATCCCTCGACACCATCCGCGCCGACCTCGCCCGGATCCGCACAGATCTCAGCCCATGCGACATCGTCATGGCCGACATCGACTCCGAAGTCCCCGACCAGCGCGTCCTCGATTTCGCCCAACTCGCCCACGGCCTCAGTTAAACATCAGCCCCCGCGTCTTTTTTCATCCTTCATCCTTCAATTCGTTTTTACCTAACAGTCTACAGTCTATTTTCCCCTCACAATATAGGCTGCCCCGATCTTATCCCCTGTCTTCTCCACCCACTCCGCCAGCAATCGCCTGTGTTCCTTCTCCTCCGCCTCGAACTCCGCCTTCCCAGCCAGGTTTTTCATCTCCCCTGGGTCGTTCTTGAGGTCCGTGAACTGCTCGCGATTCCGGCCCGACTCATATACGCAATATTTGAACCGGTCAGACCGGATCATCCGCGCATTCTGGCTCTCGACCACCACGTGGTCGCGCCACACCGCCCCCTTCCCCTCCGCCAGCGGCCGCATACTCGACCCCGGCCGCCCCGCCGGCTTCTCAACCCCCGCGTAATCGCACAGCGTCGGGAGCAGATCGAGCCCATTCGACACCAGGTGCGCGTCATCGATTTCGCCGGGCCTGATGCGACCCTTCCAGCTCATGAAGAACGGTATCCGCGCCGCCTCCTCGTACGGGATCGACTTGTGCTCGAGCTTGTGCGCCGAGTCGTGGTCGCCGTGGTCGCTCGTGAACACGATCAGCGTGTTGTCTTCGAGCCCGGCGGCCGCCAGCCCCTCCAGCACAATCCCGATCTCCCGGTCCACCATCTCCGTCAGCCGGCAATACGCCCAACGGTGAAGACGCCAGTCGTCCTCCGTCCAGTTTTGCCGAACCCACGACCGGAACGGCCGGGCCTCCGTGTAGTCCAGCGTGATACCTTCCGGCTCGTTCTCAGGAACGTTAAAATTCGGCGACAGCGGCGGGCAATTCCGCTGCACAAACTCGTCGAGATCCCCGCTTGACCTCGCCTTGTCCAGCACCTCCTCGCATGTCCGCGAATCCAGATTCTCCACGTTCTTCCCGCCTTGCGCCCGCGCGTGCGCGTTGATCGCCATGTAACAGATGTCGTGCGGGTTGATGAACGAAGCAAAAAGGAAAAACGGCTTGTCATGCGGACCATCGAGAAAACCCGCGCACGACCGCGCCAGCCCCTCCCGGCAATCGTTCGTCAGGTTGCGGTAACCGATCTCGCCCAGGTCCCGCATCCGCTTTGGAAAATGCGTCTTGCCCCCGTACACCGTCTCATACCCCGCGCCGCGCAGCACGTTGCCCAGCGAATTGCGCATCATATCGTCCGTCACGACGGCCGCGGCCTCGTCCTCGTTCCGGCTCATGCCGATCGCGCTGGGCATCAGGCCCGTCTGCAGGCTGAACCGGCTCGGCACGCACACCGGGTTCGTCGCGTACGCCCGCTCAAACCGGACGCCTGAAGCCGCCAGCCGGTCCATCGCCGGCGTCTGCAAATACGGGTTCCCCGCGCAACTCAACATCCCCGCCGACTGCTGGTCCGTCATGATGAACAGGATGTTCGGCCGCTCCAACGCCGCCGCCCGCGCCCCACTCCCGGCCACCAACCCCGCCGTGCCCAACGCCGATGCCGCCAAAAACTCCCGCCGGTTTAGTTTTCTCATGCGGTATCTCCTCTGCGAAAAGCGCAAGCAAGCTTGCGCACTCCATACCACAAAAATACCGAAAATGCGGTTTAATTTCGACTAGGCGTGAGCAGAGGTGGTGCAGGTGTCCCAACTGCAGTAGACCGACTTCGCCGAAGTCGGCCCGAACCACCGGCTATAGCTTGCAGCAGAATCTGGCAACGAGGCAACCGCTCCGGAAGCTAACCTTGCCTATTTTCCCCCCAGCGCCTTCTTTGCGCTCTCTTTATCCAGCCCATACCGCATTGGCATGCCCCCAAGATACGCTTCTAAATCCAAAATCAGCATGTCCAACCCCCGCTGCACCGACTCGACAAGCCCCCCGGCCCGGTGCGGCGTCAAATAGGCATTCGGCAGTGTCCGTAGCAGCGACCCCTGTTCCAGCGGCTCGATGTCAAACACGTCCAGCATGGCCACCACGTCCCCGCGTTTCAGCCGGTCCACCAGCGCGGGCGTGTCCACCAGCCACGCCCGCCCCACGTTCACCAGCACCGCGTCGCGCCGAAGCGCCTCGATTTCGTCACGCCCCATCAAATGGCGAGCGTCATGCGTGTCCGCCGCGCAAAGCACCACCACGTCCGACGCCCTGATCAGATCCATCAGCGACATCCGCGTCGCCCCGTACAACCCGATAATCTCGGCGTGCACAAACGGGTCGTGAACATACAGCGGGGTCCGGAACGGCCCCAGAAGTTCCGCCAACCGCCGACCGATCCCGCCAAACCCGACAATGCCCACCGGCCGGCCCGTCAGTTCGCGCTCGCGCGGATCGAGTTGCGCCGGAAAATCGTTAAATGGCCACACCTCGTCGCCCCGCCGCATCCCCGCATGATAATCGCTCGTCTTCCGCAACCCTGCCAGGATCAGCCCCAGCGCCATCTCCGCAACCGCCGGCGACCAGCAGTGCCGCGCCTCGGACACCGCCACGCCCCGATCGAGCAGCGACATCGCACCCTCGAGCGTCAGGTTCAGGTGGCCCGACCAGCGCAGCCGCGGCGCGTACTCGAGCATCTCCCGGCTCGGTTCCGGCCAGCCCCAGCCCAGCCACGCGTCCGCACGCAGCAACTCACGCCCAAACTGTTCCGCGTCGTGAATCGGACACATGCTGCCCAGTTGCGCCAGCCGCGCAAAATGCGTATTCAAAAACGGGCTGCGGTAAAAACTCACCCCCAGGCTCACCAGGATGTTGAACTCTTGCCTGTCCGCCATGCCTAACCCTGCACCCACAGAGCCGCGTCCGCACAATGTTTCGGCTCGATCGGCCGTTCAAACTCCAGCTTGATCACCGTCACGTACTTGTCCGGCGGCCGTTTCGGCAGCCCCTGCACGAGTAACCGCCCGTCAGGCCGGTAATCGATCTTCAGCCGCTCGCCCGTTCGCAGAAAACACGCCGCAACCGGCGCCGCGCCGACACCCGACACAATCACCTCGTCTTTCGGCCAGTTCGGCATCATCAGGTACGCGGCGTTGCCTTTTGCAGTTATCTGTGCCACCGCGCACATCACCGGCCAATACACCGCGTACGTCCCATAGATGGCCTCCCCGTTCGCCTTCAGCCACTCCCCGATCCCCCGGTACCGCTTCTCGTCTTCTTTTAAGATCACACCGTCCGGCGTCGGCCCGACGTTCAGCATAAAATTGCCGTTACCCGCCGCGCACAACATCAATTGGATAATGAGTTGGAAAACCGTCTTCCGCGACGGGTTCGGCATGAACCGCTGGCAGCACCACGACTCCCAGTAGTCGCCGATCGTTTGCGCCGCTTCCCACTCCCGCAACGGCCTCGAGATCGCGCTCACTTCCTGCTCCGCCGCGAAATAGTCGCCCGGTAACCCCGTCCGGTTGTTGAAAATAATCTGCGGCTGCAGCGACCGTATCATCGCATCGAGCTCGCGCATTCGCCAAAAGTCGACGATCGGTTGCGGGTTTTCCCCACGCCACGCACCCGGTTTCTCCGCAAACCAGTGGCCGTCAAACCAGATCATGTCGATCCGGCCGTAGTTCGTCAGCAACTCCCGCAATTGGTCGTGGGCCTGCTGCACCATCGCACGCGCGCTCTCCGTGTACTTCTCTCGCTCGAAAAACCCCGGGAAACGCCAGTCCAGCAGCGAATAGTAAAAACCCACCCGCAACCCCGCACGCCGGCACGCCTCGACGTACTCCCCCACGAAATCCCGTTTCGCCGCGCACTTCACCGACGTGAAATCCGACACCCCGCTGTCGTACATGCAGAACCCGTCATGGTGGCGCGTCGTCAGCACCATATACTTCATCCCGCACTCCGCCGCCAGACCCGCCCACGCCGCCGGGTCGTATTTCCTGGGCTTGAACTCGTCCGCCAGCCGCGCGTACTCCCGGTGCGGAATCCGGCCATGGTGCATCGCCCACGTACCCTGGCCAAGCAGCGAATAAAGGCCCCAGTGGATCATCATCCCGAACCGGGCCTCGTGGAACCACCGCATCCGCTCCTCGTGCCCCGGCACTTCTCCGCTCATGCCACCTCCTCAAAACGATTGTGGTGCGGGCGTCCCGCCTGCACGGCGCCACAACTTATCCGTCCAGTTTCACCACGCCCTTGATGTACGGCCGCGTCCGCCCGTTCGACAGCCCTTCAAGCAAACCCTGCAATCCATCCAACGGCACCACGTCCGTCACCAGCGGCGCCAAATCTATCTGCTTCCGGTGAAGGAGCCGCATCGCCGCCGGGACCGAGTCCCGGATCCGGCAGCCCGGCGCCGAATTCACCACCGTAAACCCGCCCATGTGCCAGTCCGTCCCCGGGAACCGGCCTTCGCCCCGGATCCAGCCCGACAGGCTGATCAACCCGCCCGGCCGCACCAGTCTTGTCGACAGCAGCAGGCCTTCCTGCGAGCCCGTGCAGTCGATCACCTTGTCGATCCCCAGCGCATGCAACTCCTGCACCCGCCCGTCGAACCCCGGCTCCTTGGGATTCGCAACGTCCGTCGCGCCGAACTCGCCCGCCAATGCCAGCTTCGACTCGTCCACATCAATCGCTATCAGCCGGTCCACCAGCGACCGGCCAAGCGCCTGAACGAACATCAGCCCCATGAAACCGCAGCCAATCACCGCCACACGGTCCGCCGGCAACAGCTTCGCCGTATCCAGACCGTTCACGACGCACGACACCGGCTCCACGATCCAGTGCTCGTCCGGGATGTCGCATTCCGGGATAAGCTGGACGCTGCCCGACCAGTAGTTCCGGTACCCCGCAAACGACCCGTTCGCCACCCGGTCGCCTTCCTTCAGGCCGTGGACGTCCCGGCCCACCTTGCAGATCACCCCCACGCCCTCATGCCCGTCCGGCGCCGCCCATCTATTCTCCGAACCAAGCCGGTACGTCGCGATATCCCACTTGCAAATGCCGCACGCCGTCGCTTTCACCTGCACTTCCCACGGCTGCGGGTCGGGCACGTCGATTTCGATAATCTCAAGCCCGCCTTGCGGCAGATATCGGATCGTTCTGGTGTTCATTTCCTGCTCCAGGGCCTCAGAACAGCCCAAATGACAAAAAGAACCCGACGGGAAGAATCGCTGGTCATATCGTTGGTGGTTTACAGGGGTGGTAAGGAAGGCGTACTGCGGATTTCACTGCTTTTCAAACAAGTCCTCACTGCTGAACCGGCCAGTCGCCCCGAACGGACAACTACCCCGGTCGGCGCATGAAAAATCTAGCACTGCCATGCCTCCTTTGTCAAGATAAATCAAGAACTTACGCAGGTTCAGTAGCCACAATCGAGATTATTTGCCGGGCGCACTCGTGGAAGCGGCGTCCCCGCCGCTTCATGTAGCATTCGCGAAGCTTCAGGCGGCGGGGACGCCGCTTCCCACGGCACCACTCCAGCCGTCTGACCTTCAGCCGACATTTACGCCGACCAGGAAGAAATGTCGTCCCCCCGCGTGTTCTCGCCAAAAGGTTCCCGAACAGCCGCGGGGATGGAGCTTCTGCCATGAAAACGTGTAAATGCTTGTGGCTCTTGGCTTTACTGGCCTTCCTCAACGCCCCGCAAGCCGCCGCACACCGACTCGTCCCCGACGACGGCACCCACACAACCCCCGAAACCGCCTTCTTCCTCGACGACCCCGGCCTCTCCCAAGTCGTCTACCACACCGTCAGCCCCCAATCCAACCAACTTTGGATCGCCTTCGACGCCCCACCCGGCCAAAACCTCTACTGGCAACTCGGCTTGCCGGCCATCCGCGGGCTCGAAAACTACCGCCCAACCGTCGTCGTCCTCGGTCCCGGATTGCCCGCGGTAGACCTGCCGTTCCTAATCCCCGAAGGTCTCGGCGGCATCATCCTGGACAGCACCGGCTCGCCCGCCGAATCCTTCAACGAACATTTCACCGGCACCCGCGATTGGATCCTCCACGAAGAAGACCGCGCCCTCACCCAGCCCGGCCGCTACTATATCGTCGCCTACCATCCCGACGGCACGCCCGGAAAGTTTTGGCTGGCGGTCGGGCGACGGGAGGCGTTCGGGCTGCGCGACATCCTCGATTACGCCGACGTCCTCGCCGTCGTCCGCCAGTACCACGAAGTCCAGGATGACACCATGCCCATTCTGCCCAACCTCCTCTTGCTGCTCTCCAAGCTCCTGCGGTTCTTCGCCAACATGTTCGGGCTCCGGTAAGGAAGAATCAAGGTTTTCTGACAGAAGACTTGTCTCCAGCCACGTTTATCACAGAATCAGCCTGACCTCAAAGAAGTAGCCCGACTTCGCCGAAGTGGTCGACCAAAGCCGCGACTATACATCACAGTAGCCTCGCGGCCGGTCTTGTGGTAATTTACCCGCAGGCGCAGTGTTACGTTGGGGAGTGTAGTTCTATGGTCTACGAAGGCAGTTTCCAGTCGCAGGACGGCCTGGAACTCTACGAGCGGGGATGGGAACCCGATACCGGATTGCGGGGCCGCGTCGTGTTGATTCACGGGTATGGCGAACATTGCAGCCGCTACATTGAAATGGCCCGCGTCTTCAATGCCACCGGGTTTGCCATCCACACCTACGACCAGCGGGGGTTCGGCCGCTCGCCCGGCGAGCGCGGGTCCATCCGCAATTTCGATTTGTTATTGCAAGACCTTGACACGTTCCTGGCGCACGTCCGCCCCCGCCTCGAGGGCACGCCGTGGTTCATGATGGGCCACAGCATGGGCGGGCTCGTCCTGGCATCCTACGCCGAAACGCGAACCGTCGATACGCGCGGCCTGGTGTTCAGCAGCCCGTTTATCGCGCTCAACGCCTCGCCGCTCCTGATCAAGGTGGCCGGTATCGTCAGCGCCCTGATGCCATGGATGCCCATCGCACGGGTCGACCATCCCGCCCGGTCCCGCGACCCCAAGGCGGTCGAAGACGCCATGAAAGACCCGCTCATCTACCCTGGCCCCATCCGCGCGTTCACCGGCGTCGAATTCAAACGAGTCGTGACGCGCGCCCGCGCCAATTTCCATCGCATCACGTCCCCCGCTTATATTATCCACGGCACCGGCGACCGAATAGTCCCCAACGAAGGCAGCCGGTTGCTTTACGCCCAGTGCGCATCGCAGGACAAGACGCTGAAAATCTACGAGGGCGGGTATCACGAACTCTGGAACGACATCGAAAAGGCCGCCGTTATGACCGGCATTTGCGATTGGCTGGCCGCACATACATAAAAACCATCAAGCATCGGAGGGGAAACTGCAATGAAATCAACGCGGAGAACATTTCTGAAAACTACCGCCGGAGCCGCATTGGCCGCCGCCGGTTGCGCCACCAACAAGCCCGCGCCCCCAAAAATGGCCGCCGCCGCAACCCCCAAACGCACCCGCAGAGCCCTCGGGCCCAACGACCGGATCCGGTGCGCCTTTATCGGAATCGGCAGCCGCGGAAGCTCCATTCTGGGCAGCGCACTCACGTTTGACGACGTCGATATGGTCGCCGTCGCCGATACCTACGACGCCAACCGCGAGCGCGCACTCGACGCCTGTAAGAAAAAGTATCCCGGCGCGACCGGTTACGTCCGGTTCGAGGATCTGCTCGAAAAAGAGCAACTCGACGCCGTCATCACCGCCACGCCCGACCACATCCACGTCCCCGTCATCCTCGCCGCGGTCGATGCCGGCATCGACGTCTACACCGAAAAACCCATGACGCTCACCTGGGAGTCGGCCAAACAGGTCCGCGACAGGGTCAACGCCGCCGCCGCCGTCATCCAGGTGGGCACCCAGTTGCGCAGCATGGAAATGTACCAGCGGCTGCGCGACGTCGTGCAATCCGGCGAGCTGGGCAAGCTGCTCCGCGTGTGGGTCAACCGCGACGGCAATACAAAACGTCTCGACCGCGCCGACACGCCCGCCGATGCGACCGAGCAAAACACCCACTGGCCCCTGTTCCTGCGCGATACAAAACACTACCCCTACGACCCGCTCCGCTACTTCCACTGGCGCCAGTTTGTCGAGTATTCCAACGGCTACTACGGCGACCTCATGCTGCACCACCTCGACATCTGCCACTTCGTCACGGGCTGCGGCATGCCGTCCGTCGTCAAAGCCGTCGGGGACATCTACACCTTCAACGACGGCAGGACCTGTCCCGACACCGTCAGCGCCCTCCTCGAGTACCCCGAAAAATTCCAGTTCAACTACAGCACCACGGTCGGCAACGGCCATTTCGGCCTGTTCGAGCGCTACCTGTTCACCAACGGCACCGTCGAGGTGCGCGGCATGGGCGAAATGTCCATCTACCGCGGCGACAATGAGGAGAAGGTGGGCAGCAAAGGCATTCTCAACGAGCCGCACCTGCAGAACTTCTTCGACGCCATGCGATCCCGCTCCGCCACCATCGCCCCCATCGAGGCCGGCCTGATGGCGGCCACGTGCGCCCACATGGCCGTCATGTCCATGAACAGCGGCCGGGCCGCGGCGTGGGACGGCCAGAACGGGCGGGTGCGGCTCGCGTGAACGCGAGATGGCGCCTCAGAATACGACCCGATCGCACCGCAAGCTTCATGTAACCGAAATGGCGTGTCAGTTGCCGGGGCGCATTTTGGCCAGATCGACGCCAGCCTTTGTTACGATATCGCCGGCTTCGCGGCCGGGCCCGGTTCGCTCTTCGTATTCGCCTTCGTGATAATCGTAGCTGGGGATGATGTAGCCGAACTCGTCGTTGGTGAGGCCGAGCACCATCCGAAGCGCGCCCGTCATTTCCGCCTTGATTTCGATGCCGATCTGGGGCAGTACTTCGCCGGGCGCCGTGATGAACTGGGCATCGCCCAACCAAATCACGTTCATTTCAGACTGAACCGCGCCGTGGAACGCGAACGGTTTGGGCGTGTTGGCGAGAAACCCCGTAAGGGCTTCGGTTGTGACGGGGATTTCGAGCGGGCGTCGGTGAACCCAGAGGTCGCAGGACGTCATGGGCTTGGCGTTTCGGGCGGCGGCGCAGACGTGCTTCTCCAGACCCTTGCCCATCTCGGCGGCGGCTTCATAGGTGCGCAACCGCGTATCCGGGCTGACCATCCCGCCCAGCGCGCCGTTCAGGAAGACGGTTTGCCCGCCGAGTTCTCGCGTGACCTCGTTGCACAGCGTCCCCACGAAATCGGGCGAAATGCCGCGTTTGTCTTCAAGCCGGACCACTTCGGGATGGCAGGTGAGCTGAACCAGATTGAGGATGGGCCGCCCATCCTCTCCTATAGCCTGGATCACCGATACGGTCGGGTCGATCACGGCGGGATCGCGCCAGTTCAGGATCAGGTCCACCACTCTGCCGCCCGCCAGCGACATCTCGCTCGAGCCTCGCAGGAGCGCCTTCACCGGCCTCAAGTTTTCGGCGGCTTTAAGGACGGCGGCTTCAGTCTGGCGCATGATGTATTCGGCGTATTCGCGCGGATAGTACCCGTAGAAACCCATCGTGTCCACGTTGGCATGGGTGTGCGACATCGAGACGAAGACGTTCGGGAAACCTTTCTTGGCCAACGACTCGCGCAACGACGCCAGGTCCCACGGGCCGATCAGGAACACGTCCAGGCCCGCGAACACCACCCGCTGATCGCCCCGCTCGAAAACCGCTACCCGCGCCAACACATCCTCCTCGAGATGAAACGGTTTCTCCTTGGCGTCCTCCGTGAGGTTATCGTACTTCTCAGGCGCGATACTCACCTGCGCGGCGCCTGCCCGAAAATCCGCCGGGACCTCGGCCGGTTTGCCGGCGGTTTCGTCGCGCCGCAAATCGAACTCATGAACATGCGTGTCGGGCACGCGGCGGGTTCGCGGTACGAAATAAACAGTTCCTATTGTCTTACCGGACGCATCACAGATGAATCGGAGCCCGCGTTCGCTGTATTCGAGGAACTCCTGGGTCTGGAAACGGATCCCGACCTCCGGCTTGCCGAACAACACCACGATCCGCTCGCGCGACGGATAGCGGG
>Ga0315285_10002722_pt1 | contig 18470 bp, 13 predicted proteins | sample YL17G09_36_MG_FD_203698 | JGI IMG/M metagenome (GOLD analysis project Ga0315285, IMG submission 203698) | Sediment microbial communities from Yellowstone Lake, YNP, Wyoming, USA - YL17G09_36 | ecosystem: Environmental > Aquatic > Freshwater > Lake > Sediment | place: USA: Wyoming | collected... | reverse complement strand
AATGCCGGTAGATGTTTTCCACAACCACGATGCCGTCGTCCACGAGCATCCCGAGCACCATGACGAGCGAAAAGAGCACGACCATGTTGAGGGTGACGCCCATGTAGCTCAGGACGATGAACCCCATGGCCATGGAAAAGGGGATTGCCGTGGAAATAAACATCGAATTGCGGATACCGAGGAAGAAACTCAGGACCAGGAGCACCAGTATGATGCCCATGAGCAGGTGGTTCTGCAACTCATCGACCATCTGCTTGATGTTTTTCGACATATCGTAGGTGACTTCGTAATGCGTACCGGCCGGCCATCGCGTCTGGTCCTCGGCCAGGATTTTCTTCGCCTCCGCGACGATCCTGACGATGTCCTCGCCGGTCCGTTTTGCCACGGTCAGGGTAAGCGACGGCTTGCCGTTGGTGCGTGAAATGGACTGCCGGTCCCGGGTGTAGGTGAAGGCGACCCTGGCAACGTCTCTCACCCGTATCATCCGGTCATTAATTGAGCGCACAATGAGATCGTTGAACTGGTCAGGGTCGGTCAGTTCGCCGGTCACTTTTATGGAGAAGCGGAAGCCCGAAGCGATCATGGTGCCGCCCGGAATGTTCGTATGCTGCTCCGAAATGGCCTTTGAAATATCATGCAGCGTAATATTGTATTGACGCAGCAGCGCCGGGTCCACGTCGATCGCAATTTCCTTGTCCCGTTTGCCCAGCACCTTGGCTTCGAGCACGCCCGGGATTTTGGCCATTTTGTCTTTCAGGTTGTCGGCCAGGGCCTCGAGACGTTCAAGATCGTAATCGGCATACAGGGAGATATTAACAATGGGGATAGAGGAAAAATTCAGCTCCTGCGTGATGGGTTCTTCGGCCTCTTTGGGCAGATCGCCCTTGGCCTGGTCGACCTTGTCCTTGACGCGCCGGAGCGCGTCTTCAATCTTGACCGACGGATCGAACTCAAGAAAAATATTGGAAAAGCTCTCGTTCGACGAACTCGTCATCTGCTTGACCCCATCCACCCCGTCCAGCTTGTCTTCGATTTTCTGGGTGATGAGGTTTTCAATTTCCGGGGGATTCGCGCCGGGATAGACGGTCGTGACGAAAATATACGGGATCTTGATTTCAGGGAACGCTTCACGGCGCATGCCCATAAAACTCATGAGGCCGATGATGAAAAGGATGACCGCCAGCACGATCACCGATATCGGGTTTTTTAACGCGAATTTGGTCATGACGTAGTCTCCTCACCTTGCGGGGAATTGGATTCTTGCAGGGGCGACCCATTGGGTCGCCCCTACGAAAACACCACCTAATAATTCACCCTCGTCCCGTCGCTCACCTGAAACGCACCGGTCACGATGAGCTTATCGCCCTGAGAAAGGCCTTCGATGATGAGCGTGCTGTCGCCGGCGGTCGCTCCCATCTGCACCGTGCGCTGCCGGGCAACCCCGTTTTCCACGACCATCACCGAGATACCGTTTTGTAAACGGACAAGAGCGGTTGACGGGATTACAACGGCCTTTTTATAGGTATGACGCAAAATGCTTGCGCGTCCCACCATGCCCGGCCTGAGCAACCCGTCTCTGTTGTTCACCGTAATGCGCGCGGTGACGGTCCTGGACTTGGCGTCGACGGCCTGGTCACGGCTAGAGAGTCTCCCCTCGTAAACGCGGTCCGGATTCTGAAGCAGGCGGAACTCGGTCTTCACGCCCTCTTCGTAACTGAACGCCTCGGTTTCCGGTATGGCAATTATTGCCTGAAGGCGGTCGACGCGCGAGACGCGCACGGTAGGTGCGCCGGGAGATATGGTCTGGAATTTCTCCACACTACGGCTTACAAGGACTCCGTCGAACGGAGCCTGGCACCGGCAGTCTTCATACGCTCTTTTAGCGGTGGCCAAGAGCATTCGCGCATTCTGATAGGCCAGATTTGCTCCGTCAATGGCGGAACGGCCGAGAGAGCCTTTTTCCACGTTCATTTTTGCCCTTTCAAGGTCGCCATTCGTCACCTCGACCTGGGCCTGCGCCGCTTCAAGAGCTGCTCCATATTTGTCGCCGTCGATATCGCACAGGGACTCGCCGGCCTTGAAGCGCGTCCCGACTTCCTTAATCGCATTGACGCGGCCGCCCTGGATCGGTGCGATCAGTGTCGCGTCTTCGATGCCGCGCAGATCAGCCGAGTAGCTTCCCCAGTCTTCGAACGGGCGTTCGGTGACGGGAGCGACAACGACCCTGACAACCGACGAGTCGGCGGCCCGCTTCGCGGCGGACTCCGCCGCATTTTTGCCTTTGCCGCCGCACCCCGCGGACGCAGCCCCAAAAATCAGGCAGGCGCAGGTTGCGGAAACGAAGGTTAATAACAGCGCTTTTTTTCCGGAGAGTATCATTTTTCCTCCTCATATATTTTTACGATGTCTTTTCCCATTTTGACAAGTAAGTCGGCGCGGCTTCTCACCAGCCGGTACCGCGCGTTAACGGTTCCCATTTCCGCCTGGCGAAGCCGTTCCTCCGCAAGCTGCAGATCGGCGAACTGGCCGCTTCCCTGCTTGAAGTTATCGTCCGTCAAAGTGTAACTTTCACGCGCCGCGGCAAGCACTTCTTCGGTTGCGGCCAGGTTGCTGTCGGCCGCCGTGCACTCAATAAGGGCGATGGACACCTCGATCTCAACCGTTTTTGCAATTGCGTTGTGGACGATTTCCAGCTTGCGCGCGTCCGAGCGGTACTGCCGCGACAGGGAATTGTTCGCAAACCCGTCGAACAGGGTCCATCGCAGACCGATGCCCACGGTCCAGTTTTTATTATTCCAATCTGTCATATCCCGGGGATCGGTGCCCACCGTACCGAACGATCCTGTAGCAGCAATGCTGGGCAGATACATGGCATTGTAAATCTTTGCACCGCCCCTGTTTGCCTCGGCAAGAAAATCAATGGTGCGAAGATCCTGCCGCTTATCCAAAGCCGCTTGCACCGCCTCTTTTTCCCCGGGAATGGCAATAGACAAAAGGCCTTGCACCCCTGCGGCGGTATCCAATTGGACCGAATCCATCAAAGAGCGTCCCATGAGCATGTTAAGAGTCATCCTAGCCTTGAGAAGATCCTCCTCGGCCTTGAAGATATCAGGGACCTGCGCTTTCAGGTCCGCCTTGGTGGCAAGGATCTGCGCCTTGCTGCCGGACCCGAGTTTGAAATTCCGGTCCAAAAATTCATAGCGTTCTTTTTTCCTGGCGAACGAACGCTTCGCGATATCCAGCGCTATATCAGTAAGAACCACCCAATAAAAGGCATCCAGGGCCAGGAGTTGCAATTGCTGAATGTTCCGGTTGAAGGAGCTTTTAGCCGATTTGTTGAAATGGTTTGCGACCTCGATCGCCGTTCCTATTTTACCAAAGGTAAAAATCGGCTGGGTGATGTCGATTGCAGTGGAATATCTCGTCACGTCGTTTATCGTACTCATTCCCTGAGGCATCATTTTTGTTATAGACGGCATGGTTGAAGCAAGATTAGATACTGACCTTCCGCCGTTTATCGCCGCCGAAATGGTAGGGAACGCGTTCGACCATTTTTCCCTGATCAGCTGGTCTGATTTTATCAGGCTCTCCTGCATCATCTTGGCCGAATCGCTCTTTGTGCACACCTCCCGTATGACCTGTTCAAGGCCGAGACCTTGGGAAAAGACCCGGCTCGAAAAAAACAATACGGTGATCAAAAGGATGATTGCCGACAGCCGTTTCAACATGATACGCCTCATGATTGCGGATTCGAAAATACGGGTGTTGCAGGGGCTGGCCGATACCCCAGGCCATTGGCCATGAATTTCAGGAGTTGCTGGATCTCCAGGTTGACATTTCCCATTTTACCGCTCAGTTGCCAATGAAAGATGATGCCGCGGACCAGCGCGCTCAGATAATCGGCAAGCTGCGCATCGTCGATATCGCTCTGAATTTCTTTCCGTTCACGGGCCGCCCTGATCAGCGCGACCTGCTGTTCCATTATTTTCCTGAATTTTGAAGGCAGTTCGGCAAACAGGAGCTTGTGTTTTTCAGAAAGCTTTTCTTTGTGGATTTTGCACATGGTCTGAAAATTTGAAACCGAAAGAAGCAGCGCGAAATTCTCCCCGAAGAAGGTAAAAATCGTAACGAGCATGACTTCGAGGTTTTTCAAAAAGCTGACATTAGGATTGACCCTGGTCTCGAGCTGATGGTAGAGGTTTTCAAGGTCCCGGATCGCCAGACTCATGAAGATCTCCTCTTTATCCACATAGTAGGTATAGAGGGCTGCCTTGGAGAAACCGGCCGCTGCCGCGATGTCTTCCAGACGGGCATCAAAGAAACCCTTTTCAGAGAAAACCGTGCGGGCCGCATCAAGGATCAGGTTGGTCTTGGTTTCCCTTACCGTCTGTTCACGAATGACTTTGGGGTCCATAGTTTTTACCTCCAATTAATGTGTATGACTTTAAGGTAAGTATACTAAATCATAAGTTAATTTTCAAGGTAAATCGTGCCGTTGGATCATCTCTTCGATAAAAGCAGGGTGAATAATGTATTTTTTATCTTTAAACATTTGAAAGGTTAATGCAATTTATGACAGGCAGGAAAAAACGCATTATTGGGGTCATCATAACAACGGTGGTGATAGCGCTGCTTGCCCTTCCGAAACTCATTCCGGACCGGACAGGGGATACCATCAAGGCGAAGCAGCCGGGCCAGCAGTCGGGACAGAAGGTAAACGTCAGTGCAATCATCGTACAGGCAAAGCCATTGAGCGAGAACATCGGCGTGCCGGGAACGGTGCTCGCCAACGAACAGGTCGAGCTCAGGGCAGAGATGCCCGGACGTATCGTGAAACTTGCCCTCAAGGAAGGCGCAGAAGCGAAAAAAGGCGACCTTCTCGTCAAAATCAATGACGCGGACCTGCAGGCGCAGCTCGAAAAGGCCATGGCCGCCTTCAGACTTGCGCAGGACCGCGAATCGCGCCAGAAAACGCTCCTGGCCAAGGAGCTCATCAGCAAAGAGGACTACGATGTCGCGACCAAAGAACTTTCAGCCGGCCAGGCGGACATCGACCTGACCAGGGCGCAAATTGACAAAACAGAAATACACGCGCCGTTCGACGGGCGCGTGGGCCTCAAATTCGTGAGCGAGGGCGCCTATGTATCGGCAGGTGACCGGATCGCCGATTTCGCCAGCGTTCGGCCGCTTAAAATAGAGTTTTCCGTGCCGGAGCGGTACGCAGGCAGGGTGGGTGTGGGATCGAAAATCACTTTTTCCGTGCAAGGATCGCAGGAGCGCTTCGGCGCGACCGTGTTCGCCTGCCAGCCCGGCATCGACGAAGCCACGCGGAGTCTGCGCATGCGCGCCGTGTGCCGCGACGCGACCGGCAACGTTTATCCGGGTTCTTTTGCCAATGTGGGCATCTCGCTCGGCAGTAACCCGCAGGCGATCGCCGTGCCGACCGAATCCGTGGTGCCCGACATCAAGGGGCAGAAGGTGTATTGTGTCAAATCCGGCAAGGCCGTGGCGCAGACGGTCACGACCGGCGTCCGCAACGAGACCTCCGTTGAAGTTGTTTCCGGCGTAGCTCCCGGAGACACGGTCGTCACCTCGGGCGTGCTCATGCTGCGTCCGGGCATGGCGGTTGACATTAAAAACATTGGGAACTAGGAACAATGCGTTTTTCTTCCCTTTTCATCAACCGGCCGGTGCTGGGCATCGTCTGCAATATCCTGATCGTCCTGTTCGGGCTTATCGGCGTCACCTTTCTCGGGGTCCGCGACTACCCGGCAATCGACCCGCCCATTATCACCGTCAACACTGCATACACAGGCGCAAACCCTGACGTCATCGAAACGCAGATAACCGAACCGCTCGAGGAGTCGATCAACGGTATCAGTGGAATACGAACGCTTACCTCAACAAGCTCCGAAGGTCAGAGCGTCATCACGGTCGAGTTCAACCTCGGCACCGACCTTGAGGCAGCGGCCAACGACGTGCGCGACCGTGTGTCGCGCGCCATGCGCAATCTCCCCAACGATGCGGATCCCCCGATTATTACCAAGGCCGATGCCAATGCCTCACCGATCATTTTTTTAAGCCTTAAAAGCGAAACCCGCAATGCACTCGACCTCACCGACTATGCCGTCAATGTTCTCAAGGAGCGTCTCCAGACCATTCCCGATGTAAGCGAAGTGCGCATCTGGGGTGAAAAGCGCTATGCGATGCGGCTGCGGCTCAATCCCGTAAAAATGGCCGCCCTCGGCATTACTGCCCAGGATATCAAGTCCGCCCTGGACCGGGAAAACATCGAGCTCCCTTCGGGCCGCATCGAGGGTGCGATGACCGAGCTCTCCATACGCACGTACAGTGGTTTGCATACTGAAAAAGAGTTCAGCGATTGTATCCTTAAGGACAGCAAAGGACAGATGGTACGGCTGGGGGATATCGGGACCGCGATGTACGCCGCCGAAAACGAGCGGTCGCTTCTCAAGCGCAACGGCGCGCCCATGATCAATATCGTACTTATCCCGCAGCCCGGCGCCAACCATATCGCCATCGCGGACGAATTTTACAAACGATATAAGGCCATCAAGAAGGACCTGCCGCATGACATCGAAGCGGAAGTCATCTTCGACACCACGAAAACCATCCGCGCATCCATTCTGGAAGTGGTCGAGACCATAGCTTTAGCCTTCCTGCTCGTTCTGCTCGTGATCTTCGCCTTTTTCCGCACTTGGCGCGCGACCCTGATTCCCATGCTCGCCATTCCCATATCGCTTATCGGCGTATTTTTCATGATGTATCTGTTTGGTTTCTCCATCAATATTCTGACCCTGCTCGCCATCGTCCTTTCAACCGGGCTCGTGGTTGACGACGCGATCGTGGTGCTCGAAAACATCTATGTGAAGATCGAAAAAGGAATGGCGCCGGTCGATGCAGGGCATAAAGGCTCCTCGGAAATCTTTTTCGTCATCATCTCAACGACGCTGACCCTCGCGGCGGTGCTTTTGCCCGTTATATTTCTCCAGGGCCTCTCCGGCCGGCTCTTCCGGGAATTCGGCGTGGTCGTGGCAGGATCGGTCATGCTGTCCGCATTCGTTTCGCTCTCCATCACCCCGATGCTCTGCACAAAACTGCTCAAGCACCACGATCCGCGCTCCCGGTCGCTCTATTCGCGGACAGAGCCGTACTTCGAGCGCCTGATTGCCGGCTACCGCAGCTCACTGGAGAAGATGATGCACCGGCGCCGGCTCGCCTTTCCGGTCATCGGGGTAGCCGTTCTTGTATTCATCGGAATGTACCTGCTCCTTCCTTCTGAACTCGCTCCGCCCGAAGACCGCAGCCGTCTCACCATTTCGGCCACGGCCCCCGAAGGCACCTCCTTCGAATTCATGTGCTCGTACATGGATGATCTCTACGAAAAGATCAAGGGTTCTGTTCCGGAAAATAAAAACATCATTCAAATGGTACCCGGCGGTGCGGGCGGCAGCGGCAGCGCCGTGAATACCGGGGCCATAAGGATCTTTCTTGTCGACCCGTCGCAACGCAGGCGCACACAGCAGCAGATATTCGACAAGCTTTCCAGGGAAGTGCGGCAGTACACCGGCGCGCGGACGGTTGTCATACAGGACCAGACCATCAGCACAGGCTCCGGAGGCCGCTCTCTGCCGGTCCAATATGTCCTTCAGGCTCCGAACCTCGAAAAGTTAAAAGAAAAACTCCCGCTTTTTTTCCAGGAAGCGTCAAAAAATCCGCTTTTTGCCGCGGTCGACGTCAACATGAAGTTCAACAAGCCTGAACTGCGTGTGGAAATCGACCGCGACAAAGCGCGCGATCTGCAGGTTTCGGCGCTTGATGTCGCAAGCGCGCTCCAATTATCGCTCAGCGGCAACCGGTACGGTTATTTTATCCGTAACGGTAAACAATACCAGATCATCGGGCAATACGAGCGTCACAATCGCGGCAAACCGGCGGACCTCATGTCGTCTTTTGTTAAGAACAAGGACGGCGATCCCGTGCGGCTCGATAATATCGTAACGATCACGGAATCGAGCAGTCCGCCGCAGCTCTATCGGTTCAACCGTTACGTTTCGGCCACGATTTTTGCGAACCCCGCGCCCGGCTATACCCTCGGCGAGGGCATTAAGGAGATGGACAAAATCAAAAAGAAGGTGCTGGACGAATCGTTTTCCACCGCACTCTCGGGACCGAGCCGCGATTTCGCCGAAAGTTCTTCGAGCATGCTCTTTGCGTTCGCGCTCGCGCTCGTACTCGTGTACCTCGTGCTCGCGGCCCAGTTCGAAAGTTTCAGGAGCCCGGTTATCGTCATGATGACCGTGCCGCTCGCCATTGCCGGCGCGCTGTTTGCGCTCTGGTATTTCAACCAGACCATGAACATTTTCAGCCAGATCGGGATCGTCATGCTGGTGGGACTCGTGGCAAAAAACGGCATCCTCATCGTGGAGTTCGCCAACCAGCGCCGGCGCGCCGGCATGTCGCTTGACAAAGCGATTGTCGACGCGGCCGCGTCGCGGTTCAGGCCCATTGTCATGACGAGCCTCACGGTCATGCTGGGCTCGCTTCCCATTGCGCTTGCGATCGGCGCCGGCGCCAAGAGCAGGATGTCGATGGGTATCGTTATTATCGGCGGGCTTCTGTTTTCGCTGGTGCTTTCGCTCTATGTGGTGCCTGCGGTGTATACCTACATCAGTCCTAAAGACAGGAAATAGAGCCTTTATTTCCCAAGCATTTTATCGGCCGCTTTTTTTACTTCCTCTGCGCTTTTGTTAATTGCGTCTATGCTCTTCTGCGCCTGGTCCATGTACCCTTTTGAGTCTTCGACATAGGTCTTTCCCGTATCAGCGCCCTTCTTGCCGATCTGCAGATAAATGAAAACCATGAGCACTAGAAATACGATCACGGCGATAATACCGGCATATTTTTTCATGATACCGCCCCTTTGATATTTAAATAATAGTCAACTCACCACCGGAAACATTTCGGTCTTTTTCTTCATCATCAGTTGCCAGATTTTATCCATAAGTTCCCTTCCGCTGAAGGGTTTGACGATGAAATCGTTGGCACCGGAAGTGAAATATTTTTCGATTTCTTCCCCTTGCGTTATTGATGAAAGAAAAACGATCGGCGTGGTGCGCGTTTCTTCCTGACTCCTGAGAATTTTGCAGATACGAAGCCCGTCGAGCCCCGGCAGATAGGAATTGAGAAGGATCACCGAGGGCTGGTGCTGGAACGCGAGCAGCAGTCCCTGCTCTCCGCTCGGTGCGGTGATAACGTCAAAGGCATTTTCAAGCACCATGCGGGTGACCTCGACCGCCTCGTGATCGGTGTCGATGAGAAGGATCGATGGTTTCCCTTTATCATGAGTGCCGGCCGTTCCCGCCGGTTTCAGCATTGGGCCAGCGCTTGAAACCGTCAAGATCCGTTCTTTCTCGAGATCGTCCCATTCAATTTCCGACATGATCGGCAGCACAATGTGGAAAATGCTTCCTAAAAATTCGTTCGCCCGTACCCCCACGCCGGGGCTTTCCACCCAGATCCGTCCGCCGTGGCGTTCAATGATGCCTTTCGCAATAGAGAGCCCGAGCCCGATGCCGCCGCCCTTGAACTTCATCTGGTCGGTGCTGTGCTTGCTGACCTCGCCCAATTCAGAGAAAGGATCAAAAATGTGCTTCTGCTCGCTTATATCGATGCCGATACCGCGGTCTTTGACCGTGATATGGAACCTGACACGGTCTTCGGTGACTATTGACACATAAACGGCCGAACCATCGGGGGAATATTTGATTGCGTTGGTAAGAAGGTTGGTGAAAACCTGCTGCATGCGCAGCCGGTCGCCGTAGAATTGAGGAAGGTTTTCGGCGCAGAAGCAGTTAATGACGATAGAGCGCTTGGCGGCGACCTGGACAAGTTCGTCGATACAGTCTTTCGCAAGGAGGTCGAGATCGAGCATCTCCGGCTTGAGGCGCAGCTTTTTCTGTTCGATCCTTGTCACATCCAGAATGTTATTGATGACATCGTTAAGGCGTTCTGCCGCCCGGTTGATGCTCTCAATCATGCGATACACGCCGCTGTCCACCCGGTCTTTCATGTCGTCGACGATAAGGTCCGAATAACCCATGATCGAGGTCAGCGGCGTCTTGAGCTCGTGCGATGCAATGCTCAGGAAATCTGATTTTTTCTCCGAAAGCTTTTTCAGCTCGATATTTGAATGGATGAGCTCGGTGTTCATTTTCGCCATTTCGATATTTTTCTTTTCCAGCTGTTCGGCTATTTTGAGTTCGTGGGTGATGTCTCTGAAGATAATCGCCACCGAATCCAGCTGGGACTCTTTACTGCCAAGATAAAAAGCGGTCAGGGCGCAGGCAATGTCTTCGCTGTCGTGCCGGGAAAGCCCCACCTTCGCTTCCTGTGTTTTCCCGCTTAAGACCTGCGACCACAGATCACGCCACCGCATTTCTCCGTGACGGTCGACAATAAATTGATCTATGGAGGACTCCAAAAGCTTCTCGCGGTCGCAGTTGAACAGATGGACGGCGAGAGTGTTGACATACCGTATATTCCGGTCAGGGGTGAGAATCACGATCCCGATCGGCGTATGCTCTATGATCCGCGCCAGCAGTGCAACATCGTGATTGATGGACATGAAAAGTGTCACCCGTTATGTTTTTCGCGGAGCCGCTGGATTTCCCGGCTGACTTCTTCAGCCAGTTGAAAGTCCTCTTTTTCCACGCACGCAATTTTCTTTGCATACAGCTCAAGCAGCCTGTTTTCTTTTTCCGTCAACTCATGCGAACCGCTGATGAGGGAAACGATGGTAGCAACGTCTTCCTGAAAACGGTATTTTTTCATAAAGGAACGGAACGCTGCTGCTGCTGCTTCGAACGCATGCGGCTCTTTTTTAGAGTAAATCATATTCGGGATGAATTCCTTAAGCAGCGTTTCTTCGGTTGATGCTTTTGGTTTCGGCGGGGCCGGCGGCGCGCTTTCCCGCGGAGCGTCGCTGCGTTCTATCTGGGCGATGATCGATTCAATTTCATTCCTGATCCGCCCCACCTCATGCTCGCGGTATTGCGCCTGATAGAGCATGGGCAGCGCCTGCACGGACAGCACCGCATTGCCGATGTTTTTGAATGTCCCGACAAAAAACACATCGCCCTCCTGCGCACAAATCTCTTCTTCGGAATGGAAGGGAACGATTTTCGCCGGTGTGGGGATGAAATCCTCCAGGTCGTTCATATTTTCCAGCCGTTCTTTCAGCTTCTGCGGGTCAAGCGTCGATTCAAGGCCGTCCATCCGTTCAATGAGCTGGGTAAGGCCCTCCTCAAAGCCCTCTTCCAGCGATATCCCCAGCTCTGATTGCAGAAAATCACGGAAATTATACTGATCCTTGAAATTTCCCTGGGCGACGAGAAAACCGTTGTGTACCATGGAGGCGAACGAATGTTTTATCGTTGACAGGTCCGCGGGATCAATATCAATGACCGCATAGACGGTAATACGGCCGTCAAGATTCTGCGGGTCACCTTTTTTCTGCTGGATATTGAAAACCATAGATGCAATTCCCAGAAAGATATCAGGTCCCTTTACTAAGAATTTTTTCCACCTTTGGAGCCGAAATCCGGTCATAGTCCGGCATGTCGCCGACCAGCGGGCGTGCGTAATTCTTGAACTCCTGCGTCACGGTTGAGTTTTTCGCGTCAATGAACGCGCCCGGCATGGATTTGGCGTTTCGAGCGACTGAGACAAGCGGCGTCAGGAAATACTCCACCGAATAATCGCCGGTCCGGCGGATGGCCACCGAGCCGTCCACATTGTGCCACACCGAGAACTGTACGGCCTTTTCACCCACTTCACGCGCCTCGTGAGCGTCGACCGGGGAGATCGTGCCGAGGAAGCTCCGCTGCAGATACCCGAACGTATCGCTCCGTACACGTTTGATCTTGAGCTTCTTTTTAATGATGTCGCCGAGCGCATCGCCGAGCGCCCCGGTTCCGGAGAGCTGGACGTTGCCGTGTGCGTCCTTTTCATCGGTTTTGGTAAGCGAGGCAATGATCGGCTCTCCTTCCGCGTTGCAGATGCCTTCCGAGGCGGCAATCACGCAGCGGCCGAATTCTTTATATGTTTTGTCAACGTCGGCAAGGAATTTGTCGACAGAGAAGGCCTTTTCGGGAACGTAGATGAGGTGCGGCCCGTCGTCCGGGTATTTCTTGGCAAAAATACTCGCCGCGGTCAGGAAACCCGCGTGACGCCCCATGACGATGCCGATGTAGACGCCCGGCAGGCTCCGGTTGTCAAGGTTGATGCCGGCAAAGGCCTTGCTGACGAAGAGACCGGCGGATCCGAAACCCGGGCAGTGGTCGGTGACCAGAAGGTCATTGTCGATGGTCTTGGGAATATGCACTACCCGCAGTTCATACCCGGCCGCCATGGCGTTTTCATTCACGATCCTGCAGGTATCCGCCGAATCGTTGCCGCCGATATAATAGAAATACCGGACATCGTGCGCTTTCAGCACCTGAAAGATTTTCGCGCAGTATTCCGCATCGGGCTTGTCGCGGGTGGAAAACATGGCCGAACCCGGGGCTTTTGCCACCATTTCCAGATTGTGCGTCGTGGCCTGTGCGAGATCAAGGAATTCCTCTTTGACAATGCCGCTCACGCCATGGCGCGCGCCGTAGACGTTTTCGATGCAATCGAATTTCCGGGCCTCAAGTACCACGCCGACAAGACTCTGGTTGATGACCGCCGTAGGCCCGCCACCCTGTGCAACTACCGCTTTCCCCACCAGTTTTCCCACAGTAACCGCTCCTTTGAAAAATGAATGATAATCGGTTTGTTTTTAGAGATTATGAAAATAGAAGATGGTAGAAGAATGCCAATACATATTTTTGTCGAACGTCTGGGTGCGGTTGGCCGTCCGCTTGTTATTCAAAACTATCGGATCGAAAACCTGATGCCTATTGATAAAAAAATTAGAAACCGGTGGATCCAGCGTCTGGGAATCCCGCTCGCGGCGATCCCCATCATATGGATCTACTGGCGTCTTGACTTTCATTCCATGATCACCATGCTGCCGAAAGTGGCGTGGTGGACAACGCCGGTACTTTTTTCTTTTGTCATTTCCTGCATGACCCTGCAGGGAGTGCGGTGGTGGATACTTCTTCATGCCTTTATCCCGGAACTGCCGCTCAAACGTGCCCTCGCCTATCATTTTATGGGTATTTTTTACGGGACCGCAATTCCGACGGGGGTCGCACAGGACGTGATTAAAACCCTGTTCGTCGCGCAGAAAAACAGCATGGAAACAAGCTGGGCGGCGTTCTGGGTCACCCGCGCGCTCGGCCTGCCGGCACTGGCGATTCTTTCAATGATCGGTTTTTTTTCCATGGATAAATCCGCCCTTCCCCGGGGATGGGAATACGCCCTGGCACTTTTCTATCTGCTGGTGGGCATTGTCTTTTTTATTTCCTTCTCCAAGCGGATTACCAGGCCTGTCCGCATTATTGTTGAGAAATGGTTCTCACCGAAAGTCATGCTGCCGGTCGAAAAGATACGTGAGAGTATCTACCGCTATCGGCAAAAGAAAACAGCCGTACTCCAGGGTTTCATGGTCACTCTTGTTGCGCAGATTGGCCTGATAATGCTGACCTGTCTGACCATCAAAGGGATTACGGGCTCTTTTTTCATCTGGGAGTGTTTTACGTTCATTCCCATTATTGAACTTTTAGCCGTCTCATTTCCTTTTACTCCGAATGGCATTGGTGCGCGTGAAGCCCTGTCCGCCGCGTTTTTTGCTTATCTTCATTTGTCAAAGGAACATCTGGGAATTTATGTGATGTTTGCCCTGTTTTTCTCTCTCGTCCCCCGTCTTCTCGGGTTTCCGCTGCTTATCCACGGATACCGGAAAAAACGCGCCACAGCCAACGAGTATATTTACCGGTGATCGACTTTTGATTTTTCTGACGATACGGCGTCGGGCCGAAATCACTTTTTACCAAAAGAATTACTATTTTATTGGCCATGAAAATCGCTTATTATTCTTACGACCATGTCGCAAACCCTTATTGCGGCGGCGGAGGAGCATACCGCGATCTCACCATTAATACCCTTTTGGCATCGCGGCATACCATTCATTGCTACTACGGCAGATTCCGCGGCGCGCGCTCTGCCGTCGATCGGGGCCTGCGGATCTCTTTTCTGGGCTCTTCCTTTAATTATCCAATCAGCAGAATAACCTATGCTCTCTGCGCCACGCTTCATTCTCTATTGGTAAAAGCGGATGTTATCGTCATATGCTATTCGATTTTTTCGCCGGTATTGGTATTTGTTTTCCGGAAGAAAAACGTGGTGCTTGAGCTTTTTCACCTTGCGCGAAACGAACCCTTCCGTAAATACTCGGTTTTAGGCATCATACCGTACATTTTCGAGCAGTGCGCACTGCTTTTCGGAAGAAACATCATCTGCATTAACCGCGGCATGGCCGATTATATTTCCCGGAAATATAAAAACAAAAACATCGCCACGGTGTATACCGGTTTTGACAGCCAGATACTTTCAGAACAAATAGTTGACGAAAAGTATATCCTGTATATGGGCAGAATCGATATCCATATGAAAGGAATCGATGTCCTGATTGACTCTTTCGAAAAGATTGTGACCTCGTTTCCCGGCGTCCGCCTGATCGTTGCCGGACGGGGATCACGACACGATACCGACTGGCTCAGGAACCGGATCCGCAATTCTCCGGTTGCGGACGCCATGCTTTTCAAGGAAAACGTCTCTGACGCTGAAAAAATATCGCTCTTTCATGGCGCAACGTTTGTTTGCATGCCGTCCCGCTTCGAAGGATGGTGCATCGCCGCTATTGAGGCGGCGGCAAGCTCAAAAGCAACAATAGGAACACGCATCATGGGCCTCGACGAATCCATCCGTGACCGGGAAACCGGGATTCTTGTGTCCCCGGACAACGCTGATGAACTTGCCGTCGCCATGGCGCTGCTTCTCCGCGACACTGCACTCAGAAACCGGCTGGGCAGCAATGGGTACCGGCGGGCCTTACGGCAATTCACCTGGGACTCAATATCCCGTCAGCAGGAAATGTATTATTTTTCTTGTGTAAACAATGCCGGCAGTACTGACACGCCTGCAGAATAGAAAGACGGTCTATCGCAATGGCACATTACGCCTTTTACGCTGAAAAAGCGGTCTCTTCCCCGGGAGCATGGATCAACCGCATTGTTGCGGAAAAACTATCGAAGTTTTTTCTTGCCTGTCTTCAGAACAGACCTTCGGTGGCGGCGGCGACTGAAGGCAGCCGGCCTTCCATCCTGGAAATAGGGCCAGGCCAAGGTCTTTTCGCTTCGTTTCTCATAAACACCGGAAGAGTTGAGTATAAAGGTTACGAACCGGAAAAAACACTTTTTGACGCATTAAAGGCTAAAGGGATGAATGTCGTCAACGCTATTGTGCCGCCGATTCCGGAAGACAATGAACGCTGTGCGGCCGCAGCCCTCATGAATGTTCTTGAACACATGCCGACAATTCAGGACGCCGAAAAACTGCTGCAAGAGATATACCGGATCCTTAAACCCGCAGGTATTGTGTTCATCGTGGTTCCCAGCTACCTTGACTGGGGCAGGGAATTTTTCAATCTTGACTATACACACCAGACGATCATGACCGAAAGCAGGCTCCGCCAGATGGTGAACGACGCTGGATTCCGCATGCTGCGGATGACCTATCACTACGGCTGTTTCTTCTCAGGATTCGGAAGGATTCCCAATGCGCTTGCCCGTCTGAGCCGGCTGCTCCTGTCCGTTTTTCTGCCCCGATCTGCGGCGCGCAGCGATACAATACAGAAAATGGGGGTGCTCTTTGCGGAAAACATTATTTGCTGCGCGGAAAAGACGCTCCAGTGAAAGACCTTACGGGGATCTTATCTGACTTTGCCTTATAAGCGTTTCCGCTTCCGCAGCAGCCCGATAGCGCACCAATAAATAAAGAGAACCGCACACAGGGGAAAGGTTATAATCTGCGCTTTCGCCAGATAGAGCGAACGGGCTTTCATTTCGACGATGTGTTCTCCTCCGGGCAGGAAGACCGCCATCCAGGCAAGGTCGGAACGGTAAACGGGCGCCGGCTTTCCGTCTATCGACACTTTCCATCCGGGATAGTACACTTCGGAGATCCGCATAAAGCCGTCTCTGGGCGCGGTGACCTTGACAACACGTTTATTGGGCGTATAGCGCCGCCACGATGCGGAGAAAGGCGGCAACCTCTGTACTGTCGAATCCGAGATGTTCCCCGCCGGTTTCAGCGAGGGCGGTGAAAGCAGGGCCACGGTAGACCGGTAATTATAGCCGTTGCTTTGCAGCGCCGACGGAATTTTAGAAGAGTCCATGACGATGAAGTTCGGTGCAAAGGAGACGCGTTCCAGTGCGTTCCGGTTCTCGATCGGCATCAGTTCAGCGCCGTTTCGTACCAGCAGAAATTTGACATTGGCTATATCAAGGAACGCGTTGCCCTTGTCGATCTGTTCGGCCTTGAGATAAGCTTCGCCGTTCGGAGTGAACCCGAGCAGCTTGTCAAAGTAGTTACGATCCTGCTGGTCGCCCCTGAACGCACGGTACCAGCGCAGTTCGTTGTCATGGAATCCGCCTACCCCTTCCAGCCCATGTGCGCCTTCGCCGTTTTGCGGAAAGACGCCGGGTAGCGAAAACACGCGGAACGGTGCCGAAAGCATCTCGGCTTTAAGCTTTTGCAAGGCAGGTTCATTATAGAAATAGGGCCGGGGATCGATCGTTTTAATGAACTGCGCGTCGACCCTGAGCACATCGATAAACCCGAACGCGAAGATGATTACTGCTGCAATAGCCGGTTTAAGTTTGCCGTTGATTACGGCAATCAGCATTCCCAGGACAACTTCGGCGAAAAAGACTGATAGCCACAGCAAGGGCACGAAATTGCGCGAAAAGTTAGCGTCAAAAATCTGTCGTTTCTTGGTGTCGAGCGTTGCGATAAATGGAAAAAAACCGGCAACGGCATCTTTCACCGAAAAGAAAACCGCCGCCGCGACGACGGCGCCCATGCTTATAATGAGGCCTTTTATCCAGGTTTTTTTTCTTTTTTCCTGCAATACCGAAAACTCGCCGGAGAGAAGATCCTTCAGGAAAAGGATTGCTAGGAGCACTATGCTGAACGAAAACCAGCACATGATCATGCTGCAGGCGCGGAATTTTTTCACACCGGGAACGAGGTAGTAGGCTGCCGAAAAAACCGGGGTATGGGCACCGAGCGAATAGAGCACGGCAAACAGGGCAACGCCAAGCCAGAAAAACCGCCATGGTTTCGGTTTCCCCATGAGCGCAACGATAGCGAGAAGTAAAACAATACCGCCGGCATACTCCGAATTGAGTTTAAAGGCATTTCCGCCCCAGTAATAATCAAGGGTATTGCCAAATTCCGGTACCCAGAGCGAAAAGAATTCCGGCCAGTGCAGGGACCACGAAGCGGCATACTCAAAACCCCGGTCAACACCGCGTACCGAGAACGCTTCACGGACATACATGAGCGCAGGGAACAACTGTATGAATCCGATGGCAAGTCCGATGATCACGGAAAGGCCGAAAAAAAGGCCCAATCGAACCGCTGCGCCTTTTTCGCGTCGCCGGAAACGGAACACCATGGCAACCGCCGCATAGGCGAAGAGTCCCCACAGGACGAAATAGGTCAACTGCACCTGTGACGTCAGCAGTGAAAAACCGATGCCGAGTCCTAAAAGCGACGCGTTCAAAAACGTCGGAACATCCGCCAGTGCCTTGAGCCGCCACACCATGAACGGCAACCAGGCAATGACGAACATTTTTCCATCGTGCCCTGGGTAGATGTGTGAAAGAAACTCGGGGTTCAGCATGTAGAAAACGCCGCCGATAAACGCAAGCGGTGCCGGACAATTGAAACCCCTGCGCAGCATGAGGAAAAAGAAGAGACCGGCCAGAAATATATGGAGGATCATTTTAGTGCCGAGGGCACGGTGCACCGGGAGAATCGCGTTGATAATGATGGAGGGCGGATACAGCGCGTCACCGAACAGCGCATCAATGGTCGGCATACCGCCAAGGCGCGGATTGAACCAGAACGGAAACTGGTGATGGGTGACGAGCGCCGTTTTCATGAACACTTTTGAATCGAGCCCCGACAACTGGTCTGAACTGAAAAGCATCTTATCTGAAAAGAAGAAGCCTGAAAAAATAATAATGACGATGGCCGCTAACGCAGCCGCATAGACCCATGTTTTTTGTGAATATTTCGGCCATAGACGGCCGCCGGCGCTGTTCGGTAAATTTTTTATTGCTTCCACACGTTCTCCTCTATCGATATTTACATGCGGTAATTCTTGATCAACCTGCGGCCATCAACGGTAAACTATACTACCGTCTTCTGAGCCATAGCAGCGGATCGAGCGA
>Ga0315285_10002721_pt1 | contig 18472 bp, 15 predicted proteins | sample YL17G09_36_MG_FD_203698 | JGI IMG/M metagenome (GOLD analysis project Ga0315285, IMG submission 203698) | Sediment microbial communities from Yellowstone Lake, YNP, Wyoming, USA - YL17G09_36 | ecosystem: Environmental > Aquatic > Freshwater > Lake > Sediment | place: USA: Wyoming | collected... | reverse complement strand
TGGACCGTGAAGAAATCACGGTCGAAAGGGAGACGATCCTAAGCACGGCAAAGGGGTTAACTGAGGGAACAAAAATATTTAATATCTCGACGGCAACGGCCTTCGTGGTGGCAGGAGGGGGTTTAAAAGTGGCTAAATATGGTAGAAAATCTGCTTTTCCTCTTTGTGGATATGCAGATGTCATTGAGGCATTGGGGATCAGCCTTGATATGACATCCACTCAATTGGAAAGATGCATTAAAGAGATAGGTATCTGTTTCCTTTACGAACCCTTGGCCCAAAATGGCTTGGGACACATTATTGCACTTCGGGAGAAGATCGGCATCAGGACAATATTCAACCTTTTGGATCCTCTGATCAACCCTGCAAACGCAAAGATTCAGGTATTGGGCGTTTATGAACCAAGTTTGACAGAGACGATGGCCACGGTTTTGAAGAATCTTGGAATCAAGAAGGGTCTCGTTGTCCACGGAGAAGATACCCTGGATGAAATTAGCATCACCGGAAAGACTAAGGTTACAGAGTTTAAAGATGGAGGGATAAAGACCTACCTCATCAAGCCTGAGGATTTTGGGTTGAAAAGGGGAGAGCTCATTGAGATCAGAGGCGGGACGAAGAAACAAAATGCCGAAATCATCCTGGAGATCCTAAAGGGTGATCGAGGAGCAAAGCGGGATATCACTGTTTTGAACGCGGCGGCAGTTTTTATGATAGCCGGAAGGGCAAAAGATTTCGACGAAGGTATTGAGTTGGCCAATCAATCCATCGATTCAGGGAAGGCCTTCAATAAACTGGAGAGGCTGATCGAGTTCACAAATGCCGAGCGCAGGTTTTTAAGAGATCCATATAAGGTGGAAGTGGAAAAAATGTAAAAGGCCATTTTCAAGGGGTTTGATGGAGACTCCTTCGATTGAATTTAGAAGAATTTTCTCTTATAAAATAAAGAATGGCGATCAAAGAAAATCAAATTTACAGACTGGTGATCTTCGACCTTGATGGGACGCTCACTCAGGAGCGATCAATCTGGGAATATATTCATAAGCAATTGGGAAAATGGTATGGGTTTGCAGAAGAGTATCAAAATCAATTTTTAGCTGGAGAGATTTCTTACGAACGTTTTTGTGAGTTGGATGCAGAGGTTTGGAAAGGGATGAAAGTGAAAGAGTTATCTGAGATTGTTAAGACCGTTCCCTTTCATTCTGGGGTAGATGAACTGATCCAGTACCTTAAGCATAAAGGTTTGAAACTTTCGATGGTTTCTTCTGGCCTTTCTCTCCTTTCAAACTGGGTCCATCAGAGATATGGATTTGACTACTCTATTTCAAATGATCTCCTCCATGAGAATGGGATTTTGACTGGAAAAGTGAAGATTCAGGTCTATTACGATAAGAAAGCAGAATGGGTAAAAAAAATTCTAAAACAATTTGGGATGATGTCTGAAGAAGTGATTGCTATCGGAGATAGCGTAGGCGACATCGATATGTTTCAGATGGTGGGTTTCTCCATCGCTTTTAATTCCTTATGTTCAGATCTCGATCAAATTGCCAGCATCTGCATCCATAGTCAAAACCTTGCGGATATCATTCCCAGATTACCTTTCCTTAAACACGCAGAGGGCATAGGGCATGGAGCATAGTGTAAAACTTAGATCCTAATTTCGACCTTAACCTAAACCTTAACCTATAACCTATCGAATCGACCGGCCTGACGGAAGAGATGAACTGGGAATTGAGATGGATGAAATGGGCAGATGGATGGTGGAGCTCGCCGTTTTTAGATCATGTCCTGCCCTGGCTCACTTATCTCGGAAGCCATATTGCGGTTGTCCTATTCATTATTCTTAGCTGGATTATAACCAAACAGAGAAAAGTTCTCCGCCGTCTTCTCCTGCTCTATGGTATCCAATCTGTTGTGATCTACAGTCTTAAGTTTCTAGTAAAAAGAGAGAGACCTCTCTTTTTCTTGGAGATGACCTCAAAACTCTCCAAAGGTCCGGGAGAAATTCTGGACCCCAGTTTTCCCAGCGGCCATGCTGTTTATGCATTTATGATGGCGACTCTCCTTTCTTATTGGTTTCCTCGATACTGGATTGTTTTTTTCATTGTTGCTGGCTTCATCGCATGGACCCGAATCTACTTGGGCCTTCATTATCCCACGGATGTCATTGCAGGAGCCCTTCTAGGTTATGGGATAACAAGAGTTTATATTTTTTTCTATCTCTCAAGAAAGGGTGGTAGAGAAACTAATAATACGTAAGAATAGAGAGGCAGCAATGGTTTAAAGTCTAAGGAGTGAATTTTTTTCTCGGTAGGTCCTCTCCATTTTGATAAAATTTTCGCCGAAGTCAATGGTGTGTTTTTTCATAGCCTCAGCCGCTGCCTCAGCATTACCAGCCACCACTGCCTCCACAACAGAGCGATGCATTCCTTTCGGATGTACGTAATCAGGGTCAGGGTTTACTGCCTCTACCACCTCTTTAGTCAATCCCAATAAGGATCTCATTAGGGCTTCAAAAAAGCGATTTCCGCACATCTCAGCTAAAATAAAATGGACTCTTTGCTTTCTGTCTACATCTGCTGATAAGGATGTTATAGGAAGTTCTTCAATATCTAAAGCCTCCTTCAGCCGTTGAGCATATTCGGAGGTGGTGTTCGAGGCCGCCAATCGGGCTACCTCGGGTTCAATAAGAAGTCTCACATGGTGTAGTTCAGGAATCGAGATCTTGTCAGCTAGGAATAGATCTAAGAAAGCGTTTACCAGATATTCGAAGGTTAGATCGGTCACATAAGCACCACCTGTTACGCCTTGCCGAATAACTATAAATCCAGCATGCTCCAATTTCCGAAGAGCCTCCCGAATTGCCACACGACTCACCTGAAACTGTTCTGCAAGGTCTCGTTCAGGCGGCAATTTCTCTCCGGGGTTGAAATGACCCGATACAATCGACTCTTTAAGCTGCTCAGCAACCTCTTCTGAAATTCGTAATTGTTTTATGGGCTTAAATCTGGGCATTGGTTTAAGACCTTCAATTCAATATTGGAACCAGCACCAGAATATATCAAAAAGAAATGATTTGCAACAATTTTTTTATTGACAAAATAATTTAATTGGAATAAATATTATACCGATTCTTCTAATAAGTGAGAGAGTTTTTTAACTTGAGTCAATCATGGGAATGGTTTATATACCATTCAAAGCATAATAATATTTGACGGAGGTGATCCGTTTTTTTTATTTAAAAGGTAGAAAGTTTCCAAAAATTTCAGAAGAGTGTTCCTTTTTTATTTATCCAGGTTTGAACATGCAAGGACGCCTTTGACGTCAAGTGCGATATGAAGCCACCACCAATCAGTGGTTCGAAAGCCTCGAGCTTCCGTGGGGAGACGAGCATGGCACTGATTAGGAGACTATGATAGGTGGAAACTGATAGGCAAGTTAAATTACAGATTGACAACCTCTCGCTTAGCTTTGGCGGTGTCAGTGCCCTTGTTGACGTGAGCATGGACATCAGGGATAACGAGATACTGGCTATCATCGGACCTAATGGTGCCGGCAAGACCGCCCTCCTCAACTGCATAAATGGCTTCTACAAACCTCAAAAGGGCGAGATATACTACGATGGGCGAAGAATTACCCGAATGCGCCCGGATAAGCTGGCTAAACTCAGCATTGCGAGAACCTTTCAGAATATCGAGCTGTACACTGGGCTAAGTACTCAAGATAACATCATGGCTGCCCGACACGTGCTTATGAAGCAAAACTTCATCACTGGTGCGCTATACTTTGGCTGGGCACTTAAGGAGGAAATCAAGAACCGCCAGACTGTAGAAGAGATTATCGACTTCTTAGAAATAGCACCAATTAGAAAGAGGGTAGTTGGCCTTCTGCCCTACGGGATGCGAAAAAGGGTCGAGCTGGCAAGAGCATTAGCTCTGGAGCCGAAAGTCCTGCTTCTTGACGAGCCTATGGCAGGGATGAACCTGGAGGAAAAAGAGGATATCGCCCGATTCATAATTGATGTATTCGAAGGTCAGGGAGCCACCTATCCTGATACACCTGTTCTTAGGGATGGGATTAGTTGTATCATCCTTGTCGAACATGATATGGGGGTGGTTATGGACATTGCCGACAGGATTATCGTCCTCGATTTTGGGCGCAAGATTGCCGAGGGCACCCCTGCCGAAATTAGCACTAATCCCGAGGTTATAAGTGCTTACCTGGGGAAGGGAAAATAAGTCTGGAATAATGGAAAAATGGAATGGTGGAAGAATGGGTTAAAGCCATGGAAACGAACTTGATTTATTTTGTCTTTGAACCCATTTCTTCCAATCCTCCATCATTCCAATGTAGAAATCATTCCGGTAACTGTTCCAATGGAGGTTCCAATGGAGGTTCCAATCCGCCATTCATTTGCGACCCGAACAAATGGACTCTTTGTGATAGTGAAAATCGCAACTTCTGAGGGATTGGAGGGCATAGGATGTGGAAGCGTATTGTACCCTGGATATATCATGGATAGCCAGGAAACGGTGATGTTGAAAATAAGAGGGCTCGCGAAGGAAGCGCTGTTGGGGGCAAACCCTCTCCATATCGAGCAGATATTGGCAAAATGCGACGTTCTTCTCCGGGAAAACTCCATAACCAAAGCACATGTGGATTATGCACTTTACGATTTGAAGGGCAAGATTTTGAATGTACCCGTCTACGAGTTATTGGGCGGGATCGGAAGGGACAAGATTCCGCTTGAGTGGATTGTAACACTGGATGAACCTGATGCCCAGGCCGAGGCCGCCTTGAAATTTCTTGGCGCAGGATTCCACAGCCTGAAGCTGAAAGTAGGCCAGGATCGCGCTATGGCAGTAAAAGGGACCGGGCTTAGGTATTGAGCTTAACGAGGACCTGGTTAACCAATATCTTACGCCTGGCGTAAGCAAAATCGTGGTTCAATAGCCAAGACTATGATCGCAGGAGGGCAAAATGACGCTGGACTTAGTAGAGAAGGATAGACGCTACAGGCTTGTCAGGGAAAGGATGGCCGCCCAGAACTTAGATGCCCTGATTGTGATAGGCAATGCCCAGATCACACAGAAAGGGTATGTTAAATACCTTACGAACTACAGGAGCATGTTATATGATCTGGTCGTTATTTTTCCGATCCAAGGTGAGGCACGACTATTAGTCCCCAGTCCAGTACAAAAATATTGGGGAGGGATTTTGTCCTGGATCAAAAACATTGAAGAGCAGGTCCCGAATCTCAACAAATCCTTATCAAGGAGCCTTCAGGAGATGGGATTGTCGAAAGGGAGACTAGGTCTCATCAACACCAAAATCATATCGGCCGATGCCTATCTCTCTTTGACTAAAGATTTTCCCGATGCCTCACTGGTTGATGCGACCCCCATACTTGAAGAAATAAGAATGATCAAGAGTCGCGGGGAACAGGAATTAGTCAGAACCGCCGCTGGCCTTGCCGATCTCTCGTTTAAGGTACTGTCTGAAATTTTAAGGCCGGGCATGACCGAACGCGAAATTATCGCGCAAGTCGATCGGGCGCTTATCGCAGGAGGAGCCGAGGATATCTTCCATATATTCTCCTCGAAGCCGGGAAATCTGTTTCCCTTCGCGCCTTCGGACCGGGCAATCGAGAAAGGAGACATCATCATTCTGAATACGGAGCTTTCCGGACCAGGAGGATATTGGGTTCAAATGGTGAGGACGTCATTTTTGGGTAGACCAAAGAGTCATATCGAGCGAATGTACGATACGCTTATAGAGATAAGATCCCGGCTGATAGGCCAGCTCCGTCCAGACAAGAAAGCGTCAGAGGTGGCCAAGTGGGTCCGGAACGAGATAGTCAATGGTGGGTTTGAGATCGGGGTGAATTTTGGACACTGTCTGGGTCTGGATGTTGTGGAGCGACCCTTAGTCCATCTGAACGATGAGACACCCTTGAAGCCTGGTATGATTATCACCGTCCATCCTCAGCTGGTTTCAAGGGAAAAAGATGCCACCATATGGCTGGCTGATACCTACTTAATCACCGAGGGTGATGCAGAAGTGCTCACAAAAGTCGAGCCACACGAAATGAAAATCGTTGATGGGTAGCTGGTCGAAGAGAAGTGGAGACGTTATCTGACACCAGGGAAAGAGATTATTAAGTTGGGTCGCATTTCGTAAGGCCATGAAAGACAAGGTGATCGGAAGAATAGAAAACGGACTAAGAAGATTAACATAGGGAGGAGGTGATTTTGGCGCTTTAGAATGGGAAATTGGATAATGTTAAGGGTAATCTTCGATGTCCACTGAAAATGAAATAGTTAAGCAGGGTTATACCTTAAAAACAGGCCATTCTGAGGTTTCCATTCTAAAGCTTTTTTTAACCTCTCTGTTGTGCAACAGAGTTTATCTGGAATTTAAGAAATTTAGAAAGGAGGGACAGTTAAATGAAAAGGCTTTTTTTAATTTTAGTGTTAAGTCTATTGGTAAGCGGCCTGCTGTTTGGTTGGGGCAAGCCAGCACCGGCGCAAGCAACTCGGGAGCAAGTTCCCTTTAACTTACTTTCGATGAGGTTCGGAGGAAGTGGGTATGTTGCATCCTTTGCTCTGAGTGAAATGATAAACAAGCACTCCCCGTGGCTTCGAGCTAAATTTATGGAAACCGCAGGAGGAATAGCGAATATGAGAGCGTTCTCAGAGAACCCAAACCAAAGGAAGGACAGCCTCGCCTATACAACGTGGTCTGGGACCTTCCTCGCAGTTAACGCTGTTCCTCCATTCTTCACGACGCCATATAAGGGTGCAAGAGCAATCTCAACGGCACAATGGATAGTCCATAGTTATGTTACTTTAGACCCGAAAATTAAGACCCCGATGGACTTTGTTGGTAAGAGGATTGGACTTCCGCCGAAGGCAAGCTCTGGCAGAGTGGAGCCTGAGATACTCCTAAAGTATGGCTGGGGTATCATGGACAAGGTTAAAATTGACTACATAGGTTTCGCCGAATCAATCGCAGCTCTCAGGGATGGGATGGTAGATGTTGCTATTTACAACCCGATCTATATAGGGGTAGATAAAACAGCCCCAAGCCCTGCTCTGGATGAACTTAGAGCGTTACGGATACCGTATTATTACATCCCTATTCCTAAGGAGGATGTCATCCGTGCTCGTGAAAAAAGCGGCTACCCAATATTCCCAGCGGTGTTACCACCAGGAGGGTTAGGCCCAGAGCAAAGAGAACCTTTTCCACACGTTAAACTTACTAACGGGTGGTTTGCTGATGTCGAATTTCGTGATGACATGGCGTATGAAATATGCCGGATCATCTATGAACACTATAAAGATTTTTGGCCCTATCATGTTTCGATGAAAGGCCTCTCCCCAGAAAATATGCCCAAGCTTGCTGCCTCGGAGGCTGAGTACCATCCTGGTGCAATCAAGTTTTATAAGGAGAAGGGGTTAAAGATAGGATTCTCGGATTAAAAGGGAGTAGAAGTTGAGATTCTTATGATCAGCGAGTCTCTCGCCATGAATGGAGAACTTACGAAATGAGCAAAGTGGAGAGTGGGAGAAGGAAAAGCTGGGAATTCATAGACATGGCCATAGCAACGGTGGGAGTTGCTATGGCCATGTTTCATCTGATAAGCAGTCAATATCTGATCCTTGGAGGTATTGAGTTACAGAATGTTCATCTGGGGTTTGCTCTTCTACTTGTTTTTTTAACTGCATTTAAAGGAGGGGGTGGAAAGGGTAGGCTATTAACCATAACTTTCTTGATATTGTCTGTTGCCTGTATCCTCTATGTCGGGGTCCTTTATGAAGACCTCGAGATACGGGCAGAGTCTAATACCTCCTTAGATTTGGTAGTAGGTGTTATCATTATTATCTTAGTCCTCGAAGCCACTCGGCGGGCGTTCGGATGGATACTACCCATGGTTGGTCTTATTTTCGTCGCTTACAGCTTCCTGGGATACTACGTTCCGGGGCCTCTGCGCGGTGTAGAGATGATACCGAGCAAGGTAATTGCGGCCCTATCCATCGGCCTGAGCGGAGTGTATGGGCAAATCCTAAGTATCTCAGCAAGCTATATATTTCTATTCATCTTCTTCGGTACGATCATGCAAACATCAGGGGCAACTGGCTTCTTCGAGGAGGTTGGCAGAATAATAGGGAGAAGGCTGAGGTCGGGAGCGGCGATGTCAGCGGTAGTGACGAGTGCCATGGTCGGAATGCTAACCGGAAGTGTGGGGGCGAATATCGTTATTACCGGGTCATTTACCATACCAATGATGAAAAAGATTGGCTATAAACCAGAGCAAGCCGGTGCCATTGAAGCCGCTACCGATGTCGGGGGACAGATTATGCCTCCGGTAATGGGAGCGGCTGCTTTCGCCATGGCTGGCGTGACGGGAATACCCTACGTGAGGATAGCAGTGGCAGCCATTGTGCCAGCCCTACTCCATTTCTTATCCGTTGGGTTGTATTGCCATTTCCAGGCAGGGAGCATGGGCGTAAAAGGCCGTATGACTGAAAAAGTAGACTATAAAGAGTTATTACTGAGAGCACCTCTATTCTTCATCCCACTCTTCACCATCGTGTACTGTATGCTGATTGGTAAGACCCTAATGTACTCTGCCTTCTGGGGGATAGCGCTTTGCATGTTGATAAGTCTCATCAGAAAGAAAACACGTGGTTCTATAGCCACGTGGGTGAGGGGTTTTACTGATGGAGCCAAAGGCGGGGCTGAAATTGCCGCATCCTGTGCCTGCATGGGGTTAATGGTGCAATCTCTCACAATGACCGGTTTGGGATTAAAACTGCCAGGCATAGTAGAGATATTGAGTGGCGGAAACGTTGCCATCGCGCTATTCATTGTTGGGCTAGTATCCATTATTCTTGGCTGCGGAGTATCCACACTGGCAGTATACATCTTAGTAGCCATGGTGAGTGCCCCAGTCCTGCTGAAAATGGGAATACCTATGTTACCAGCCCACTTCTTTATTTTCTTCTACGCCTGCTATTCGATGGTTACACCACCTGTAGGCATGGGGGCGATGATTGCTGCAAAGTTAGCCGGAGCCAAATATATACCTACAGCAGTTGAGGCAGTGAAGGCAGCGGCTGGTGGTTTTATCCTACCTGTTTTGATAATCTGGAACCCAGTGCTGCTAATGGAACCGGGACAGTCTCCTCTTCAAGCGGTATTAGGCGTAATCGCCTGTCTGGGGGTCGTTTTAAGTTTACAGGTTCTGATTGTCAATTACTATATAAACGCTATCACCCCCTGGGAAAGGGCCCTGTCCGGCATATCAACGTTAACTCTCATAGGATACTTTGCCACAGAAAATTATATATTTTTTATTGTAGGACTGGGACTTATTATTTTCATCAGCGTTAGGCAATTCATGATGAAAGAACAACCATCAAAACTCGTCGTCAAAACCGACGGCGACGGCATCTAATGGGAAAAAGAGGGAAGGAAGTAACAATACGTTAACCTCAATGAAGAGGTTGTTAAAAGATACATTACAGCTAGGAAAGCCCCTGTTTTAGCTTGGGAAAAGCCGTAAGGGAATTCTTGAGGTAGGCGTAGTGAAATTTACTAAACATATCTCCGACATCCTTATCATTGGTGGGGGTGGAGCCGCGGCGATGGCGGCTCTCCCGCCCAGTCGCCGTGGCGCCAAGGTTACACTCATCAGCAAAGAAAGTTCGTTTGTGGGTGGGGCAACAATCATGGCTGCGGGAGGGACTTGCGCTGTATTCAAACCCAATGACAGTTTTGAGACATTCTATAACGATATCATGCGGGGAGGAGGATATTTAAATAACCCTAGGCTGGCAAGAATATTGGCAGAAAGATCAAAACAAGCGATCTTAAAACTTGAGGATTATGGTTTTTTCTTGGATAGAAAGAGTTTAGACCCGTCACAAATAATTAGAAAAGGTGAAGGTCACTCGTTCCCTCGCGGATATTTAGATAGGCGTGAAGCATTGGGTTTTTGCCATGGATTAAGTAAAGCATTGGTCAGAAGTAGAGTGGATTTTCGACCAGAAATAGTGGCCTATAGATTATTATCCAATCACGGAAAAGTGGTTGGAGCAATGGGCTTCAGTCTGGTAACCGGGGATTATCTAGTGTTTAATGCAAAGGCTGTAATTATGGCAACAGGTGGATTAGGTGCACTTTATAAGATTACAACCAATTCTGGAACTTTAACCGGAGACGGTTACGCAATGGCGTGGGACGCCGGCACAGAATTAGTTGATATGGAAATGGTTCAGTTTTTGCCTCTTGCTTTCCCTTATCCCAAGTCGCGAGAGGGACTTAATATTGGGATGTGTTCCTTTTTTGGATCTGGGACAAAGCTTTACAACGGGCTTGGTGAGAGGTACATGGTAAAATACGATCCCAAGCGCATGGAATTTGCCACCCGGGATGTAGTCGCTCGAGCCAACTTCACCGAGATTAAGGAGGGTAGAGGAACCAAGAGTGGAGCGATAGTGGTTGACCCGCGAGAACATGACCCGGGTCTTCTGAAAATCTATAAGAGCTATCATCCTCATATCTACAGCATGTTCAAGGAAGTTTTCGGAGAATGCATCGCCAATTGGCAAGAGCCTTTTGAAGCAATTCCAAGTCAGCATTTCTTCATGGGTGGAATACCAATCAATGAAAAGTGTGAAACGAGTATTCCCGGTTTGTTTGCTGTTGGTGAGGTTGCCGGTGGTATTCATGGCGCTAACCGGTTAAGCGGTTGTGCTCTGACGGAGATTTTTGTGTTTGGGGACCTGCTTGGAGAGAACGTCATGAACTGGGTTGAAAAAGGGGATTTGATTCCGCCAAGGGAATCTGAGGTACAAGAGGCGATTGACCAACTCGAAGAAATATTCTCCAGGCAGCAGGAAGGGGTCCGGCCTTATAAAATAAAACAGGCTATAAAAAACATAATGTGGGATTGCTTTGGACCGAGCCGGGATGAAGAAGGAATGAAAAAAGGACTTGCCGGTTTAAAACATATCCAGGAGAATGAAATACCTAAGCTTGCCCTGGGGTCTCACCAGGCCAGGTATAACCGTGAGAAAATGGAAACGGTTGAAGCATGCCTGATGATCAAGACCGCAATCCTAGTGGCAACTGCGGCTCTCTATAGGACAGAAAGCCGGGGTTCGCATTATCGTACCGATTTCCCGGCATCAGATGATAAGCATTGGTTAAGAAATACAGTATTAAGAAAGAGTACCGAAGGGGAAGTGGATATAAGCTACAGACAGGCAAGTATTTAGCCAATCGCTTCCGAAATGACGTCATGAGAGTAAAATTAAGCATCTATCGCTTTGATCCTGACTCAAATAAACAACCGAGATATGATACGTTTGAGATTGACACTGACTCGGGTGAAACCGTGTTGAGTGCTCTCATAAAGGTAAATGAGGATTATGACTCAAGCCTGAGTTTTCGGTTCGCCTGCGGTAAGGTGAAGTGCGGAGAGTGTTCGATTATGGTAAACAAAACCCCCTGCCTCGCCTGCAATAGGAAAATAGAGCCGGAAATGATCATTGACCCTCTGCCTAACCTGCCCGTAATCAAAGATCTGGTCATTGATAGAAACAAGGCTATCAATAAGATTGTGGAATTGGCCCCCTCCTTACTCGAATCAAAGGTTGATAGAACCATGACCTTGGAATCACACATCATTGATACCTATATTAAGTTAACGTCTTGTTTTGAATGCCTAATATGTCAATCGGTATGTCATGTCCTTAAAGATAAACCTGACCAGTTTATCGGGCCTCTGGGGCTTCTCTGGCTTGCCCAGACGGCCCTGACGGATGCTAATATTGGGAAAGAGATGCGTGATGTGGCGCAAATATGTGAAAGTTGTGGTATGTGCTGGAGGGCGTGTCCATCCGAAATAAACTTTTTGGAAGATGCAATTAAAGGACTATTGAGTGAGCAGAAACCTGATAATAACAGGGGGTGAGCAGGAGCGAATATGCGGTTGGAGTTCGGGGGGGCGGGAATTCAGATTCTAAGACATCAGGAGGCAGAACAATGAAAATTAACAGGGTAGAAATAATACCGGTAGATATTCCGTACAAAACTCCGTTTCGCGTCTCTTATGGTGGGGTAACCTCCGGTAGCTATGTCATTTTAAGGATACTGACCGATGAGGGGATCGATGGTGTCGGGAGCAGTATCGGTTTTCCGAAAATCGGCCTGAACCGAGAGAGCGCCATGGCTCAAATGAAAAGTGTCGCATCGGGTCTTCTTTTGGGTCAAGATCCGCTCAATACGGAGGGGATTTTGAGCCGACTCGATGTTATGCTTCCTGGAAGTTGGCGAATAAAAGCACATATTGATTATGCCTTATACGATCTCAAGGGGAAAATATTGAATGTTCCGGTCTACCAGTTGCTGGGTGGACTCTGTAGGGAGAAGATTCCACTGGAATGGATTGTCATGATGGACGATCCTGAGGTACAGGCTGAAATTGCAGTGAAATATCTCGCCGCCGGATTTCACAGCATCAAAATGCACGTCGGCGGCGATCCTAAATTGGCTGTTAAGCGCTTGAAAACAGTCCGTGAGGCTGTTGGCTCTGATATTCCGATTGCAGTGGATATGGCCAGCGTTGCCGGAACACCGAGCCACTGTAATGCCCATGATGCATTGCGGGTTATCGAAGAATTAGATAAATACGATCTTCACTATGCAGAACAACCTGTGACAACGCATGATATAGACGGCTTTAAAGCCATAAAGAGACGGACGAATGTTCCCCTTGCTGCTGACGCGAGTGCTGACTCTGTTGGGGAAGCCTATAACATGATAAAGGAAGAAGCCGCTGATATCTTTCATGCACTTATGGGGAGAATCGGAGGTATTCGGAAAACATTAAATTACACCAACCTGGTTGACGCCGCAAACCTTGATTATGCAATATGTGTCCTCGGAAATGGCATCGAACATGCAGCCGGTGCCCACTTTGCCGTATCCCGTGCAAAAAGAGGGAAGATTCTTGATGAGCTTGGCCTAATTTTCTACCTCTATGGAGGGACGGAAACAAAGGGAATTACGGCAGACGTCACAAGAGAAATAAACGGCAAGATAGAAAAGGGTTATTTATATCCGCCGAAAGGGCCGGGGTTGGGCATTGAACTTGATGAGGAAATGGTCAAACGTTATGCAGCTCCTGGGATTAATAAGATAGTGGTAGAGAAGTAATGAATAAATTCTCTTGTCTGGGAAGAACCTGAATAATATTGGCAACTATAACAAACTATATATAGGAGGGAAATAATATGAAAATTATCGGCATTGAGATGTTCCCAGTAAGCATCGCTTTTAAGCGAAAGCTCAAAGCAGCCTTTCGTGGAGTGGCTGTAGATGAAGGACTAAGGGAAGACAATCTAGTCATCAAGATATACACTGATGAAGGGATATCAGGTCTGGGTGAAGCTGGTACTTGGGGAATTTACTACTGCGGGGAAAGCCAGGAGACAGATATCGCCACCATAGCTTACCATTTATTTCCGAAAGTGCTTGACGGAGAAAACCCATTCAATATCGACCTGATTCACAAAAAAATGGATGATGCAGTAATCGGCAATACAGTCGCAAAATCGGCAATCGATTTTGCTCTTTACGATATAATGGGTAAAAAATTGAACGCGCCTGTTTATGAGCTTATAGGGGGGTGTTATGCGGATAAATTCCAAACAATAGGTGCTGTTATAGGGATATACGAGCCTGAGATAATGGCAGAGTATGCAAAGGAATCCTTAAAAGGTTTCGGGCCAGAGCCTCGCTTATTAAAAATTAAGATTGGGTTAGATTATCTGAAAGACATTAAACGGGTTGAGGCTATTCGGAAAGCAATAGGCCCTGCCCATTACCTTTTACTTGATTGCAATGGTTCATTAAACGTTAAACAAGCCATTTATCTCGGGCAACGAGTAGCTGAATTCTCTCCCGTATTTCTCGAGCAACCAGTAGACTATGATGATCTGGAGGGTCTCGCTGAGGTCAAGAGAAATGTACCCATCCCGGTAGGAGCATGTGAGTGTGCACTAACCATTAAGGACATGATGCGAGTAATCAGGATGGACGCTGCTGACTTTTTCAACTTTAAGATTGATCGGTTAGGAGGCATTTACAAAGGGAAACAAGCAGTTGGTATGATCAACGCTGCTGGGAAATGGGTCTTGTTATCGGGGCAGGTAAGTATAGGAATTGCAGCTACGGCCCGTAATCATTTCGCCGCTTCTACTTCTTCTATATTTCGTCTTGTTAGTTCTGGTGTCTCCGGTGCGTTTACGATTTATCCTGCTTTCGAGTCTGATTATGTGGAGGTGGAAAAGGTCTTAATTGGTGGGCCTAAAGTTGAAAAGGGGTTTGCTGGAATTCCTCCCGGTCCTGGGCTTGGCATCGAGCTAAATGAGAAGGCTTTGAAACGATTCATACCTCCTAACAAAAGTCCCATACTCATAGGTAAAAAGTCGTCGGCATAATTCTTGGGGCGTAAGATACCCTAAATTTAAGCTGAGGGATCATCCATAAAAAGTGGGCCATTTCCATTAAGATAAAGATGGGAAAGTGAGGGGATAGGGTGATAGAAAATCATTAACTATCCTGAAGTCCCCACCCTCAAGGAACTTGGCTATGACTTTGCAAATGATACCTTTTTCAACATGTGAAGACCTGCTGGTCTGCCTCCGGACATCATTAAAAAACTCAAGAGTGCTTTCGCAAAGGCAGTTGAAAGTAAAGAGGTTAGAGCGGTGATAGATAAGCTCGATATGCTCCCAGTTCTTTACGGTGGCAAGGAGTATGATGAGCTCCTGAAGAGTTCATGGTTTATTACGGAAAAGAGTTTAAGGGAGACAGGGGTCATCAAAGAACCGGCTACAAGCCCTTATTAATGTGGGGTTTCACATCTCTCCAGGATTGAAAAGGAGATCATGGGAGACTTAGGAGTCATGAGGAGTCATGAAGTGATCCAACTTAAGCCCTGCCATAGGTTGTATTGAGAATGGGGGAGGTATAAATCTATCCAGGAGGGAGTGTAGGAATGGACATTTTAGAAAGACTCGTTAAGAATGTTATCGAGACAGATTATAAAGATTTACCCATAGATGCCATCAATATTACGAAGCTTGCTATTCTTGATACGATCGGCTGTATGTTGGCTGGTTTCTCAGCCCCTGGGTGTCTTTCCCTTAGAGAACAGGTTTTAGAATGGGGTGGCAAGAAAGAAAGCACAATAATAGTCTATGGGGACAAGGTACCCTGTCCCAATGCTGCCTTCGTCAATAGCACTATGGCTCGGGCCCTTGACTTTGATACCACTTGGGTTCGTGGAGTACATATGAGCGGTGCCTCTATTCCTACTGCAATCGCTGTGGCTGAAATGTGTCAAGGTGTGAATGGGAAAGATTTTCTAACGGCTATTATAGCGGGCGAAGATCTCGCCGCCAGGATTCACCTTGCTACTTCTGACTACAATGGTTTTGAACCCACGGGTGTGTGTGGCATCTTGGGAGTGGCAGCAATAACTGGAAAGATTCTGGGCTTAGATGAAAGACAGATGCTGGATACTTTAGCCATTGCTTTCAATCGCGCTGCAGGGAGTTATCAGCCTAATATCGATGGTGCTTTAATGATAAGAGTGATAGAAGGTTTAACCTCCAGATCAGGTATAGAATCAGCACTTTTGGCGAAAAGAGGCATCAGCGGCGGAGAAAATACTTTACAGGGTATTTTTGGCTTTTTTCACCTCTTTTCGAACGACAAGTATGACATGAAGGTATTGACGGACAAGATAGGGACAGAATTTTTAGGGGCTACTGAGACTAATTTTAAAAAATATCCTGCTTGTGGAGGTACTGGCTCAGCAATAGATGCAACCCTCCTGTTAGTAAGTGAAAAGAATATAAGACCTGAGGGTGTAGATGAAATCACGGTAGATTCGAGTCAATTCTTCTACAACATGTTAGGGAATCCTTTCAAGATTGGAACAAACCCTCAAGGTAATGCTCAGTTCAGCTATCAATATACTGTAGCCAATGCTTTGGTTCGAAGAAGATTTGAAATACAGGATATTATGCCAGAAATGATAAATGACCCTAAGATACTTGGGATTGCCGAAAAAGTTCACCCAAGGGTTAATGACGATTTGGTAAAGGAAGGTCTTGGAGCCACGATCGTTCACATTCTAACAAAAGAAGGCAGAGAGTACTCTAAAAAGGTGAATTATCGAAGGGGGAGCAAACAAATTCCTATGAGCAGGGAGGAAATTATTGATAAATTCTTATACTGTGCAGGCTTTTCGGCGACCCATTTACCAGATGGAAAACGTCGCCAAATGATTCGAATCATAGATGAATTGGAAAGAGTTAAAGATATGGAGGAACTCGTCTCTCTCATGGTAGTTTAGATTTTACCGAAGGTCATAGGCGGAGGAAAAGCCGGTATGGAGGCGGCAAGAGTCGCCGCAATGAGAGGTCATTCAGTATCCTTATATGAGAAAGAGAAGCATCTTGGTGGGCACCTCATTGAGGCTTCAGTGCCTGATTTTAAGAAAGTATTCCTTATTTAAGGGTCTGGAATAATGCTGCAAGTAAACAATATTGAAGTTGTCTACATGAATGTTATTCAGGTGCTACGAGGCGTATCATTAGAGGTAGGTGATGGTAAGATCGTTTCCCTGCTCGGGGCTAATGGCGCGGGCAAGACGACCACACTAAAGGCAATATCAGGGATGCTAAAGACGGAAGAGGGAGAGGTAACCGACGGCAGCATTGATTTTGATGGTAAGAGGATAGACAGGTATGGTCCCGAGGATATTGCTGCTATGGGCATAAGCCAGGCTATGGAGGGGCGAAGGGTTCTTGAGCACCTTAGTGTTGAGGAGAATTTATTCGTTGGTGCTTACTGCCGCAAAGACCGGTCTGGAGTCAAGAGGGATATAGAAATGGTCTTTGACTACTTCCCTCCCATTAAACGCCTCCGTCACAAGATGAGCGGCTATCTGTCCGGCGGTGAACAGCAGATGTTGGTGATAGGGCGGGCGCTCATGGCACGTCCTAAGCTTATGCTTTTGGATGAGCCTTCACTCGGTCTTGCACCACTGCTGGTGGAAGAAATCTATGAAATTATCCGGAGAATCAATGCCGAGCAAAAGATGGCAATATTCCTCGTGGAGCAAAATGCCAGAGCGGCCCTTGGTATTGCTGATTATGGTTATGTTATGGAGAATGGCAGGGTAGTTCTGGAGGGCCCGGCCGAGAAGTTAAGGGATAATGAGGATGTCCGGGAATTCTATCTGGGGCTATCGGCTGTCGGCTCCAAAAAGAGCTATCGTGAAGTGAAGCACTACCGGCGAAGGAAAAGGTGGCTTGCCTAAAAATAGCATAGCGCATAGAGCATAGCGTAAATAATCGATAATCTAATCATCAGAGAGAATGACTGCTGAGATGGAGCAAGTCTATAAAGAAAAGGGCGATACCTGGCCAAAGATACTCAAATATAACTATAAGAAATATGGCGATAACCATAGAGCCATGCGCTATAAGCACTATGGTATCTGGCAGCCTTACACCTGGAAGGACTACTATCTCAATGTCAAATACCTGGCACTTGGTTTACTATCCCTCGGCTTCGAACCTGGAGATAAGCTGCTTATTATCGGGGATAATGCCCCACAGTGGTATAATGCTGAGCTGGCTGCCCAGGCTAACCATGGGGCTTCAGTGGGAGTGTATTCAGATTTAATTCCGCCGGAGATAAAATACATTGCCAAAAATTCCGAGGCTAGATTTGCTATCGTTGAAGATCAGGAGCAGGTTGATAAGTTTCTCGAAATCAAGGACGAGCTTCCCCTACTCAAAAAGGTTATTTACTGGAGCTATAAGGGATTAGCCCACTATGATGACCCTTTTTTGATGGGATATAGGCAGGTGCTACAACTTGGGGAAAAATATGAAGAGGAACACCCCGGATTCTTTGAGCAGAATGTAGAAACCGGCAAAGCTGATGATGTCTGCGCCCTCGTTTACACCTCGGGAACCACCGGGGCTGCACCCAAGGGGGCCGTCCACACCTATAGGACGATGAGGATGGGTGCTGACTATCACTTGCATCTTGACCCATGGTTTGAGAATGACAATGTTCTCCCCTACCTGCCACCAGCCTGGATGACTGAGCAATGGTTTGGGATTGGTTGCCACCTGCTATCGGGTAACATCCTGAACTTCGCTGAAGAGCCGGAGACCCAACAGCGGGATACGAGGGAAACAGGACCAAGTATTGTATTCTACGGGGCTCGTCTGTGGGAGAGTCAGGCAGCTATGGTTCAGGCACGGATTCTTGGCGCTGATGCCATCAAGAGGTTTGCCTTCCGTCTGCTCATGCCAGTTGGCTACAAGATGGCCGATCTAAAGTTTCAAAAGAAAAAGCCAAGCCTGTTTTGGAA
>Ga0315285_10002719_pt1 | contig 18476 bp, 18 predicted proteins | sample YL17G09_36_MG_FD_203698 | JGI IMG/M metagenome (GOLD analysis project Ga0315285, IMG submission 203698) | Sediment microbial communities from Yellowstone Lake, YNP, Wyoming, USA - YL17G09_36 | ecosystem: Environmental > Aquatic > Freshwater > Lake > Sediment | place: USA: Wyoming | collected... | reverse complement strand
TGGACAGCCTGATCCTCGCCACACCCGTCATGACGATGGGAATCCCTGGGAAGCTCAAGTCGTTTATGGACCGGTTCCAGGTCTTTTTCAATGCAAAATATGTTCGCCGGCAACCATTCATCACAAAGGAGCAGAAAAAACTGCGGCAGGGTCTCTTCATCTGCATCTCCGGCATGAAGATCCCGGATGTATTCGCCGGCGCAAAGAAGACGGTGGAGGCATTTTTTGACATTATCGATTGCACGTACTGGGACGAACTGCTGATCAATGACATGGACACTATCCGTGATGTGTCGGTACACCCCGGGCTGCTTGACGCAGCATACAAAAAAGGGTTTGCGCTTGGCGAACTCCTGAAAAAAAGCTGATTGGACTGCGTTTCCAGATCAGAGCAGCCCTTTCTCTTTTAAACTGATAAAACCGTCTTTTGTCACGATGATATGGTCGAGGAGCTGGATCCCAAGGGTCGTCCCTGCATCTTTGAGCTGCCGGGTGATCTGGATGTCCTGCGAGCTGGGTTCAAGTGAGCCTGACGGGTGGTTGTGGGCACAGATGATCGATGCAGCCCGATCAGTAATCGCATCAGAAAAGACCTCTCTGGGGTGGACGAGGCTGTGGTTGACCAGCCCAACGGTGACAACACGTTTGCCCAGCAGTTCTCCCGCCCCGTTGAGTGACATGCAGACAAAATGTTCCTGTCGGTGTGCACGTATATCATCAACCAGCGGGAGGACATCTTCCGGCTTTAGGATCTTGCGTGAGCTGTTCTTCTCCATGTAATGCCGGCGCCCCAGCTCAAAGCATGCCATGATCTGGGCAGCTTTTGTCTCCCCCACACCCTCGATATCCTGCAGATCCTTATAAGATGGCACAATCCCTTTGATACGGATTATATCGCAGATATCCTTTGCAATCGCCCGCACATCGCGGTTTGCGGTCCCCCTGCCGATGATCGCTTCGACAAGCTCCGTATCAGAAAGGACGGCGGGGCCTTTTTTCGCCAGTCTCTCTCGTGGGCGGTCGGCCGGCGGCATATCCTTCATCTTTTTCATTCAATACCTCAAAAAACCAAAAAACTGTGAACGATTCTGTACCGCTTCGGTCACTTTTTTGTGGGAAATACCTTTCTTTTTTAATTTCTTGCTATGCAGGGAGGTTCCCGATCACCTGCCCTATAAAGAATCTTTAAGTATTTTTACCCTTATTATATCCTCATGGCAACAGTTGAGAATGTAAAGGAGGCCTATGCCGGTGAATCACAGGCGAACCGGAAATATCTCGCGTTTTCTGACAAGGCCGCAGAAGAGGGGTTCAAAAATATCGCAACGCTCTTCAAGGCAGCATCAGAGGCCGAAGCGATTCATGCAAAGAAGCTGTTGAAGGTGCTCGGGGCAATAGGCCCGACCCAGAAAAACTTACAGGAAAGCATTGCCGGTGAGACCCACGAATTCACCGAGATGTATCCCGGGTTCGTCAAAGTCGCGGAAGGTGAAAAGAAGACGGATGCGATTCTGGCATTCACGCATGCCATGAAAGCCGAGCAGGTGCATGCAAAATTGTACGAAAAGGCACTCGCCCTCCTGCAGGGGGGCAACGACATGGGGCGGGAGAAGATTTTCCTCTGCCCTGTCTGCGGAAACATCGAACTGGGAAAAGCACCGGACAAGTGCCCAATCTGCGGTGTGTTTGGCAAACAGTTCCGTGAAGTTACACTATGATCTCTTTTTTTTATCTGTTTTCGCTCTCTAAGCAGCGCTAGGCAGCCTTACCTTTGTTCCGCCGGTGGAGCCAGAAAATGACAATGATGACTGCAATGAGGGTTGCCCATGATGCGGTATAGATAACAATGATGGGGTTGGAGAAGATGGGGTGCAGCGATTCCTGGATGATGGGTGGAGGTGCAGTGCATCCGACCTCAACGAATGCAGAGGAAGGGAACCGGTTGACGCCATCAAAGTATTTCAGGGTGATTGTCGCGTTCCCAGAAGGGATGATTGCCTCGGTGGGGGTGTTGATGGTGTTGGGGAATGCAATGGAGCGGGTGATCCTTTTGCCGTTATCACCAACCTCGATATACCACGAATCTGGGTACACCCCGGAGTAGGCGTCCCTCACCTGTACCGTGAGTGTCGACCCCTGTGGCACCTGTACATTCCAGACAGCTCTGTCCTCCGGGTTGGTGACAATGACTTTTCGCAGTACTCTGTCTCCATCCTGCATGGTAAATGCGGCAGAGAGGTTGGAACACTCAGCAGGTAACAGACGGGTCGTCTTTTCATAGATGAGCAACTTCGGTTCCTGTGTGCAGCGGAAACGGTCATCCATTACCTGACCGTAGGTCAGCGCACGGTTGTAGATCAGAATCTCATCGAGCCCGCCTTTTAAATACCCGTTGCACTGTGGATCCGGCATGTCAGCCTTGCCTGCATCGACCCCGGCCATCACATAATTGTTATAAGAATAGTGGACCGGGCCGCCCCCTTCGACTGAATTCCGCAGGATGCCGTCAAGGTAAACCTTTGCGGTCCGGCCATCATAGGTGCCCGCGACGTGATGCCACTGGTTGGGCGGGATGTTCTCATGCTGGACAGGAACCGAAATGTCCCCATAGTCAGTATTGACCGTCCACCAGAGATCACCGCCATCATCGAATGCAATCCGGTAGCCCCCCTCATTATAGGAGGAGACCAATACCTGGCGATCATACGAGTAGATCGCAAACCAGAGCTCGACCGTGATAGCCTTCTCTGCATGGTTCTTGGAACTGAACGGGATTGCAACATACTGGTCGATGCCATTGAACTGAAGTGCCCCGCCGCACGCACCGTTCGGGGTCCGTGATGCACCATGGATGGCCCCGCTCATCCCATTGCCGGAGAGATCGAAAACGTTCTGCCCGCTGCCCTCATCCATATTCAGAAAGACGACCGGTTCCGGTGGCGGGACCGCGGTATCAGGAGCGGCATGCACACCTGCAGCAGACAAAAGTATGAGGAGAACAAACAGTGCCACGCATCGTGTGCACCGGGCATCGGATCTGACTATCACCGGCTGTTCACAATGCAGTATTGGGTAAAGGGTGAAAAGAACGTTGCGATGCCTGCGGGTCCTGCGAAAGTACATCCCCCTGCACTTCCAACGGCACTTTTTTTTAATCGGAAGGTACATCCCGTGTGATGCAACAGGTCACCGTCTATTCCACAAAAAACTGCCCGTACTGCCGGATGGTAAAGGCATTCCTTGACAGGACCCATGTACCGTACACGAATCTTGATGTCGGTGAAGACAGAGAGGCAGCAGAGAGGATGGTCGCCCTCTCCGGGCAACGCGGGGTGCCCGTCACAACCGTCGATAGCGAGGTGATCGTCGGGTTTGACTCGCAGCGGCTCAATCAACTGTTTGGTACCCCGGAACCGGATTCAGTCTACGATGTCCTGATTATCGGGGCAGGACCTGCGGGACTCACGGCAGCCGTATACTGTGCGCGAAAGATGTTGAAAACGATGGTACTCTCCGAAAACATCGGCGGGCAGGCGCTTGAATCGTGGGCGATTGAAAATTATATGGGATACCGGATGGTTACCGGTGAAGACCTGATGAAGAAGTTTGAAGAACAGATCCGCTCCCTTGACATCCGTGTCGAGCTCGACCATGCTTCGGCGGTATCCGCCAATAATGGATTGTTTGATATAAAAACGGTTTCTGACGCAGTTTACCGGGCAAAAAGTATCATTCTTACCCAGGGAAAACGCCCGAGGAAGCTCGATGTCCTTGGTGAGGAACGGTTCATCGGGAGAGGGATCTCGATCTGTTCGACATGCGACGGCCCGCTGTTCAGGGGAAAGAACGTCGCGGTTGTCGGCGGCGGCAACTCTGCACTCCAGACTGCAATCGAGATGAGCGGCATTGCCCGTTCGGTGAGCCTGATTGTCCGCAGCAGCATTCGCGCAGATGAGGCATATACAAGGGCGCTCGCAGAAAAACCAAACATTACTGTCCATCTCACGAGCAGGATCACGGCACTGCACGGCGACCAGTTTCTCACGGGGGTTACTGTACAGGACAGTCAGGGCAACGAGCAGGAAATCGATCTTGACGGTGTATTTGTCGACATCGGGTGGATCCCCAATACAGATTTTCTGGGGGGTTTTGTGCAGCTCAACGAGCTCAGGGAGATCATCACCGACCAGAACTGCCACACGAGCGTGCCCGGTGTCTTTGCTGCCGGGGATGTCACATCGGTGAAGAGCAAACAGATCATCATCGCTGCCGGTGAGGGGGCAAAAGCAGCACTGGAAGTCTATGAGTACATCATGCGGTCCGGTTCAGCAAAAGAAAAAGTGTGACCCCGCTGGAATATTGTTAAAGAGCGGGGGTTGACACATTTATTGACCCTATGTATTAACCGGGTTTGATACCGCGTTCGCTGCCATTTTCCGGTCCTTCTCTCTGTACCCTTCCAGGAGCACACTCGCCACATTCTTCACCGGTGTATCCGTGTGCCCGCTGATATGGAACTCGCAGAACGGGCAGGACGATATTACGATATCTGCGCCGGTTTTTTTAATCTCCTCCCCCCTGCGGGCGCCCAGTGCCGCTGCCTCATCCGGCACTCCGGATTTCACACCCCCGCCGGAACCGCAGCATATCGCGGGCATCTCGACAAGATCCACAACCTGCCGGATCAGCTGCCGGGGTTGTTCGCGGATACCCTGCCCGCGAAGGAGATGGCAGGGGTCATGATATGTGGCCCTGATTGGCAGGCGTGCCGGAGGTTCAATCCCGTATTTTGTAAGCACTTCGTTGATGTCCATGATCGTAAACGGGGCATTCTTGTAATCGTTTTTCAGCGTGGAGCCACACCCGGCGCACATGGTCATGACAGTATCAATCCCCCGGGATCTGAACGTTTCAATGTTCCTCTCTTTCAGTGTATCCAGAATATCAAGCTGGCCGGTCCGGATAAGCGGTGAACCACAGCAGACCTGCTCCTTGGGAATAATGATACGGATTCCATTGCGCCTGAGGACCTCCATGGCATCAAGCGCCGTCTTTGGCAGGCGCATATTGTACATGCACCCGACAAAAAATCCCATGGTTGCTTTGGGGACTCCTGTACCGTAAGGCTCCAGCACCTCCCCTGCCTGCTCCAGGAACGTCGGCTCAATGCGGGTCACGCTCCTTCCCGTTTCCCTGATGAGTGCTGCTACCTCCTGGTGGCGTGGGAGCGTGAGGCCTTTTTTGTTTGCGAAGGCACGAAGTTTCTCAATCGCCTTGCCCGGAATTTCGATGTCCTTTGGACATACCTTCCAGCATGCCTGGCAGGAGGTACAGGTAAACAGGCCATCCCTGACACTATCGGTGATGCGGTCCCTGCTGTCACGCGGGTCAAGGGTAAGCCGCATCTCCTGACGCATTGCCGTCGGGCCAAGGAATTTCGTCACGTCCATGGCAGGGCAGACAGAGACACAGCATAAGCACTCGATGCAGCTCCGGAGGGGTTTTATCGCGTCAATCTGCTCTTTTGTGGGCATGATCCCTTCCGGCTTCGGGACAAGGTACGAGACGGCATCGAGGTTTTGGCTGAGGTCAACGATAAGATCCTTTTTTATCGCAAGTTTCAGGGGCTCGATCACCATACCGTCCCGTGCCTCCTCCATGCAGGCAAGCACCGGTTCCCCGTTTACCCTGACGGCGCAACTCCCGCACTGTCCCGAACTGCAGCAATACCTGTAGGTGAGCGTGGGGTCGATCCGGTCATGGATCGCGTGGAGCACATGCAGGACGCGGGCACCCTCGTTCACTTCCATGATATAGGGAACAAGATTCCCGCAGGTGTCGGTGGCGGGATCGTACCGGTACACCCGAATGCCGAGCGTGATCATGCAGATACCCCCCGTTCGATCCCTTCCCGGACCGGTGAGATGTAGGTATGCGTGAAGGGCGAGGTCTTTGCCTCGTGCGACTGGCGGATGTCTGTCCTCACATGTGCCCCCCGTGACTCCGGGCGGAGAAGTGCACTTTTGCAGATAAGTGATGCGGTCAGGTACATGTTCTGGACCGTGCAGCACTCTGCGAGGTTGCGTGCTGAGGCGGCTTTCAGGTCAGATGATGAGAGGCGGATACAGGTCGCGAGCGTTGCCCGAAGGTCGGTTGCATTCCGGAATATTCCCGCCCCTTTCCACATCGCCTGCCGGAGTTCCTCTGCCACCGCTGCAGGGTTCACGGTTCCGTCAAAGAACTTCACGAGGCGCTTTTGCTGGGCATCAATCTGGAGTGCATTTATCTGCTTGACCCGTTTTTTTGACCTGCCTGCCGATTCCCCCGCCCGTTTCCCGAAAACCTGTGTGTCTGCAAGGGCGTTCCCCCCGAGACGGTTTGCCCCATGGACGCCGCCTGCCACCTCCCCGCACGCAAACAGCCCGGGAAGTGTCGTTTCACACTGTGGTGTTATTCGCAGCCCTCCCATGATGTGGTGTGCGGTTGGTGCCACTTCCATGGGTTCGTTCCTGATGTCCACCCCGAATTTCAGGAACTGCTCGAGCATGACGGGAAGCTGGGTCTCAACCTGCTGACGGGGGAGGTGGGTGACATCGAGATAAACGCCTCCATGCGGGGTTCCGCGACCGCTCAGGATTTCGGTCGCGATCGCCCGCGCAACCACATCGCGGGTGGAGAGTTCCATCCGCTCAGGGTCGTACTTTTTCATGAACCGCTCGCCGAGGGTATTTTTCAGGATGCCCCCCTCGCCCCGCACCGCCTCGGTCACGAGCCTCCCGCGTGCGTCGTAGGGGTAGACCGCACCGGTCGGGTGGAACTGTACCATCTCCATGTCAATAAGTTCAGCACCGGCACGGAACCCGATCGCAAAGCCGTCCCCGGTCCCGCTTGCTGAGTTTGTAGAGATATCAAAGACCCGGGCTCCACCCCCGGTCGCAAGAATGGTGGTGTCTGCCTTGATGACCAGAAGTTCCCCCGTATCATCAAGTGCGAGAGCCCCGATGACGCGGTCACCGGCTTTGAGCAGGTCTATTACGGTCATATCCGCGAGTGTATCGACAGGGAGTCCGTCGAGGCGCTCAACAAGGGTGGTCATCATCTCGTGACCGGTCCGGTCACCTGCATAGCACGTCCTTGGGAACTGCTGTCCGCCGAATGGGCGCTGTGCAACTTCGTTGTTCTCCGTGAAATCAAAGACAGCCCCCCACCGGATCAGGTCGTCCATCCGCTGAGGTGATTCGGCAACAAGGATCCTGACGAGCTCAGGGTCATTGAGGTACGCCCCCCCTTTCATGGTATCCTCAAAATGGATGCCGCAGGAGTCCTGTTCGCGGAGCACGGCATTATACCCCCCTTCTGCCATCGGGGTACATCCTCCCTTGCCAACAATGGTTTTTGAAACGAGCACAACATCACCATATACGGAGGATTCGATCGCAGCACGCACCCCGGCGCCGCCGCTGCCGATCACCAGTACATGGCAGTCCACACCGTCATCTGCACGCATCTTATTACTTTGTGGGGCGTATAGTATCATAAATAAATGGCAGAACACGAGTGAGACAGCCATGAGACTTTTAATGAAATTTGGCGGCACGTCCGTCGCCGATGCAGCATGTATCGCCCGCGTTGTCGACATTCTGGAACAGCACCATAAAAAGGGTGACGAACTTGCGGTTGTGGTCTCCGCGCAGAGGGGAGTTACCGATCAGCTCATTGAGATCTCCGCAAAGCTACCGGATAGCAAGGACGCTTCTGCAATACCTCCCCTGATCGATGCACTCCGCACCCGCCACATGACAACGCTCCACGCTGCAGCACCGGGTTTTATCAACGAGATCGGCCCGATCATTGAAGAGCGGCTGGATGACCTCAGTAACATCCTCCATGCCGTCCATAACCTCAGGGAACTCACTCCCCGTTCAAAAGACCACATAATCTCCTATGGTGAACGGCTCCTCGCCCCTATCCTTGGTGCTGCTCTCGAGCAGCGCGGGATCCCGTCTGTTGTGCTGGACGGGTGTGAGGCAGGCATCGTCACGACCCCCCAGCACGGCGAATCCGCCGCCCTTCCGGACTGCGATGAGCGGGTCAGGCGGCGCCTCGGCCCGGTACTGAAAAAGTCTGTACCTGTCATCATGGGGTTTATGGGATGTACTACGGAGGGCATCCTTACGACGCTCGGCAGGAGCGGTTCTGATTACTCCGCATCCATCATCGGCTCTGCCATCGATGCAAACGAGATCTGGATCTGGACGGATGTCGACGGCATCATGACCTCTGATCCCCGTGTGATAAGCGATGCACGGGTAATACCCGAACTCTCCTACCTTGAGGTTATGGAGCTCTCGTACTTCGGTGCAAAGGTGATGCACCCCCGCTCGATCGAACCGGCGATGCGCAAGAACATCCTGGTACGGGTTAAAAACACCCTCAACCCCACCCACCCCGGGACCTCCATTGTGCGGGACCAGAAGCGGGACACCCGCGTTGTCAAGGCTCTCACGTATATCGAAAATGTCGGATCAGTCAATATCAACGGTGCCCAGATGATCGGCCGCCCGGGTGTCGCAAAGGCAATCTTCTCCGCCCTCGCAGACCACGAGGTGAACATCATGATGATCTCGCAGGGTTCATCCGAAGCGAACATCTCGCTTATCATCGATGAATCGCACCTTTCCGTTGCGGCAGACGCACTCGCACCTCTCGAGAAGCAGGGAATTGTGCGGGAGATTATTGAGAACCCCAATGTAAGTGCGGTCGCTGTTGTAGGTGCGGGCATGGTAGGGGCGCCCGGGACCGGGGGGCGCATCTTTACCGCGCTTGGCAAAGCCGGGATTAATGTGATGATGATCTCGCAGGGTTCATGCGAAGCGAACATCTCATTTGTTGTCAGGCAGGAGGACGGGCCCCGTGCAGTCCGCGTTCTGCATGACGAATTCCGGCTTTCGGAGGCTTCAGATGAGCAGCCACTCCTACCGTGAGGCTGGAGTGGACATCGATCTTGAAACAACCGCGATACAATCCCTGATCAGGAACCTGACGTACCGGCGCAGAGGATCGCCTGCGATGATGGGCGAGGTCGGTCACTTTGCGGGACTGATCCGGTTCGGTGAGCACGTGCTCGCACTTGCAACCGATGGAGTGGGCACAAAGATGCTTGTCGCTGACCAGATGCGGGACTGGACAACCGTAGGTATTGACTGCATCGCGATGAACGCGAATGACCTCTATGTGATGAATCTCGAACCTGTCGCCTTCGTCGATTATATCGCGACTGACCGTCTTTCTGTTGAGAAGATGGCACAGATTGGTGTGGGGCTCAACGAAGGTGCGCGGCAGGCAAACATCGATATTGTTGGCGGGGAGACCGCCACTCTCAAGGGGCTTGTCAACGGGCTTGACCTTGCAGGAACCTGCCTTGGCATGCAGAAGCTGGATCTCGTGATCACCGGTGAAGCCATCGTACCCGGCGATGTGATCATCGGGGTCCCGTCAAGCGGCATACACTCGAACGGGCTCACGCTCGCCCGGAGTGTCGTCGAGGAGCATGCCAGTTATGCACACCGGTTTTCGGGCGGAAAAACACTCGGCGGGGAGCTGCTCACACCAACCCGCATTTATCACGAGAGCCTTCGGGTTGCACAACGGTGTACAGTGCATGGCATGTGCCATGTCACCGGGGGAGGGCTTCTCAACTTTAAACGGCTGAGCCCGTACGGTTTCCACTTCACCGACATCATCAGACCCCCGGAAATCTTTTCATGGATCCAGTCGGCGGGGGGGATTGACGATGTGGAAATGTACCGTACATTCAACATGGGTATGGGATACGCCTTTATTACCCCTGAATCAAGTGTCGGGTGCGTCCTGCAGGAAGTACAAGACGCAAAAGTTGTGGGGGAGATCCGCCGCGAGCCCGGGGCATGGCTCGGTGATCTCGAGATCACTTAACAATGTTCCGTACCTGCGTCCAGCGGTTTTTTGTGTGCCTTTTCTGACACGATTGCACTATTTCCCCGGGGGTCGTCCAGGATCAGGGTGAAGGGCAGGGTTCCGGCCCGGGCCCTTGCGATCAGCTCCAGCAGCCTTCCTGCATTCTCCCGCTCCCCTCCCTCTGCCCAGAGAAGCGCCCCCTCAACGACATTCTCGATCCGGTCGAGGACCCCCTCGACATTGGTGACAAACCCGTCGCATGCCGGGCCTGGTTCGATCTCCACCCCCAGTTCGGGAATCCTCACCGTCCCGCTCATGCTGCGGACGACACGGACTGCGAGATCTTCTGCTGCAGAAACAGAAAATTCGTACCGTGATGGTTCTGCATCCCTGAGGAGCTGGGTATCGACATAGCGGTAACCGCACGAGGGGCAGTTGGCGCTGACGATGAGGATTTCAGAAAAATAGGGAATATCTTCGGTCTGGTATTGATATTCTATCTCATTCGAACAGGATGGACACGGGCCCGGAATGACAGTGCGCACTCCTTTATGCTCCGCCAATCTTGTCCCGGGAGATTTTTACGGACATGGGGGTGAGGACAACGTAGCGCTGGTCGCCCAGTCCGATGATATCGCCATTCACGTCCTTTGCGACCTCTTTTAAGTCCTTTAATACCCTTTCGTAGGAGATCTTGTCCATCTTGAGACGTGAAATATCAACGATTACGATATTACCGGAATAAACTTCGTCCTTGACCCGAGGAGTATCCTTGAGATCGCTGATGGTTGCGATCTTGACAAGAAGGGCGGGAGACCCGCCGGCATGCTCTTCATAGGACGTAAGGTCCAGATCCATGTAATCGTCGTCAGAACTTCCGGAGCTCTTGCCAAGGAGCGTATCTATGATTTTAACCATAACAAAACTGTATATAGAATTTTATTTAATAGTATCTATCCTTTGTTGACGGGAGCTGGTCCACGGAAACGGGTGCCGGGTCAGAAACGGTGGTAATCCGGGCAGGTGTCAGTTCAGAACTCCACGTTCCAGATCTCGTCGCCAACGTAATGCACGTTTTTGCACATCTTTCCCGCTGTGCTCTGCCCAATCTGTAGGGCGTCCAGCAGGGCGATCCCAATGGCAAGCGGTTTGCCATGGCGTTCGTCGACTACCTGTACGGGTGCCTGTGCACGGATGTCCGGTGTGACAGATGTGATGCCGGGACGCATCACATCAGCTCCGTTGATCACATAGGGAATCGCACCGGCATCCACCGAGATACGGCGCTGGGGAAACGGCCGTTCGATCGCCCCTTTGAGCGTAGGAAATACCCATCCGCCATATTCCATGAGCACCGGCTTTTTGTTGACAAGGTAAAACGAAAGATTCGTGCTTGTCTCCAGGATCTCGACGGTTTCAGCCTGAAACAGTGCCGCACCTTCACCGATCTGCTCTTGTAAGCGTGCAAAGATATCGGCGATCTGTCCTTTCCGGATTGTATGGCGCTTTTTCACCGTGAATTTTTTCATAGTATGGTGAGTAGGTGTCAGTTTCAAAAGAAATATTTTTTGTAAAATCCGGTTCAGAGTGCCATGGAAATGTATTGTTTTTTTACCGAGGATCCCGCGGCATCAGGTTTTACGGTATGTTTAAGTATCCTGCTGACGCACAATTGTACTCCAGAGCGATAGTATCAGGGGAATGGTATGACCAAACGACCGTTGGATATTTTGGATCAGGTACTGAACCGCCAGCCCGTCCTCGTCTCATTAAAAGGCGGAAGGGAAATCCGTGGCGTTCTCCAGGGCTATGATGTCCACATGAACCTTGTTCTCGACAAGGCAGAGGAGATGGAGAACGGACTGGTTCAGAAGGTCGGGACACTTATCGTCCGCGGTGATAACGTCATTTACATATCCCCCTCCATAGAGTAATACAAGGTGAAGATCGATGTCAAAGGGCACGCCCTCAATGGGCAAAATGAACAAGAAGACCCATATCGCCTGCAGGCGGTGTGGTCACGTCACGTATCACGCACAGAAGAAAGTCTGTTCTGCCTGCGGATTTGGAAGAAGCACCAAACTGCGCAGCTACAAGTGGATCAACAAGCGACCAAAAGTCCCGACGCATTAATTGAGCTGTACCATGTGTGGAATCGTTGGCATCGTGGATGCTGGCGGTGTATCACTCCAGCTCTATTATGCCATGTATGCGCTCCAGCACCGGGGGCAGGAGAGCGCAGGAATATCCACGTTTGATGGCACAACCCTCTATAAATTCAAGGGACAGGGTCTTGTTGCCGACGTTTTTTCCCCCGCTATTCTTGCAGATTTGAAAGGCACGACCGGCATCGGTCATGTGCGGTACCCGACTACCGGTTCTAACCTCCCGGAAAATATCCAGCCGCTCAACTTCCAGTTCAAGGATCGTTCCATTTCCCTTGCCCATAACGGCAACCTTGTCAATACCCACGAGCTGCGCCGTGAATACGAACAGTCGGGCCAAATCTTCACGACCACGACAGATACGGAGGTTATCGCAAGGATCCTGATCGATGAGATCAGTACATCGGGGTGCGTGGAAGATGCGGTTCACCTCTGCATGCGCCGGCTCCAGGGCTCATATTCTGTCGTAATGATGATCGATGGTGTGCTGTACGCGTTCCGCGACCCGCTGGGTATAAAACCATTCTGCCTCGGAAAAACCGAGCAGGGTTACATTGTCGCATCCGAGAGCGTTGCTGTCGATGCGCTGAACGGCAAATTTCTGCGTGATATACGTCCCGGGGAACTGATCAGGATCGATAGCGAAGGAATCCGCTGCAACCAGATCGCGGTTGCATCCGTACGAGCCCACTGCATCTTCGAATATATTTACTTTGCACGTGCTGACTCAGTAATCGATGGGGTCCTTGTCTATGATGTACGGCGTACAATCGGTGGGAAGTTGTTCGATGAAGATCCGGTTGCCGCCGATGCGGTTTCCCCGGTTCCGGACTCCGGCATCGCATACGCAATCGGGTATGCACGAAGGTCAGGCATTCCTTATGCTGAGAGCCTGATGAAGAACCGGTACATGGGGCGCACGTTCATCATGCCATCGCAGAAGCAGCGTGAGAAGGCGGTGCGGATCAAGCTCAACCCCATTCCGGCTCATCTTATTGGGAAGTCCGTGGTACTGGTTGACGACAGTATCGTGAGGGGCACCACATCAAAGCGGATCATCGACATGATGCGTGAAGCAGGCGCCCGCGAGGTGCATGTGCGGATCGGCTCGCCTCAGATCAAGGCGCCCTGTTACCTCGGGGTGGACATGCCGACCCGGCAGGAGCTGATCGCAAGCGACAAGATCAAGGAAGAGGTCCGGCGCAGCATCACGGCAACCACGCTCCACCATGTCTCGCTTGAAGCCCTGATCGAGGCGATCGGCTGCGGGCGGGATCATCTCTGCACCGGCTGCATCACCGGCTGCTATCCCCTTCCCATCGATGGCGAGAAGGGAAGGACGCCACAAATCGATTTTGTCGCTGGCACGTACCAGGTGAACCTTGGATCGTTCGAAACGGGGACGTGAAAATCCATTAAAATTTTTCTTATAATCTCCGATGAAGTCGTATCTCGAATGGGGTCTCTCTTTTTTTAAAAATGTTTATCGCAAAAGAAGTAGCGAGGGATGGATTTGAACCATCGATCTACGGGTTATGAGCCCGTCGGGATATCCTGACTACCCTACCTCGCTTCCGTAATCAGGTTTAATATATTGCAGGGTTGCGCTGATATAGTTTACCCACTTGTGGGTCTCATTCCATCGGACGTCGCATTAATTACCCGGTTTTTTTAAACAATGGGGTATGGATGATGAACTTGCAAAGATCCGTGAAAAGAAGATGCAGGAGCTCCGTGACCGGTTCGACCCGGAAAAAAAACCTGCACCTGCTCCCGGGCATGTCAGCGTCATGCCCATCGACGAACGCCGGTTTGCGCAGGTCCTTCAGCAGCACCCGGCGCTTGTCATCGATTTCTGGGCGGAGTGGTGCGGCCCGTGCCGGCGCGTGGCGCCAATTGTTGAGGAGCTCGCTCAGGAATTTGCCGGAAAGGTCACGTTTGCCAAGTGCGATACCGATCACAACCAGCACCTCGCGATGCAGTTTGGCATCTCTGCCATCCCCTGCCTGCTCTTCTTCTCTCGCGGGCAGATGGTCGATAGGCTGATCGGGGCGCTCCCCAAAGAATCAATCCGGGCAAAGGTTGTAAGAAATTTCGGGATATAATACAACAGAATTGAAATTATCACGATTTTTAATTCAGATCATCAATACTTTCCATATCCCCTCTCATTCAGCTTTGCTGCCATGATGAAGTCGTTCCACGTGAGCCCACCGGCAGGGTAGGTGTAGAAAGAGACCTCGACGATTTGTCCCTTGCGCAGGCTGATATCGGGGAGGTGTCCCTCAGCCTGCGAGAACCCGATGACCTCGTTGATGAACGAGAGACATTCGGAGCTGGAATTGAAGGTGAATTCACGGGTCAGGAGGCCGTTATCAAGGGACCATCCGGCAACAGCTTTTAAGAGCTCGATGATCTCCCGTCTGGTCAATGGCGGGGAACCCGTTCGGTAGGTGATAATCTTTTCCCTTGTGAGATCCATGGAGATCAGTCCTTTCTCCAACTAAAAATGTTTTTTCCCTTCAGAAATCCCGATGGGATGATAGAACGAGAAAACGGAGTTTTTGAGTTCGGAGAGCCCTAAAGGGCGAGCCGTTGGAGAAAAACAAATTTTTTCGATAATCGGGAATCCCCAAAGGATGACCGAATGAGAAAACAGGGTTTTTAAGTTTGGCGAGCCTGACAGACGGAACAAAATCGTACACCCCCCCGGACGGCAACCAAAAACCCATATCATTGCCCCTGCAATGCTACTGTGGGAATGGTATCCGCATTTACAGAACTCCATGAATCGCTCCAGACTGTGCTTTCCCAGCGGCTCGGGTGGACGGAATTGCGGGAAGTGCAGGAACGATCATACCATGCCGTGTCAAAGGGCAGCGATGTACTTGTCATCGCCCCGACTGCCGGTGGCAAATCGGAGGCTGCCCTGATCCCCGTCATCGATGACCTGTTAAAGAACGGAAGGCCGGGTGTCGCATGCCTCTATCTCTCACCCTTGAAAGCGCTCATCAACGATCAGGAAGAACGGTTTTCTGCCTTTTGCATCCCGACCGGACTCACGGTAATGAAATGGCATGGGGACGTGCCCCGGGGTGACCGGGCATGGAAGGAGGGTGAAACACCCCATATCCTCATGATTACGCCCGAATCCCTGGAGGTCCTGCTGCATGAACCGAAACTTGCTGGTGCGTTAAAGAACCTCCAATACGTCATTATCGATGAGCTTCATGCATTTGTCGAAGCAGAGCGTGGTGTCCACCTCAAAACGTTGCTGTACCGGCTCGATCGGATCGCAAAGCGCCCCGTCCAGAGGATCGGGCTTTCTGCCACGGTCGGCAACCCCGAAGAGATTCTCGAGTGGCTCTCCGATCACCGGCATCGCGGGGAAGTTGTTGCTGTGCCCGCTCCCGCAAAACAGAAACAATTCTCCTTTGTGATAGAAGCGGAGGAGAGGAACCGCATGGATGCTGTCGTGCGCATGGTTGGGGGAAAAAAAGCGCTGGTCTTTGTGAACAGCCGGCGGGATGCGGAGAACGTGATGAACGCGGTTTCCCCCCGCATGCAGAACGTCTACATCCACCACTCATCCCTGTCAGCTGCGGTGCGCCGGGAAGCGGAGGACGCATTCTCGCGGGAGGGAGGTGCCTGTATCATCTGTACGAGCACTCTGGAACTGGGGATCGATATCGGCGATCTCGATGTGGTCGTGCAGCTTGGCCCTCCGAATTCAGTCTCGTCGTTTATACAGCGGATGGGCAGGAGCGGCAGGCGTGGAAAACCTGCGTACGTCGCATGGGTGCTGCGTGACGTCTGCGAGCTGATCTGCAGTGCTGCGATCATTGAGAGCGCCATGCACCAGGCAGTCGAACCGCTTCATCCGCAGAAGCGTCCATACAATGTTCTTGTCCAGCAGATGTTTTTGTTCGTGCACCGGACCCGCCGGACAATCCGCCACCAGCTAGAACACTCCCTGCGGTCTCTCCCGCCTTTTGCCGGTATCCCATCAGCCACCATCGGCAGGATCATCACCCACGCGATCCGGCAGGGATACCTTGCGACTGATGGTGACATGATCATGCTCGGTGAACGGGCGGAACAGACGTTTGGCAACTCGAACTGGAAGGATCTGTACTCGGTTATTACCAGCGCCGGGGAATTCCGTGCGGTAACACCGGACGGCGAGATGATTGGCAAGCTGGATGCACGGTTCGTTTCGAGCCGGGCAGCCGGCGAGTTCTCGCTGGGCGGGAAAGTCTGGTCGATGGTGAAGTGTGACGAGAGTCACAACCTTGTAGTTGTCGTTCCGGGCACCGAACAGACCTCGCGGGCGTTCTGGACCGGAGGGGGACAGGCGGGGTTCTCGCCGCTCGTCTGCGCTGCGGTGCAGGAAATTGTTTCCTGTGGCTCATCAGTCCTCCCCCTGCTCCTTCCTGACGAGAAGGTCCTCACGGAGCGCATCCGTCGTCTGCCGGCGGGCATCCCGAAATCCGGGCTGTGCATCTGGGAGCGGCATGCAGGAAAGCGTGTTGAGGTGGTGATACTGTCGCTGTACGGCGGCCAGGTGAACAGGCTGCTCACCATCCTGCTTGGGCAGATGCTCGGAAATCGGGTGAGGGTCCGGTACAGCGATTTTGTTGTGCTCGTCCAGAACGCGGGTAAGGACGGGGCAGCGCAGCGGGTGGAAGATGCCCTCCACGCAATCAAAGCGCTCGACCGTGACGCGATCGGTGCGAAAGTACCAGCACTTGGCCCCGATACGTGGAAATTTGGTGCAGTGTTGCCAGACGAAGTGCTGGAAGACATGGCGCTGTCGGAGCAGTACCATGTTGAGGAATTCATCAACACCATCCGGGCAGCACCCGTTGTCACCGTCTCTGGTTCAGATCCGGCACCTGATCCAGCCATGCAGGAAGGTGAGTAAGAATGATGGAAAAGCCTCTGACTCAAAAGACATCCGCTACCCTCCTCAAGCTGCAGCAGGCGGAGATCACTGAATACCATATTTATCAGAAAATCGCAGCTGCGACCACTGACCCGCACAACCGCGAAATACTCACCCGCATCGCCGAGCAGGAGAACGAACACTATCTTATCTGGAAGAAGTATACCGGGCGGGATGTTGTCCCGGATCTATACCGTGTCTGGTACTATTACCTGCTCGCACGCATCCTCGGGATCACGTTCGCCATCAAACTGATGGAAGGTATCGAGAAACGGGCCCAGCATGTCTACCGTGAGCTCGGGACGATTATTCCGGAGGTGAAGGAGATCGTTGCCCACGAAGAAGCCCACGAACGCGAGCTGATCGGGCTCCTGGATGAGGAACGGTTGCGGTACGTGGGATCGGTCGTGCTCGGTCTGAATGATGCCCTCGTTGAGTTCACAGGGACACTTGCCGGCCTCACGTTCGCACTCCAGAACTCTCAGGTCATCGCGATGGCAGGGCTCATCACGGGTGTCGCCGCGTCACTCTCAATGGGTGCATCTGAATACCTGTCGCAGAAATCCGGTGAAGGTTCGCAGAACGCAGGAAAAGCAGCGCTTTACACAGGAACTGCTTATATATTCACCGTATTTTTGCTGGTCCTGCCATTCCTGCTTTTTTCCAATCCATACGTCGCCCTGCCGATCACGCTTGGATGTGCGATTCTTGTCATCTTCCTCTTCACGTTCTACATATCAATAGCAAAAGACCTGCCCTTTGTCCGCAGGTTTTTGGAGATGGTTGCAATCAGTATGGGGATTGCCGGCATCTCATTTGTGATCGGTCTTATCATCCGTATGGTGCTGCATGTTGATTTATGAAAAACTTCGATGACGCACGGCGCGGATACCGTGAAAAATCCTTTCGCGACCGGACCCGATGAAAAGAAAAGTTGTCACAGGGTAGTTGAACCGTCGGGGTATCCGGCATATCCTGATGGATTTGTATTATTTTTTCAACCTCCCTGACAGCGCTGCCACGTGCCGGGATGCCACAAGGATACAGAATCCTGACAGCGCCACGGTTCCGATAATCAGATTGTTCTCAGGTGTGTTGTAGGGAGCCAGCATGTTGCTAGTACCCGTGCTTCCAGACCATAGGGAGGACAAACCGAGAACGGCAAGGAGCAGTAGCACCACATAATATGCCGCCATTCTCAACGAGGAGATCCATGGTGGAAATGGCAGGGTGAAACGGTTGGCATATACCAGCGAGAGTATGAGGAGCGTTGCGAACAGGAATACCCATTCAGATACCGATGATATCTCGAGCCAGAAATAGGTGCCAAAATAGTTGGTGTCATGGTATGGCTGAAACGGTCCGAGCAATGGATAAAACCAGGACACCGGCTCGTGCCACATTGCATCGAAGAGCTGGTGGAGCAGGAC
>Ga0315285_10002718_pt1 | contig 18480 bp, 20 predicted proteins | sample YL17G09_36_MG_FD_203698 | JGI IMG/M metagenome (GOLD analysis project Ga0315285, IMG submission 203698) | Sediment microbial communities from Yellowstone Lake, YNP, Wyoming, USA - YL17G09_36 | ecosystem: Environmental > Aquatic > Freshwater > Lake > Sediment | place: USA: Wyoming | collected... | reverse complement strand
ACCCCCGTCTCGTCCACGAAGAGGAGCACGGCCTGGCGCCGGCGGGCTGCCCGGACGATCCGGGGGAAGTCCCGGGTCATCCACCGCTCGCACTCGATCGGATCCCGCTGGAACGCCTGCCGGGTCGGCTTCTGGGGGGTGATCCCGATCCGGTGGAGCAGCCGGGCGATGGTGGTCCCGTGGAGGACGACCCCAAAGCGGCGCGCCACCAGCTCGCCGACGAGCCGCAGGGTCCAGAGGGCGGGGCCGAAGTTGAGCTGGCGGGGGTTCTTGCCGAGGATGATCCGCTTCAGTTGCGCCACCTGCTTCGCCGAGAGCGTCGGCGGGCGGCCCGTGGCCGGGGTGCTGGCCAGACCCGCCGCCCCCTCCTGGCGGTACCACGCCAGCCACTTCGCCACCGTGTGCGGGTGCACCTCGAGGCTCTCGGCCACGGCCCGCTGGGTCTCGCCGGCCCGCACCCGCTTGATCGCCAGGCGGCGCAGCTCCTCCAGCGTCGCGTGGTCGAGACTACGCGCATCGCGGGGTTTCGTTGGGCTCCTCATGCCTATCAATATATATCACTGACAGTCCCATGTCAACCTAAATTATGCAACTATGAGTATGTCAAGGCTCGAGTCAGATAAGGCAGGGTGCATAGGGTAGGCTGAGGGGTTGGCAGAAAAAAGATGAGGGGGTTTACGCCTCGGCCTATACAGGTGTGTTTAGCGGTTTCTCCTTGACGTCCATCACCACTTCCAATTCGTGATCAGGTTCCATGGGAAGACCGTTAATGTCGAGATGGTCCGTGCGGGTTTGGCCGAAGTCTATCGCGGGATTCCCTGCCGCGTCCCTTGTCCCAAGAATGGAGCGGGCGGACGCGAAGGCTCGCCGGAATGGGATAGTGATGTGGATCCAAAGACAGACGGCCCGTTCGGCCTCGGCCCTCTGTCTAACCCACCCTGAGCACCAGCTTCCCGAAATGGAGGCCGGCCGCCACGCGCTCGTGCGCGGCCGCGGCCTCGGCCAGGGGCCGGACGCTGTCGATCGCAGGCACCCAGCTCCCCTGCTCGACGACCTTGAGTAACGCCACGAACTCGCGGGGACTCCCCATGGTGGTTCCGAGCAAGGAGAATTGCCCGAAGTAGAATGGGCGTACCTCCAGCTCGACCGTCGCGCCGCCCGTGGCTCCGAATACCACTGCCCGCCCTCCGCGGCGGAGACAGCGAAGCGAGTCCCGCCACGTGGACCCGACCGAGTCGATGACCACGTCCACGCCCTGACCGCCGGTGCAGTCACGTACCTCCGCAACCCAGTCGCCGGCGGTGTAATCGAAACCCGCCTCCGCGCCGAGCTCGCGCGCTCGCTCAAGCTTCTCCCGCCTTGACGAGGTGACGAGCACCCGAGCGCCAGCCTGGCGCGCGAGCAGGACAGCAAAGGTCGCTACACCGCTCCCTGCCCCGAGCACGAGCACGCTCTCGCCCGCGGTGACGCGAGCGCGGGTGAAAAGCGCGCGGTAGGCGGTCAGCCCGGCCAGCGGGAGGGCCGCCGCTTCCTCCCACGAGAGTCGCCGGGGCTTGGGGTAGACGTTGTCCACCGGCACCTTGACGAGTTCGGCGTACGTCCCATTGTCGGGTCCACCCAGGATGCGGAACCGGTCCCCCGGCGCCTCCTCCCGCTCTCCCCAGTCCAGAGAGGGCAGAATGACCACCTCCTCGCCCGTATCGCACCGGACACCGGCGCCATCCGACCCAGGAATGAACGGGATTGGGAAGTTGTAGAGGCCGCTGCGCACGATCAGGTCGCGACGATTGACTGCGGCCGCCCGGAGCTCCACGACCACCTCGCCGGCGCCAAGCTGCGGATCCGGGACCCGCTCGAAGCTGAGCTTGCCACCTTCAGACACTACGATCGCGTTCATCGCTTGGACCCCTCTCGCCCAACTCGCTGGTTGCTTGACCCTGCCCGCGTCATTCGTCAGCCCAGGCGCCCGCAGGAGTGCGCATGCCCCGACGTTCTGCCAGGCTCTCGCCGTGCTCGATCAGACTGCCAATGAGGACGGGGCGCATGGGCGGTCTCGACTGGGGCAGCCGGATGTCCGCCACATCGCACCCGGTGTGCCGGGCGATGAGCGCAGCGAGGGCGACGAGGCAATTCCGGCCCTGGCACCGCCCCATGCTCATCCGGGTCTCGCCCTTGAGGCTCTCGATGTCCACGACGCCGGCCTGAAGGCGGTCATGGAACTGTCGCGCCGTCACGTCCTCACAACGACACACGATCGTGTCGTCCGTGAGCAGGGACAGGAAGTGGTGCGGCGCCGAGAAGAGCATGGCCATGGCCGATCGGAACCTGCGGAGCCGCCGAAGTCGCCGGCACAGGTGTCGGGCCAAGCGGTCGGCCTCAGTCTCGCCGACCTGGCCCAGACGCACGGCGGCGGCCAGGCCCGCCAGGCGGCCCTCCACCAGTGCGGTGTTCGCACCTCCAACGCCCGCGCAGTCGCCCACCGAAAACACGTTCGCCTGCGTCGTCTCCGTGTCCGCCGAGCGCACCGGGATCCATCCGCCGGCCTCGGGCTCGTGGACATGCGCGCAGCCCAAAGAGCGCGTGATTTCCGTCGACGGCACCAGGCCGAAGCCGGTCACGACGGTGTCGACCTCGATGGCGCGTGACCGCGTGTGGTCAACGCCTCCATGCGCATTGATCGGGGCGACGACAGCCTCCTCGACCCGCCGATCGCCTCGCGCCTCGATCACTGTGTGGCCCCAGCGGTAGGGGACGCCGGCTCTCATCAGCGTTGCCCGGTAGCCCAGGCCCCGGGCCAGCGTCCCAGGCTCCACAAGGAGCCCCGGGACGCTCCACGGCAGGCGAGGGCCGTGCGCTGCCTCGATGAGCTCGATTACGGTCGCGCCGAGGCGCACGAGGGTCGCAGCGACCAGGAGCCCGAGCGGGCCATTGCCGGAGACCAGGACCCGGCGGCCGGGCAGGACCCGCTGGCCCTTGATCAAGTTCAGCGCGCCACCCGCCCCCATCACCCCTGGCAGCGTCCAGCCCGGAAATGGGACCGGACGTTCGGTGGCCCCCGCGGCGATGATCGTACATCGGGGCCGCAGCTCCCGAACCTGGCCGTCCTGGACGTAGGCGAGGACGTCGTCGTCGAAGTAACCGAACACCACGGCTTCGCTGTGGTAGTCGACGCGAGGATGCTCGACGATCCGCAGGAGGGCGGCGGCCTGTTCGTCCTCATGGAGGGCATCCCGTGCGACCTTACGCAGCGCCTCTGTGGCCCCCTGACGGAAGTATTGTCCGCCGGGCAAGGGGTTGTCGTCGATCAGGGTGACCCGGACCCCGCGAGTCGCCGCCTCGGTCGCCGCGGCGAGTCCGGCGGGCCCGGCGCCGATGATGGCCACCTCGGGCGACGGCGTCACGCAGTCTCTCCGTGCCCGTACCCGTCCTGGGTCTCGATCCGCATCCCGTCCCTCACGAACGTTGTGCAGGCCCGCACATTCGGGCGCCCATCGACCACCACGAGGCACTCCCAGCAGACGCCCATTCCGCAGTAGTAGCCACGCCATTCATGCCGATCACTCGTCCTCCGAAAGTGGAGTCGCCCTGCGGCGATCAGCGTTCCCGCAACGGTTTCCCCTGGATAGGCCGACCAGAGCTGTCCGTCGACGTAGATGGTAAGCGGGCGGCCACGTTGGGCCAAATCGCCAATTCGGGTAGAGACTCTGGCCTCCTTCATGCGGTCAGCCTCCCTGGAGTAAACCAGGCCGCCGCGGCCGGCGTCTCACCGGCCAGCACCGCTTCGGCGGCGAGGCACCCGACCACCGGTCCCATGGTGAAACCGGCACTGGACGATACCGCCGCGAAGAGTCCGGGCCGATCCGGGAAGGCTCCGATGACAGGCAGTCGGTCCGGCGTAGAAGCCTCGAACCCCGCCCACGATCTCAGGAGGAGGGCGCCCCGGAGGGGCGGTACTACCTCACACTGAAAGCGCAGGTTCTCCCGCAACTGTTCGTGATCAAGCTCTTTGCGCCCGGACTCCTTGTCACCCCTCCCGGGGAAGCCTCCGCCCAGCAAGCAGGACCCGTTCGGGAACTGCTTGAGCGTGAACCGGCCCCGCACGTGTGTAACGACCAAGTTGTCCATGAACTGCGCCAGGCGCTCAGTGACGCTCACCATGTTGATGCGCCCCTCGATCGGCAACTTGACTCCAAAGAGGCGCGCAACGAGGTCGGACCACGGCCCGGCCGCAATCACGACCTGATCGCACTCGACAGGCCCGCTCGACGTGGTGAGCCGGTAGCCTCGTTGAGCCTCCTCCTGTGCCTGGACTTTGACATGAGAAACCACGCGTCCGCCGGCCTTGGTCACGGCATTGATCAATGCCCGGCCGGCGAGTAGCGGGTTTGCAAAGCCGTCGGTGCGGCAGAACGTGGCGCAAGCAACCGTCTCGGCAAGCCATGGCGCCCGCGCCCGCAACGCGGACCCTTCCAGCCACTGGGTCTCCACGCCGAGTCGCGCCTGCTCTAGCGCCGACTGGCGCAGGGCCTCGATGTCGGCCTGGGTACTCGCAACCCGGAGTCCGCCGGCCCGGACGTAGCCGATATCATCGTCCAGTTCGCGGCTCAGCCGCTGCCATTCCTCGAGCCCACTCCGGAAGAAGGTCAGAAGCGCCGGCTCCTTGTTTTGCAGGGCAAGCGTCCCTGCGTTGACTCCCGAGCCGCTGCGCCACGGCGCCGACCGGTCAAGGACCAAGACTTCCCGCCCCGCCTGTGCGAGCCGCAAGGCCGCCGTTAGCCCCGAGACACCTGCGCCAACGATCGCGATCTCGGCATGTTTGGGAAGGTTAGGGGTCACAACCCCGCTCATGTTTCGTTTCCGGCGCCGTGAAACCGGCTCAGGAAGGCTTGAGCGCGAGGGTTCTGCGGACGCAGGAGCACTTCCGTCGCGTTGCCCTGCTCCACGATCAGGCCCGCCTCCATAAAGCACACGTGGTCGGCCACGTCGCGCGCGAAGGCCATTTCGTGGGTCACGACGATCATCGTCGTCCCCTCCTTCGCGAGCCGCTTCAACACCTCGAGCACCTCGCCGACCAGCTCCGGATCCAGGGCCGAGGTGACCTCGTCGAAGAGCATGACCTCGGGCTTCATGGCCAGGGCTCGGGCGATCGCCACCCGCTGGGCCTGGCCGCCGGACAGATTGGCCGGGTATACATTCTCCTTATCAGACAGGCCCACCTTGGCGAGCAGCTCCCGGGCCAGCTCCCGCGCCTCCTCGTCCCGCATCTTCTTGACCACGGCTGGGCCGACCATGACGTTTTCGAGGGCGGTCTTATGCGGAAACAGATTGAACTGCTGGAAGACCATCCCGATGTTCGCTCGGTATCTCGCCAGCGCTCGGCCAGACGGCATTGGGTGTCCGAGGCCGAAGGTTATCGTGTCTTTGCCCACCTGGATCGTTCCGCTGGTCGGCTCTTCCAACAGATGGATGCATCGCAGCAGGGTCGATTTCCCGCAGCCGCTGGGACCGATCACGACGAACACGTCACCTTCCGCCACCGAGAGCGAGACCCCGCACAGCGCTTCGAGGTCCCCGTACCGCTTGCATAGGTCCACCGTCCGGATCATCCGTCTCGACTCCTCACCCGGCCGGCTACCGGTCAAAGCGCTGCTCGAGTCGCTTTGAGAACACGGTAGCCGGGTAGAGCAGCAGAAAGTAGAGCAGCGCCACGAACGTGTACACCTCCAGGGGCCGGTAGGTCGCACCCACGATCAACGAGCTGGTGTACATCAGGTCCGGGACGGCAACCACGTACAGCAGCGAGGTATTCTTGAGCTGAAGGACCCCCTGGTTCACAAAGGGCGGCACCATGCGGCGAGTCGCTTGGGGCAGGATGATGTGCCACATCAGCTGGCCGTAGGTCATCCCCAAGGCCCGCGCCGCCTGCCACTGGCCCTTGTCAATGGACACCACGCCACCACGAAAGATCTCCGCACAAAACGCCCCCTGATAAAGAGTGAGGCCGAGCGCGCTCGCGAGCCAGGCCGGCAGACTGTAGTCCAGGATGATGGGCAGCGCGTAGTAAAACCAGACGATCTGGACAAGGAGCGGGGTGCACCGAAACAGCTCCACGTAGGCGTAAACGGGGGCCGTCACCCAACGCCGGTGGCTGAGCAGCCCGACTCCGCAGATCCCGCCAACGATCATGCCCCCGGCGACGGTGCCGATCGAGTAGAGCAACGTGATCTTGATGGCATTCAGCCACGTACTGAACTGGAGGATGGCACTGAAGTCCCAGCGATACCCCACCGGTCTCTCCTCGGGCCGCCCGGTGTGAGGGCAGGCCCCGGGCGCGGTTTACCCGGCCCGTGCTGCACAAGCATCCGCGGCCGGTCTAGGCTGTGCCGCCGCAACCCGGCGCTCGGGACTCTGCCCGGCCCCGGCCGTCCGGCTCAACCCGCGACTAGAAGGAGAACTCCGCCGGCAGCTCGTCGGGGTTCAGCCCGGCTTCGCGAAGCGCGTCCAGAATCAGCTTCTTGGTGAGGCCGCTGGCACGGCTCTTCTCGGCCCAGGCCTGCACGAACTTGTGGAATCGCCCGTCGCCGTCCTTGCGCATGCCTGCTGAGGAGGGAAGGCTCTTGATCGGAGCGGGAAAGATGATCTTCCCTAGATCCGGGTTCCGCTTCTTGATGTCCAGACAGATGAGCACGGAGGTGCCCATGGCATCGGCCCGTCCCGCCTGGACCGCCAGCATGGCCTGGGCCTCGTCTTTGAACCCCAGGTGCGTCGCGTTGGGTGAAAGCTCCTTGATGGCTCGTTCGTCGCTTGTGCCGATGGTCGTGGCGAGCTTGATCTCGGGCTTGCTGTAGTCGGCCCACGTCTTGAGCCCCTCGAGCCCCTTCCGGTTGACGTAGCAGTGCGCCAGCTCGTACATCGGCCCGGCCATGTCGATCGCCTGGAGCCGCTGCGGTGTCACGCTCATCCCCGACCACAGGTCGATCTTGGCGGACTGGAGATCGAGCACGACGCTTGCCCAGGTGGTCTCGGCAAACTCCAGCTTGATCGGCTTCCCCATGGCCTTGGACAGGTCCTCACCAATGGCCCGGGCGAAGTTCACGTAGAAACCCTTATAGGTCCCGGTGCTGACCTCCTTCCACACGCCCGGTTGGCTCGCCACCATGACGCCGGCGACCATGACCCCGGACGACTGGATCTTGTCCCAGATGGGCACTCGAGTCTGCGCCACGGCGCTGCCCGTCAACGTCAACACGGCAACCACCACTGCCAGTACCACCGCGAGTCTACGCATCGCCGCCATCCCCCTTTCCACTCGTCACGTTGACTTTCGATTGCCGGCGAGGGGATCCCCCTGCCGGCGGGTGCATCAACACACCCCCCGCCTCCGCGGCCGGCCGCCGAGGGCGGTCCGGCTGACCGGGACTTGGCGCAACTTGCCTCCTGGGGCCGTGATGGCCGACCCGCGACTAGAAGGAAAACTCCCCCGGCAGATCGTCTGGGTTCAATCCGGCCTCGCGAAGCGCGTCCACGATCAGCTTCTTGGTGAGGCCGCTGGCTCGGCTCTTCTCGGCCCAGGCCTGCACGAATTTGTGGAGCCGCCCGTCGCCGTCCTTGCGCATGCCCGCCGACGACGGCAGACTCCGAATCGGAGTCGGAAAGATGATCCTTCCCAGATCCGGGTTGCGCTTTTTGAAGTCAAGGCAGGTCAGCACCGACGTCCCCAGTGCATCGGCCCGTCCGGCTTGCACGGCCAAAATGGTCTGCGACATGTCCTTGAAAGAAAGCAGCGTCGCGTTGGGAGAAAGCTCTTGAACGGCCTTTTCATCACTTGTGCCCGTGACCACCGCAATCTTCATCTCGGGCTTGCTGTAATCGTCCCAGGTCTTCAGGCCCTCGAGCCCCCTCCGATTGAGGTAGCAGTGCGCGAGCTCGTACATTGGCCCTGCCATGTCGAGCGCCTGGAGCCGCTGCGGCGTCACGCTCATCCCCGACCACAGGTCGATCTTGGCCGATTGGAGATCGAGTACCACGGTCGTCCAAGTGGTCTCCACAAACTCGACCTGGATCGACTTCCCCATGGCCTTGGACAAGTCCTCGCCAATCGCCCGGGCGATGTTCACGTAGAAGCCGTGATACTTCCCGGTGGTGACGTCCTTCCACACGCCCGGTCGATTCTCCACCATGACACCGGCCGTCATGACGCCGGACGACTGGATCTTGTCCCAGATGGATACTCGAGTCTGCGCCACGGCGCTGCCTGTCAAAGCCACCACGGCAGCCGCCACTGCCAGCACCATCGCGAGTCTACGCATCGCCGCCATCCCCCTTTCCACTCGTCACGTTGACTTTCGATTGCCGGCGAGGGGATCCCCCTGCCGGCGGGTGCATCAACACCCCCCCCCGCCTCCGCGGCCGGCGGCCGAGGGCGGTCCGGCTGACCGGGACTTGGCGCAACTTGCCTCCCGGGGCCGTGATGGCCGACCCGCGACTAGAAGGAGAAGTCCGCCGGCAGTTCGTCGGGATTCAGCCCGGCTTCGCGAAGCGCATCCACAATCAGTTTCTTGGTGGTGCCGTTCGCTCGATTCTTTTCCGCCCAGGCCTGGACGAACGTGTAGAATCGCCGGTCGCCGTCCTTCCGCATGCCCGTCGACGAGGGGAAACTCGGCATCGGGGTGGGAAAGACGATCCTCCCGAAATCGGGGTTCTTCTTCTTGATGTCCAGACAGACGAGCGTGGTATTGATCACAGCATCGGCTCGCCCCGCCTGGACCGCCAGAATGGTCTGGGCCGGGTCCTTGAACGACAGGATTGTCGCGTTGGGCGCGAGCTCCTTGGCCGCCTTTTCGTCGGTCGTGCCGGTGGTTACGGAAATCCGGATCTCGGGCTTATTGTAGTCGGCCCAGGTCTTGAGCCCCTCGAGTCCCTTCCGGTTGACTAAGCACTCGGCCTGCTCGTAGATCGGCCCCGCCATGTCGATCGCCCGGAGCCGCTCCGGCGTCACACCCATCCCAAAACTCAGGTCAATCTTGGCGGATTGGAGATCGAGCACCAGGGTCCCCCAGGTGGTCTCGACAAACTCCACCTTGATCGGCTTCCCCATGGTCTTGGACAGGTCCTCGGCAATCGCCTGGGCCAAGGTGACGTAGTAACCGTGATAGGTCCCCCTGCTGACGTCCTTCCACGAGCCGGGTCGAGTATCCACCAAGACCATGGCGTGCATGATTCCAGACGATTGGAGCTTGTCCCAGATGGACTGTTGGGTCTGAGCCGCCGCGCTGCCCGGCATGCTCATCAAGGCAACCGCCACTGCCAGCATCACCGCGAGCTTACGCATGGACGTCATCCCCCTTTCCACTCGTCACGTTGATCCCCGCCGGCGGGCGCGTCACCGCGCCTCCCGCCGCTCGCCTTGGCCGTCGAGGGCCCCCCACTTGATCAGGACCTGGCGGAGCTCCCCGTCCTGCTCCGGCGTCAGTGGGCGCAAGGGATCCCGGAGATGTCCGGCGGGCAGCCCCATCATGTTCCACGCGGTCTTGTAGGCGGTCGGAATGCTCCCCAGATAGTTGATTGCGCGCCCCACCTCGAGCTCCCTGATCAGGAGCTCGCGGCGCTCGTCGACGCTCATCTTCTCGAATTCGAACATGCGATCGGCATCATGCCCGAACAGGTCGTTGACCGTTGCGATCGTCCCGCCGGCACCCAGGAGCATGCCGGTGTAGAAAAAGGCCCCGCCCACCAGGACGCTCAGCCGTTCGTTGAACTGCAGCACCCGCTGCATCAGGAAATTTGCGTCGCCGTTGGTGTCCTTCAGACACTCCACGTCGGCCACGTCGCAGATCGCACGCAGGACGTCGTGTGAGATGTTGACGCCCGTGCGGTTCGGCGAGTTGTAGACCATCATCGGGAGGGGAACGGCGCGGGTGATCGCCTCATACCGCCCCACGATGTCCGCGCGGGAGGCCTCGGCCCAGGTATGGACGTAGGGTTGCGGTTTCACACACAACCCGTAGGCACCAGCCTTGGCCGCCGCTTCCGCCCGCTGAATGGCTTCCCGCTCCCTGATCGCCCACGCCCCCACATACACAGGCAACTCGCCGCGCGTCTCCCGCATTGTGATCGCGGTGATCTGCCCGATCTCTTCGGGGGACAGCGCCCAATGTTCGCCGTTGTCCCCGGCGACCAGAAAGCCCCTCGTTCCGTGATTGATATGCCACCGGACGATCTCTGCAAAAGCATCAGGCATGAATTCGCCCTTCTTGCTGAAGGGGGTCACGGGGGCCGAAATCCGTATCCGAGGTGGGAGCTTTGCCATGGCGTTCTCCTCCTTCTTGTTCAGGACTCTCCCTGCCAGCCCCTTGTGCAACTGCCAAGCATCAGCACCGGATCGCTTTCCGGTGCCGTAGGCGCGAATAGGAACATGGATAATCCCGGTGGCGAACCCCGGGCGGACGGACGCACCGCGAATGGTCCTGGCACTTGGGGGAGGACGGTTCCAGCAGGAGGAGCGGCGTTCCTTGTGCCAAGAGCCCGGGCGGACGGACGCTACCAAGCACCGGGGGACGATGTCAAGCACTATTCAAGCGCCACCCCGCAGATGAATCACGGCGCCGTCTCCGAACTTCTCCTCACCGTTGAGATTCTTCGTCCTCCCGGGACAGCCTTCTCCTTCTTACCAGAGAGGCTGATCACCCCTGAATGAAAAGGGCGCTGAACTCCCGTTCATCAAAGAAGCAGATCAGCGAGTGACCTCGAGATCCTCCATCAGCGCACCTTCGAGGGCCGTGAGGAACTCGTCAATCTCTGCGTGGGTCATCACCGACGAGGTGCAACCCATGCCCCGCGGGGCCAGGAAGATCCCGCGGTTCATCAGGGCGAGGGCAAGGAGCGACAGCGTCTGGCGATCCCCGCGCGCGACCGCGCGGTAGTCCACGATCGGCGCCTCGGTGAAGTGGATGTTGAACAGGGAACCGACGCCGACCACCTGGGCGGGCACGTGGAGGCGCCGGAAGAGGGCGTTGGCCCGGGTCCGGAGGTCCTCGGCCAGGCGGGCGATGTGGGCCTGCACGGCCGGGGTGATGGCGCCATAGCCGGCGACCCCCGCGGCGCAGCAGACGGTCGCGGCGTTGAACGTCCCGCTCTGGGGGATGGCGGGTGGCCCCTGGCGGGGATCGAAGAGGGCCATGATGTCCTCCCGCCCGCCGAAGGCCGCCATCGGCATGCCCCCGCTGATGATCTTGCCCAGGGTGGTGAGATCCGGACGGACACCGTACAGTTCTTGCGCCCCGCCCAGGGCCACCCGGAGCGAGATGATCTCGTCGAAGATGAGGAGGATGCCCCGCTTCGCCGTGAGGGCCCGCAGGCCCTGGAGGAACCCCGGGCGCGGGGCGATGACCCCGCCGGCGCCGATGATCGGCTCCACGATCAGAGCGGCGACGGTCCCGGCGTGGCGGTCCAGGATCCGCTCCACCGCAGCGATGTCGTTGAAGGGCATGATGACTACCTCATCCGCCCAGTCGGATGGGATGCCAGCGGAGTCGGGCACGCTGTGAGGGCTCTCTCCCGGGCCAGCCTTGTCCAGGGACGGGGCCACGCTCACCTGGGCCAACTCGTGCGAGCCGTGGAACCCGCCCTCGAACTTCGCGATCTTCCGGCGGCCCGTGAAGGCCCGGGCGGCCCGCAGGGCGAACATGACGGCCTCGGAGCCGGAATTGGTGAACCGCAAGCGCTCCAGACTGGGGAGGCGCTGCTGGATCAGGGCGGCCAGCTCCACCTCCAGCTCGCTGGGGGCGGCGTAGGCGGAGCCCTTCTGGATCTGGCGGGTGACGGCCTCGACGATGGGCGGGTAGGCGTGCCCGTGCATCAGCGAGGTGTAGTTGTTCAGGAAGTCAATCCGGACGTTCCCATCGAGGTCGGTGATTCGGCAGCCCTTGCCTTCCGCGATGTAGCAAGGATAGGGCGAGAAGAAGACGCTGGTCCGAGTGGTCCCGCCCTCCAGGATGTGCCCTGCCCGTGCGAAGAGTTCCTGCGATCGCTTGGTGCGCTCCCGATAGGTGGCGAGGATTCGCTCTGCTGCGGCTGGCTGGACGGTCATGGGTGCGTTCCCCCTTAGCTTAAGCAACGCCTCTCATCCATTTCCCCGGAACGGCTGCCGAGGCTACCCGACCGGCGTAAATACCACTTTGCAGGCCTTCTTGGCCAAAGCCAGATCGAACCCCTTTTTCCATTCGATCATCGGAAGCACGTCGGTAATCAGAGGCTGCAATTTGAGTCTCCCCGTCTTGGCGAGCCGAATGGCCTGCTCATAATCAGGCCACGTGCTCATGACGGAACCCTTGATCGTTTGCTCGGCGGCTTGCAGGGCTCGCGGGTCTATCTCAACGGGCTGCCTGGGAACTCCGATGATCGTCATTTGGCCCTTCTTAGCCATGATTTTTAGCCCATCCACGAGGGCAGCCTTTGATCCTGAAGCTTCAAATACGACATTGGCGCCGTGCCCATCCGTGAGTTCCATCACCCTCTCGAACAGGTTTTCCTTGCTGATATTGATGGTATGATCTGCGCCGATCGCATGAGCGATCTCCAGTCTCTTTTGGTCTTCGTCCAGACCCGCAACAATCACCTGCCCTGCACCGATGGCCCGGGCAACTTCAGCCGTCAGGAGACCCATCGGCCCAGGTCCAAGCACCGCTACCGTGTGCCCTGCCTCCACCTTACTATTAACGACCACAGCATGAACGATATCGGCCACCGGCTGAAGAACGGCTGCTTCCGGGTAGGATAGGCCGTCTGGAATCCTATGGAGCAGACAAGCCGGGACAGCCAAATACTGGGTGAAGGCACCATTCACCCCGGAACCGAACCCCTTCCTTTCTTTACACAAATGGTACGCGCCCGTCTTACACAGAGAACATTCCCCGCAGATATGGGCATGGGTCTCTGAAACAATCCTATCGCCAACCTTCCAGCCTTTTACCTTCCTCCCCATCTCCAACACGGAGCCTGAGAATTCATGGCCCAACACCACTGGAATGGCAGTTTGATCTCCGACCTCGTAATGGTGAAGGTCTGATCCACACAGGCCAGCAGCCTTGATTTCGATCAATACTTCGTCGTCCTGAATCTGCGGTTTGGGGATTTCCCGGATCTCGATATTCCCATGGCCTTTGGCAACTTTCACGATGGCGATCAAGGCTCATGCCCTCCTTTTTTCTCTCCTCGATGTTTTCCTCAGCCAACCCATCATTTCCCTTCCCAAGCAAGTGCGAGCGCGAAGGGCACCCAGGGGCACTCACCTTCGACCGGCGTCGGCGACGAGCACCGTGCCAGTGATCGCCCGCGATGCGTCGGCCGCGAGGAACAGTGCGGCCGCGGCGATGTCCTCGGGCTCGGCGATCCTGCCAAGCGCGGTCCCCTGGACGGCCTGTTGCATGACCGCCTCCTCAGAGAGGCCGTACTGGAGCGCTCGCGCCTTGAAGATTTCCATCAGCATCTCCGTGCGCGTGGCACCAGGCACGACGGTGTTCACGCGGATGTTGACGGGGCCGAGTTCCTGCGCGACGACCTGAGTAAGGCCCACCACAGCGCATTTGCTCGCCGCATAGGCCGCCCGTTGCGCCTTGGGTCGGAGCACGGCGTCCGAGGCGATGTTGACAATTGCGCCTCCCTGGCGCTTCAGCAGCGGGACGGCGTGCTTGATGCATAGGGCGACCCCGCGAACATTGACGGCAAACGTATCGTCCCAAGCGGTCATGTCCTCGGCCTCAATCGGCACGGTGGGGCCGCCCGTGCCGGCATTGTTGACGAGGATGTCGAGCCGCCCGAAGCCGCGGTCGCAAGCCTGAAAGAGTCGCACGACCTGCGCTTCGGAACGAACGTCCGTCGACACCGCAATGCCGTCCACCTCGCGCGCGATCGCCTCGAGCGGCTCCCGGCGTCGACCGGCGAGCACCACCCGGCACCCCTGCTGTGCGAACAGGCGCACGATGGCGGCACCGATGCCGGTACCGGCGCCCGTAACGACTGCGACCTTGCCCTTCAACATCGACGTCCCCCTGGCAGCGATGACAGAGCAGAGAAAGCAGGGATATTCTATTTGTGGATCTTGACGAATTTGAAATAAGGTTGCCGATGTGTTTTCCTGCGCTTGCGGTGATTCTACGATGAGCCACGACCTGTTTTTCTGAGCGCGAACAGGAACTTGAAAACCCCGGGTGGCCACTCCGGGGAAAAAGGCAGCGCAGAAATCACTGCGCGCCCCGGCGATGCGAACTACGCTGGGGCAGGGACGTTCTCCAGGACAAGATCTCAGGCGAACGGGAGGCTATCAAAGGCGGGGGCCGCCGTCAAGCGGGGCGGAGAGTACCGGACAGAACGGCACCGGGCTTATGCAGCGTCCGAGAACGGTACGTCATCATACACCGGGATGTACACCAACTCCCTCGGAGCGGGAGGCTGGGCGATGTCATCGGGCGGGAACCGTGGGGGAGCCTCTGCGCACAACGGCCCGAGATGCGAGTGAATCCGCTTGATGAGGTCGTCTTATTCGATGACGGCGATCACCTTCATTTGCCCACCACAGCGGGGACAGATCATACGATCAGTCTGGTAGGTCTTCCGGATCAACCGCCCTGGCCTGCCGGACCACAACAGGGGGCCGGATGCCCTCGGCCTATGGGGACGCGACCGGGGCCGCCACTTTAAGGAGCCCCCGGGCCTTCCGAAAGCCTTGAGTGCGGTTTGAATATCAGCCGTAGTACAGCGCGGTCTACTCGTGGGGATCAGAGATATGCAAGGTGAGTTCGGCGACGAGAATCCACGAGCTCGAAGGCGCGGAAGTAGGCTTCATGCCGTGGATGGATCACCCCTGCGGTGTAGAGCACCTTCCCGGCGGACGCCACTCCCAAGAGCCTGCTGGGAACGATGGCGGGAAGGGCCACGTACTGGGCCAGGGTCACCTGGGTTCGCTGGTCGTTTGGCATCTCAGGGTCGTCTAGGTGTTCAAGGCCCCAAGCGTGCTGATCGCCCTTTCCTCTCACGGCGCCGTTGCGCGGCCACACGACCCGCGAAGGAGACGATCAGGATCAGGCATCCAAGCTGAGTGTACTTGCCGAAATTCCTCCTGGGGATTCGAACCCGCGTTGCATCTGGCCCAAGGTAAACGGCCGCTCCGCTGCTTACAAGACAAAGGGTCTACATGCCTCGGGTACATGAGATGGAAGGGAATCAGGAAGAAGTCTTGCACACCCAGCCTCGCGGCGCATCCACACCGGCGGGCTGCGCTGCGCGCCGCCTTCGGCTCTGGCATACGACCTCGAAGAAGGAGGCTGTCGCAGCTGACGGGCACGTTCGCATGGGCGGAATGCGACCACCTCCCGTTGCCGAGGGGAGAACGCTGCGGAAAAAGAAACGGGGCTGTGGTCAGAATGTCCACAGCCCCTTTCGATGATTGCTGGAGCGGGAAACGGGATTCGAACCCGCGACCCCAACCTTGGCAAGGTTACGGTGTGGCGTGCATTATCGCGGGTTTGCCCGCCTGCTGCCGCAACTTGCTGCCACGGCTTGTCGCCTCCATGGCCGCCCGAAGGGTCTGATCGGTGACGGCCGCGTACCTTCGCATCATGCGATCGCTCTTCCATCGGCCGGCGTCCTGGACCACCGATCCCGAGAAACCCGCGTTCAGGATCATCGTCGCCCCGTGGTGGCGGAGGTCGTGAAAGTGGAAATCCACCAGGCCCGCCGCCCGCGCCGCCCTGCGCCACACCTTCCCCACGTAATGCCGGCTGTACGGCCGATCGGTCGGGCTCGGGAAGACCCATTCATGCGAGAGTCCACTGAGACCCCGGGCCAGGATCCCTTGCGCCTCGCGGTTCAAGACGACGTGCCGCGGCTCGGTCTTCGTCTGGGGCAGCCTGACGATCCCCTGCGAGAGGTCCACTTGCTCGCGCCGGAGGGTCCGGATCTCCGTCAAGCGCATCATGGTGATCGCCGCCAGGCGGGCCATGTCCCCGAACGGCGCCGGCATGGTGAGGAAGACCACGAGCTCGTCTTCAGGCTTGAGCCACTTGACGCGGTTCTCGTCTTCCTTGAGGAAGACGCCGGCCGGGAAGCGGAATGTCGGGAGCGCCTTCTTGAGCATTGCGCGAATCGTGCGGAGGTCCCGATTGATCGTGCTGGCCTTCGCCCCGCCCGGGAGGATCGCCGTCGTGCCGTCCTTGGCCTTCTTGCCCCGCTTCGCCCACTGGCGCAAGCGATGCGCCCGATAGGCGTAGAGGTCGGCCGCGGTCAGGGAAAGCGGCTCGTGCATGCGCGGGCCGAAGAAGTCGGCCAACCGGGCCTTCGCGTTGCGAGCCGTGCTGAGGCTGTCCGCGTTCTTCCCCCGGGCCTCGAGGTCGAGCAGGTAGGCGTCACAGACGAGCGCCAGCGTGGCCGGCGCCGCGTTCGCCTGGGCCTCCTGCTCGGTCGCCTTGACAAGCTTCTGGAGCAGATCCGCCTTCGCCTGTTTGGCCTCGTCCTCGGTGTCGCAGAGCTGGGAGCGCCGCTCCCCCTGGTAGGCCACACGCGCCTGCCAGTGCCAGGCCCCGTGCACCTTGATCCGCTGGACTTCCTTCACCCGCCGCCGCTTCGCCTCGCTCGCCATGATCCCCTCCTACCGCTTGCCTCGCGGTACAGTCACCCGGGCCGGTTGCCCGCCGATCCCCGGCGTGACGGTGGCCTTGCGGCTGCCGTCCACGTTGAAAATGTCCACCGACCCGTCGCCGCGTACATACCCGTAGCCGGTGCGATTGCTCTTGGCATCGTAGAGGTCCACGCGCCCGCCCTGCTCTACCACGGTTCCGCCGTCCGGCAGGATCAGCCGCGATGTGGGAGCTGTCCCCGGCCCGCCCGCTGCACAGCCGGCCATGACGCCGGCCAGGACCGCCGCGAAGACGTACCGCATGGCGCTACCTCCCACGAACGGGGAGCAAGCCGACGAACTGCTCGACCAGGGCCGCGCCGTCCGCGTCCAGTCGCTTCCGCTTGGCCAGCCGCGCCACAGCCATCGCCGCCGTCACGTAGCCCCAGGAAGGGTATGGAATGAGAACGTCCCCCGGGCCGAAGGCCTCCCCCGTCCCGCGATTCACCAGGACGGGCTGCCCGTAGCTACTCGCCGCGTGCTCCGTGGTCAGATCCCAGCTTGGGGCCAGATTCGCTTTCATCGCCGTTGCCTCCTTCGCGGGTGGGGGGTTTGAGCCAGGCCCGCGGTCAGGTGACGCTGACGCGGGGGCGTTGTGCTTCTACTGCGCAGACCAGGGTGCCGCCTATCCTCGCTCCTTGCTCCACTCTCGGTGTAACCGACAGCTCGCCAAGACGAGCGCGTCCTACCGATGCGCCGTCGCCCGGTTAAGGAAGGCGCACCGGGCGGTGACGAAGTCCACCTGTGCGAGACTGAGGGCCCTGCGGGCGCGACCCCTAATCTGCCAGGGCGCCCCGACGACGATTTTGATGTCCGTAAACGTTGGTCTGCTCACGATTGCCCCTCCTATTCCAGCAACCTTCCCACCTTCACCTTGAGGGCTTTCGCCAGGCGCTGAAGCAGGTCCATGGAAGGATTCCGGGCGCCGCTCTCGATCCGCGCGATTGTCACCTGGTGGACTCCGACCTTGCGGCCCAAGGCCTCCTGAGTCAATCCCCGCTTCTCTCGCGCCTTCTTCAGCACCTTGCCTCTCCACCAGGTTGCGGCCATCATAACCCCCTTGGTTATAAGTTGTCAAGAAAAATCTTTTGGCCTCACCCGCTCACATACCTGTCCAGGTTCGCCTTAACCTCCCACAGGCTTTCGAGCGTCGTCTTGACCAGGGACTGGATCGCCTGGAGTTCCTCTGCCTTGACGGGAATCCTGGCCCGCCGGCTCTTGGCCGCCCGGCATCGGTCCGAGCAGGCGCTTGTCTGCCGGCCCTGCAAGGAGGTGCCACAGATCGGGCAAGTCCTGGCCGCGATCTCCGTAGGGGGCCTACCAGGGTACGGGTCGCCCGAGATTGCCCCTAGAGAGCCTACCACAACAGGCACCACAGCCGCACGTTCGGACTTTGTGGGGGCATCGGCTAACTGAGTATGGGTTGTCATGGGATCGTGGCTCCTGGAGGCTACGAGGGACGTAGGAGAGAGGGGTCAGGCCAGCTCGCCAGGGCCACGCGCTGGCGCCAGCCCCCCCGGCGAAGGCCGGCCAGGTACTCCGCTTGGCTCAGGAGTAGGACGCAGCCTTTACCCACGGAAACCGGGATGAGGCCGAGAGGACGCTCGTCAGTCATGGGCAGCTTTCACAGCGCCGACGCACCGCCACCAGGGGGCCTGCTGGTGGCCAAGATTGCGCATGGAGGCGAACCCCCCTGCGGTTCAGACAGTAGCAGGTAGCGAAGCCCCCGGTCCCCCAATGCCCAAGCGCAGCGGGATTTAGGGTCTCCCTGCGGACGAGCTGTCGCCTCCCAGTCGATTGTTTTTGCCCCA
>Ga0315285_10002717_pt1 | contig 18484 bp, 17 predicted proteins | sample YL17G09_36_MG_FD_203698 | JGI IMG/M metagenome (GOLD analysis project Ga0315285, IMG submission 203698) | Sediment microbial communities from Yellowstone Lake, YNP, Wyoming, USA - YL17G09_36 | ecosystem: Environmental > Aquatic > Freshwater > Lake > Sediment | place: USA: Wyoming | collected... | reverse complement strand
GGTCCTCAGAGTAGACGAGTCGAAGCTCTACAGCGCCGCGTACAGGAGCAGGGTCCTCGACGAGTTGACCGCCGCGCTGATGGAAGATGGGAGGATCGCGGGGGCGATCCTCGTCGGCTCCGGCGCCGCCGGGTTCAAGGACAGGTACTCCGACATCGACCTCGCAGTCCTCGTCGGGGACGAGGTAAAGGTCAACGAGGTCTATGCCGACTGGTGTAGGAGGATACACGCCCTCTTCCCGATCGTCGACGCCTTCAAGGAGCAGCCCCGTCACCTCTACGGCTTCCTCCTTGACCGCTTCCTGGAGCTCGACGTCGGCTTCCAAGGCGAAGCCGGGCTGTACGAACGCAAGCCCAGGTGGAGGATCCTCTTCGACAGGCGCGGCGTGATCCCGTCCCTGATGAAGCTGAGGGGGAAGCCGGCCGTCGACCAAGCGGCGGCGCACGAGAAGAGGATGCAGGACTCCTGGTACTACGTCCTCCACTGCGTGAACTCAATCCAGAGGGGGCAGCCCCTCAGGGTCAGCTTCTTTATAGCGACGCTCAGAAACGAGGCCGCGCTGATGGCGGGGATGAGCAGGGGGCTCCGCACAGGCGTGGACAGCTACTTCGAGGACGCCGACCTGCTCCCCGAGGAGGTCAGGAGGCGGATCGGCGAAGCCTTCCCGAGGAGCCTGGACCCCGCGGAGCTCCTCAGAGCGCTCAAGGCGACGGTTGACGTCTACTACGGGGAGGCGTTCAACCTGGATGTGAAGCTGGACATGGACAGGGCGTCCCGCCTGAGGGCAGCCATGTCGGAGTACCTTTCGGCGTTCAGCCCGGACCAGGCTGCAGGCTGAAGTGGATGACCTTCTTCCCCTTCTTCGCGTCCTCAAGTCGTAGCTCCGAGAGGCGGCCGATCTCCTTGGTGCTCTCGACGTGGGTGCCAAAGCAGAATGTGGAGGCGTAGCTGCCTATATCGACCATGCGGAGCCGGTCAACGTTCCGGGGTATCTTCTGGAGGAAGCTCATCTTCCTCGGGTCGCCTGAGGCGTCGATCCTCGCCCTCTCCTCGTAGTAGACACGGACGGGGACGTCCTCGTCTACTATCTCGTTGAAGCGGCGCTCCACTCCCCTGATCTGCTCCACGGTGAGGTTCGAAGGCTGATACTCGAGCCTCTCCAGGTCGCTGAAGACCTTGGGGGGCTCGCCGAGGACCTCTATGAGTCTGGTGAGGAGGTGCTCCGCGCTGTGGCGGCGCATGTTCCACAGCCTCTGCCCCCAGTCCACGGCGCCGTGGACCCTTGAGCCCGCCGGGATGTCGCCCTCTATGTAGTGGAATATCTCGGAGCCGCGCCTCATGACCTTAAAAACCTTGACCGGGTCCGAGCCGTAGGTGAGGGTGCCTGCGTCGGAGGGCTGACCCCCGGATTCTGGGTAGAAGGCGGTCCTGTCGAGGACGACGAACCTCGGGCCTGACTTGACCACCTCGGCGTCGAACTCCCTCAGGTGGCTGTCATCGGCGTAGAGGGGGAGGCTATTGGTGCTCACGTCTCCTATGATTTTAGAGGAAGGAAATCAACTTTACGCTGGGGTGAACTTCTGGATGCGCTGCCCCTCGAGGACCTCGCCGACGTATAGGCTCCCCCTGGAGTCCTTCCAGACGCAGTGGGGGGCGACGAACTGGCCCGGGACGAAGCTTTTCTCCCCTCCCATCCTGGCGAGGACCTCGCCCTTCAGACTGAGGATGCTCACCCTCGACATGAGATCGGCGACGTAGACGAGACCCCTCCTGTCTATGTAGATGTCACAGGGCCTCGCCAGCCCTGGCCACTCCTCGACGTAATCGCCTCCGAGGGTGAAGACATGTATCCGACCGTTCTGGCGGTCGGCGACGTAGACCCTGCCGTCTTCGACCCAAATGCCGTGGGGGAGGTTGAACTGACCAGGGCCTGCGCCCGGCTCGCCCCACGACTGGATGAGCTCGCCTTCCCGCGAGTACCTGTGGACCCTGGAGTTGCCGTAGCCGTCGCTGATGTAGAGGTCGCCGTTGGGAGCCAGCGCCACGTCGGTGGGCCTGTTGAAGGGTTCACCTGGCTCCGCCGGCCTGTCCTCGGTGCCCAAGGTGAAGACGAGCTCGCCGTCCTTTGAGAACTTGCGAACGGTGTGGTCCCCGTCGTCAACGCAGTAGAAGTTGTCCTCGCCGTCGATGTAGGCTCCGTGGGCCCTCCCGAAGACTCCCTCGCCCCAGGACTCGACGAACTCGCCGTCGGCGCCGAACACTATTATGGGGTGCTCCCCTCTGCAGAGGACGTAGACCCTGTCCCTCGAGTCGACCGCGACGCCCGCGACCTGAGTGAACGTCCATCCATCTGGGAGCCTACCCCAGCCTTCTACGACCTCATAAGCCGGGATATCTTTAGCCATCGGTTTCGAGCCTCATTACTAATTGTATTCGATACTTAGTATTATCCATGAGCGGGAGACCGCGCGCGGGATTGGTTTCTGGGGCCAGAGAAACACATGATTCAGCCAGCTATACTCGCCTCTACTAGGCGAAGAGGGCTTTATCATGTTCACATGGAGCGCGCACGAAGCGAATAGAAGAAAAATTTATGTTTTCCCTTTAGAGTCCTATATTAATGAACTCTGATACTGATGCCTATATCAACCAGCTAAGACAAAAGACCAAAGTCTGGCTTATGGAGAACGAACAGGAATTCTTTGGGGAAAACTCCAACCCCTTCGCCAAAAACCTGGTCCCTGTAATGGGTGAATTTCTCGATGGAGAGCCCTCCAATACCATGGAGGCGTATGAAAGCGGTAACCGTTCGATCCTATTCAAACATGAGGGTATATGGCATAAGGCTAAGGGGATCGGCATACCGGTAGGTGTTAGCAGGCCGACATTCAGGAGAGGCAAGATCTACACCTACCAGCTTTACGACGACCCGGGCATGTGTCACCGGTTCATACTGTGGGGGTTTATGAAGGAGGATGAGTACCTGTGCGAGTTATTCGGCTCCAGGAGAGCGAGGCAACTGGGGCAGGACATCGAGATCATAGGCATGTCCGCGTTCAAGAACGTTCATTACCTAAGCCTGAAGGACCGCATAGAGATGTTCAACAAACTCCGAAAAACCGATAGGGAAGAACTAAAGAACCTTCTATTCAATAAAAGCGAAAGAACAACGGCTTATAGCGCTTACTATACAGTACCAACGGATATCCGTGTTAGTGAGCTCTTTTTCATACTCATGTTCCCTGAGGTGACCAAGCTCATCGACCCCAATCAAATAAAAAACTACGTGAAGTGGCTCGGATCATCGTGCGGCTTACTCCTAAGGGAGTATCATGAGTCGGGGGCACTACACGGCACATGGGTCGGCCCAAAGCTCACGAGCCTCGGGCTAATCGATGTCCACTCTAACTCTTATACAGGCAACTATCTGGTCGGGGAGGACTGCCTGACCATGTGCGACTTCGACTTGGCGAAACCTATTGAGAGGGAGTCAGAGAAGGAGACTGAGAGGTGGGCGCTTGTCCATGTTGAGAACCCATTGTACTACGCTGGAAGCTACGCGCCTAAGGATGCCATTAACCAAGGAATGGCGAAGAAAAACCCGTTCAGGGAGGAGCTGGCAAAGATCTTTGAGAAGTCAGTCGATTCGGGGTATAACAATGAACCTTGGAAGCTCGAGAGGAAGGTCACGAAGGAGATGTTGGACCTCTTCGTTCGGGCGAAGAGAGCACTATGGGATCTTTACGATCTACCGAAGGGCCTTGTCGGGCAGATTGACTACATCGATCACATCATCGTCACGAAGAGGATAGACCCGAAGAGGATCAAGGAGCTGATAGCCGGATTCGGGGGCTGACCTCAGCCGCCGCTGATGACAACGAGTATGGAGACCTCATCGTCCTCTTCGAGGGGCGTTGTTGTGAACTCAGCGGGAGGTATCATCCTGCCCTTCAAATAGAAATTCAGAAATCTGTTCAAGTTACCCGACCCATCGAACATCTTATTCTTCAGGGGCATCCCGTAGATCTCGACCAGTTTATCGAGAGCTTCTCCTAGGGTTTTCGCCACTAGCGCAACTTTCTTTTCCCCTGTCACTTTCGAGAGTAGTGATGGGAGTAGAATCGTAACCATTATGGCAAGAGATAACCCCTTTTTATATAAAGCTTATAGTTCCATCTAAAGGAGCCTCGCGCGCGCATCCGAGCTAAACACATACACATATAGATATTTTTTTTAGAGATCAGTAAAACTATATATTAATTGTTAATAATATCTTACCGAGTCTAGATCTTGTATTAAATCTTAAATATTTGATGAACTAAATTATGTTCGAATAAAAATGAGAATACTTACAAAAGACGATATCCAGGATTATACAATTGGTAGCACGATCCTTTCAACCGGGGGAGGAGGGGTTGCTCCTTCTCTGGAAGCTGTAGGAAAAATGGTTGACAAAGTTCTCGAAGCAGACAAAAAAATCAGGCTTATCACGCTCGAAGAAGTCCCCAACGATGCGATCATCTTCTCCCATGTAGGAACGGGTGGTGGCGTCCAGAGCAAGATGAAGGAGAAATGGCTCTTTTGGTCTAGGGCGAGACTTCAAAGAGATATGAAGTATCCAATCGATCAGACAGAGTTAATAAGGGAAAACATAAGGCAGGCAGACAGGGAATGGTGTCCACTTAATACCTGGTCAAAGCTTCCTGGCCCAGATAATCCAGTAGGAACTGGATCGGAAGCCGGTGAAAAACGCTTAGCAGAGTTGGCTGGGGGTAAACCGTACACGGAGCTGCACTTTGAAGTGTCACCCGGATTCGCTCAACTGGTTTGTAACCATGCCATGGTAGATAGGCCTTACATCGATGCAACTGCTGCCGGAAGTAGAGCGGCCCCCGAGATAGGTCAAAACTGTTTCAACCTGGGGAACGTGGTTCCGACGCCCGCCGTGTTCACCACAGCAATGGGGGATCTAGTTGTCGTGGAAAAAGTTCTCTGCTTCCAAAGGCTTGAGGAGATCTTGGAGGGCATCTCAACGTATTCGGGGTCGACAACCAGAGGCATCCACCATGTATCCGTTTCAGACTTGAAGAAATACGCATTTCCAGGCGTAGAATCGCTTGTTATGAGAGTCGGCAAGGGAGTGAGGAACGCCCTCAAAGCGGGGAACCCCCCAGTCGATGCGGCGATGAAGGCCCTGGGAAACAGAGGTTTCAAACTATTCGAAGGCGAAATTCTGAACTATTGGCAAGACGATGCGTATAGCTTCATCTGGGGAATGGCTAGAATTAGGGGGACAGGCAATTACAAAGGGCACGACATGAGGATATGGTACTGCAATGAAAACCACGTCAGTTGGTTAGATGGGAAGCCGTATGTTACCAGCCCTGACTGCATCAACGTCGTTGATCCCGAAACCGGCTGGGGCCTGGCCAACTTCTGGTCTTCTGAATGGGAGACGGGTAGAAAGGTTGTCGTCATTGGCGTCGAAATAGAACAAGCATGGGAGACGCCGATGGGTCTAAAGATCTTTGGGCCCCAGCACTTCCGATGGGACATAGAACATGTCCCAATCAGAAAACTGATGGAAAAATAATCTATTCCTTCCCTCTTTTTTAAAAGCAAAGAGAAATGTAGTCAACCCGCAATAGCCAAAAAGGCGTGAGGGTTATCACGGCTTTCGTGAAAGAAAAATAAGAATTTTTATTTACTCGGATTTTCTCAGACTCCCCCTCGAGTATGTGTTTAACTCGGATTAAAAAACTCGGAATTTGCATTCTTTCTATATATTTTTGCTATCTTTTTGATGGAAATGTCAAAATAAATATCGTTTAAGATCGGAGCTTAACACAGAAAACTATCAGCTAAACACTCATGAAAGATATTCTCTCGGCTAGCGACCCTAAGCCTACCCCAAAGCCAGCACTAACAAATCATCCTCTGAGCACCTTAAGCTTTACCCTGTAACGCACCTCGTTCGTACCTCGGTACACCTACCTCCTAGTCAACATGAACCAGACCACCTTCAGCATCTTACACGCCACCGCCACAACCGCTTTCCCGTCACCCCTCCTACGCTTCACCCGTTCATAGAACACTCTCATCCTCTCATCGTGCCTCACCGCGGACCTCGCCGCCTTCACCATGATCCAACTCAGCATACGGGAACCCTGCCTCGTGACCCCGCCGTGAACTTCCAAGGTACCCGACTGGTGAAGAAACGGAGCCAGACCCGCCCAGGAGACGAGCCTCTTGTAGTCCGGGAACCGGCCTATGTCCCCGATCTCGGACCTGATGAGCAGCGCCATGCAGATGTCAACCCCCGTAAAGCTTAGGAGAAGACGGACGTCTTCGTCTAGGGAAGCCCTCCTCCTAATCTCGTCCACCCGCCCGATCTGCCCCTCGAGGCTCTCGACGTGCTGGAGATGGTTATCCAGCACCAACCGGTCGAGGGAGCCGAGCTTCAAGGACCTGAGACACTCTCTACCTTTTTTACCGAACATGTCCGAGTACTCGCACTGGAGGGCCGTGCTCGTCGAAGAGTGCGAGGACCCTGTTCTTCACCGTGGACCTCATTCTGACGAGGCCCGCCCTGTGCCTCACCGGCGCACGGATCTCCCTCAGCTCCCTCGGCGGAACGTAGCACTCAGCCACCAGGTCTCCCCTGAGTAGATGGGCGAGGATCCGTGCATCAACTTTATCCGTCTTGATCCTAGCGGGAGCTATGGCTCTTGTCTTGAAGGGGTTCGCGAGGGCGACGGGTATTCGTCTCTCGTCTAGGTTGTTGTACAGGGTCGTCCAGACGCTTCCAGTGGACTCCATCACGACTCTGTATTCTGTCGTCAGCTTTGAGGCCAGGTCATGTATGCCCTCAGCGTCGTTGGGAAAGGTGAACTCCTCGACTATGGGGCCCTCTGGGTCCATCACGGCTGCCCTGCACTTCCATTTGCCGATGTCTACTCCTACATATCTCATCTCATTCGCCTCTCGGCTGGATTCAAGCTGCAATCACTCATCTGGTCTCAGACCATTTCCTTAGCAGCTCGGGTTCGCCCAGTCACATACCCGGTCGTCTGGACCATGTTTAGCGGTGGGCTAGCCAGCCAAGACGATCTTAGAGAACTTCTTTCATAAGGTCACGTACATTTTTTTTAAATGTCGTCAATTATACGAATCTTCAAAGTTTAAGGTGCATCTTCCGAGTGAAGTTAAAAAATTGGGATTGATCCGTTTATCGTTTAGATTTGGACGATCCCTAATGAGTCTAGGATCCACCAGATTCGTTCGAGGGCGACGTTGTAGTACATGCTTATCAGGACGGCGAAGCCCACGCCGAAGGCTATCATTAAGAAGTAGCGTCCAACTTTTGTGGATATCCCGAGGATTCCCGTGTGTTCCTTTGTGAAGATGAAGTAGCTCATGGATGTTATGAAGATAATAAACATCAGTATCTTATTGATCTGGTCCATGGGCGATATGCCTACTACGTCCATAGATTTAATTAGCATCACCATTATGTTGCCCTGCCAAAGGGTGCCCAAGGCCAACCCTGCTCCTACCGCGACTACCCAAATGAAGCCGTATCTCGAGATCCACTTGTAGTTTGGATCGGGGTGCAGCCTGAAGTACAATAGTACGCCGAAAACGATGCCTGGTATTAGGAGATATTGGCCATTCATTATGGGATTAATACCCGATCGAACAAGAGACTCCCAGGTCGTGACAACCGTATGACCCAATCCTCCCCCGACGAGGAGGGTTTCCACCCATCTCCAGCCGGGCCAGTCAACGAACATAAACGAAAGGCTGATGAGTATCGTTAAGATAGGCACCCATATAGTTAGAAGATCCCCAATCATCATTTTTGTGTCCTCCTCTCCATATAATCACCAACGATCCGCATACAGGCTAGTACAACTGTCAATAAAGACATAAGAGAGAACGCGTCTGCCATAGTTGTCCCCCAACTTTTATACCCCTGTAGCTTCTCTAATTGGGCTCCTCCTCCCGCACCGATGGGCATGCCGGGTGATACGGAAGGGTAATAGGCAGCAGCAGACATGGCGCACATGCCTGCGGGCATTAACATGACCTTCACACCGTATCGTCCATAGGCATGTCGGATAATGTAGTCCATTAGCCCGCTCCAACTATTTGGTAAAAGTAATAGATTCCAACTAGCTGCAGATGTTATGCCTGTCATTATAGGTAGGTTTTCTATCGGAGTGCCAAAGCGGTCTTTTGGGAACATGGCTTTGAAGTTGTCGCAGGTAGTCGCCCACCCCATCTCTGCCCCTATGTAGAAGCCGAACTCTACATAGTCTACACCGTACTTTCTGTCTGGTGGTAGCTGCCATCCATATGTTGTCTTCATTATGTCCCAGAATGGCACGCAATCGGACGATTGGAAAACCATTATGACCTTTAAATGATTGGGTGAATTGGTAATTAGTTTAAGAGTTGCGGCACATAAAGGCGCCAGATCGCCGTAGTTGAAACCTGAAAGTTGAGACATAAAAACTATTTTGCTTCCCTCGGGCATATTTAGGAGGTAGTCGTAGAACTGCTGTGTCATTATTGGGATTCCGATCGGTAGATTCAGAGGTACGATAACTGGGATAATCATCAAGATCGTAAACACAGCTAGTATCGCTGGATTCGGGATCTTCTGAATCTTAACCCATATACTTTCTGTTTTCTCAGACATCTTTACTTTTCCTCCTCGTACATGTACCCTCTCTCCCTGCCTATGATTGTCCTTATCATTATGAAGACCATGCCAAGGGCTACAGACAACAAACCGGCACGGAATGCGGATGCAGTAATGACTGAGAAGAGATAGACCCCAATCGGGCCTAAGAATGGGAACATGAAGGGTCCTATTGGGGCGTCATACAGGAATATAAGAAGCGCGGGAATAATCAGGGCAGCTCCTTCCAGACTTCGTATTTTGAATGCACGGTAGACTGCTGTCACTGAATAGAAGGCTGAGACGAAGCAGATCAAGCCAGATATAGGTGCATACCAAGTATTGAAGAGCCATTTATACTGGGGAGATCCAGATCCTAAGCTAAATCCCACTATCATGAATAAAAGCATAATAGCTATTGTGGAAATGCTGTAGAACCACTGGAACCTGATAGGTTTGTTTTCCCTTCTCCTGATTCTCGGTATGTGAAAGCTTAGCAATGCAACAACACCTAGGCCTATAGATACTGCCGAGGCTAGGGATGACCACTGCTGAAAAAGGAGGCCCCAGTACAAAGTGGTAGGATCCGCGAAGAAGGTCTTTATGATGATTACGAGGACCAGGAAGATCGTTATCGCCAGCGGAATTTGTCTACGATAAAGTACAGACACAGTTTTTCACCTCACATACTTAACCAGGTAACGAATGTGCTGAATCCGACTGTTAAGGAGATAGCGCCGATGAAACTCATCGCCAACAACAGGAATTTCATAATGTCCTCAGCCCATATAGTAGCTTTTTGGCCGGGATCATCTGATATGTACGCGCCGGCAGCGTAGATCTCCTCAAACACCAGGGAGTAATCACAGAATGCGACTAAGTACGGTACATTTTCTATGTAGTCCGTCCCACCAATCATGAAAGCCCCAGCCCTCTTTGCGATCTCGCAGAATGCTGGAGTCTCGGCCCACCATACGCCGAGCATGATTTGACAGCCAGGTTTGTCGTATTTATGGACCGTGTCGTTTCCGGCTATGTATGCCATCTGAGATGGGTAGTACCGGATGTCCTCCAAGTTATGAAGCTCCGGTGTGCCATGAGTCGTGTATCCCTCTGTGAGAACGTCGTCTATCATGGGGATGAGTGGTGTACGAATAGTTCCACTCAGTATTCTTACTCCCATCTTTGAGGCAAACTTCGTTGTATAACCCATTATGCTCAATGTTATGATGTGTCCTGGGGTTCCCTGTGGATCGTCTATTGGGGCTGCCCCTAATGGAAACCAAGCAGGCTTTCCTTTCTCCGCGCATAGACCTATGGCCTCTTCTAAAGCATCCATGGCGGGTAACCTTCTGATTTTTGGAATCTTTCCCTGAGTTATTCGAAGATTCGAGTACCAGATAACAATGCAAGTTAATACTAGCATTATAAGAGCAACTGCATTTTTTATTGCCAATTTTTTTTCGCAGATATTTACTAGTGTATTTTATATATAAGAGGCTTTCTATTAACCTGTTTTGTTGCGTAACTCAGTTTTTATGAGTGGATCTTATGGAAAGATCTATTAACATTCAGCTAAAAATACATTAGATGCCCGATGGCGGCTGACTGGCCCAACCACAACGAGGCGTTAGCGAGGCGCGGAGAGATACTTCTCGACCTCGGCCTCCTCCACACCTAGGGAGAGGAGCTGGAGGAGATGAACCGGGGCAAGGAAGGAGCCAGGTACCGTTACCCCGATGGCTTCATCAATCTCCAGGGGCTCCTTCGAGCCCTCCTCCGGCTACCCTACAGACAGCTGCAAGGCTTCACCCACGCCCTATCCCGATGGGAGCCCCGGCTTAGGGCGCCGGACTACTCGACCACCTGCCGCAGAGCCAACGGACTCAGCATCGACCTGGAGCCCATCTGGACCCGGGGAGGCCTGTTACCATAGCCGTGGACGCCTCCGGCGTAAAGGTCTCTGACAGGGGAGAGTGGATGCAAGCCAAGTGGAGGCGGCGCAGGGGCTTCCTCAAGATCCACATAGCCGTCGACGTCAGGACCAGGCAGATCGTCGCCATGGAGGTGACGGACGAGGGGACGGGTGACGGCCGGATGCTGGTGCCGCTGGTGACGCAGGCCAGGCGGAGATGCAATGTGGCTCGGGTTCTAGGTGACGGCGCATACGACTCCCGCCTCAACTTCTCTTTCCTGGCTGCGAAGGGTATCGAGGCCGGCATCAGGGTCCGTCGGAACTCCTCGCGCAGGGCCCGCGGCTGCCACGCCCGGAAAATGGCTGTCATGGAACAGCTTGGGGACCCGGAGGCTTGGAAGCGGCGGGTGGGCTACGGAGGGCGGTGGATGGCTGAGACGGCCTTCTCCGTCATTAAACGGGTCTTCGGTGAGTATGTCATGGCGAGAAGCTTTTCCAACATGGTTCGGGAGATGATGTTGAAGGCGTCTCTGTACAACCTCTTCATGAGCCTCAACCCAGCAACCCAGGTTTAAACCGGGATAGAAGCCCAAGAAAAGAACATCAAAACAATAGAGTTATGCAACAGAGCAGCGCGAGAGAAAGAGTTATATAAAAAAACGTTAATTTCTTTAACGTTGATTATGAGATCCTACGTACCGAAAAAGATGTTGCCCTGTCCAGAAGTTTCATTTCTAAGTTTAAGGGGCTATACTGGGCCGGCGGTTGTCGCTCTTCAACGATGTGAGTCCGAAGAAGAGATCTGTGAAGCTACTGCAAAAGCGGTTAAAATGGCTGGTCTCGAGAGGGTGGTTCGTTCAGGCGATAGAGTACTTCTCAAAACGAATGCCTCCCACCCCAAACAAAAAAATGAGGGTGCGGTGGTAGACCCACGGGTTGTCCTCAGTGTAGCGGAGTGTGCGTTTGAGTCAGGTGCAAGGGAAGTTTACATAGCAGATGGATCATCAGAAAGGGGCAAGTCTACAATTGATGTTTTTAACTTCTTAGGTTATGACGAGGTCGTTAAGAAAACCGGTGCTAATCTGGTTGACTTAAATCTAAAACCTTATGTCAGAGCTAAGGTTCCCGGTGGGGGATTTACATATGATGATTATGTTTTCAACGAACTCATAACTAAGGTTGATGTCTTAATCTCAATAATGAAGATGAAGACACACAGCGAGGCTCGTGTGGCGCTGGGGATGAAAAACCTGATTGGGTTGGTGCCCTTTGAGCCAGTAAAGGGGTATAGACGCTGGATATACATGCATCCAGGGGAGTCCGTACCTGAAGACACCATAAAAATAGATTACAAAGAATTTTTAGAAAAATCCAAAGAGCGCTACGGAAAGAGCAACCCAAAACTACACGGAGTAATTACAGACGTTAACCTCATCTGCCCAATATCAATGACGGTTATCGATGGCTTTATAGGAATGGAGGGTAACGGACCATGGCTAGGCGATATCATAACGCCAAAGTTGATTCTTGCCGGTTTTGACCCGCTTGCCTCAGATAGCATAGCGGCAACCATAATGGGTTTCGATCCGAGGCACATTGAGCATTTCACTTACGCCAAGGAGCGGGGTATTGGAGAAATAGATCCGAACAAGATAGAGATACGAGGTCTTTCAATTAAAGAGGCTAGATGTCCCTTTAAACCAGGCGTTACTGACACTATTCTGCTTTAATGTGCTATAAAACAGTTTATCCGTAATCGCGCGCTCCTATGAGAAACGTCTCAGGGAGATGCGGTGTACGGACAGCACCCCTCAGTTCCGCAGGCCATTTAACGCTCTCACGCTCATGTTCTTAAGTTTTCTCTCGGTCAACCCCCTATTCTCTCCCCTGTAAGGCTCATCCTTCCTCAGCATGAAGTAGACGATCCTCGCCATCTCATGTGCGACAGCCACCATGGCGCTACCCTCACTCCTCCGCCTCAACTGCCGCTCATACAAGGCTCCGAGCCTAGCGTCGTGCCGAACCGCGGTGTGGGCGCACTCCACCATAACCCACCTCAGCCTCTTATTACCCGGACCCGAGACGCCGCCGATCCTCGTCCTCTCGCCCGACTGGTGGACAGAAGGCACCAGGCCCATCCACGACGCGAATCTTTTGTCACTTCGGAACCGGCCTATGTCGCCGACCTCCACCATTATCAGCATCGCCGTGAAGTACCCGACGCCGGTCATCGTCATCAGCAGCCGCACCTGGTGGTCCTCCGCTGCGAGAGCCGCTATCTTCTCCTCGATGACCTCAACCTGCCCGTCAACCGTCTCCAGAAGCGCAAGGTCGCTGCGCAGGATGGCATCATCCATGAATCTGAGGCTCAGGCTTCTCAGCCAAGCGATGTTCACCTTGCTGAAGGAAGATGTCTCAGGCATCCTCAGCCCGTGCTTGTCGAGGAGGCTGTGGATCCGGTTCTTCACCTCCGTCCGGGTCCTCACGAGCCTGAGGCGGTGGCGTAGGAGCTCCCTTCGGCTCCTCAGCTCCTCGCCCGGAACGTAGCAGGTGGGCAGCATGTCGGCACGGAGCAGCCCGGCGAGGGTCTTGGCGTCGACCTTGTCGGTCTTCACCTTCGCCTCGGCGATGAGCCTTGTCTTGGAGGGGTTTGACAGGGAGACGTCGAATCCGTGTTCCTCGAGCCTGTCGTGTATCTGTATCCAGAGGTTACCGGTGGACTCGACCACCGCCTTCACGTCATCTCGGAACGTGGTGAGCTTATCGGAGAACTCCTCTATGCCCTCCCCATCGTTCGGGAAGCGGATCTCGTCCAGCAGCGTCCCGTCGTTGTCGAGGACAGCTGCCTGGCACATCTTTTTATGGACGTCTATTCCAACGTACTTCACGGGTGTCACCTCTCGGGTGACCTGCGGGCGGCACGCTCCTATTGGGTCTCAGGGGACCAGTCGGGTAGCCGCTCGGGTCTGGCCCAGTCTGGCTTAAGGGTCTCTACGTGGACCAAGCGCGCGGCGGGCCTAGGCCACCCGTGACACCCTCACGTTCTCCCCGGAAAACGTTTCTCATACCGTCTGGCTTGTCCCTAAATTCATCCCCAACAAACCCCCATGAACCAAACAAGTGAACCCATAGAACGCTCACCCACCTCGATACCATGCCCCACTACTCCAAGCACACCGTCTCAGAGAAAACACCCACCATAGACAACGCTTCCTCCCCGTCCAAAGGATGAACGGCATACACCCACGCCTACCCCACACTAGACGCCACCGCACAGCAGCCGGAAGCAGGCCCCCATCACGTGTTGAAGAACGTCGGCGAAAGCGCCTTGTCCGGCCGTCCGATGTTCTCAGCCGCCTCCCTCGTCAGCCCCTAACTCGGTTCACCGCCAAACCAAACTGGGTCTTCAGGAAGCTGAACGCCGACTCCGCCATCGGCCTCTTATGGTACTCCCTCGCCAGCTCCTCTGGGCCGTGGGTCCTGAACCTCCTGTCGACCCTCAGCACACCCTCACCCCTCTGATTAGAGGTGTACGGAATCACCGAATCCTCAACCAGGCTCCTAACCCTCTCGCTGCTGAACTGGCTGTCACCGATCAGCCTCCCCAGCCTCGCCCCAGCCCTCCCAAGAACCATCTTGGTTCTCTCGACCAGTGTTGGGGCGTGCCTCTTCTCGTTGTCGTTCGCCGGAGCAACCAAGATCGCTAGTGGGAGGATCCTCTTCGGGTCCACCGATAGGTGGAGCTTGTAGCCGAGGTCATAGCCTCGACCGTTCCTACCCACCTTCGCATCAGCGTCCGAGAAGCCGGCCCTGCCGTCGTCCGGGTGCCTGATGCTCCAAGCCTTGATGAAGCTGGGGTCCAGAACGGCATCCACCTCCTCTACTCTGGCCCTCCTGAGGAGCAGGACCACCTTCTCCTCGATTATGAGCTGAAGCCTCTCGGCTCCGACGCGTCTGGTGAAGCGGCTGATGACGGATCTGGTGTATCCCCTCTCGCCCTGCTTGATGAGGCAGAGCCTCCTTACTCGCCTGTCGACGTCGAGTATCCTGGTGAGCTCCCTGAGGCTTCGTATTCCTTTCATTCGCATGATGATTAGGGCCCTTAGTATGCCTAGTGGGTTCTTCGGCGGCCTTCCGGGTCCCGTGGTGTGGTAGCAGCCTAGTAGCTGTTCTTCAGCAATGCTTAAGTCGATGTTTCTGAAGAGTGTCTCAAGGGTCTCGTGTTCATCTTGTCCTAAGTGAACTCACCTCCTGTGGTTGGACAGACCGTTGGAGGACGAGACTCCAACTATCAAGATAAACTTATTCTGAATTTAGGGACAAGGCAGCGCGCGCAAGTGAGGCAGCTGACAGATGGAGAGTTCGATGTGAATACGGCTGTCTGGTCCCCTGATGGAAAGCGCATAACAATGCTCTCCAACCTCGACAAGGACTCTGACGTGCCGCCTGCCTTTTACTTCAGGAATATCTATATCCTCTCCCCTGGTGGTGGGGAGCCGGAGCTACTATGGGAAGGTGCTAGCTGGGACATAGGCACAAGTTGGTTTGGGCCTTCTTTAATTTGGTCCCCAGATGGGAAGTATCTCGCCTTCACAGGACGAGTGATGGGCGACCTCGGCCATGATATCTACAAGAATATCGACCTATGGGTGATACCCGCTGAGGGCGGCGAGCCGATGAATCTCATAGCCGCATTCGACAGAACGATCCGTACGTATCCCGGGGGGCCGGTTTGGAGCTCCGACTCGAAGACGCTCTATTTCCTCGCCCCGGATCGTGGGGCCGTCAACATCTACAAGGTAGGTTTGGATACCCGTGAGGTTGAGCCAATCACCGAGGGTAAGATGACAGTCGGAAGCTTTAACGTGGACAAGACGGGCTCCACCATCGCATTCAACGCTACGGACGCCCTGACTCCATCAGAGCTCTGGATAAAGGACGAGAAGAGTATGCGACCCGTCACAGAGATAAATAAGGGGTTGCTGAAGAATCTCAGGCTGACCGAGCCTGAAGAGTTTTGGCTCACGACGAGTGAGGGGGTTGAAGTTCAGGGATGGATTATAAAGCCATACGACTTCAAGGAGGGTAAGAAGTACCCGATGATTCTCGGAGTACACGGCGGGCCGCATGGGATGTACGGATACGTTGGTTTGTCCGAGGTTGAAGAGGAAGCCCAGCAGGGTGGAGGTCACGTAGAGCCGGTGGTACATGAGTAGCGTCACTAGCCTGTCCCTTAGGGGTAGTTTGAAGGGGTGTCCTGCCCCGATCCTTCTTTTCCTGTCCTCTCTGTGGAGTCGTTTCTCCTCGTACGAGGCGTGTGAGTCCTGGGTTTTGGAGTATAGAGCGTCGAATTCTTGCACCTCGAGGCCTGTGAAGGACTTGAAAATCAAGGGCTTTCGGGATAACACGTCGTAATTCAGCATGATAATGGGCTCCAGAGTAGAATTACTCCCTAATCTTAATAAACAAGCCGTTCTACAACCAGAAAAACCTAATTAAGACTAAGGTCTATATCTCTAATTGTTCTTGCAATTTGTATAGGTATTTGTATGATGTATTAATAGCATATACTGATGGAAATATATATTTACAGTCTTCTATTGGGCCATAAAGTATGAAGTCAGCTCCTAATATGATAGGAGCTATATTCACAGTAACTGCGCACGTTTTTATGGCTTGATCACCCATAATTTTTCTAAAGCCCATCCATGTAGAAATGGCATTGTGAGCACCACAACCACAAGGAAAACCAGTTTCTCTTTTAATATCTACTATTGCTTTAGTTGCCAGTGAAAGACTTGGAATATCAAATACATAAGTATCAATGATAGGTTTTACTATTCCGGTTTCTTCAACCCTAGGGAGGAACTCCGTTATAGCTTTAATTCTATCTTCGCTTGTTATAACTCCACCTTTATAGACTAATAATATAACATTTTCCACACCAGCCTCCTTTATGGCTTCAAGCTCCTTCGGTTCAGATTCAGGAATAATAGAGTTATATACAATTCTTTTTTTTAGACCAACCTCCATCGCATATTTTACTCCTGAAATCTTTACATCAACGCTTGGAGAGTCTATTAAAAATGGTGCTTCTGTATTATCAGATATAAAATTAATGAATTTTTCCATTGCTTCCTTAGTGGAACCTACCACATCTAACATGTATGGATTACCAGTTTTATCTGAAAACTCTTCTTGTAATTTAATTAATTTCTCTGCACTTTCTTTATTCACTATTCCTTTTTTCTCATTTAAAACTATTTTATGTCCATGATAAAAGATACTTCCTATAAGTACTGTTGGATTTTCTCCTGGTTGACCGCCCAATTTAATTTTATCTATTTCATAAATTTTTTGTGTTCTTTTAAATTTAAACATCTTACTTATCCACCATTAGGCAATACTATTAGCTGTGCTGCTTCATCTGACTAATATAATCCTCAATGTCTCGAAGCAGCGCCTGTGCATCAAAGACCACGCCGTTCTTGATAGTCCACTTCACGCCACCCCGCCGACCCAAATTAATTTGTTTGTATATTTAATACTTTCGCGCGCGCTGCTCTCCAAATAGGCTCCGAGCCTTGATAGGTGCGTGTGCGCGTGCATAGCCAGTATGAGGTGGTTGCGGGGCCTGGAGGTGGACCCAGTGGACCGGTGTATAATTGATACCCACCTCAGGCACGTGGAGTGCCTGAACAGGGAAATGGGGGTCCTCGACTCACAGATAGCTTCCAAGGCGATGCGCGCCAGCATGTAACGTAATTGACCGGTCAAACCTATGAGACTTGTTCGTTCGGCACGTGTTCATGCCTAAACGGGTTTGTGCTCGCTGACGGGCAGATATGGGACTACTAGAAGGGCAGGGAACTGATAAGTGTTAGAGGATTGACGTGGATGAACTCGTAGAGGTGCTTATGGAAGCGGGTCATGGGTAGTTGGATGGCGTGTAGCCTATGCTGAGTGAGGGTTGGGACAAGGAGAGTGCCGGAGTACACGGCTGATGTATATCCAAAGCTGGCTAAAACTGAGGCCTACGTAAGACGCAACATCTGACCGGTCAACCACCAATATTAACGTTACAAGCTGGCGCGCGATAAAAATAGTTGTTTTCAGTGCTTTGTGGATTTAACCGAAACTTTTAGATAAATAAACCATAATTCTAAACCATGAACTGGAAGGAGACCGATGAAAGGCTCATCCGGAGAGGAGAGCTCATCCTGGACCCCTCCCTCCTAGAGAACCACGAACAAGAGCTCAAAACCATGAACAAGGGCAGGAGAGGCCGCCCATACCTCCTAGCCAACACATACGTCGAGCTCCTCTCAGCCGTCAGGTACCTCTACCAGATGCCCTACAGGCAGCTCGAAGGCTTCACACGCAGCCTCCACACCCTCGTACCCGCCCTACCACCCGGAGACTACTCCGGCCTCAGGAAACGGATCCTCCGCCTCCCCGTCGACCCATACAGGAGCCTCAAGGAGACAGAGGAGCCCGTCACGATAGCCGTCGACTCCACCGGCATAAAGGTTCAGAAGGCGGGGGGCTGGATAGAGAGGGTGCACGGTAAGAAGAAGCGGTACGTGAAGCTGCACTTCGCGGTGAGGGTCGACACCCACGAGGTCGTAGCCATGGAGATCTCCACCGACGACGTGCACGACGTGAAGGCGCTGCCCGGGTTGGTGGAGGAGGCGGAGGGGAACGTGCGGGTGGCGAGGGTCTACGGGGATGGGGCCTACGATTCGGGGGACGTGTACCGGCTCCTGGAGGGTAGGGGCATTGAACCCGTCATCAAGCCTCGGAGGAACAGCAGGCTGGATGTGGGGCCTCCCTCGAGGAGGAGGGCCGTGGATCAGGTCAGGTGCCTCGGCTACGACGGGTGG
>Ga0315285_10002715_pt1 | contig 18491 bp, 14 predicted proteins | sample YL17G09_36_MG_FD_203698 | JGI IMG/M metagenome (GOLD analysis project Ga0315285, IMG submission 203698) | Sediment microbial communities from Yellowstone Lake, YNP, Wyoming, USA - YL17G09_36 | ecosystem: Environmental > Aquatic > Freshwater > Lake > Sediment | place: USA: Wyoming | collected... | reverse complement strand
GACCAGAACCAGATTCACGAAGGAACACCCCTTTGTTGTCGATATTGAAAACAAGATTGCCCAGTCCAAGGAGCTATTACAGAAAGAAATCGTCAAAATTTTCGGGACGGAGACGGTGTCCGTGAATCCTGTTTATCAGGATCTCACGCAAAAGATAGCCATCAGTTATGCCGACCTTGCTGGCTCTGAAAGTCAAAACCAGGCGCTACCTGCCGTTTTGGGCAGATATGAGGCCGAAAAGATGAAACTGCCGAAACAGTTGGCCGAGTATGCCAAGTTTCAGCTTGCCGTATCCGTAACCCAGGATGTTTATAACTCCCTTCTCAAATACCAGTATCAGATCGGCATGGCGGAGTCTGCAGCCCTTTCCAACATTTGTTTTGTGGAATCCGCCATTGAAGCGAAAAAGGATGATTCCAAACATAAAAAGCCATCCCTTTGGATCAATACAATTATTGCCATCATACTGGGTTTCATTTTCAGCATTGGCGGGACCCTCTTCGTCGAGTTCCTCGACGATACGATAAAAAGCGCGAAGGACATAAAGGCATTCACGGAACTGACATTTCTCGGAAGCATATTGAAATTGAAGAAGAAAGACCCAAGATTGATCAGCCTTACGGATCCGCGGTTACCGTTGAACGAATTTATAAGGACCATCCGTAACAGCATCAAGTACGCCTCTTTAAACAGGACGCTGAAAAGCATCGCCGTGATGAGCACCCTGGAGTGGGAGGGGAAGAGTTTTTTTGTGGCGAACCTTGCCATATCAGCGGCAAATGAAGGGAAAAAGGTAATGGTTATCGACGGGAATTTGAGAAGACCGGGAATAAACGATTATTTCCGCCTGCCCATGGGAATCGGGCTGACAAATTATTTGGTCGGGGATGCCGAAGTGAAGGACATCCAGATCAAGACCAACATCGACGGTTTGAGTGTCATCCTGACTGGTCCCGTACCGCCGGACCCGGGAAAGCTTTTGGAGGCAAACAAGCTGCACAAACTGATAAAGGAGATGGCGGATGTCTATGATCTGGTCATTGTGGACACACCTCCCCTGATGGCGGCAAGCGATGCCCTCGTTCTCGGCGGATATACGGATGGAAGTATCATGATTGTTCAGAGCGGCAGGGTGAGAAAAAGCCACCTCCACGACGCTATTGAATCGTTCAAAAGGGCGAACATCAACCTTCTTGGCGTCGTCATGAACAGTGTTCACAAGGATTCATCGACTTATTATTACGATAGTTATAAATAGGATTTCTTTTGGGAAATACTGAATTTATCGATATCCATACCCACATCCTGCCTGGCGTTGATGACGGAGCCTCTACGCTCGATGAATCCATTGCAATACTTAGTAGTGCCTGTGATATTGGAATTCGTAAATTGATCTGTACCCCTCACCTTATTGAAGGAGATCGGAGACAATTACTCGATAAGATGCAGGAAGCTTACGAGAGGCTATGATCGAAAACTAACAAGATCGGATTGCCGATAACTCTCCATACGGGAGCGGAGCTTGTCATAGATCCAGATTTGCCTCGCCAGGTGATTGAGGATAAAAGAATGACAATAGGAGGGTTAGGTCGCCATGTACTTTTCGAGATGCCAATGATGGGCATCCCGATTTATGCTCATAGCGCCTGTTTTGAGCTATTGACACTTGGAGTGACTCCCATATGGGCGCATCCAGAACGATGCCTTGATGTAATCAATAATCCAGGGATTGTTATGGGTTTTATCAAAAGCGGAGTGCTGCTCCAGTTTAATACCAATAGTATTCTGGGGAATTACGGGAGCAATGTAAAGAAAACAGTAAGGCATTTGCTTGAGCAGAGAGTTGGGAATATATTGGCGAGTGACACCCACAGGATTGAAACCATTAAAACGCTTCCAGATGCCATGAAAAAACTGGTGAATACTGTTGGCAAAGACAAGGCGATAGACATGGCATATAATACACCCTCAAGCTTGCTCAGCTAATTTAGCTTAGGATAGCTTAACAATTTCGTTGATTCACAACACTGAATGGCTAATAAGGCATTGTATGGAAGAAGAAAAGACGATGCGGCGTGTTGCAAAGAATTCTCTGTGGGTCATGACCACAAGGGGAATTGAAGTACTTGCCAATCTCTTGGCAGTGGCGGTGATTGCCCGATATCTCGGCGTGGAAGATTTCGGGATTTACTCATTCTTGATGGCAATGGTCTGGGTAATCTCCCCTTATTTGATCCTGGGTCTTCCGCGTATTTTGGCAAGAGAGATCAGCCGAGATCAAAGCAATGCCAATGAACTGATTGGGGTTGGCATAAAACTTATAGCACTGATGAGCGTGCCGGTGATAATAGGCATCCTGATTTATTACAAACTTTTCCATGCGGACATTGCCCATGTTTATGCACTTCTTTTGAGCATTATCGGGATGGTCTCGATTGCGACAACCAGAGTATTAAACGCCTCTTTTGTTGCCTTGGAAAGGATGAAATACGAGACCTATGTGACATTCTTCTCGTCATTATCCTTTCTCTTGTTAACATCAATATCTGTTTACCTGAACCTGGGCCTGCTGTATTTTTTCATCGCATTCGTTCTTTCAAGCCTGATGGGATTGATGGGAACAATCTATATTTCCATGAAGCGATTCTTGATAAGGCCCAAGATTGATTTATCGCTAACCGGGATAAAAGGTCTTTTCTGGGAATCAGCACCGATAGCGGTCAGTCAGTTTCTCTTTCAAACGTATGCCTATATGGGTATATTCGTCCTGAAGTATTTTTTTGATAATTATTCCGTAGGACTCTTTCAGGCCCCCTCAAGAATTATCATCAGAACTCAGGTTATCCCCATGTCAATCATGATAGCATTGTTCCCGCTTCTGTCAAGGCTTGCAATCAGCGATCCCTCAAGGGACGAGATACGGAAAATAGTGCTGACTGTGATTAAATGTCTGCTAATGTTCAGCCTGCCTTTTTCCATTATCGGCTTTGCCCTGTCTGACACGCTTATCTCAGTTATCTTTGGCCACGGATTTCTGGAGTCCTCAATAATATTCCGTTTCCTTATCCTTGGCATAAACGTAAGCTTTATTATTGTTATTTTCGAGTCCCTCACAATTTCACTGAATAGGCAACGGACTCTTATAACGATAAACACTATAGCCTTGATGGGTGCTCTTATCCTCAATGTGGTTCTTGTCTTCAGACTCAACTACATCGGCGCCGGAATAGCAGTGCCGCTGTCTGATACCGCATTGATCTGTACCTACCTGTTTTTCCTTAGGGATACAGTGAAGGCGAAACAAATACTGACGGCCATTGCAAAGCCATTACTTGCCGCCATGCTGATGGGATGCTTTATCTATATGTTTAGCATATTACATAGTATAATAATCTTGATTGTAAGTATTTTGTTATACTTTACGTTACTGTGCATAATGAAAACACTATCGCTTGATGAGCTTCGACATCTAAAAATGATGCTCCGTGATAGAAAACCAACAATAATTATCCTGGGTAACCCCCCGGCTCTGCCGGGGGACTCCCGGAGTTTGACAATTCCGGGAATATAAAGGAAACCTCCTATCCGTGAACCGCTCAAAGTTTACGGGGAAGGAGGTTTAAGTTGAACGACAGTGGGAGTTTAAGTTATACATTATGGGAATGCAAGTATCATGTTATATGGACACCGAAATATCGGAGAAAAGCTATATACGATCAGTTGCGTAAGTATCTTGGATCAGCATTCAGGGACATCGCAGCTCAGAAGGAGAGTCAGGTTATGGAGGGTCATCTTTGTCCCGATCATGTTCATATGCTGATCTCCATACCACCGAAATATGCGGTATCGCAGGTGGTAGGTTTCATCAAAGGTAAGAGCGCGATACATATAGCGAGAAATTTTAGGGACATCGCAAGAATTTTACTGGCCAGCATTTCTGGGCCAGAGGTTATTATGTTTCCACTGTCGGAAGAGACGAAGCGACCATCCGAGAATACATCAGGAAACAGGAGCAGGAAGATCGTCGCCTCGATCAACTCGATATGTTCGAGGAATAACCACCTTCAGGTGGTTCAACATTTTTAATCCGCTTTGAGCAGTTCATAAATTAAGGGTGGAGTAAAAGAATGAAGATACTGTTAGTTCAGCAGGATACGGGTAGGCGAAAGATCAAAATCCCGCTATACCCTTTAGGGCTCAGCTATATTGCCACCGCACTTCGTGACCACGAGATAAAGATATTTGACCCGAATGTTTACGAATACCCTGACTCATTCGAGAAACTGAAAGCAGAGGTTGCCTCATTCAAGCCTAATGTAGTCGGCGTATCGATCAGAAATATTGACACTACCCAGCGAAGAGATCTCTTTGTTGAATTCAAAACCGTTCGACCGATGATCCAGGCCATTAAAGAGAAGGCACCGAAGGCTAAAATCATGATAGGCGGTGGGGGTTATTCAATTTTCGCAAAGGAAGTGATGGAGAAAATCCCAGAGGTTGATTATGGCGTCTATCTGGAGGGGGAAGAATCCACTTCTGAGCTTATGAACAACCTCGACACACCGGAAAAAGTGCTGGGCATTTATTATCGCAAAGACAGGAAAGTGGTTTTTTCAGGGCAGCGTACGCTACCGGATTTCAGCAGCATTCCGATGCCGCGCAGGGATTCAGGGATTATTGACATAAAGAATTATACCGGGCCACTGCACAATGCGATAGGCATTCAGAGCAAGCGCGGGTGCCTACTTAAGTGCTCGTATTGCTCCTACCTTTTCTTGAATGGTTGCAACATCAGGATGCGTACCCCTGCCCATGTGGTCGATGAGATTGAGTATCTGGTGAATAATCATGGTGTGACAAAGTTCACATTTGTAGACAGCGTTTTCAATATTCCAGAGTCTCATGCTAAGGACATATGCAGGGAGATCATCAAGAGAGACCTGAAGGTCGAGTGGGGTGCATGGTTCAGCTTGCATAATTTCTCTCTGGAATTCCTTGAGCTTGTCAAACAGGCAGGTTGCAGACACATCGGAAGCTCCCCAGATGCGGCCACAGATAAAGGGCTCAAAGGGCTCAGAAAAGGCATGACAGTAAAGCACATAGACGATAATATGAGAATCGGCAGGGCTGTAAAAGGAATGGCAATCGGATATAACTTCTTCGTCGCACATCCCGGACAGGATTTCAAAGGACTCCTGAAGACCATATATTATATGTACAAGATCCCCATTATGATGCCTGGCAGAGGCGGTGTCGGTGTGGGCTGGATACGAATTGAGCCCCACACGGAGATCTATCAAAAGGCAATTGAGGAAGGGATGATGACTAATATAACCGATCTTTTGCCAGAGAATGAGGAACATCTCAAGAAGTTGTTTTACGAACCTTCTTCACAGCGATATATCACTGTAATAATGGATGTGGTCTTGTTTATTACCGAAGATTTGTTAAAACCGATGGTAAAAGGGTTCTTCCGTATTGTAGGCAGGCTCAGGGGAAAGGCTTCCTTGTATGATTCATAATCACATGATCACATTATAGTCCAACCATGCTCAAGAATATCGGACTATGGCTTTTTTGGTTTCCGTTCAGAAGAATTGTTCAGGCAATCCCTCGAAGGGTCGGCTATGCGATTGCTTCCACAGGTGGTTTTGCAATCTATTACCTTGCCCGTGACCTGAGGCGGACTACCTGCGAAGAGGTCGGTAAATGTCTCGGGATATCTCCCGCTGACCCTATGGCTAAAACAGCCGCGCGGCAAAGCTTTATCATGGAAGTCAAGAGGCGCTTTGAGGATCTGATATTAGGTACGCTAACAAAGAAGGACATAGAAGAAATGGTAAAGATCGAAGGCATTGAGAATCTGGATGCTGCGCTCTTAAAAGGTAAGGGAGTTATCATTCTACTTTCTCATTTTGGGTCATTCCTTATGATCCTGCCAGTCCTTGGATTTAGAGGGTATAAGATCAATCAGCTCGGAGGACCACCGCTTATAGAACAACTCGGGTATGTTCATAAAATGATTTTCGAGATGAGAGAGAAAGAGTACTCTGTTCTGCCTGTTAACTTTCTGCGGTCGGACTTTGCCCTCAAGGATGCCCACCTGGCTCTGAAACGAAACGAGCTTATTGCGATTGCGTTTGACGGCAGGATTGGAAACAGCTGGGTGGAGACTGAATTTTGCGGGAATAAAGTTAATGTTGCCCCTGGGCCAGTGAAGTTTGCAATGAAAACAGGTGCGACAATCCTGCCAACTTTTATTGTGAGGAATTCCGACAATACACACAGACTGATTATAGAGAAAGCGGTTTCTGTCGAAGACCAAGAAGCCAGGGAACTGACTGTCAAGGTCAACCTGCAAAAGATTTCAAATATTTTCGGGGAATATATTGTGAAATACCCATCACATTTCGGAATGATTCTAACAATTATCCGAAAGCGCATTGAAAAGGGGATTGTTAAGATGCCCTTTTTTGCACAATAAATAATTAAAGGAAATCGAATAACGCTATGGCTATTGCAATAGTGCTGGTAGACTCCCTTCGTGCAGACCATCTGGGCTGTTACGGATACCGCAAGCAAACATCACCAAATATCGACAGGATAGCAAAGGGCGCTCTATTGTTTGAAAATGCATTTTCCCAATCGAATTGGACATACCCTTCACTCTATTCGATCATCTCGGGGCGATATCCATCAGGGCTTAACCTGTCATGGTTCAACCAGAAGATTCATGACGATTTCAGAACATTTCCTGATGTTCTGGCTGAGAACGGATATAATACCGCAATCTTTTCAAGTTTTGAGTTTCTGGCCAATACATGGGCATTTGGTAGTCACTTTCAGAGCCAATCACATCTCCTGCTGGATGAGAAGACTTTGCCGCATCTGAGGGATTGGGTAAAGAATAACAAAAAGTCCTTTCTCTTTTGGCATATCGGCGAGTATGTGCATGAACCTTTCTTCGCTGACCAGAAAGACGTGAATGCCTTTCTGGATAAAGACCTTCTGGATTACGATCCTCATCCGGCCGTAAAGGCGCTGACTTTACCTTTTGACAGGCCGACACAAGCAGAAGACAAAACCCATATATTAAGGACAATTATTGGTGATATCAACAAGCGATTGGTGAACCTGAGCCCGAAGGATATTGCATATATGCTTGCCTGTTATGATGCTGGCATCCACAAGGTTGACAGCATAATCGGCCAGTTTCATGGAATGCTCAGAAATGAAAACGAGGAATATCTGTTTTTCCTGATCGCAGATCATGGGCAGGGATTCTTGGAACATGGCATTTTTGGGCACGGTCAGGGACTCTACGATGAAATGATAAGAGTGCCGATGATTATGGACTATTCCGGTAAATATAACGGAACGCTCTCACACATGGCTGAACTGCTGGATATATCGCCGACAATCATGGAGATAGCCGGGCTGGATGGAGCGTTCAAGCAAGACGGGTATTCCCTGCTTACTGAAAAGGTGCACGGCAATAATTTTCCAAAGAAAGAGATCATCTCCGAAGGATACCCTTCAATCTGCATAAGGGATGAGCATCATAAGCTGATCACCAGCTACTTCAGCCTCATGAAAACCAGTGATATATGCTGCAAGTTATGCGATAAATCAAAAACAAAATCAAACTTGAGAAACATAAAGACCGCCGTTATGTGGGACAAGTTGTTTGACATTAGCAATGATGCCAAAGAAGAAGGAAATCTGAGATGGAAAAAACGAGATGTGCACAAGCAGTTGAAGAATCGTTTGATTCGTTTTATGGAGACTCGCGGGATAACGAATCTCATGCCCGCCGAGGTCAATCTCGAAGACGAGTTGCTCAAGAAACGATTGAGAGATCTGGGATATCTTTGATTGATAAACCCCTTATGGCTATCCTTGTATTCATGCTTGTCATGTTAATAATGGGGACTAACTTATATGCGGCAGATGGCCCTGACCGAGATTTGATTAGAAGATTCAAGGAGATGGTCAGGCAGAAAGAGGCCCAGGGTGTGGATGCCTCAGCTGCTCAACAGCTCAACAGGGAATCAATCAAGGCTGCCCGTGAGGGAAGAGTCGATGATTCAATTCGACTTCTGCAAGAAGCGAAATCTGCACTTGAGGGCAATGGGGGCAGGGAGATATCGGCAGGGATGAGGGAGGCTTTCCGGGAACCGAATTCCCCCGCTTCATCTGCTTTCAAAAACTTCCCAGGCGGCGCCTTTGATGCCGTTTCCATGAAATCGCCCTTTGGTATTTTCGGCCCCTACCAGTTTATATTGGACAGTAATGAAATAATGACCCATGAGAAAATAAACGTTTATCTTGCCGATCTTGGCGTCAAGTGGGTACAGGAGATGCCAATGGGCATAAACAACGTTCCGCCGTCGATAAATATCTATTCAAGGGTTGGACGGGAAGGTGGCACAACGCCGCCGAATGTTGCCTATGATAAATACAAAAGCGCACTTCGCAAGTCAATCGGGCGGTTAAAAGACCGGGTCAAATACTGGGAGGTTCAGACCGAGCCGGGCGGGCTTCCCCCACCGAAGGGGTGGAAAGGGTACGAAAAGGAATACGCCGCTTTTTTAAAGGAAACTTACGACGTAATCAAAAGCGAGTGTCCGGATTGCATGGTTGTGCTGGGCGGCGCAGGAGGTATCGCCAGCGGAAGGCGTGAGGATTTAAACGCCGCTTTTGTGCGAAAAATACTTGGTTATGGAGCTGGAGAATACTTTGATGTGTTTTCCTTTAAAATGCACCACTACAAGGTCGCCGATTATGTTGATTTGAAAAACAAGATGGAAATCTACGATAATATCTTTGCCGATTATAAAATGGCCTTAAAGAAGAAGACCGTTTTCCTTGAAACCGGCATATACGATGGGGATCCTAATTATACACCGGGACACCCGTTATCTTTTATAATATTGCCGCCGCAGACAGAATTGCAGCAGGCGGCTGGTTTGGTGAAATCATACGTTTTTGCCATTGCACAGGGTGTGGACAGGATTTTTTGGAATGAAGTCTTTGAAAGGCACAATTTCGGTGGAGAGAAGCGTAATCCATTTAACTATTATGGGCTGGTGAACAACCCGCTGAATGATGGCAAGTCATACAAAAAACTCGCCTATTACGCCTACAAGAAGATGGTTGAAGTCCTCGAAGGAAGCAACTGGAAAAACATTGTCACGGTGCAGGAACAGGGCGGGGTCTTTATTTACAAGCTCAACCGGCAGGGAAAGACGATAATGGTTGCCTGGAATGACGGAGCGGGGGATCCGGTTACCAGCATTACGGGGCTGAAGCCGCCCAAGGTCAAGGTGACTTATGCCGTACCGGATATGCCTTCTGGCCTGGATGTACATGATTACAGCACGTCCTTTAAGGAGTTTGTCGTCAATACGGAAGGAAATGCTATAAAACTTACGTTGGGTGGTAAGCCCGTTTATATCGAAGAGGAAAAATAAAAGTTCATCCGGCTGAAGGTACTTCTGTCTATTATATCGTTATTGTTGAAGAGGTGCAAGCCAAGCAAAGGTAATAGATGAAGTCAGATTTTACGAATAATGCATCACGCCTAGGCAATGGCGTTCTCCTGACGGGAATGATTCTGGTTGTATTGCTTGCCTTTGCCAGCGTCGTCACCGTATTCCTCGTGCCGTGGTACTACGCGGTCATAATCTGCAGCTCCGTTGCGATCCTTGCCGCTTTCTTTTTCTGGCCGGAATGGGGAACATACTCGCTGATATTTCTGATTCCTTTTACAACGGCGTCCGTTTATTTCTCCATTAAAGCAGACTGGAATTTTATCGTTGGGGAAAAAAACATTGATTTGATTCCGCTATTTGCGGTCGTTGTACTATTCACTTTTCTTGGTTATGCCTTAAGAAGGCTGATCAGGGTCGAGAAAGGCACTTCGGGAAATATCATAGCTGCCCCTGTTTTCGTCGTCCTCGCTTATTCCGGACTGACCATTTTGTGGTCAGATTACCTTGGCCACAGTATATTCCAGTTTTTAATCTTCGCTATGAACGTCGGCATATTTGTTCTCATTACCGCTTATGTCAAGGAAGAAAAGCACCTAGCGGCCGCTGTCTGGTGTTTCGTAGCATCCGGTATTCTGCAGGCATTGTCCTATATGGGTTGCTTTTTTCTAAAAACATACCATGTGACACATAAGATTTCTCCATATTTATCTTTTGTTTTGCAAATAGCGGGGGGATATTTTCAGCCATCGGGAATGCCACAAGTTGACGGTGGTTTTATGGACCATCATCCGCTGGCATTGATGACTAACCTGGTGCTGGCGGTCTCCTTAGGTCTTTTGCTAACAAAGCCCAGTCGGTTGAAAAAATCCTTTCTCGCCGTCTCCATGGCCATGTTTATTTTCGTCGTATTGCATACTCAGTCGAGGGCCGGGATAGGTTCCCTGCTGGTTATGGTATATTTTGCCTTTCTTGCCTTTCATGTAACTAGGAAGTATTGGTTCCGCCTTTATCCCATTTTTGTCGTCGGTGTTTTGGTTCTTTATTTTGTAGAGGCTGCTGTCATTGGGGCGATAACAGGCAAGTATACGACCCCGCGCCTTCTTGCCTTGGGGCAGAAGATGGCAACAACACAAAATGTGATTGATCCCGGGCTGAAAGAAAAGACGGGAAGAATGAAACTGTGGAAGAAATCCTTTGAAAAGTATAAGGATTATGTGATTGAAGGGTTCGGTGTCGGCAACCTCAAGAAATTCATTCATGCTCCGCACGCCCATAGTGTTTTTTTGTCTTTCCTTTTCGATTTCGGAATGATTGGATTGGCTTCCATAATGTTTATTGTTGGCGCCCTCGTGAAGCGTTTTAAAGTATTGCTCCGATACCAGACCTCTTACAGTCAGATCATGTCCATTGCCTTTGGGGCAGGCCTGGTTGCCATCGGCTTCCACGGGCAATTCGACTTTGAATACAACACTACCCTGCTGTGGCTTTATCTCGGTCTCACCGTGGCCTCATTCAGGATCTCCTATCAAGGCATCTGCGGAACTGATTCTGATGTCCCCGGAAAAAGCGGCAATATTGCCGTAACATCATCCTGATTGTAGGTGAAAACAAGGGTATCATCATTTACCCCGACAATTCCCAACTACTGCGACTGATATGCCGTCTTTTGGTCGGCATTCCTCGTGATAGGTAGTGTAATAAAAGGAGGGCGGAAATGAGTCTAAAACAAGATATAGAATTTCATGACAATTTGGCTCAGAAATTATTAGCCTTTTCCAACGAAGAGTTTCGAAAAATGGAATCGGCTTTACTGCGTGACAAACAAATATTTCTTCGTCAACTTGGTGATATCTCGAATAAAAGAATACTTGAATGCGGATTTGGCGACGGTTTATTGGCTTGTTACATGGCATCCCAAGGGGCTACCGTTTGGGCGTTTGACACATCTCCTAAAATGATGGAAGTGGCAAAACGCAGGGCAACCCTCTGGAATATTTCCGAGAAAATTCATTTTGAATGTAATGCCTTTGAAGAAATAAACTATGCTGAGGGCTATTTCGACATTATATGTGGCTGCATGGTGCTACACCACGTGGATTTGAAGCGGGCGATGGAAAAAATAAAGAGATTTTTAAGTCCCGATGGAAAGGCGATATTCCAGGAGACGTCTTCAGACAATCCGCTCTTAATGTTTTTTAGAAAGAATGTAGTCGGTAAATTTGGTATCAAACGGCGAAGTACGCCTGATGAATTACCCCTTTCCAGAAGAGATTTTGAAGAAGGTGAGCATCTATCTGCCGGTTTTTGTATTTATTATCCAGAAATGTTTCTATGGAGGCTTGTGGCGAGGATTTATAGCATGCCGTTTTTGAGATTACTGCCTCAAAGATTTAAAGATACAATTTATCATATTTGCAGGCAATGCGATACAGCTACTTATTACCTTTGCCCGTGCATAAGAAAACTTTCTTTTTTTTGTTATATCTCTTATCAGCAATATCCGGGCTGCCGTCAAACCGGCAGCCCGGATGAGGAGGCCGCGTCGCCAGTAGTGCTTAGAAGTAATGAAAAAACAGTAAATATATGAAGATAACTCTTATATCACCCTACCCGGACATAACCGCTTTCGGCATACGCACTATATCGGCCTATCTCAAACAGCACGAGCATAAGACCCAGCTTATATTTATCCCGGACCCATACGGTGACAACCTCGTCTTCGGCGTTAAAAGGTATGACGACAAGGTGCTGGAGGATATGATCCCTCTATGCAGCGACTCCGATCTCATCGGGATAACCCTGATGACCAACTTTTATGAAGGGGCGGTGCAGATAACGAAGAAGCTAAAGTCAGGCGTGAAGGCCCCTGTCATCTGGGGCGGTATACATGCGACCATCAGACCCGAGGAGTCTTTGGAACATGCCGATATGGTATGCGTGGGCGACGGTGAGGAAGCGGTCCTTGAGGTCGTAAGCAGGATGGAGAAAGGCGAATCATATTGCGATGTAAGGAATATTTGGGTAAAGGAAAACGGGGACATTGTCAGGAACCTGCCAAGAAACCTTTCCCGAGACCTTGATGTCTATCCAAGACCTGACTATTCTCCTGAGGAACAACACATCCTGCATGAAGGAAAGATAAAACCCCTGACATACGATCTGATCAAGAAATACCTCGAAAGGGGAACTGTATTATCGGGATATCTGAAGAAGACTGGATACCAGACCATGACCGGTCGAGGATGTTCCCACAAGTGCACCTATTGTATAAATGATACACTGAAGGGGATGTACAACAACGAAAACTACCTTCGCTGGCGCTCCACAGTTCACGTCATAGACGAACTCCTTTGGGTCAAAGAGAACCTACCTTACGTGGGTTTTATCTGGATATCGGATGACGCATTCTTTGCCCGTCCAAAGAAGAACTTGGAAGAGTTCTGCAAGGAATACAAGGAAAAGATAAACCTCCCTTTCAGTTGCCTGGCCAGTCTTATAACCATATCGGAAGAAAAGATGGAGATGCTGGTCGATGCCGGACTGGTCTATCTGCAGATGGGTGTGGAAACCGGGAGCGCGAAGATACAGGAGCTCTTTAATAGAAAGCAGATGAATAACGAGCGGCTCATGAAGGCCTTTAACATTATAAACAAATACAAGGACAGGATGTTCCCGCCCAGCTACGACTTTATCCTCGATGTCCCCTATGAAACAGACGAAGACAAGATAGAAAGCCTTAAGCTGATCGCCCGGATCCCGAAGCCGTTTCATCTTCAACCTTTCTCCCTCGTCCTCTACCCGGGGACCAAATTGTACGAAATGGCCAAAAATGACGGGATGATCCGGGACGAAAAGAAGCAGATATACGAAAAGAGCTATACAATGCGGGATCCAAGCTATCTAAATCTCCTTATTATTCTGTCCAGAAACGGGAGATTTCCCAGTCCTTTGCTCAAGTTCCTGCTAAGCTCTCCCACAGTGGATATCTTCAACAGCAAACCAATGAAGCCGGTATTCAAATGGTTCTACACGGGGCTCAGGAATACTTACAGGACGGCCAAGAAACTGGCTGGAATACCTATATGGACCCCGTTAGAAGCTCATTGTTAGTGAACAGTTTGCTTCTGGTGTGGATTGTCTTTGAGAGAGGAGGCTTCTAACGGGGTGAAATTGCTATTGGTCCAATCGTATCTTGGCGGAAATGAGCCGCCGGTCTATCCTTTGGGGCTGGCATGCATTAGCAGTGTGCTCCCGGACCACGAACTGCGTCTTTTTGACCCCAATGTCTATGAAAGGCCCTTCGAAGATCTGAAAGAGACCATTGAGAGCTTCTCCCCGGATGTAGTCGGAATATCCATTAGGAACATAGACTCCACAAACAAGAGACAGGTGGTCTTCTATTACGAGCATTTCAAGAAGGTTATATACACCATCAGGACAGCCACCGCCGGGGCAAAGATCATAGTTGGGGGGTCAGGATTCTCCATGTTTGCCAAGGTAATCATGAAGGATGAGCCGAGGATTGATATAGGGGTATTCCTTGAGGGGGAGACCGTAATGCCGGCCCTGCTGGATAATATCGAAGAGCCCTGGAAGGTAAAAGGGGTCTTTTATAGAAAGGGAAGCGAGGTTCTCTTTTCCGGTTCCGCTGACCAGGCAGACTTGGACATCGTGCCCTTGCCTGACAGAAGCCTCTTGCCGCCAGATCGGTATCGGTCAATCCCGGAGGCTATAGGGATCGAGACAAAGCGGGGATGTGCCTTAAAGTGCGTCTACTGCATATATGGCTTTTTGAATGGCACGAAATACCGGTTTCGCAACCCAAGAATGATAGTGGACGAGATCGAGTCCATCAAAAATGAGCATGGGGTTGATACATTCACGTTTGTAGATTCGGTATTCAATATCCCCGTGAGACATGCGAAGAGATATGCAATGAGATCATCCGCCGGGGGCTTAAGGTAAAGTGGTCGGCCTGGTTCAGCGAGAAAGAACTTTCTGAGGAGTTTTTAGAGCTGGCAGTAAAGGCTGGATGTAACAAGGTCATCCTTTCGCCGGACGGCTTTTCGGATACCGTCTTAAAAAGGCTCGAAAAAAATATCACAAAGGCCGACATCCTGAGGTCTTACGGGATACTTAAAAAACTTGTCCCTGCAGGTAGTAAGCAGGGAATGGACGGGTTTGAGGTATGTTACAACTTTTTCAAAAATCCTCCTGGTCAGAGTCTTTCGGCGTTCTTGGGTATTGTTGCCTTCTTTTTCAAGGCCAAGATGCAGATGGGAAGGCGGGTACATTTTGAGTTTAACTCCATCCGCGTGGAGCCCAATACAAAGCTATATCAGATAGCTTTGAAAGATGGCTTTATAAGAGGAGGGGAAGACCTCCTGTATCCTGTCTACTATACAAACCCAGGCACCAGGTATATCGAAAAGATATTCAATGTAGCGCTCAGGCTTAAAGGCAAGTAGAGATGGTAGTAAATGAAAGGATATCCCGTGATTTACTGAGGCTTGTGGTTTGGTACCCCCTAAGATGGTTGATACTGATATTGCCTGTTAGATGGGGGATCGCGGCGTTGCGGACCATGGGGGATATGCACTACGGTCTGTCCAGGGGTAAAAAAAGGGTTATCCAGAGGAATCTCAGCGCCCTCAGGAACGATACCTCTATAGACTGCGACTGGAACACGCGGGCAGTAAGGGAGTATTTCAGGAACCATTATATAGACCGTCTCCTCATATTTATATTCCCGAGATTTGGCATCAAAGAGGTCGAGAAGTTTATTGATATTGAAGGATTGGGGCATCTCGATGAGGCCCTTAAATTCGGGAAGGGCGTCCTTCTTGTCCACGGCCACTTTGGGCCTGTCCATTTCCCTTTGGTGACCCTTGCCAGGCTCGGGTACAGGATGAAGCAGATAGGACTTCCCTCAGACGAAGGGTTAAGCTGGATAGGCAGAAATGTTGCCTTCAGGCTAAGGATGAAATATGAGTCCATGATACCGGCAGAGATAATCAAGGCTGATTCCTTCATTAGGGGAGCATTCCGATGGTTGAATGATAACGGGATAACCATGATAACAGGTGACGGGAGTGGTACTGAAAGGCATGTCGGAAGACACAAGGTCTTTAGCCTGTTTGGGCAGCCGGTGATGTTCCCTTTGGGACCGGCTATCCTGGCCCAAAAAACCGGTGCGGCGATAATCCCCATGTTTGTTACACCAGGTGAGAACGGTTATTTATATAAAATAATTATTGAAAAACCGGTTGTTTCCGATAAAATCGGAGAGGAAGCCCTTCTTGATATCACGGGACAATTCGTAAAAAGGCTTGAGTATTACATATCCCGATATCCCGGATATATGCACTTCCTGGACAGGTTCGCTCCAGGGCAATTAATTTTTTAAAAAACGACTCTGAGATATTTGGTTGAGATACAAGATAATAAACAAAAAAAAGTTCTATGCCACTATGCTGGCGGACCTCATAGGGAATCTGCTCTTTTTCCCGCAGCGTTTAAAAAAAGTGGGGGAAATAAGGACTGAAGAAATCAAAGAGATCCTTGTCATTCGCACTGCCTACATAGGTGACGCGGTGATGACCATCCCCATCTTGAAGCCCTTAAAAGAAAGATTTCCGGGATCGAGGGTCACATTCCTTACATCTACAAAGGCGGTCGGGGTCTTGAGGAACAACCCTTATGTGGATGATATTCTGGTTTATGACCCTTTCTGGTTTTATCCCTCGACTAAAAGGGAATATCTGAGATTTATCAAGACATTGAAAGAAAAGAGGTTTGATCTTGTAATAGAGGCCAGGGGAGACATCAGGGAGATACTCCTTCTCGTCTGGCCGTTGAAGGCGAGGTTCAAGGTCGGTTATAATATTGGGGGAGGTGGGTATCTGCTTACGCATGTAGTTCCTTATAAAGGGACAAACCACAGGGTTGAGTATCACTTAGATATAGCAAGGTTCCTAGGATGTGAAATCGATAAGGATATCGAATGGGGCATCTATCTTACAGGGGATGAAAAGAAGCGGGTAAAAGAGATTTTAGAAGGGGAAGGGGTTTCTTTGGATAAGCCCATGGTTGCTATACACCCGGGTTCAAGAAAGGAGTTGAAGTGTTGGTCTCAGGAGAGTTATGCAAAGGTGGCGGATTATATTATATGTGAAATAGAAGCTACTGTCTTGCTCACAGGCGCCCCTGAGGAAGTGCCTTTGGTGGAAAGGGTAAAAGGGTTGATGGAAAACAGATCGGTTGTCCTGGCAGGTAAGACGACATTGAGGGAACTGGCAGGTGTTATAAGTCATTGCTCCCTCTTTATCTGCAATGACTCGTCCCCCATGCACATAGCCGCCGCTATGAAAACCCCTATAGTCGCAATATTCGGGCCATCCAAGAGCATTGAGACGGAGCCGTACGGTAAGGGTCATATTGTGGTAGAAAGGGATTTCCCTTGCAGATATACTTGTGACGAAGACGTTTGTCTTTATAAAAACTATAATCAGTGTATTAAGGACATATCGGTTGATGATGTGATCTCAGCAGTCAGAAAGGTTTTGTTATCAAAGAAATAGGAAGGGTATGCAACTTTACATTAATAAGGCTGAAGGGTTAAAGGAGATAAAGGAGAGGGTTTCGGAGGTGTTCCGATTGCATGAGGGGATACTCCCGAAATCAGAAGACGCCTCCATCTTCCTCAAGCCCAACCTCAACGCCAACATGAACGCCCTTACCGGAAATACTACCGACCTACGATTACTTGCGGCAGTAATCGAGGAATTGAAGGAGAGGGAGTATAGCAAAATCACGATAGGCGAGGGAACCAACAGCGGGTATTACAGGCATGGTATAAGCGTAATATCGAGGCTGAAGGTAGACGCCCTGGCCGATTATTACGGCATCAAGGTCATTGATCTGAACTACTCCGAGCCTCGCCAGGTAGAGTTTGAGGACGGTGTAAAGGCCTCTGTTGCAAAGGATATTGTCGAGGCCGATTTCCTGATAAACATCCCCAAAATCAAGACCCACTTTGAGGCTGGAATGAGTGTTTGCCTCAAAAACATGATGGGCTGTCTGATTGGTCAGGAGAATAAGAAGAAGACTCATAAGAGCCTTGCAAGGAATATCCTTCACATAAACGAGTATATTAAACCGGACCTCCACATAGTGGATGGCCTGATAGCAATGGAAGGGCTGGGGCCCACAAGGGGTGTTCCAGCAAAGACGGATATTATTATTGCAGGAAGGGATCCGTACCTAATAGATCTGGTATGCAGCAGGATCGCAAAGTTCGATTACCGAAAGGTGGCTGCCCTGAGGGTAGCCGAAGAGCTTGGAAGGCTGACCAAAGAACACCACTCATATGTGAACTCCCTGAATATCAAGGACTTTGAGAGGGAATTCGCCCCACCAAAGGCCGGGATTCTTGCCACCTTCATCCATCATCCAAGACGTCAGAAATATTTCCTTGCCATCAGGAACACGACGGCATTCAATTATCTGTGTTCCACCAAGATCGGCGGGAAGATACTTTATAAAACGGGTCTCAGACAGGATGTCTTTATCGACGAGGATATGCAGTGCCGGGGTCTCAAGGTGGACTGGTCCAAATGCACCCATTGCGGGAGGTGTGATAAATACTGTCCTGTGTCCATCAAACTTCCCGAAGATTTGGAAAAAGTTGACAACGGCTGTATCCATTGTCTTTACTGCTATATGGTGTGCCCTGAAAATGCCATAATCTTTGAAGGGAACCTGGGTTTCGTTGCCGAGCAATTAAAACAGTACGATGAAATAGTAAGGAGGATAGCCTGACAAATATGAAGATACTTTTACTAAACCCCCCGTTTCTTAAAAAATTCTCACGTCCCCAGAGGAGCCCTGCCGTCACAAAGAGCGGGACCCTCTATTTTCCCATGTGGCTGTCATACGCCGCTGCGGTCCTCGATAAAGAAGGGTTCGAAATAGACTTGATAGACGCGCCGGCGGATG
>Ga0315285_10002714_pt1 | contig 18495 bp, 15 predicted proteins | sample YL17G09_36_MG_FD_203698 | JGI IMG/M metagenome (GOLD analysis project Ga0315285, IMG submission 203698) | Sediment microbial communities from Yellowstone Lake, YNP, Wyoming, USA - YL17G09_36 | ecosystem: Environmental > Aquatic > Freshwater > Lake > Sediment | place: USA: Wyoming | collected... | reverse complement strand
CCACAATGTCAAACGCATATATCACAATTACATGCCTACACACTGCCGCGCAAAACCACCCCCAACTCGTTGCAGCAAGGTTACTTACCCTCTATCAGGTCCCGGAACTTCGGCCTAGCGGCACGTGAGCCACTGCTCTTGAGCAGTGGCTCACAAGCGGAAAGCACGGCTCGAGCGCCGTGGCACCCGGCCCCGACAGCCCAGGAGGAGTCTGTCGTGGAAGAGCCGTTATTCGCCGACAAGTCGCCTCGCCCCACCGACGCTGATCTGGCCGAAGTCCTCGGCCGTGCCAAACGCCACTGGGACAGCTTCGCGGCCCACATCCGGGAAGTGATCGTGGGCGGGACGGCGGAATGGAAGCACTACGCCGGCAAGAGCGGCTGGACCTTCGTGGTGCGCGATAAGCGCCGCAACGTGGCCTACATGAAGCCGTCCGCCAAACGTTTCACCGTCAGCTTCGCGTTCGGCGACCAAGCGGTGGAAGCTGCCGAGCGGTCCGACTTGCCCGATCACGTCGTGAAGCCGATCCGGCAATCGCCCAAGTACCCCGAGGGCCGCGCGGTCCGCATCGAAGTGACCTCGGCGAAAGGCGTCGGAGTCGTCAAGAAGCTCTTGGCCATAAAGATGGCCAACTGAGCCTGCAGCCCGCGCCAACGCGCGGGCCACCGCGATATACCCGCGGTTGCGATTCCGCTGGCCACCGTCGGTGCGGCGATCATACAACTGCCGGAACCGGCCGCCATGCCGCACGGCTCCGCGCGCCGCCTCGATGAACGCCCACTTCAGCGTTCGGCGTCCGGCGTAGCCTCCCGGCGCGCCGGGACCGCCCCTGCGGCGGCCCATCCTCCGGCTCGCCCGAGTCGTACGCCCGCGGGGCCAGCAGACTGTACGACGCCAGATGCTTGGAGTTGGGAAAACGCTCGATCCGTCCGATCTCCGCGACCAGGGTGTAGCGCAGCCATTCGCGCTGCTCCCGCACCGCCGGCGGCGCCAGCCACACTTCCCACCAGCGCGGCTGCTGATCCCACAGCTCGCTGAGCAGGTCCGCATCCAGGCGGTTCGACTTGGCCAGCCCGCGGGCCGCACGCCAAGCGGCTACCTTGCGGCTACTGGCCAGGTGCGGCTCAAGCTGGGCGGCCTGGACCGCGTCGGCGAACCAGCCCCAACCGAAGCCAGCTTCGAAGATCACCGGGGTGCCCTTGGGCCAGGTGCCGAGCTGGGCCCGCAGCCGCGGCCAATCGGCGTGTTCGAGGCGTTGCCGCCAGAGGAGGCGATTCTGGGCATCGCGCGCCGTCGCGATGGTAAACTTCTTGTGGAGATCGCACCCAACGTGTGATACCTTCTGCAACGTTTCCATGGCTGTCTCCTTGGTCTCCAACCAACTCGCCGGACAACATTTTGCCCGGCCGGAGACAGCCTTTCATGGGATTACACCCAAACCGAAACGGCTCTAATCCGCCGCGGCGGATTGCGTGGGCAGGTGACCCATGCTAGGAATGGCGCCCTGTCCGCCGCGGCGGACGGATGGCCACCGAATTGAACGCCTGTCCGAACTCCAGCGGGCCGCGTTGGAACGGCCGGCCGCGCCCGGAGGCTGAAGGTGCTCCGAATCGGCAAACTGGCAAGAGACGTGGCGCTGGCACTGCTGGGATCGGTCGTGATCCTGGCGGCCGGCTGTGCGACCACGGGCGGCACGGGCGGGTGGCCGGCGCGCGCGGCCGATGAAGAGATCTGGGCGGTTCGCTGCATCACGCTGACCACGCCCGACCGGATGCAGCGGGCCAATACCTACGCCGAAGCGCTCAAGAAGGTGGCCGGCCTGAAGCCCGAGCTCGTGCAGGTCCTTAGCGACGAGGACGGCACGGCCGTTTTCTACGGCCGCTATCGCCGCGGGTACGGCCCGACGGGCGGGAGCGAGCGTTTCACGCCCGATCATCTGCGGGACATGGAGCTCATCCGGTCGCTGCGGTTTGCGGGTGCGGACGTCTGGCCGTTTCTGTTGGCCTCGCTGGACGTGTTGCCGACGTACCGCTCGGCACACCCGGAGTGGAACCTGGCCGACGTGGAGGGCTACTGGTCCTTGCACGTGGCGGTGTTCTACAACACGGCGACGATGCGCAGCCGGCGCTCGGCCGCGGAGCAGTACTGTGCCCTGCTGCGGCAACAGGGCGAGGAGGCCTACTACCATCACGGGCCGGTGCACAGCTCCGTGTACGTGGGGACGTACCCCAAGGAGGCCGTCGCCGACGTGCGGCGGGAAAACCCGCTGACGGGCATGGTGCAGAACGTGGCGCGCATTGTTGACCCGCGCATGCTGGCAGCGCAGCAGCGCTTCCCGACCAGCACGGAGAACGGGCACACGATGTACGAGATCAGGCGGGGGGCCGACGGCGCGGTGCAGGAGCGCACCCCCACGCCGTCGTTCCCGGTGATCGTGCCGAAGGCCCAACGGCAGCTCGAGCAGGCCGCGGGCCGGTCCGCCCGGGCGGCCCTGGCCGACCGGTGAGCGCCGTGCCGTACGTGCTTCTGGCCACGCGCAACCCGGGCAAGCTGCGCGAGGTCCGCGAGATCGCGGCCGCGACCCGCCGCGGCGGGCTGGTCTGGCACGCGCTGCACGAGTTTGCCGGCCTTCCCGACGCCGACGAAAGCGGGGCCACGTTCGCCGAGAATGCGCGGCTGAAAGCGTTGCATTACGGCCGGCTCACCGGGCTCCCGACGTTGGCCGACGATTCGGGGCTGGAGGTCGACGCCCTGCACGGGGCGCCCGGCGTGCACTCGGCGCGCTTCGCCGGCACGCCCCGCGATGATGCGGCCAACAACCGCAAGCTCATCGGGTTGCTCACGGACGTACCGTTGGCGCGGCGGACCGCGCGGTTCCGGTGTGCGATGGCCTTTGTGCGGGACGGACAGGTCGTCCTGGAGTCCGAGGGCACGTTCGATGGCCTGATCAGCGACGAGGCGCGCGGCAGCAACGGTTTTGGCTACGACCCACACTTCCTCGTCCCCGATTTGGGTCTTACTGCCGCCGAGCTGCCGTCCGCGGAGAAGAACGCGCGCAGCCATCGCGGTCAGGCGTTGCGGTCGATGTTGACGCAGCTTGAAGCGCTGTACCGATCCCTCGGCCAGTGGGGTGTATAGGATGGCGTCGCCTGCGTCTGCGACGGGACGACCGGTCACGCTGGTCCTGGTCGGGGTGATCCTGCTCCTTGCGGTCCTGGTCAACCAGACGGCCGTGCACTGGCGCGGCAACGTCGTCGACAGCGACCTCTTTGCGTACTACGGCTGGTGTGTGGCCCAGGGGGCGCGGCCTTACGTAGATATCTGGGACAACAAGCCGCCCGGAATCTGGTGGGCCAACGCGGCCGCGATCCGGCTGCTGGGGCCGGGCGCGGGTGCCGACCTGCTGCTGGGTTCCACAGCGCTGCTGCTGACGCTGGCCGGCTTCGTCGCCATCGCGCAACACGCCTTTCATCGGTCGCTGGCTCTTCCGGCCACGCTCGTCGGGGCAGTTCTGCTGACCCACCTGCACTGGGAGTGCGGCAGCAATCGGACCGAGACGTTCGTCGTGGCCTGTGAAACGCTGGCGATGCTCGGCTATCTGCGCTGGTTGCGAAGCCGGCGCCGCCCATGGTTGTTGCTGGCCGGCCTGGCGGCGGGCGCCGCCCCGCTGTTCAAGCAGTCCGGACTCGCGGTCGCCCTGGCGATGGCCATACACCTGGCGTGGCTGCAATGGCGAACACGCTCGCGGGGCCGCGGCGCAACCGGGCATCTCCGTGGCTGGACCCCCTGGCTCATCGCTGGCGCAGGTCTCATCGTGCCATCGGCCGTGGCCGCGGCGGTGCTGGCCGGGCAGGGTGCGTTAAGAGAGGCGATCTTCGCGGTCGGGGCGTTCAACCGGGCCTACTTTGCGATTGGCGATGCAACGTGGGTACATTGCGCCGGGGCCCTGAGAGCCTTTTGGCCGACCCTGGCCCCGAGCAGCGGCGTACTCGCCATCGTGGCGCTCGGGCTGGCGAGCGGCGGCTACCTTCGTCTGCGGCCCGGGCGGAAACCGACGGGCCGGCCAGCACGACCTGGCGTGGGCCTGTTCGTGCTCTGGTGCGTGCTGGCAGTTTACCTGGCCTGCGTCGGTCCGGGGCGCCGTAGTCACCACCTGATGCCCGCCCTGCCGGCCCTCGCGTTGCTGACCCTTTACCCGCTGCATTTACTGGCGCACCGGCACGGCTTGTGGAGACGCCTGATCGCACGGCCGGGGGTCGTGTGTGCCCTGGTCCTGTGGGGCTGGGTGCTGGGCGTTGCCGGCGTCGACGACCTCACCGAGGCATTCCGCTGCTGGCAGACCAAACCGCATTGGTACAGCCTGGGCCGCACTCGGCCCAACGAGTGCGAGCAGCACGCCGCGGAGCTGATCCACCTGACCCGGCCGGGTGACACCATCTACGTCTGGGGCTGGAGTCCGGGGACCTATCGCTGCGCCTGCCGCCGGCCGGCGTCGCGTTTCGCTACGCTGGAGAAATGCGGGCAGGTGGGCGGCTATGCGCAGTTCATTCTGGAAGGTGCCATGGCCGACATTCGCCGTCAGCCACCTGCCGCCTTCGTCATCTCGACGAGCGACTACGCCCTGGTAGATGCTGACGCACCCAGCGAGTTTGGCGCCTGGGTGCGGGCGCATTATCGCCCGGTCGGCACCGTCGCGGGCATGCGCATTCTGATCTGGCGGGGCGACTTGGACAGCGCTCCCACCCCCGGCTAGCATTAGAGCCGTTTCGGTTTGGGTGTAGCGGCCGAGCTCCGTCCCGGCCGTGGGCGCCCGGAGAATTCTACGGCCGGGACAGAGCCCGGCCGCTACAGGGAAACTGAATTCGGTCTAGCGGCATGCCAGAACAGCGCCGGAAGATCATTGCCGTTTTCCAGGGCTCTTTCGACCCCGTCACGCTGGGGCACCTGGATGTCATCCGGCGGGCGGCGCGGCTCTTCAACGAGCTTATCGTCGGCATCGGCCAGAACCCGGACAAGGAGCAGCTCTTCACGCCGCAGGAGCGCCTCGCGCTGCTCCTGCCGCATATCGCCGACCTGCCCAACGTGCGGGCGGCGACCTACGACGGGTTGACCATCGACTTCGTGCGGGAACATGAGGCCCACGTGCTGGTGCGGGGAATCCGCGACATGGCCGACCTGAATCACGAGGTGCAAGTGGCCAACCTCAACCGGCTGGTCGGCGGGGTCGAGACCGTGTTCATCCTCACTAGCGATCAGCACGCGTTGACGTCGAGCACCTACATCAAGCAGATCTACCAGATGGGCGGCGGGGACATCAGCCGCGTGCAGCACATCGTCCCGGCCAACGTGGCCGCGCGCCTCGTGGAAAAGTTGGAACAAAAGCCCGCCCTTCGCCGGGGCCGGCGCGCGGTTCGCAGGCGCTGACCGTGCACCCCGCAGGGCAAGCCATGGCCGGACATCGACGCGGGGCCCGCGCCATTCGTCCAGCGCGGGTGCACCCGCGGGTTGTTCTGCTCTGGGCCGTCTGTGCAATCCTGCTGGCCATCGGGCTGAACCTCGCCGCGCCGTGGATCCTGCCCGTCCGCATGCGCGAAGGCCCGCTCGTGCAGATGACGACGGAGAACGGCGTCACGCTGATCTGGTACACGACGCGCGCGGCGGCGTGTACGGTCCACGTGAGCGTCGATGGGCAGGAGCGCACCGAAGTGGCCGAGACTGACGGGGTGCGAAGCCGCGTCCGCTTCGCCGGCCTCTCTCCGGGCACGACCTATGCCTACGAGATCCGCGCCGGCGACCGGCCCCTGACCCGCGACCTGGCCTTTGAGACCGCCCGCACCGCCGACGAGCGCCACACTTTCATCGTCTTTGGCGACAGCGGGCGCGGGACGCGTGGGCAGTACCTGCTCGGCACCGAGATGGCCCGTGCCCAGCCGCCGGCCGACTTCGTGCTGCATACCGGCGACATGGTCTATGATCACGCGTCGCGAAGATTGTACGCGGAACGTTTCTTCACTCCGTACCGGCACCTGCTGGCCCGCGTGAATTTCTGGCCCTGCCTGGGCAATCACGACTTGGATGACGGGGGCCGCGCGGCGGCGTACCAGGAAGTCTTCGAGGTCCCCGCGAACGGGCCGCCAGGGTTGCCCGAGAAACGCAACTACTGGTTTGACTATGCGGCGAGCCGGGTTGCGGTGATTGACAGCGACGTGGACGAGGCCACGCTCCGCGACCGGGTGGCGCCCTGGCTCACCGAGGTCATGCAGGAGGCGCCGGCGCGCTGGCGGTTCGTGGCCTTTCATCATCCGCCGTATACCGGCGGGAAGTATGCCCCGGATGAGCGTATCCAGCGGGCGTTGGTGCCGGCGATCGAGGCGGGCGGGGTCGACGTGGTATTCAACGGCCACGATCACACCTATCAGCGGACGTATCCGCTGCTCGGTGGCCGCGTCGTCGAGCCGGGTACGGGCGTGGTGTACGTAGTCACCGGCGCCGGCGGCGCGGAGCTGTATGCGGGGCGTCAGCCGCGGCCGGAGTTTGTCGCCGCGCTCGATGATCAGCATTTCAGTTTTACCCAGGTCACGATCGAGGGGGACGATTTGCGGCTGCGTCAAATCACGCTTGAGGGCGCGATCCTCGATGAGTTCACGATGCACAAGTCGCCGGAGCACGCAGAGGAGCCGTATCCGCCGACCACGCCGGCGACGGCCCCCCTCGCTTCCCAACCCGCAGCGCCTTAGCCCTCTAGAGCCGTTTCAGTTTGGGTGTAGCGGCCGAGCTCCGTCTCGGCCGTGGGCGCCCGGAGAATTCTACGGCCGGGACAGAGCCCGGCCGCTACAGGGAAACTGAATCCGGTCTAGCAGGCCCGTCCCGGTGAACAGCTTGCAGTGAGCATCGATGTGACCCACTTCCTTGCCTACCAGGGCCAGCAACACGAGCTTGGCCCCCAAGCTCTCACTTTCATCGGCTGCCATCCAACGAGAGCGTGAGGAGGCGACGCGATGACACTTCGGGAGCGGATCGGACTGCTGGGACTGATTTGCGCCATGACGGCGAATGCGTACACGCAGCAAACCATCTATGTGAACGGCACGACGGGTAACGACGCCTGGACTGGCCTGTGTGAGGTCTGGGACGGCGGCACCTGTGGGCCGAAAGCGACGATCCAAGCCGGCATTGACGCCGCCGTCAACGGCGACGCCGTCCTGGTTGGCGACGGCGCGTACACGGGCACGGGAAACAAGAGCATCGATTTTCACGGCAAGGCGATCACGGTCCGTTCAGTCAACGGGCCGGACACTTGCATCATCGACTGCCAGGGCAGCGGGCTAGGCTTTGACTTCCACAGTGGCGAGACGCTGGCCTCGGTCGTGAAAGGCTTCACGGTCACGGGAGGCGGAGCCGGAGGCATGAGCTGCTATAACAGCAGCGCGAGTATCCTTCGCTGCATCATCGCGTATAACGTGTCGGATTGGAACGGCGGCGGGATCTGCCTGAGCACGTCGATGCACGGATCGTGTCACACTGTCATCCGTGATTGCCTGATAGTGGGCAACACAGGCGGGTGCGGCGGTGGGGGCGTCTACGCTTATGCGTCGTGGTATGGGACTGAAGCTGTGATGACCGGCTGCACCGTTGTGGGCAATATGTGTGACCACTATGACGGCGGCGCGGCCGGCTATGGCGGCTTCCTCACCGTGAACGGCTGCATCCTCTGGGACAATGCGCCCGACCAGCTCGATGGTTGGGTAACTGTTCTGTATAGCGACATCGAGGGCGGTTGGGGAGGAGCAGGTAACATCACCGACGATCCGCTGTTCGTTGATCCAAACGACGCCGACTACCACCTGATGGCGGGTTCCCCCTTACATCGATACAGGTGACCCGGACTTCGAGCCGCTGCCGGGCGCGACCGACATCGACGGTGAACCCCGCATGCAGCACTGCCGCGTCGATATGGGGGCAGATGAATCCCCGTATTTCATCGACTGCAACAACAACGGCGTACCCGACGCCTGCGATATCGCGGAGGGCACCAGCGAAGACTGCACGGGCAACGGTATCCCGGACGAGTGCCAGCCCTGCGTTGGCGACTTGAACTGCGATGGGACAGTCGGCTTTGGCGACATCAACCCCTTCATCGCGTACTTGTCGAATTTCTCGCTTTGGCAGGAAGCATTCCCCGACTGTGACCCGGTGGTTGGCGACATCAACTGCGACGGCTCGTACGGCGACCCGCCGGATTTCGGCGACATCAATCCTTTTGTGGCGCTCATGACACAGTGCCACGAGGATTGTTCCTGCCCGGGGCCGGTACTGTGCCCGTAGCGCGGTATCCGGAAGCGCGATAATCGGAGCCGCGAACGGGAGTGAGCGGTCAGCCGTGGAGGGCGGCTGCAACCGCTCGCTGCCGCGCACGGCTCGGATGGCCCTATGGGGGACCGACTGCCGGTCGGTCACACGTCGGACACGGAGGTCCGAGTCTGCTAAGGACCTATCCCAGAACAACCTTGGATTCGACCGGTTAGAAACCGGTCCCACACGAGTTCTGGGATAGCTTCCAAACGATGGATATCCATGCCGATCCGTGCTACGCTGTCGTTTGTTCGCCTGGCTGTTTCCTGTTCATCTTCCTCATCCGGGCCGCTTGATCGCCCGGCCGGAGACAGCCCTTCATCGGATTACATGCGGCACGACGAGGAGAAGTGAAACATGATCGACCAACAAATGTCCAGCGCGGATGAACAGCGCAACACCACCCAGCCGGCCGTTAAGCCGCTCTCGCGGCGCGACTTTCTCAAGGCGTCCGCCGTCGTCGCCGCTACGACCGTGGTGACCGGCTGCGCCACGGTGCCCAAGGGAGGCCGCGCACCCGCGTTTCTGCCCGCGGTACCCGTCCGCGAGCGAATCCGCGTCGGCGTCATCGGCTGTGGCGGACGGGGGACCGGTGCCGCGCGGGATTGTGTGCAGTCGTCGCCCAACGTCGAGATTGTGGCCCTCGGCGACTTGTTCCAGGATCGCTTGGAGGCTTGTTGCCAGGATCTCAGCGATCTCGGCGACAAGGTGCGCGTCACCTCCGACCACTGCTTCACGGGCTTCGACGCCTATCAACACGTGCTCGGCTCCGACATCGACCTGGTCATTCTCGCCACGCCGCCCGGCTTCCGCCCGCTCCACCTCCGGGCCGCGATCGAGGCCGGCAAGCACGTCTTCATGGAGAAGCCGGTCGCCGTCGACCCGGTCGGCGTACGCTCCGTCATCGCATCCGCCGAGCTGGCCACCTGCAAGGGCCTGGCAATCGTCGCCGGCACGCAACGCCGGCACCAGCCGGCGTACCTGGAGACAATGAAGCGGATTCACGACGGGGCCATCGGGCCGCTGGTCGCCGCCCAGTGCTATTGGAATCAGGGCGACTTGTGGGTCAAGCCCAAGGAGCCCGGCTGGTCGGACATGGAGTGGCAGTGCCGCAACTGGCTGTACTTCACCTGGCTCTCCGGCGATCACATCGTCGAGCAGCACGTGCACAACCTCGACGTGATCAACTGGGCCCTGCGGGCCACGCCGGTGAAGTGCGTCGGCATGGGCGGGCGGCAGTCGCGCACGGCGCCCGAGTTCGGCAACATCTATGACCACTTCGCGGTCGAGTACGAATACCCGGGTGGGGTGCGCGTGCTGAGCATGTGCCGCCAGGTCGGCGGCACGTCTGACCGCGTCAGTGAGCGTTTGGTCGGGACCAAAGGAACATCTGACCCGCACGGCGAGATCCGGCGCGGGAAGCGCGTGTGGAAGTACCAGTCGAAGGGTGAGCCGGTCAACCCGTACGTGCAGGAGCACGCCGACCTGATCGCCAGCATCCGCCAGGGCCGGCCGCTGAACGAGGGCCAGCGGATCGCGGAGAGCACGTTGACGGCGATCATGGGCCGGATGTCCGCGTACACCGGCCGCGAAGTCTCGTGGGACTGGGTCATGAACGCGTCGCAGCTCGATCTGACGCCGGCGAAGTACGAGTTCGGCGACCTGCCGTTCGACCCGGTGGCGATTCCGGGGCAGACGAAGCTGGTATGAATCCGGGTGCCCAAGTCCTAGCGCAGTACTTCATAGTTAGAGCTGCATGGGTGGCGTCGGCATCTTGCCCGCCGCCGTGGCGGGCAAGACGCCCACCCCACCCAGCTTATGTGCTGTTTTCGATGAGGCACTACACTAGCAGCGGCACTTCACTTCGATCCTCGAACGTACTCGTTGTGGAACTTGGTCCATTCCGGCAACACCCGCTCCAGTAAGTCGCGCGCCGGCAGGAACGCGATTCTCAAATGATTAGTGCCCGGCCGCTGCCCGAAGCCCGAACCATTCACCGTGCACAGTCCAGTGGTTTCCAGCAGGTTCATACAATAGTCAAAGTCCGTTGTGCCCCGGGGCAGTGCGTTGAGCCGCGGGAACAAGTACAGGGCCCCCGTCCTTCCAAAGCACTCGACGCCTTCCATCTCCTTGAATGCCGCCTTGATCATCGTGGCCTTCTCATAGAGCGCACGCAGGATCCCTTCCTTTTCCGCCACGAACCGCTTGTGCGGCGCACTACCCTCTGGCGGCGGCCGGACCATCAGGTAGGTCAATGCCTGGCCCGTGGTATTCGAGCAGAGACTGACCGAGGCCTGTTTGAGCAGCACATCCGCAAAGCTGAGGCTGGAGTTCTTCAAGCGCGGCGGATTCCGCATCTCGATGTACCCACCCCGGCGGCCACACTCGCCATAGAACCCCTTCGACGTGCTGTGCAGGCTGAACAATGGAATGTCCTGGTGGCCTACGAGCCTGGCGAACGAGACGAACTGAACACCATAAAGGTTCTCTTGATAGACCTCATCGGCAATGATCGCCAGGGCGTGCTCTCTGGCAAATTCAACGATCAGCCTGCCGCTCTGCTCCGGCAAGACCGCCCCGGTCGGGTTGGCCGGGTTGATGACAACGATGGCCTTTACCGTCACGCCCTGTTGACGAGCCTGCGCGATGGCATCCTCGAGTGTGGACCTGTCCAGCGTCCACCCCCTATCCTCGTCGGGGTAGTAATTGACTTGCACCCCCCCGGCGCGCTTGATGGCCGCCGAGTAGAGCGGGTACTGCGGTATCGGGATCATGATGCCGTCATTGCGCTCGGCAATCAATATATCGATTATGTGCTTTGCGGCTTCGCTGGCGCCATTCGTGAGGAAGATGGCCTCGGGGTCTGACCGCACGCCGGCCGTAGCCGCGACGTCGTCTCTTGTGTCTACATACTCGGCGACCGCTTCCCTGATGAAGCAGGGTCCCTTGCTCTCCGTATACGCACCGAGGCCCGTACCGAGCTTGGAAAGCATGTCATCGCAGACGCCGAGCACGTAGTCCGAAGCGAAGTCGTCGCTAGTCAGGCCCTCAAACGCCATGGGATTGCGCCTGAACAGCTTGACCAGAGTTCTTTCGCGCGCCAGTTTGCCCGGCGCCTCGAGAAAGCTCAGAACTTCGCGGTAAAAGGAGATGGGCCGCTGCCCCAGGGCTTGAGGATTGCCGATGTGGCACGAAATGATCCGCATCCCGTGCCGTGCCAACTCGGCCGCCCGTTGGGGAATGGGTCCCCGTACCGCATACTCCATCTCGGCGATATCCGGGTTCACAACCATGGCTACGGGCATTCTGAATCCCTCGCTAAACGTTGTTGCAACATGCTCGCGAAGAGCATCCCGCGGCGGCGCGATCTCATGTTTCCAGGCTACTGCCGCGATGCCGGGATCGCAAGGATTACGTGGGGCAGCCCAAAAGGCGCGCGGGTGGCTGGCGGTCCGAGGGAAGGCACTGCTCACAGAGCAGTGGCACACAGCCAGCGGGATCAAAAGACGTGGACGGCCGACCCGGACCATACCCGAGTCAGCCGTCCAGCGATGTTTACCGCGTTCTACGGCCGATCCGCCGCGGCGGGCGGGCGCGGGGTCGCCGCTACATTCCTCGCCCGACGAGCCGTCGAAGCTGTCCGGGAATTCCGACGGTGTTCGGCGCGGCCTGCTGACGGATTGCCGTCAGAATCCGCGAGTCGTCCTGATGCCGGGTTGCAAACATCCAGCAAACCAAGGCATTCGGGCGGAGGCGAATTCCCGGACAGCCTCGACGAGCCGTCGGCCGCTACCACCGGTTGAAAACCGGTCCCACAGGGGCTTACACGAAGCCCTGATCCATCATCGCGTTCGCGACCTTCAGGAAGCCCGCGATGTTCGCACCGTTCACGTAATTGCCCAGCGTGGCGTACTCTTCGGCGGTCTTCCGGCAGTTCTCGTGGATACTGATCATGATGTTGTGCAGGCGCTGGTCGACGTCCTTGTGCTTCATCTCAAGTGGGTGATATCCTATGCACGTCGCCCTTGACGCCCGGCCCCCAAATGAACGGACGGCGGTCGGGAGCCGGGACCGGTTTTGGGTCCGCAACCCGTCGGCGTGTTCGACATACGTGCGCGAGGACGGAAGCTAGGCGCCCAGAATGTGCCACAGGATGCCAAAATCTGCGCAATCGTCGCGGGACGCTTGCCACGCCCCCAATAGCGCCGTATAAAGTATCGGGGCGTGTGTTCGTGGTCTGCGTGCCCATTCAAGGGCGTGCGGCGTTCGTTGGGTTGCGTCGGATGGGGAAAGCTAAGGCCGGTGTGACGCGGAGCCTCGTGGATCGCTAGAGGCCGGTGCTTGGAGCAGAGGATGCAACCGACAACGATTGCGCACGTCTCCGACCTACATTTCCGTGACGAGGCGGATATCCACCTCTATGCCTGGAATGCGCTTTGCGGAGCGCTTCGGCAAGCTTCACCGGCCATCGTAGTGGTAACCGGTGACATCGCAGACGAGCCGAAGCGCGGGCACTTGGAGGTGGCGCATCGGAAGCTGACCGCGCTCGCCAAGCTGCTCTCAATCCCGTTCCCAATATCGGAGCAGGATGAGCGCGGCATCTTGGTGCTGCCGGGCAACCATGACGTGAGACAGTGGGGCAATCTCTTTCAATCTCGCCGGGCGTGGGATGCGGTGTTTGGCGCGACCGTCGAGCGTGGTCTATGGCTCAGGCGACGAAACATACTTCTATATGTGTTTGACTCCTGCTACACGCGCAAGGGGGTCGGAAACTGGGCGCCCCTGGCACGTGGGGCCATTAGTGAGCTCGATTTGCAGGAGTTCGACAGTTGGTGCGCAACGCAGGCGCACGGGCCCGACGGAGACGCATACGCATACGCGTTCAGGATCGCGCTCTTGCACCATCACCCCCTGCCTATCGCCGAGAACGAAACCGGGCGCCAGCGAGACCTCCGGCCGTACGTGATGATGTCCAACGGGGCACAGTTTCTCCGTGCCGTCGCAAGGCAGCGGTTCAATCTTGTCCTCCATGGACACGACCATTGCCCCCAGGTTGCCAAGATCGAGGTCCAACATCTTGATCGGCACGACCCGCCAGTATGGGTGGTCGCTGGAGGTAGCGCTTCTCACCCGGCCGCTCGTCCAGCCGTGGGTTTCACATATAATCTTGTGCGAATCGACCTCGAAGGCACGGCCAGGATTGCGACCTCTGTGATGCAAGCAGTGGGATTCGAGAGCAACCCAGCGCGAGAGATTTCCCCTTGGACCGAGCGGAAAGAGGCCATACTCGAACGAGTGAAGGAACGCAGCAATCTCGAGTTTGAGGAAGTCGTAAAGGAGGTGGATGTCGACTACACTGGATCGGCCGATGTGCACTTGAGATTCGTGGGCGGGCGGGTACGCCCCGGCACGGGCGCGGTCGACAGAATGCGGCTACGTTTGGTGCGCAGCCTGCCCGCAGGCTTCCCGGTAGATCAACTGGGTGTCAAAGCTCAACTCAGCCTAGGCGCAACCACCAACAAGCTCGACGCTTGGTGGGAGCGATTGCCGCACGCGGTGCACGAGCCTCCGGAAGGACCGGCGGCTCGCTTTTACGTCGTAGGGGACCTCAACTTCCCGAGAGCCCTTAATGAGACCAGTGGGAAATTTGACCTGAGCATTAAGTACCGCGTCCCCAACGCGATTGTGACGACCGCGGAGCAACACAAGATGGTGTACGGCTACGGGGCGAACCACATCGAGCGATGCGAGTATGTGAGCATGCCGCTCGACACAATCGCCGACAAGCTGCGCTTGGTCGTCCGGTTTAGTCCGGGGCCTCCCGGGCGCCTTAACGCTACACACGAGGTATCTAAGCTCCTCGGCTCCGAACTGAAACCGAGGCTTCTGATTGCTCATGAGCTTGCCCCCGCCATGGAATCTGACGATCAATCATGGCCGCTTCGCGTTGAGGGGCAGTGCAGGTTGCATGGTGCGGAGGCTCACCTCAAGCCCGTCGTCACTGAGCAGGAAGTCAATGGATCCCACGAAATTGCCGGCGAAGTGTCCGCGCCATGGCCGGGGGCGCGCTACTTCCTGCAATGGGCACTACCGTGCCTGAACGAAAAACGGCCGAAAGATAGAGATGTCGTGGAGATGATTGGGCAAGCCGAGTTTGCTCGCAACTGGTTGCTTGATCGGCCGGCGAATTTTGCGCTGCCGCTGGACCAGCAGACTGTTGGTCCCTATCTTGCGGGCCTCTTGAACGCGATTTCCCAAAGTCCGCGCCCAAAGGTCCCCGATGAAGTCGAGATCGGCATCGCTGCGTACGATCAAGGGCCTCGTAGGATTCGCTTTTGTGCCGGGCATTTTCTATCGGATAAGGTCGCCGAGGAGACGTACGCCGTCGGAGAGGGAGTTATAGGGCATGCGTTCAAGATGAAGCAACCCGTGTTATGGTGGCCTCGGTGGGGTCTGGAACAGGCGTTACGAACGCGCCGATACGTTCAGACGATCCCGCCTGGTTACGGCCGCCCACATGAGGTGTTCATCGCTATTCCGCTACTCTATCCGCTCGACGTGCCGTCGCCCTCCAGCAGCCCAGGCTCGGGTCAATCGTCTCCAGGAGGCCTAGCCGCTAAACCCGAATGGCGTTACGTCGTCGCCGTGGTGGTCGTGCGGAGCGCCACTCAGGGAACGCCTCTGGTAAGATATCGAGATGAGACCCTGTTCAAGAAGCTTGTGAACTTGGCGTGGTACACATTCGTATTCGATCAGTTTCCGGCGATTATCGGACCACATCAAGGAGGCGCAACCGGTTCCGGTTGAACTTGTACTGCCGTATATCGTACAATTACAGTCAGGTGCTTTTATGGCCAAATTGAGCGTTCGTGAGGTTGAGGAAACGGTCTACGTCGACTGCGACTTTGACAATGCAGACATCCCAACAGTGCAGCAGGTTCGGGACGCATTCATAAAAGCGCTGACTGAAGACGCACGCCGTCCCGAGACCGCTCCCGAAAACCCACCGCCGTTAATCGATGATGGTGCCGCCACTGGGGACTGACAGCGAATACGCGCGGATGATGCACGTCTGCCGGGGACCGTCAAGATCCCCTGTGCTGGTCACTGAGAACTGTCTGGTCACGCCGCGACCGTTCGTGCGCTCCGATGGATTTCTGAATTGAGTCGAACGTCGGGGGAAGCCCTGCGGGGACGGTCGTTGTTCTACTGCGATCGTGTTCGCTCGCGAACGCGGAGACGAGACTGCTGAGCGGGCGACGCACTCCTTCGCGGCGCGTCGCCCGCTCTCTCTATGCCTTGCCCCCTGCTATTACACCAGGCCCTGATCCATCATCGCGTTCGCGACCTTCAGGAAGCCGGCGATGTTGGCGCCGTTCACGTAGTTGCCGGGCGTGCCGTACTCTTCGGCCGTCTTCCGGCAGTTCTCATGGATGCTGATCATGATGTTGTGCAGCCGCTGGTCGACCTCCTCGCGCGTCCACTGCAGGCGCAGGCCGTTCTGCGACATTTCCAGACCCGACGTGGCGACGCCGCCCGCGTTGGCCGCCTTGGCGGGCCCGTACAGGATCTTGCTCTCGAGGAAGACCTTGGTGGCCGGGATGGTGCTCGGCATGTTCGCGCCTTCGGACACGCAGAAGCAGCCGTTCTTGACGAGGTTGTTGGCGTCGAGCTCGTTGACCTCGTTCTGCGTCGCTGCGGGCAGGGCCACGTCACACTTGACCTGCCACAGCGGGTTGCAGCTCTTCTTCGGATCGACGTCCTCGTAATGGGCCTTCGCGTACTTGTTCTTGTACTCCTTGATCCGGCCACGCCTGTTGTTCTTCAGGTCCATGACGAACGCCAGCTTCTCGGCGTTCATCCCTTCCTCGTCCACGATGAAGCCGTTCGAATCGGAGAACGACAGCACCTTGGCGCCGAGCTGGATGCACTTCTCCGCCGCATACTGGGCCACGTTGCCCGAGCCCGACACCACGCAGCGCATGCCCTTAAGGCTCTTGCCGCGGGTCTTGAGCATCTCTTCGGCGAAGTAGACCTGGCCGTAGCCGGTCGCCTCGGGGCGAATCAGCGAGCCGCCCCAGTTCAGGCCCTTGCCGGTCAGCACGCCTTCAAACCGGCGGGTGAGCTTCTTGTACTGGCCGAACAGGAAGCCGATCTCGCGGCCGCCGACGCCGATGTCGCCGGCGGGCACGTCGATGTACTCGCCGATGTGGCGATAAAGCTCGTTCATGAAGCTCTGGCAGAAGCGCATGACCTCGCTGTCGGACTTGCCCTTGGGGTCGAAGTCGGAGCCGCCCTTGCCGCCGCCCATGGGCAGGGTGGTCAGGGCGTTCTTGAAGACCTGCTCGAAGCCGAGGAACTTGATGATGCCGAGGTTGACGGACGGGTGGAAGCGCAGGCCGCCCTTGTAGGGGCCGATGGCGCTGTTGAACTCGACCCGCATGCCGCGGTTGACGTGCACCTCGCCGCGGTCGTCCTGCCAGGGGACGCGGAACATGACGACCCGCTCGGGCTCGACGATCCGCTCCATGATCTTGGCCTTGCGGAACTCGGGGTGCCGATCGATGACCGGCATGACCGACTCGACGACTTCCTGGACCGCCTGGTGGAACTCTTTCTGCTCCTGGTTCTTGGCGATCACCTCTTGCATGAAACTCTGCACCGCACTCGACATGAGCATCTCCGTGTTACGTTAGCGACCTGCCGACGGCACACCCCGGAGGGTGGCACGACCGGCCTTTACCTTGACCGGAGCGGTCTCCGCACCGCTCTTAGGCCGGCCGTCAGCCGGCAGAACTTCCGTCGATCAACACCTCGTCGGGTGGGGAGTCTAACGCCCACGCTCACCTCCGCCGTTCGCCCTGCACCTGGGCAGTGCCCCTCTGCGGCAAACCTTTCATTTTGCCAACTGGCGCCGGTTTTTCAAGCCCCCGAGCGCCGAATTCGGGACCGCGCCCGGGTCCGGCCTCCGGCGGCGTAGCTTCGGCCCCGCGCCTGCCCGCCGTGTCGCCACAGGCGACTCGTTGCGGCGAGGCGGGTGGCCGACGTGGCACACGCCGCTCGTGCGAGAATCCGGCGGCTCGTGCGAGAATCCCTTCTCGCATGCTGAACGGCGGGAATCCGTTCCCGTGAGGTGGTCGTGCCGGATAGGAATCCGGCCCGCTGAGGTGCGAGATAGGAATCTCGCACCCCTCGACTTTGGCCCGTTTTCTATCCGGCTTGTGTGTAGCAGACGCTGTGGAGCGCGGGGGCCGCGGGTTGTTCGCACTTCTCGCCGGCCGGGGCGGTGGACGAGAAGCCGCCAAAACCCCCGGCCTCCAGGGCCGCACCCCACAATTCCCACCGCAGGTGATTGATCAACCGCATCGTCGGCGCCCGCGGCGGTGTTTCGCGCCGCCGCCAGGCCGGTGGCGGCAACGCCTGCGGCTGGCCCGTCGGACCGAACGCCTGCACCGCCGCCAACAACAATAGCGCATACGCCGCCACCGCCGTCGCCGGCACGTGCTGCACGGCCTGGGGCTGTCGCACCTGGGCCTGGCCCACGCCGAGCAGCGTCTTCTCGTCCCGCAGATTCACCTCGATGTCCCAGCGCCACAGATAGGCCTGTACGACCTGCGCCGGTGCGAGCGTGGGATCGGTGCACAACAGGTACGCCGGCCGGCGGTACAGCAGCTTGCCGCCCGCCCGCAGGCGATAGCCCAGCGGGGCGATGACGAGCAAAGACAGATTCCGGTCTCCGGCGCAGCGCCAGCGCAGCGGCCCCATGGTCTTGATGCGGAACTCGTGGGTCCGCCCCACGGCGTAGGCCCGGACCGTCTGCCAGGGAGCGCCGTCATCCTGGCGGAGTGCCTCGGGGGTCGGCAACGCCACGCCGTAGCGGCGCGGCCGCCCGCCGCGCGGGTGCGGCGCGTCCGCCGCCGGGACGGCGCACAGCTTGGCATCGCCACGGGTCCGCCCGATGAAAGTCACCTCGGCGGACAGCCCGCGCAGGAAGGTGCCGTTGGTGAAGCGGCCGTCGCCGACCAGCCACAGGCGGCGCCCGGGCTGCTCGCTCTGCAATTGCGCGTGCAGGTGTTCGACGCGGCGCAGGGCCTGGCGGTTGATGTTCTGCTGGCGCTGCTGCTCGCGATAAGCGGCCTGCTG
>Ga0315285_10002713_pt1 | contig 18497 bp, 13 predicted proteins | sample YL17G09_36_MG_FD_203698 | JGI IMG/M metagenome (GOLD analysis project Ga0315285, IMG submission 203698) | Sediment microbial communities from Yellowstone Lake, YNP, Wyoming, USA - YL17G09_36 | ecosystem: Environmental > Aquatic > Freshwater > Lake > Sediment | place: USA: Wyoming | collected... | reverse complement strand
CGGGCGCGGGCGCCGAAAAGGCGGACGCCCCGCCAAAGGAGAAGGCCCCGGGCGCGGCCGAGCCGGGCGGCGGCGCCCCAAACGCGCCCGGCGCCGGCGCCGCGGACGCCGCCCCAAAGCCGCCCGCACCAAAGGCGGGGGCGGGCGCAGCACCAAAGCCGCCCAGGCCGGGCGTGGGCGCCGCCCCAAACGCGCCGGGCGTGGGCGCTGGCTGCCCAAACAGGGAGCCGGCCGGGGCCGCCGACGCGGCGGGCTGGCCAAACAGGCCACCCCCCGCCGGCTGGGCGGCCCCAAAGCCGCCCGCCCCGCCCGCGCCCCCAAAACCGAAGCCCGTGCTAGCGGGGGCGGCCGGCCCGCCAAAGGGAGACGGGGCGGCGGGCGCCCCGAACGCGCCCGGCGTGGGGGCGGCGGAGGCCGCGGGCGCGCCAAACCCCGAAAACCCGGCCGGGGCGGGCGGGGCGCCAAACGCGGTGCCGCCTGTGGGGGGTGCGCCATACAGAGACGGCTGGGCGGCCGCCCCGAAGGCGGGCGCGCCAAAGGGCGAGGACGCCGCGCCGGCGGCGGGCTGGCCAAAGGCGCCCGTGCCGGGCGCGGGCCCAAAGGGGGACAACCCGCCCGTCGGTGCGCCAAAACCGCCGGGGGCTGGCTGGGCGGCCCCGAACAGGCCGCCGGGCGTGGGGGCCACGGGTGCGGCCGGCCCGCCTTTGCAGCCGGCCTGGTAGTCTTCCCAGCGCAGCTCCTCCACGCTTTTGTTGGCGTAGATGGGCATGGCCGAGATAGAATCGAAAAAGACGACGGTCTGGGACGGAGGGGGTTGATGAGAACGAGGAAAGGCAAAAACGAGGGAAAACAAGTGAGCGCGGAGTTTTTTTTTTAGGAGGGGGCGCGGCGTTGCGCAAAGGGCTTCCCACGCCGATGTAGGCGCTGTCCGCGCCTGTGTGAGCAGGGGCGCGTCCGCTTCACGCCTACATGCGCAAGCACATCGGGCTGGCGCTCATCGAGCGGGCACGGCCCCACCCAACGTCGAGAGCGGTGAATTCGACGTCGACTCTCCATCAACTCTCCACCACCAAAACTTACCCGTGCCCCGCCCGCCGCCGTCGACTGGTCATAATCCTGCTGCTTCACAAAGGTGGCTGCCCGGGAGCCGCTGCCCGGTGGGGCGGGCTGCCCCGCAGCAACCCCGGCCTGCTGCTGGCCGGCGCCCACACCAAACCCGCCGCCGGCCGTCCCGAACGCGGGCGCGGCCGGGGTTGGCGGCGCGCCGTACGTCCCGAAAGGCTTGGGCGCCGTCGCCGTCGACCCGTAGGTAGGAGGCTGGGCGGCCGTCCCAAAGGTGCTGCCCCCGCCCAGGCCGCCGCCGCCCAGAGAGCCAAAGCCACCGGGCTGGGGTTGTGCTGGCGTGCCAAACTAAAAAGAGGGGGGAGCGATGGGGTGCAGGCTTGAGAAAAGAGAGGAGACGGAGCGCGCGGGGGAGGCAGAACACCTCGTCACCTCACCCACTTACCGATCCGCCAAAGGGCGATGCACCCGCGCCGGCTTGCTGGCCAAAGGCGGGCGCCGCGGCGGGCGCCGCACCAAACCCGCCCGGCGCCGGCAGCGCGCCAAACGGGGACGGCGCCTGCTGCTGCTGCTGGGGCGGTGCGCCAAAGCCGCCGCCGCCAAAGCCGTAGCTCATTGTGTGTGTGGTGTGTGTTCGCGTGTGCGTATGTCTGTGTGTGTGTGTGCGCGCGCGAGCTGCACACTACCCCCAGCGCGCGAATGATTTAATGAAGACTGTTTTCCCTCTTTCCTTTTCATCAGTCAGACCACCTCCCATCACTGTCACCTCCCGCGTCCGCCGCCGCGGCCGCCGCAAACGACGCCCGCCGCGCCCGGGCGTTGGCTTTCACCAATGTTGCCACCGCGGCGGCCCCTTCCTCCGCCCGATCGGACCGGCCGCCCGCCTGGAAGGCGGCCCGCTTACCCTTCTTCCAGGGTGCAGGCAGGCGTGGCTCCACCAGGCCCCGCTTCTGGACGGACGAGAACCGGTCGCGCAGCAGGTTGGCGGCCGACCGGCAGGCACGCAGGGAGCCGCCCCGCAAGTCCTCGGTCAGCGCGACCTGGAGCGGAGCGGGCGTGAAGCCGAGGCGCCCCAGCTTAGGGGGGCGCACCGCAGTAGCGGCCACCCGGGCGGCCACCCGATCAGCGACCGCGGCCGCGCCGGTCGCCTCCGCCTCCTCCAGATCCCGCTTGATGCGGGCGACCGATTTCAGGCCGTCATCCCGGACGCGTGCGGCCTTGGCAAGGGCGGCGGCCGCCTCCTCGGCCGCCACCCGGGCCGCCCGGTTGCGCTGGGCCTGCGTCTTCCTAGCGGGCGCGCGGCGGGAGGGGCGGGCGCCGCCGTCGCCGCCATCGCTGCCGCCCTCCTCGGCCTCGCCATCACTGCCATACCTGACGTCTTCTTCCACCGCACCGGGCCCCGCGACGGTGAGCATGCCCGTGAAAGCGTCACCGCCCTCGCCCTCCGTGATGGCCGCAGCGGGCGGGCGGGGGGCGAGCACCGCCGCCAGCTCTGCCGCCACCTCGGCCGCCACCGCCACGGCCAAGGCATCCTGGTGCTGGGCTGGGTCCGGGTTGAAGGAGCAGCCCGGGGCGTCGACCTCCAGGGCGGGGATGGGAGGGGCGTGGGCGGGCAGGCGGCGGCCACGCGCGCGCTTTGCGGCCCGGGCCGCGCAGGCCGCGTCCGCCCACGGGTCGGCGGGGGCGGGCAGCATCTCCCGCACCTCCGCATCCTCGCCCAGGGCCTCGTCCCGAGCGGCCAGGGCGGCCGCCGTGGCTTTGCGGGCGGCCGCGGCGGTCAGGGCGGCCCGGGACGGCGTGCGGGGCGCGCACGCCAGGCGCCCGTGAAGGTGGCTGCCAGTGGGGCCCGGGGGCGGGCCTTTGAAGCCGGGGCCGCCCGCGCGGGGGTTGTGGGCGACCAGGTGGCAGGTTAGAGGCCGGCGCTTCAGGGCGGCCGCGCCGCGCAATCGGGTGGCGGGCTGACGGCGGGTGCCGGAAGGAGGGGGAAGGGCAGCGGCCTGGAGAGGTGAAGAGCGGGTGGTGAGAGTGAGATGGAGGGACTCTGCGCTTGCGGAGGGCTTGACATTTGCCGAGGCCCCGCCAAGCCCGCCTGCCCTGCATCCAAGGACATCATGCTAGGGACATGTTCATGCCCGAGCCGGGTGGGGCACGCACTCCCACACCACTCCCACTCCTACCTTGTCCTCGAAAAAGAGGGCCACGTCTGGGAGCGCCTTGCCGCCGCCGGCGGCCACCCGCTTGCCATCGCCCGGCAGGGGTGCGGCCGCCAGGACTGCTTCTTCCGCAGACGCATCCAAATTGCGGCGCCAGGCCTTCTTGCCTTTACGGGAAGTCTTGGCGAGAACCATTAGGAGGGGAAGAGTTGACTGGGGGGGGGGGGGCCGGCGGACAGACTTTTTTTTGCTCGGCGGCCAGGGATAAATGCAAACGCTTCTCTTGGTGGCTACGAAAAAGGTGGAATACTCTGTTGCCGCAAGATCTAAAGTTTCAGGCAGAAGTAGGTGGTTGGATGGGGCAGGCTGGGGTGGGGAAAGCAGGTCGAGTCGCGGCGCGCGTCACTAGGCCAGCAATTGAAAGAATGAAGAAACCAGTCGACCCGAAGAAAAACACACTCGTCATTTTTTACACTTCTCCCGCCCCGCGCACGCCTAGGTGAGCTGATGGGCGTGCCCCATAATTAATGACACCAGCCAGGCGCCCGGTGTTCAAGTGCCAGTCACCTCGTGCATTCTTTGATGTTCTGGCCTCTCTCCCGCCCCTCACGCCGCCCCGTTTCGCAAAGGGGCATGGCAATGCCTCCCTTAGAAAAACGCACATAACCGACCACCTCTCCCCTCTAAAAACACAACGACCACCCCACACAGCGCATGACCGCCCGGGCTCGGGCCCTGTACCGCCGCCTGCTACGCTCGATCACCACGCTGCCAGAGTGAGATATTTATAGTGGGAAAAAAAAAATGCCTGCCGCGCGGGCGCTCTCTCAGTCATAAAGGCCCGGGCTCGATGGGTTTTCCTCACCATTCTCCATCACATATTTCCATCCAGGCCCGCCCGCCCCTACTACCTGGCCCACGTCCGCCAGGGCTTCATCGCGTTTGGGGACGAGGTGGACGAGGAGCGGCTAGCCCAAATCGAAGCCCGGGCGGCCCAGGACGCGGCGTGGGTGTTGAAAAAGGTAAGAGAGATGGGGTTGAGAGGGGGGGGGCGCGTAAAACACAAGGGCGCAAATCTTCATCTCTCCCTCACACACACACACGCCAGTACGCCGACACGTCCACCACCCCGCCCCGGTCCTGGCCCTGAGGACATATAAGGGTATATTAAGAACCAAGACACGTTGAGATGGCACCCGCCCCGCCTCCCGCGCACGCCTCCTCGGCCGCGCTCGCCGCCCTGCTCGCCTGGACGGCAGCCTCCTCCACCCTCATCGTCGTCAACAAGCGGGTGATGGTGGACGACGGGTTCGCCTACCCGCTCGCCCTGACGGGCCTGGGCCAACTGGTGTCGGCGGGGCTGGCGTGGGCGGCGGCGGGCGCGGGGCTGGCGGCCCCGCTCGGCCGCCCGCCCGCCAGCCGCGCCGACCTGGCCCGCCTCGCCCCCACCATCCTGTGCTCCGCGGGGACGCTCTACTTCGGGAATGCCGCCTACCTGACCCTGTCCGTGTCCTTCATTCAAATACTCAAGGTGCTCATGCCGGCCGCGACCCTGGCGGCCGGGGCGGTGGCCGGCCTGGAGGCGGTCACCCCCCGCCTGGCGGGCGCGGTCGCGCTCATATGCGCGGGCGCGGCCGTCGCAACGGCCGAGGAGGTCGGCCGGCGGGGCGGCAGCAGCAGCGCCGCTGGCGACCACTCCCGGTTCGCCTGGACCGGACTCGCCTCCTTCCTGGTGTCAGTGATGCTGGAAGCCGGGCGCGTCGTCTGCATGCAACGCCTGATGAGCCCCTGCGCGAGTGGTGGTGGTGGTGGTGGGAAGGAAGGCAGCAGGGAGCGGCCGGCCACCCGCGCCTCCAGCCGGGCGGCCACGGGCTCGACCGCCCTGAAGCCTCCGCCACCCTCTCCCCGGGGACCGCCTCGCCCCTACTCTCCCCTGGAAGTATGCGCCTTCCTGGGCCCTCCCACTGGGCTGGCCCTCCTCGCCGCGTCCGCGCTGTTCGAGTGGCGGGCGGGGCTGAGCAGCGCCGGCCTGGCTACCGCGGCCGCCCACCCCGCCCGCCTGGCGGTCGCCCTGATGATGGGCTTCGCCGTCAACGCCTCCACCGCTGCCGCCATCGGGGCCACCTCCTCCCTGACCTTCAAGGTATGGGGCACGGCCAAGAACGCGGGCGTGGTGGCCCTGGGCGTGGCCCTGGAGGGCGAGAGCGTGACGGGCCCCCAGCTGGGCGGGTACGCGCTCTCCATGGCGGGCTTCTGGCTGTACGTGACGGCCAAGGCCGCCCAGGCCGCCACCGCCGGTGGGCAGCACCGCCCACCGCCACCGCCGCCGCGGGCAACGCGGGTGGTGGTGGCGGGCTGGCGCCCCATACCCACGCAAGGACGGGGCGTCTAGGGCTGGGGATACGGAGCGCCCGTCGAACGGGAGAGAGGAGGTTGGGATGGAGAGAGAGAAAGAGAGATGGAACGGAAAGGAAATGCAGGGACCAACACCCCCACGGCCACTACCACGGCCCAGCATGCACGCCATCATGCTCAAACATCGACGCCCTACACAAAACCCCGCGAAAAACGCAAACCATTCCTCCATCATTCCCTGACTTTCAGGATCCGCCCCCCCGCCGCCCGGACCCGCTCCTCCAGGGCCTGCAAGTGCTGGCGCCGGTCCTTCCCCGTCGCCTTCCGCGCGTCCGCCTCCCAACGCCGCCGCTCCTGGCGGCTGCGCGGCTGGGGCGGCGGCGGCGGCGGTGCCCGCTTATGCTCGCCCAGGCGGCCGAGGAGGAGGACGGTTCCGAGCGCAGAGCCGTTGAAAAACAGTGTGTTCAGCAGCGGGGCGGCTGTGACGGCGCGGAGGTAGGTGCGCCCCATCCATGTATAAGCCAGCCAGGAGGTGGCCCCTAGGTCAGTCTGCAGGAACGTGCCCAGGACGCCCGCACAGAAGAAGCAGAGCACTGTCAGCGGAAGGGCAAAGGTGGCTCCAGCGTAGGCGCGAGGAGAGAGGCGGCGGAGAGGTTTCTTGGCGGGCCCCTCGCCTCCTGGGCCGGGTGCTGGGCCTGGCCCGTCCGCCTCCTCGCCGGGTATTATCCCAGCCGCCATTTGGCTGGTCATCGACGAAGAGAGGCGTGCGCGTGTGTGGAGAGGGAGCCGAGCACGAAGAAGAATGAAACACATGCAACATCTTCTCACACCTTCACACACACCTGCTGCACAGGCGCGCTCACCGTGGGGCTCGACCGTACCCCAGCGTACATTCTTCGACTGGGGTATTCGCAACTCACACCCCAAGCTCCTCCCGTGTGCCTCGCCCCCTCGCTCTTCCTGCCCCCAAAACAAAGAAATCTGTGTGTGTGCGCTTACAAATAGAACAAATAGACTCCCCCCCCGCCATCATTGCTTCCACGCCCATCCCGGCTCCCCCCCCCTCTAACGCCCTGCTCACCACCACCCGCCGAATCCTCGCTCGTCCCCGCCCCGATCACGCACAGCTTCGCATCCCGCAGCGGGCAGCCCGTGGGGCAGGCACAGATGCAAGCCACGTTGCTGCTGCCGCCCCTCAGGACTTGCTGTCGTCAGAGTGTGCTCAGTGCACAAAGAACGAGCGCGCACAGTCGAGCAGTTCCTCGCCCCGCGTCTTCACGCACTCTCCCGGCGTGTCATCCACCTTGAGCTTCAACAGGATGCCGTCCTCCACCAGGGCGGCGTACCGGTGCGTCGCGTAGGGCGCCCCGGGCGGCGCCTCCACGCCCAGCATGCGAGCAAAGGAGCCGTCCCTGTCCGCGAGGGCCGACACGCCGGCCGACCCGTCCGCGCCCGCGGACGCCGCCCAGGAGAAGACTTCGACGGGGTCGCCGTGGGCGACGCAGATGACGGAGTCGACGCCGGACTTGCGGAGGGCGGCGGCCTGGCGGTGAGAAAGGAGAGGGCGTGAGAGGGGGTGAGGGGGTGAAAGAGAGTGGGCGTGGAAGACAGAAAAGGACGACAGAAAAGAGGTGCCTTGGCCGCTCCCGCCCCTTTCGCGCCCCGCTCTCTCCATCTCTTCTCCCCTCTCTCACCTGCTCCAAAAAGGAGGGCACGTGCTTGTTGGTGCACACGTCGCCCATGTCGGGCACCCCGAAAATGACGGCGCGCTTGCCCTGGCGGGGGCGGGGTGAGGGTGAAAAGGAGGGTGTGAGCGCGGGAGCGGGAAGAAGAAAGAGGAGCGCGCGCGTGCGTGGAGAGGTTTGCGCCGTGGTAGACGGGTCGGAGGAATTCGGCGCTCCTCCGTCCCGCCCGGGCACATCCCTGGCGCGCCCAGACAAGACCCGCTCCGCCGGAGCGTAGGGACATGCACCACCTCTACCCATAGAGCAACCCATTCCTTCCTCACCTTCAGCAAGGCGCTGAGCGGTTGGCCCGCACCCGCCCCCGTCGGGCCGTGCAGGCGGACGTCAGGGCGCAGGGTCAGGTCCCGCCGCCGGCCCAGCCCGATATTGTTGACGTGGTGGGACAGGTCGGACTCCTTGTGGCCTTCCGGCACGTCCCCGCACTCCAAACGGGCGTTGAGGGGGCTGGATGAGGAGGTGGACGCGGCATCCGCAGCAAAGGACGAGGCGGAATGCCCAAACGCGCGGTGGGCTGAAGAGACGCCGGGCAAAGCAGCCGCTGAGAGGGCGGCCAACGCGCCTGCTTCCCCAGCCAGCAAGCGAGGGGCAGCCTCCAGCAGGCGCCGGGCCAGAAGGGAGGTGGACTGGCGCATTGGTGAGGGAAGGGTGTGTGGAGAGAGAGGGGCGCGGGGGGGAGTTTTCGTGTTGGAGGGTATGGTTACGTCCTGGCGCTCCCAGGCGCTCTTTCAACCTCGTCCCCTTTTCTTTTAGACTTTCATCCACAATTTTCATCCACAATCTTCAGCGCCCACGCTCAACGCGAGCGCACTCACACGCAAGCACGCCAGGTACCGTACCCACAATCTCGGCGTATGAAACGAGACCCCCAGCCCTGAAAAGTATAAAAAATCAGAAAAAAAAAAAGGGAAACAACACACCACCACTCAATCCATCCATCAAGCCGCGCCGCCTTCAGACACCGGGCAACCCTCAGCGCGACCCTCTGAGGAGATGGAGCAGCACGGGTGCCCCGTCTCTGTGAAAAAAGGAAAAGGTCGTGCATGGCAGAGGAGAGCACACACGGCACAGCCCACACCAAAAGTCCCCACCCCACACACACACTGCCCTCACTCGGGCAGCATCTGCTCCGAGTCGACGTTCCCGCCGTCGTCCGCCACCGGCCCGCGCGGGCCGGCCGGCCGCCCCCCGCCACCCGCCTTGCGCAGGCCGGACAGAATGTCATCAATGCGGAGGAGCAGGGTCGCACACCCGAACGCCGTCTTGAGCGTCGCCTCCTTCACCGCCAGCGGCTCCCACACACCGGCTGCCCGGGCGTCGACGATCTTGCCAGTCGTCCCGTCCACGCCCGCCGGGCAGGCCGCGGGCGCCTTGCCCGCCCCCGCCGCGGCGGCCGCGGCCTCCGAGTGGCGGGCCCGCAGTTCCGTGATGGTCCGGATCACGTTGGCCCCGCAATTGCTGGCCAGCGTGCGGGGGATAGCCTCCAGCGCGGTCCCCGCCGCCCGCACGGGGCCGGCCTCCGGGCCAGCCAGGCCGACGGCCGCCCGGTCCAGCGCCACCGCCGCCGCCATCTCGGCCGACCCGCCGCCCGGCACCAGGCGCGGGGACCGCACCACGTTGCGGGCCACGCCCATCGCGTCCCGCAGGTTGCGTTCCACCTCGTTCAGCACGTCCCGGGACGCGCCACGCAGGACGACCGTGCAGGCCTTGGGGGCCGCACAGTCGACGATGCAGGAGTAGAAGTCGTCGCCGATCTTGATGACCTCAAAGAGGCCGGCGCCCGTCCCGATGTCGGCGTCCCGGATCTCGTCCGTGCTGAAAACAAATGTGAGAGAAAATGGTTGTGTGAGTGAGAGGGGTGAGGTAAAAAAAATGGGAGGGGTGAGGTATTTCACTCGCTTCGCGGCGGGCGTGGCGCCCATTTTCGAGCACGCCAGGGAGAGCGTGATGAGGGTCCAGGCGACGACGGGAGGGCGAGTGAGGAAGAGGCGACGCGAAAAACTCAACCCTGAGGGGGACAACCCACCCCCGCCACCCCTCTCCCATTTTTCTTCCTCTCTCCATGCTTACCGGTGCACAATCGTCGCGCCCGCCGCCCGGGCGATACGGTTGTTATCCGTCTTGCGCACCCGGCGGATGGCGACGATCCCCGCCTTGGATAGGCAGTGGACGGCCAGGTCGGAGATGCCCTTCTCCGTGATCACCAGGTCCGGCTTGGCCGCCGCCACGTCGGCGCACATGCGCGCGACCGCGTCCTCCTCAGCCTGCAGCAAGGCCGCCCAGTCCTCCTCCTTCGTGACCTCTACATTCGTCTGGGACTCGCCCTTCTTGTACTCCAGTGGGCAGTCCAGGAGTAGGATGCGCGGGTTGCGCAGGGTGCGGGCCATGCGGCCGGGCGAGACGACGTCCTTGGCAAACATGACGCCCGCCAGGACGCGCGAGTCGCTCAGGTCGCCGCCGGGCAGCTTCTCCACCTTGGCGTACCGCTTGATGTCGACGTCGGGGGGGCCGCCACCCGGGACGGGGACGGCGACGGTGCGGACCGCATCCAAGGCCAGCTCCGCGATGAGCGGGCCGAAGCGGGAGGAGAACTTTGTGCCCAAGCAGGATGTCAGGACAGAGAGCATGCCTGGCCGGTCCTCCGGGTCGACGTCGAAGGCGACCGCCCGGACGGCGCCCAGGGCGGCTTCGAGGGCCAGGGTGTAGCCCCGGATGATGACGGTCGGGTGCATGTTGCGGGCCAGGAAGGGTTCTGCAGCAGCGAGGAGCTCGCCGGCTGGAGCGGGTTGGAGGGGGTGGTTGAGAAAAAAAAAGGTGAGGGAGACGGATGGATGGATGCTAAGGGGCGCACACGCACACAGAACCACCCGCCCACAACACACCACGCACCTAAAATGATGACGGACGTGGTGCCGTCGCCGACCTCCTCGTCCTGAGTGCGGCTGAGCTCTATGACAGACTGAGAGTGTGACAAGGAGAGGAGAGAGCAGTGAGGGATGGATGGGGGAAAAAAGGGAGCGCGCACGTGGGGAAGGTGTGCGTGTGTGTGTGTGCGTGTGCTCAGCCTCTCTCACTCTCTGCTTATACCTTGGCCGCCGGGTGGGACACGTCGATCTCACGCAGGATGGCATTGCCGTCGTTGGTGAGGACGATGCCTGTTGAGGAGAGAAGGATGGATGAGAGGGGGAGGTTTTTTTGTTTTCCTCGCGCCTGGGCGCTCCCCATCCCTTTTTAATCTACTCACCGCCCCCCGCGTCCAGCAACATTTTGAGCATAGCCCGCGGGCCCAGGGTGGTGCGCACAATGTCAGCAACGGCCTGGGAGGGGGTAGGGTGACGTGTGCCGGTGAGCCAGTGTGTCCAGGGCGCGTGCTAGTCGAGCCGATCGGAAGGGAAGGAGCGCCGGACGGCAAAGCGCGCTCTCCCCCCGTCTCTCATCTCCCCTCTGTTATACCTTGGCGGCCGCGATGTTGCCCATCTGTGCCTTTTTGCCGGACTCCCGCTTGGCGCCCGCATTGATGACGTGGACGGGCAGGTTTTGCATGGCGGTGTGTGCGCGGGTGTGGTGGAGAGAAAGACGAGAAGCGACGACGAAAACCGCAATCGGTTTTTGCGCTGTCTACTAGTGGCAAAGGGACGCGAGCGGGGGCAGCCTCAAACGCACAGAGGGTTCAAGTGAATGCAGAGGCAGCCAGCGCGATGGATGGGGTATCCTTGTTCGTGCGCGACGCGGGAGAGGGAGGAGGCGCACGCGGGAAAAAAACGGAGTCGATGAAATGAAGATGAATAGTTTTTTTTTTTTTTTTTCTGCTCATCACTTTGCTGTCTTTGCCTTCTATAGAACGCCACCCCCGTGTGTGTGTAAGGGACGTGTGCGTGGGTGTGTGTGTGTGTGACTGCCAGAAACCCTCACACCATGTCCTCCCTCCTCGCCGCCGCCCGCACCCGGCCGGCGGGCGGATCCGGCCGGGCAACAGCAGCGTCTCCAGCCAGCCAATTCGGCTGCGGCCGTCGGCGCGGGGGTGCGCCGTCGCGCCGCTGGTTGGTGAGTCACTTCTTGATACATGGGGTTCGGTGGGCAGTGGACGCTGCTTGACGGGCCTCCACGCGGCGGTGTTGGTGGTGTGGGGAGAGCCCGCCCCGCGCCCAGGGGCGTGGCTAGGGGACAGCGACCGAAACCTCACCCTCTCCTCATTTCATTTTGTTTCATCCACCCACAGCCGCCCGCCGCCACGCCCACCGACCAGCCAACACCTTTGCCGCCCACCGTCGGCCTGACCCTGGCCGCCATAGCCCTGACCGCGGCCCTGGCCCTCACCCCTCCACCCGCCCATGCCGACCTCCCGACTGTCACGCTCGAAGAAGCGACCGCGGCGGCCAAGCCCTTGCCCCAACAGACCGTCCGCACGGGCCGGGTCTGGGCGCTCATCGGCCTGGGCGCGGCCGGCGTCTTTGGCGCCGCCATTGCCGTAGAAAATAATGCGGCCTGGTTCCCGGCCATCGCGAAGGCGAACAAGGCCATGGCCGCTACCAAAGCGCGCGCTGCCATAGAGGGCGGGGCGGCCCGGGCGGAGGCGACTGGGAGTGGGACGGACGCGGTCGCGGCGGGCATTGCGGAGGCGAGCCGGCGGGCCAGGGACAAGAGAGAGGAGGAGGAGAGGAGTGGGTGAGCGGAGTGAGTGGGCGGGGGCGGAGGCGGAGCTTTTTCTTGTCACAATGAACCCACGCTTTCCATCCATCCCCCCCTTCCACAACCCCGCCCGCGCCCGACCACTTCCCACTCCGCCGAAAAAAAACCACCGCCAAACATGGGGACGCCGCACCACCCTCAGCTCGCTAAATGCAGTATTCTGCATGCTCCCTGGGATGCGGCAGAGTGTGTGGCAGCAGTCCGTGTGGCTAGTTTTTCCGCAGTGTTTGCTTTTTGCACCCCCGCCTGCGCATCCCTTGCCCCTCTTTTTTACCGGGCTGCCCCTAGGGCGATCGAGGGTTGTCTACGCTCCTTGCTGGCGTGCGTGGAGAGGCCGGGCGCCCCCTCGAACCCCATGAAAATGGCCGAGGCGGGCCACCCTTTCTTGTCTATGCCCCGCCCTCGCCCGCTTCGCCGCTTTCGCGCCTGGCGTTGCACGCAAGTCCCCGCCACGGCCACGAGCCCGCCTCCAGAACGCCGCACTAGCCTCCCTCAGGTCTCACCCTGATGTTACGCCGCATGCGCCCTAGAGGGCAGCGGATGAGCATGTGGGCTGTGGGGCTGCGGAGTGTGGTGCAAAAAAGCAAATGTCGGGGAGTGGGGACACGTGGGGTGGAAGGCAGAAAATATATATTGGGGGTGCTTCGTAGTCTATTTGGCGGTCAACCCAGCACTGTGGAGAATTTTTGCAATGTTACTAATCGGCATTTGTTATGGTGGGCTTACCCCTGGGCGAGCGGGAGAGGGGGCGGAGAGAGAGAAAAAAAGAAAGAGTGTGTGAGGAAAACTGTCTTCAACGATGGGTTTGTCCCATCAACAAGCAGAGCTAGCCGCACCGCTAGCTCTGCTCTCTTTGTGGCGTCGACGCCTGCCGCCGGCATGCTCGCGCTCGCCCGCCCTCGCCCTCGTCCTTGCAACAGCTCCGCGTTGGGCTGACCCTGTTACGTGATTTCCAAGAATCAACGGTCGAAAGCCGGGCAATGGCAAGGAAGCGGCGGTGAAGGAAAAAAGCTTGGAAAAGCTGCGCGCCGTTGTTTCGCGTCTTCTCGTTGCCGCCGCGCCCACAAAGTGGACGTGCACCGCCTTGCCACTACGGACGCAGCACGAAAACACATACTGGCTGTAGAGCTGTGTGTATGTGAGGGCAAACTGGGGCGCAGGCCGGACGGGCGTGCGTCCAAAAAGTGTAAAAATCTCCCCGCGACAGGATTGAACTGTCGACCTCTCGATGTCAGGATGGTGTGGAATAACAGTCGAACGCTCTAGCCAGCTGAGCTAGCGGGGATGGACTAACCGCGTGCTGGGCGCTGCGGCAGCATGTCTGAAAGGCAATTTCTAGCCAGCCATGAATCATATATTTTTCTCAATCCTTTTCTTTTCTCTTTTTCTTACCGCCCCGCCGGTGAATACGAGGGGGGGGTCTGGGGCAGGTGTTTGGGTTACACGTCCTCTTTGGTGGTGGATGTGGCGGCTGGACAAGATGGTATGTGTCGACAAATATGTGGCGGCTGGACAAGATGGTATGTGTCGACAAATTTGTGGATGCCTGGATGGGGTTGAGGAAAAAAAAAAAAGAGAACTCTTTTTCACTCTTCTCACGCCCCCGTGCGCGCCAAGCTGCCTCCCTCCCCTCGCCTTCATTCCCAACAGCGCGGGCGATAGCCCACCCCTCTCTCGACGCGCACTTGAGACCTCCCGCGGGCGTCCACCACGAGGACAGGAGGCTTCCCACCCTTTTTTCATTCCGATCGAGAAATACTCTCCCCCCCCCCCCCTTCAATGACGCACCCCCCCTCCACCTCCACCCCCGCCCACCACGTCCCCTCCTTGGCAGCCGTTCTCCGCCAGGACATCCCCTGGGAGACATACCTGACCGCCCGCCTCATCCAGGAGGAGGACCTGGCCGTCCTGCGGCGGGTGGACCGGGCCGCGAAAGCCAAACGCGCGGGCCGCGGCGGGGGCGGCGGCGATGCCCTAGCCCGCGGCCCCCTGGACGCCGCCGCGGGCGCCGTCTCCGCCGCGGACGCGGAAGCGGCGGGTGCCCTAGTCGCCGTCCTGCACGGCGTGACCAAGGACGACACCGTCCAGCACGCCCTGGCCCTGCTCGAGACGGAGGTGGTGGGCGGCGTGCCCGCGCGCGCGGCCGACCTGCTCCTGCTCGGGAGTGCTGCCGGTTCCGCCCCGCCCGCGGCGTCCGTCCTCGTTCGCCTGCTGGGCCGGCCCGACTGGTTTGCCCAGGAGCATGCGGCCGGCCTGTTGGCGGCAGCCCTGGCGGGGGCGGCGGCCGCCGGGAAGGCGGCGGCGCCCTACTCGGCGGTCGACCTGGCCACCCCGCGGTCGGCCCTCCTCGACTGGGCGCTCGCCCAGCTGCGCCGCCCGGCCCATCCGGCCCGGTCCGCCCCGGCCGCGGCGGGGGTGATGGCGCGCCTGCTGCGTGACCGGGCCGCCCGACCAGCCGCGGTGCGGGCTGGGGCGGCTCCGCTGCTGGTCCCGTTGATCCGAGCGGCCGGGAGCGCTGGCAGTGTTGCCCGCCCGCCCGCCCCCTCCTCCTCCTCCTCCACCACCACCACCACGCCCGCCGCCGTCGCCTCGCCCCAGCTCGCCTACGACGCCTGCGTCGCGGCCTGGCTGATGGCGTTGGACCCGGCGGGCGCGGCGGGGCTGGAAGCCGCGGGCGCCGTGCCCGCCCTCGTCGGCGCCCTCCGCGCGGCCGCCAAAGAAAAAGCCGTGCGCGCGGCCGCGCTCGCGCTCCTCACACTCCTGGGCGGGGGTGGCACGGCCGCCTCGGCCGCCGCCGCCGCCGTGTCCGCCGCCGCGGAAGCCGCCAACGCCCCACCCGGCGCCCTTCCTCCTCCACCCTCCACGCCGGCCGACACGGCAACGGTCGTGGCGGCGGGCGCGGCCGCGGTGGAGGCCGGCCTGGAGCGGGCGGTGGCCGCGCGGGCGGCCCAGGCTTGGGCCGACCCGGACCTGCCGCCCCTGCTGGCGGCCCTGGGCGCGGCCGCGGCCGCCGCGGCCGAGGCCGCCTCCACCTGGGAGGCCTACCGGTGCGAAGTCCTGTCCGGGCGGCTGCGGTGGGGCCCAGCCCACACCTCGCCCGCCTTCTGGGCGGACCATGGCGCCCGCCTGGAAGACCGCGGGCTGGCTGTCCTAAAGGTCCTGGTCACCATCCTCCAGGCCGGGACGGCAGGGGGTGGCGGCGGCGGCGGCGGCGGCGGCAGCACGGCTGGCGACGGTTTCGCCCTGCCCTCGCCCCATGCCGCCGTGGACGCGGTCACGCTGGCCGTGGCGTGCGCGGACGTGGCGTCCTACCTGGCCGCCGTCCCGCACGGTCGGGCCGTGGTGGGCGACCTGGGCGGCAAAGGCGCGGCCATGCGCCTGCTCGCCCACGCCGACCCGGAGGTGCGGCGCCACGCCCTGGCCGCCGTGCAGCGCCTGGTGCTGCCGCGGGAGGTGTTTGGAGGTGGGGGTGGGGTGGGCGAGGTGATTGGCGGGCTAGGGGTCGCGGCGGGGGGTTGAGACATGGTGGGAGAGGGGGCGGCAAGGGGTGCTTCTGCGTGCGTTATGCTTGTTGTGATTTGTGTCGTCTGATGTGTTGCTTGCACTGCTGGCGGTGTGTTGGAGGGCTGGCACAGGAAAGCGAGGCCGGGGAAAAGAGAGGAGGTTGAAAAGTGGTTTGGCACTCGCCCGTTTGCGGCACCATCTCTTTTTTTACATAGTCTCGCGGCGCCGCACACACACGCCTCGCCCCACCCTAATGCCACCCTCCGGCGAGAGCGCAGCAAAACGGCGGCGCCTGGCCGCACTGGAACAGGCCATGGGTGGAGGTGGCAGGGGCAGTGGGCGGGCCGGGCCGTCCTTGCATGCAGATGCGGGGCGCCCGCCGCCACCCCAACCTAGCCGCCGGCGAGGACCGCCTTCGAGGCCGGCCGCGCCGCCACCGCAGGCAGCCTCGCCGTCCACGTCCTTCACCGTGGACGACCCGCTATACGACCCCCTCCCCCCATACATCGTCGACGGGCCCCTGGCCGCCCTGGTGCGGGCGGCGGCGATGAAAGGCCCCAAAAAGGATGGGCCCCCTGGCGGCAGCTCCCAACCCTCGCTCGCGTCCGGCGACCTGGCGGCCATCCTGGCCTCCCTGGCAGCGACAACGCCGCGTGGGCCCGACGCGGCCGCGCGCGCGGCCGCCCTGACCCGCCTAGCCGAACGCCACCTCCTGATGGACAACCCGACGGCGGGGCTTAGAAGAGGGGCAGGGTCGGCCGCTGCTGCCGCGCTGGCGGCTGGTGGGGCGGCGACCGGGGTGCCCCCCTCGGGGGGCGGCAGCACGCTCCGCCTCGCCCTGTCCCACGCAGCTCGCCGGGCGGTGGCCGGGCGGCTCTCTGGCGGGACCGGCTCCAAGACCATCCCGCCCGCGGCCTTGGAAGCGCTCGCCGCCCGGTGGCGGGCGTACGCGAGCGCCACACTGGCCGCGGACACGCCGCCCTCCGCCACCGCTCTCCCGCCCTGGCTGGACCTGCACGGGGCGCCCGTACAGGTCCTGGCGTGCCGGGATGGCAGGCAGGTGTGCTGTGGCAGCTCGACCACCACCACCATCATCACTCGGGACAGGCCGGCCGCCTGGGGGGTGGCTGACCTGGCGACGGGGCGGGTGCGTTTCCTAGCGAAAGCCGGGACGGAGTTGGGGGTGAGGGTAGGGAAGGACAGGGAGTTGGTGCGAGTGCTGGGTGACTTGCGGGTAGGGAGGTAGAGTTAGGGTGGATATACGCGCAGTGTGTGAGGAAAATGCGAGAGCGGCCCGACCACCGTTTCGCTCAATTTATATTTTGGGACGACAATGAAATGGAAAATGGAATCACAGACGGCGCGGCGCGGCACAGGGAGTGCGTTTGTCCCGCTCACCACGCCCTCTTCTCTTGCCGCGCCCAACAAGTACTATCCCGCTAAGGATGGATCAGAGGAGGGCGGCAAGCAACAGCCCGCGCGCGTCATTTTTTCCCGCATGTTATTCGAACCACGCCCAACCAGCCACCACCACCCCTTGTCGTTGTCCACTGAAACATTATCAACGTTCAAAACAAAACACGTCCGTCTTCAAATGACGGACGTGCCTTTCGAGAACGCCTGGTTGGCCAGGTCCGCCGAGTGGCGGCGTGCCGACCGGCGCTTGAGGGCGACGCCGGCGACGACAACCAGGGCCAGGCCGGCCAGGGAGCCGCACACGATGCCCGCAATCGCGCCCGCGCCCGGCCCGCCCTTGGCCTTGGTCCCGTCCAGCGCCGTGTACGAGCGGGTCAGCCCGAACCAGCCGTCGAAGTCGGAGGCGCACCGGCCGCCGCCGGCCTCGCAGTCCGCCACCGACTTGGCGTCCTTGGAGTAGAAGGGCGCGGGCGCGTCAGCGCCCTCAATCAGGCCGTCAACGGGGGCGGCCGCCATGGCTGCAACCGCGGCCGCCCCGGCGGGCGACGACACCCACGCCCGCCGGCCCAGGACCGCGTGCGAGCGAACGCGGCCCATGTTACAGTTCCGGTAGTCGGCCAGGGGGGCGCACGTCCCCGTGACGGGGCAGACCAGGCGCAGGGAGGGCGCGGCCGCCAGGTCAGCGAGCTTGGTGCCGTCATTCGACTTTGCGTCCGCCTTGTTGAACATGACGACCCGGTCATTCTTCGTGCCCGCGGCCGCCAGCAGGCACTCGATGGCGCCGCCGTAGCCGGCGTAGGTGTCGCTGCCGCCACCCGTCGCCTTGTCGTTCTCCTCGCAGAAGGTGCGGGGCTTGCCGCCCGGGCCCGGGCCCAGGGCGGCCTGGTCGGCCGCGGACAGGCACCCATCGCACAGGCCCTCGGGCCAGAGGCCGGCGCCCGCCCCGACCTGGCGCGGGCCCTTGGACGTCTTGCGCGGCGCGCAGACGGGCCCGAAGAAGGACGCGACGGCCGCGGCGTCGCCGGCCACCCCCTTGGGAGCGTGGCCGGCCTTCATGGTCCCGCCCGCCAGCAGGGCGCCAACGGGCACGGTCCAGCCCGCACCCTTGCGGTAGCCCGACGAGCACAGCTTGGCGCCCTTGAGGTCGGCCAGCGCCACCTTCCCGGCGCGCGCCTCGCAAAAGGAGGCCGGCACGACGGCGACCGACCAGTACGCGGTCGCCTCGCCAAGGCCATACTCCTCCGCCGCGGCGGGGACGAGGCCGTGGGCCTTGACGGCCGCGGCCGTGTCGTCGGAGCCCGTGCGGACCAGGTCGGCCGTGCCGGCGGCGACCGCGGCCGCGCACGCCTTGGCGTCGGCCGCCAGCACGCACGTGAAGTCTGGGCCGAGGGCGTCGGCCACAGCGGCCGCGCAGGCGGCGGGCGTGGCCTTGGTGCCGTAGATGCAGATGCGGGTGGCAGCCGGGGCGGCGCGGGCGGCTGCGGGCTTCGAAGTCTGAGTGCGTGTGTATGGAGGGGGGAGGGGAGGGGGAGGGGGGGGGGGGGGGGGGGGGGGGGGTGGGGGGGGTGTGGGGCAC